>Ga0098059_1000503_pt1 | contig 23561 bp, 21 predicted proteins | sample 20_taG_FD_92580 | JGI IMG/M metagenome (GOLD analysis project Ga0098059, IMG submission 92580) | Marine viral communities from the Subarctic Pacific Ocean - 20_ETSP_OMZ_AT15318 metaG | ecosystem: Environmental > Aquatic > Marine > Oceanic | place: Subarctic Pacific Ocean | collected 2015-01-19
GAACGTTACTCCGTCATCTAAATCAAATACAAAAGATTGCTTTTTACGATTGTCAGAATCATAATAAGCGTCATTCCCTTTGAACAAGTCTGACAATTTTGTAGAACTGGCAGTGGTGGTTTCATTATACCCTCTATTGATCTGTATATGTGAATCTGCTGAAAAGTCTGCATATCCAACCCGTTTTGGGTATTTAGTGTTATATATGTGTCTGTCCAGATAAGAAGAAGAAAGATCATACTCTATCTTTTCTTTCTCAGATCCATCATAAGGGTATGTGTTGTATACTCTTTTTATGCTCTCGGCATAATATTCTTTTGCCGAACCGAAACGAACAAAGTTAGAAGCAGATGCAAAATCAATTGGAGGTTCGACCTCAGCTCTTTGTTTTCTCAAAGCCTCAAGAAAATCCGGAGATTCAATATCAACCGATGCCGAATCTGCTGTTTTCATTGTTGTTGGTTTATTTGAAAATAAATCCTTAATACTCATTTTGTCTCACTTTAAATCTAAATTCATAGGATTGGTCTTTCCATGAAGTTGTGTAATCATCATAAAAAGAAAATCTTATACCATAATCATACCCAGCTTCTAGCATATCCATATCTAGATCAAAGTAGTTTCCTCCAACATCATAAGACATCAGTGTGTGTAATGTTGATCCTGTTCCATGAGGGACAACCAGTTTATTATCCATAATTCTAAAAACTTCATAAGATGCTGAGTGTATTGTGGTAGTCTCGGGAGTTGATTTGGCTACTGTATATATATTTGGAGACCAATTACGAGGTCTTATATACAATCTGAACCTTTCAAACCCATCATTTTTATAGTAATTTTTAGCATCAGAAATTTTCAATATATATTTATCTGATGGGCTGGATGCTTCTGCTGTTAATGAACTAACAGTTATGCTCCCAGTATGATATTCTACTGAGGCGGAATGCCACACATCTATAATTGAAGTATCTGTTGTATCAGCATACACTTGGCATTTATAAATTCCAGCTGAAACATGAGATCCAGTGAAAAAATTGGATCCAATTTGAGTGCCACCAGCTTCTTCATAAAGACTTACAAAAATAGGATTAGCACCAATATTAGGAATATTTTTTAAACGCCCCTTGACACGATTGTAGAGGTATAGAGTGTGTAGGTTATCATCAGCACTTGCTAATGAAGAAGAGGCAAAGAATGAACCTCTATCATCCTTAACTGTAGCTTCCCATCTTGCTTCGAGGACAGGCCTATCATGAAAAAATTCAGAAGAACGAGCGAAGAATTTTTTTGTAAAAAATGAGCGACTCTCTGTCTCTTGTGAGCCTGTCAACCGAATTCCAAAACCACAATTATTTTTAGAGCCCAAGACATTACCAGCGCTATCTACCCATTGTTCTACAAGAGTTGTAACATCGATAGATAAGTCCTCGTAACCTTCAGAAAACACTTGTTCAAAAGATGAATTAGTATCTGTATAATAAACTCCACCTTCTGTGTCCCAAGTTCCCAAAGTACCTCTTCTTATCCAGTTTGAGCCTGTTGAGTTGTATGATAAGTCTGCATATGTTTCCATATCTAAACCAAGACCCTCTTCCCACGATTGAGATACAGCCGAAACGGTCAAAGTAAAATCAACAGGTAGGGTCTCCGCATGAGGGGTGTTGAACATGTTAAGATAAAATTTTACTGATCCACTGGCTGGTATTGTACCAGCAGTCCTATCTGAATCTATAGAAGTTGTGTCAAATTGTAATAAAATCCTTGAGGCTTCTGCTGAAGATGTGGTTGCTTGACCATATATTGAAAAAACCTCCAATATATCGGCTTGTCCCATATTAGATCCAGTGCCTCTAGTGATAAGGTTTTCCTTGTAAGCATTTGTAATTGTATTGTCAGCTGTTGCGAAATATCTTTTTATAGTCATTTAGCTTTTCCTTTTATATCTTTTGATGGAAATTTTAATTCCATCACAACGTTCTTTGGTGTTTTGTAATATGTGTTGTCTCGCGATAGGATTTTGTTTAACTGCATCGGGGTTGTTGAATAACTTCCATTCTTTTTGTTTACCACCTCCACTTTAGAGACATCAATCACTCCGCGAGTTTTTGAAAGAACATTATTTATGTCCGTCAAATATATCGGCTCTCCAATATAAAACTTGTTATTATATTTATCTTTCAAATTCTTGATAGCTAAATTAATTATCTCCTCCTTGTTGAATCTTGTGTCAACAGAGACTTCAAAGTTAATCCCAAAATTAATTATCTTCGCATCAAATATCTCTATTTGATCATTTATTCCTTTATACCTTGTCAGCCAAGTTTTAAGATTTGCTTTAATTCTATCGTTAGAAAGAGACAGATAACCATCAGAATCCTGTGAGACCACATACATGGCTAATTTCCTATTTGTTGCAGAAGGGTCATTGATAACATTTACCCTCTTCAAAGAACCAAACTTTTTCGGCATACTATAAGCTATAGCTTCATAATCTTGTTTTGTTATGGCTCTGTTTTGTGTTGCGTAAAAATTCTTTGTTTTTATTTTTATCTCTTCTGATGTTATGGCTAGAGACTGTCCGACAATTGGATTATCGTTTGTAACTTCCAATGAACCCCTAACCGCTGAAACCTTGGGAGAGTTTAAATCGTTTTCCGCTGTGAATTTTAAAGAAGCCTGTACGATTGTGTCTAGACTTCTAGAGCTGATATTGACATTGGAAGAATCGTTTTTCTTTATAATTACTTTTAAGACTGTGCCATATGGTGATATTCCTAATTTATCTGTTCCTAACAACTTATTAGGGTCAAACGAATTATCTGTTATGTGATTTCTGGCGTGTAGTCTCAAAGAAACATCAGCAGGGTCAGCTAATCCAGAATCGTCATCATCGTCGGATCCAAAACCGAATTGTAGATAAGTACCAGTGTTATCTTGCTCCACAATAAATCTTCTTGCTGTCACAAATGGCTTCATGATTGAACGAACCCCATCTGTTTTTGCATTGGGATTTGTCGTCTCTAGTAGAACAGTCTCTTGACTTAAGAAGTCCACTTCGTAATATCGATTTCCTTCGGAATCCTCAACAGATATAACTTCTGATATTGTTGAATCTCCTATTCTAATTCTTCTAAATCTCTCAAACGATGTGGAACTTATGTCTAATTCTGACAATAACAACTTTCCAGATGAAACTTGTCCATATGATTTTATAGCATAGTGGGTGACTCCTCCATTTGTCTCATCATAACGAGCCTCAACGATATCATTCTTAGGGTCTGTGAAATCGACATCTTCTAATAACATAAAAGTTACACTATTTGAAGACCTCAACACACTTCCTTTTTTTAAAGTTGGAGAATAGTCCATATCAGGAGCATTTCCATCAGAATTTGATGGAACAAGTATGAAAAACGAAGCAACACCGTACGAAGTAGGAACACCAGCATAAGAATAACCTAAAGATCTGGCGTGTTTTCTCAAATTTGCAAACTCTACCGCTGTATCCATAAAACTTTCATTAATTTGATAGTCTAAATAGAATGATAGAGAGTCTCCAACATAAGAAACTAAATCAAATATGAGCTCACCAAAAGAAGCTTCAGAAAAGTCATTATATGTATCAGGATAGTATCTCTTTGCATACTCTATTAAGTCCTGTTTTATGGAATCAAATTCCCTATTTGTATATTTTATTGGTACATTCTTTCCTTTAGCCATTATAAGACACTCCCATCGTCAAAAATAAATAGTTACGCGATCAATTTATAATTATACCGAGACTTCTAATTCATCCTTGATCTTCAATTCCTCTATAACGAAACGCAAATATACAGTAATTGTTTTGTCAGATTGTATCGATCTTTTTACATCAATCGTCAGTGAATCAAAATAGTTCATATAAGTATTGATCTGTTGGTTGATTCTGGCTTTTATATCCGGAATTCTCAAACTTTCTTGAGAAAAAAGAAAATTAGATAACCCAATACCGAAATCAGGATCAGAAATCTTTTCTCCCGGCCTTGTCAATAATAAGTTTTTTAATTGAAACTTTACTGCTTCGATAATATCAGATTCTTTTATTGGCTTGATTCCCTCGCCTTTTTCCACTGTTATTGGATAGCTTACTGTTATTGTTTTATTTCCCATCTTTCAGTCTCCTAATAAATTTTTTAATGCTGTTTCTTCCTCATTGTCTTCACAATGGGTATAAGTAATTCTTCTTAACTGTTTTCTTTTTACTTTTTTATTAATATTGAGCCTTATTTTAGGCGCCATATTGACATTAATAAATGAAATTTGTCTTCTTTGTCTATCTTTATCAAAAACATCAAATGTGTTTTCATATGATAAGTAGCTTGATTTAAACATATCATAAAGTTTGTCTTTTGTTTGATTTAATATCTTTTCTCTCCAGTTACCCCTAGAACCAAAAACCCCTTCTTCTCTTTCAGAATCTGACATCCCTACTGATTCGATAAACCCATCATAATAATACAATGCAACCAAAGAAGATATTTTATTAGTAGGTAATAGGCTGTTAAAGAAAAAATTAAACTCTTTCGTTTCAACTAGTCTATCCAAGTAACATGAGACATCTTCACCTAAAGTGTCGCTAGTTACATCTATGTCACTTACTTTTCTATCAATTATGTCTTGTTCAAATGATAATAGTGGTATTATAGATTGACTTTCACTATATTCAACTTCATCCCCATCGACTAGCAGTTTTGCTCTTGCCATCCTGTGGGCTTTTGTTGCTGAGAACGACTGGATCGGAGCCAGAGAATTAATTGAGTTTGATGGTGGTACCATATTTATCCTCACTCCAAACTTTATTCCTATTGTTCCTTCAATTTTTTCATCAACTACAGTGGCATCTCCAAAAACTTGTGATATGTATTTTGTCTTATCTTTTATTTTAGATATTACATCTCTTATTTCTTGGGTTGATTTTACACCATCTGTTGTTAAGATGTTTCCGTCTTTATTTTTAATTACAAAATAATGCTCTATAAAAAATAGTCCATTTTCTTTAAAAAATTGGTATTGTTCAGTTGTCAGTTCTCTCCCTTCTAAAGGATTAGAGGTGACCAAGTCATTAACCGTCTTTACATCACCTAAGTCTTGGTCCATAATTGTACCATAACTTATAGAATTGAGAAAAAATTCTGATTCTAGCAGGTACTTTCTCAAATCTTTTATGTATGGTTTTTTAGAAAAAGAAGAGACAATTTTCTTTTTGTAGGCATTAAGTTCGCCTATTATTAGATACTTTAATATTTTCTTACTTAAATTTCTGTTCAATTGGATATCATATTCTCTTGTTATTTTTTTGAGATACTTCATAGACAAGAAACTTTTGACAATAAATGTCCATTCAAAGCTATTCGACTTTTTGCTGGATACTTTTTCTTTATATTCTTCTCCATAAAATGCGTAAAATAATGAATTTAAAATTTTTATTGTTTTTTCTTTTTCTTTAGCAGTATATTTGAAAGATCCAAAATACTCCACATCAGTTACAACGCCTTGTCTATGTGTGTAATTTTTGACCCTGAAGAGAAGTTTTCTGTCGAATTCTTCTGGTTTGGCATAGTTTCTAGAAACATCGTTTGCTTGTCTAAGTAAATCTTTCAAGTCATCACTAGGGTCTAATTCTTTTTCTTTTATTAATCTAAATACCATATCTACACTTGCATCTAGAAAATAAAGCCAATATTTTACGCCTCTCATTTTAGAAGGCCAATCTACCATTTCAGTCATATTGTCTTCCATTTTATTAACTACGAAATCAATAAACAAACTGTTATAGTTGTTCTCAAAATCAATCTCTAGGTGGGAGAAAGCAGGTAAGGTTCTTAAGATTGCCTCAGTCATATAAGTTCTAATTGTGCATTTAATTACCCCTTCAAGATTAGCTTTCTGTGATTTTGTTATTAGTTTATCATAAGCTGGTTCATATACACAGTCAGGATCTACTTTCATCCTTTTATCATTGGGAATGGATTTCTGTTTCTTTTTTACTGTTTCTTTAATATCTTCTAAAAACAAATAGTTTTGCTTATTCTTAACTTTACATTCATCGGAAGGAACTACATTGCTAAATAAATCCACCCAGCCTTTGGCCGGCGCTTCTTCTATGTATAACTTTGGTTTTGTGTATTTACCGCCATACTTACTAGGATCCAAAAACACAACTCTTGGGTTTCCGGTAGCAGATTTTCCTAATATCTTATCTTCTTCTTCATGGGTGTATTCCCAAGTGTCTTCATTAGTAGTTGCACCAGGGTTCACATATGTTAGATCGTCACTTGTTATCTCATTATCAATAAATCCAAACGTAAAACCAGCAGGTTGATCATTTTCTCCACCAGACTTATCCTCGGTCATTCCAGTTATAACACTTTTTATTATTTGTTGTGAGACCTTATCGTAATAGTCATCGTTCAAATCCAATTCTACTTCTCCGGATTTTGAATCTATAAATTTTTCAAACAAATAATTTACATAAGGCTTGTTAAGTTCCTGCTGATTAGGATCTAGTTGATTTATAATATCAATATAGTTTTCCATACCTACGGAGGTTCTGTATTTAACATCTCTAATTTTCGAAGGATTTCCTTTAGTTTTGAATAAATCGTATTTGCTGATTTCTATATTTAAATTTCTTTGATATTTATTATTTTTATATATGAAATTTTTAAATAATATGTCGTAACCATAATCAAAGTCATCTTCCTCGAGGTCTGTTTTGTTCCTAAACTCTAATCTGTAGTCTGCTTTTTTACCTTTCTTTAGCATTTCGGAAGTGGTGGAAAATTCGTTCTGATTCAGTGAAGACTTCAATTGTTCTAAAGCATATATAGAAATTGTTTCTGGAAACAGATGATTTGCAAAAGGCTTGTCGCCTTCTTGACCATCGGGTGCGTCATCTTCGCTAAGTGTTTTCATTAAAAACTTTTCAAAAAAGCCGGCTTCTTCATATTTATCTGAGTGTTTTTTTATTGTGCTAGCTGCATTTGGAAATAACAGGTCATAAGATACACGTCTCTCATGACTAAAGATCCCAGATGAAAGTCGAATACCCCTAGTATCCGCCAATAGGTTATCAAAAAAGCTATTTCTTTTTCCTATCATATCAATATTAAAAGAGTGTTCTAATCCCTTAAAGGTTATATCAACAGAAGTATTGATTATAGAATTCAAGTTTTCATCCACAAAGCCTATCAGATCGTCATCTGGGTCATAGCAGTCTGGGTCTCTTAGATCCGGAGCTATTAAAGCACCTCTTAGGTCATCTAAAATCTCATTAGCCGGGCCATTAGTTATTAATCCTATTATATTCTTTAAATCATCATCGTCTTCTTTATTTCGATCCTCAAGTCCATTTTGTTTCCTATAATCTAATAGTTTTTCTCTCTGTGAGTTTGTCAAGCAGATACTAGCACCTATAGATTGAGTATTTGGTTTGGCTAAATCCTTCAGACCTTGCAGCTGGGTTTCATTCAGCAAGCCAGATATGGATTGGAAAAAGATTCCAACATCTTCAGGGTCTTCAAAGAAATCCGACAGGGGAGAATCACTAAAAAGATCAAACAACTTTTGGTTTAGAGTTGTCAGACCTGTTGTATCATCTAGTATCGCTGATATGAGATCTCCAGTTGAAGCATTATTACCAATCACATCTATAAGGTTATTTATCAAATCTCCTTCTATCCCTAACCTAGAAAATAAATCTTTCTTTGTTTCCTCCAAATTTCCACTGCTTCCACAGACAGATTCTCGCAAAATTTCCAATAAAGAGTTTTTACTAAACATATCTGCCAATGCTTGGGTGTTAGAATCCGTCTCCTTTCCTAGGAATTCATTCAATTCATTTTCTATTTTATTTTCTAAGCTTTCTATCATCTTCACTATGATAGAGATTATCAAAGAATTAACATAGTCTAAAATCTTTTCTATTAAAAGACTCTTAAGCTTTTTTAATATATATTTAAACCCTCCCTTTTTAAAATTAGGTATTTGTGGAACCTTTGGCATTATAAAGCCGCTTCCATCACCAGTGATTTGTTCTTTTAGAAGATTAGGAAGGAATTCGAAAGAACTAGCTAGTTTAAAAGAATCCATTTGTTCTTTTCCTGTGATTAGCCCTAACAAGTAATCAGCCCCAGGTAGCCCGTCAAGAGACTCTATTAATTCGTCCAATGTGAAATGTTCTATTATTTTGTCAATATAGATTTCTTTTATCTTGTTAAAATCTATATTTATCATTTTTTTAGAGATCATGGTCTCTCTTTCGGCTATATTGTCACAAGAGTCTCTCTTTTTATCCCTTTCCCAAGGTCTATCAAACTCAACAACATCAGGAAACAATTTTTTAACTTCTTCAATAACAAGGTTGTCAATAACTTCTTTATAACTGGAAGGTAATTTGTTCCACATCTGTTGCATTCCTTCAGTTGTGAGAGACATTGACATTTTTTTATATATATTCTTAACTGCATCTTTGAAGTCATAAGAAGAAATCTTGTTCAACAACGACTTTACGCTAAGCTTGTGCAAAGTCTCAGGAGTCAATAGACTATAGAGATTCACATCGGTTAATGTGTCAGAATTTAAAAGAGCATTTTTAATTTCCCCTAACAGTAATGATTGATTCTTTGGTTCTAGATTTTCTTCAAAAAGCTCAATCATTCTATTTTTTGTTAAAGTTATATTTTCAGTCTTTTCCTTTACAAATTTATCTTTCATGTTATCAAGTTCATAAACCCAGTCAGTATCAGTAAAGCTTCTAGCTTCATCATATAGTTCACCAGATTTTGTCTTTTTTAGTTCCTTCCTTAAATCATTCACGAAATCTTCTTTATAGATTTCTTTAATTGTTTTATTATCGTCGTCTGCCATAAGATATTGAATCGCATCAGATAATTTAAAATCTTTGTCTAAAAGGCTGTCTTTTGCTTTAGCTATTATATCGGCATCTAAGCATGAATCTTCGTTTTTTGGAAACAATCTCTTTTCTTTTATCTTTTGATAACTCATTTCCTTGCTGAATTGAAGCCAATTGTTAACATGCAGCTTACTTTTTACTATCAAAGGATTTTCTGATAGTTTTTTTAAATAATGTACAACAGACTTTTGTGTGTTTTTTAGCTTCTTGGCTTGTCTAAGTGGCTTGTATTCGCAACATCTAGACTTTATGGAAATTGATTTTATTTTATTGTTCTTTACTTTAATCTTTACTTTATAAAGTTCATTCAATTTAACATTAGTTTTGTATTTTAAATAATTATATCTCACTGATGCTTTAAAGTTTAGCAAAAACTTTCCAATTGAAAGAGATTCTTTGAAATAATAAAAAGGCTTTTTTTCCCAATATAATTTTTCATATTTAAGGACGAAATGCAAAGATTGAAACTTTGTATATTGTGTATATATACTCTGAAGTGTTTTCATATCATCTAATATTTGTTCGGCAGAGAGCTCAATTACAAAGTCACTCTCTTCTATGTCTTCTTCTATTTTTGCTTGATCTTCAACTTTCTTCTTTATGTCTTCACATACTTCAAGCTCTTTTTGTTCTTCTTCAGTCTCTTTACAGACTTCTTCTTGTAAATCTTTCAAATTTGACATTCTATTTTCCTATGATGTAAATACTCTATTACTAAGTATATATTCGTCTTCATTTGGATAAAACAGACTATTAATAACATCAATATTCATTTGTACTTCTTCATTTAATTGATTTATAACTTTTTCAATATTCTTGGGCACTGCGACAGCTGATGCTGATAGCAAAGCCGCAGAAGGAAGTGCAACTCCTGTGTTTGTTAGATGAGTGTGAAGCATAAGCTCTGCTCTCAATTTTGTTATTTCACATGTTAGCTCTATTATGGCAGCCCTGTTTGAAGACAATTGTGTATGAATTTTTCTCATTGATTTGATAAGTTTTTGTCCTTTTACGACAGGTTCCAAATTAGCACCAGCTATTAACTCTATTCTACAATTTGATAACTCTGCTCCATGAGCATCTTTTTCGAAAGGGCTTGAGGGGTAGGCTTTTATTTTTACGTTTCTTCTTCCTTGCAACAAAACAGTGTCTGCTTTTAGAGCTATCCCGGATACACCTTTATTTTTTGTATCATGATATTGATGCCCCATACTTTCTTCAAAATGTTTGTCTAAATCTGTTCTTTGAGATATATAGAGTCTAGCTGCGTCGTGTGTTGGATTTTTATTTAGGTAATCAATTGGAGTCAAAAATTCTCCTTTTTTGTCGTCATTTTCAAAAGAAGATCCAAGACCAACAACTATATCAATCGCATTTGAGTTTGGAGTTCCGATTCCACCAAAACCATTTTTAATGCCTCCCATCCTATCTCTCCCTAGAATGATATGAGCGTTGGCTTTATTATATACCATTTCAGACTCGCTCTTAATATAGCTTGGACGATCCTCAGAAATATCTCCGTCTTTTGTTGGAACAAATTCCGTGTTTGCAAACCCATTTATAACACCAGAGCCCAAAAGATTTAGCAATTCTTGTTTTACTTTTTTATTAATTTTTTTTGTCATATTTGTAACCTACGCTATTGTATTTAACAAGTGTTTATATAATTTGGATAATTCTTTAGAGCTAGTTATTTTAGATATATCATCTCCATAACCTGATTCTTTGATATCTTCTTTGAATGGTTCGAAATAGGGAGGCATTAAATGATTTTTAACCTCAAAATGATGAAACTCCAAAATTCCCCTATCGGCTACTTTAACACCCGTTCCTCCTCCAAAGTCACCTCCCCAAGTTAAGTCAGGTCTTGTTTTCATAAATTCTCTTATTGTGGTAACTAGTTTCTCGTCTTTTGCCAACTTCTTATTATCTTCTTTATAATATGTGTATTCTCCATACTTAGTCGTATGCAAATATAAATCTTGACCCAGACCAGAACCATGTTTGGAACCAGCAACCCTTGCTGATGAAGAAGGGTTTACAGAAGCGACAAGATCACGAGTTACTCCTAGGTTACCAACTTTTAATCCAAGCTCAGGGTATAGTACATTGATATAAGCTTCAAATGATGTTCGAAAAGATGACCAAAATTCATCCGGTGTTACTCCGCAACATTGTTTTCCAATATAATATTTGGCGCCGACCTTAGTAAGAATCGATAGTGGTGGTCCATTATAAGGCTTTCCATACCTAAATGACCCTTGAGCAGAGTTTGGATCAACAACAGCAGGCTGATCTAATTGGGCTGGGTCTTCGTTTTTTATGAATCCTATTAATTCTCTTACTACTCCAACTCTTTTGTTGAATCTATAGACGCCTTTTTTTATTTCGACTACTTCTACAATGTCTCCTGCTCTTGGAATCGAGGTTGTTGCTTGAGGGTTTGTTGTAGAAGCTATGGGATTTAAACTATACAAAATCCCAGTACAATCAACTAGCTTGTTTATCTCTTTGTTTGTTTTCTTTTGTTTTATAAAGTCAACAGGATCTGGTAGGCTTTCGTGTACATTTTCAATTTTGGCTCTGATTGCATAATATTGCTCATTAGAGTTATTTGGATTATCACTTGGATTAGGCGCCGGGGTTATAACTTCTAAAACAGTTGCCTTTTTGACAGGTTTTTTTTCATCTCCCAGTATTCTTTCAAATACCTCTTGTTGAAAATCTTTTAAAAGTCTGTGTCTGGAAAGAGGGTCTGCTAATAGGTCAAATATATTCGTTAAATCAAACTTCATCGTCTTTTTCCTCCGCTATAGCAGAGAACAAGTTTTCCATTTCTTCTTGGGAAATACCGTCTTCTTTCTTTTCTTCCTTGGCAATAAGAGTAGCTACCTTCACCATTTGCTCGTTCGAACGCTGCAAAGTCTCAACATATTTAGCTAGAGTCAAGCCGATATCTCGGTGTCTTGATTCATCTTTTGCTAAGTACCCCATAGCATCTTCAAGGAGATCACGAGTTACCAATCGATCTTCCTCAATGTTTTCTAATGCTTTCTTTATAATATCATCTAGTTTTTTGGACATATAGTAATTAGTTGTGGCTTAAATTTTGCCTTCATTCCAATCTCTACGAAATACATGATACTTCTTTTTCATCTTGTTTAACTGAGAGACAATTTGTTTTGTTGTTAAGCCAGTTATTTCTCTTAGATATAAATACACAGCTTTTTTGTTCAACATATCTAGTTCGCTTGAATAGGAAAATAACTGCCTTATCGCATTATAGACCAACAATTCATTCTCAGACATTTTATTAGTATCCCAGGAATCTATCTCTTTATGGAAATGTTCCCAAAACTCTTTTTGAATCATATTCTCGACAACAGGTTCTGTTGAGTCTTCCATTTTTAAAAAAACTTCTTTTCCAACATCGTTTATATCGACTTCTCTTTTGGCTCTTTTAGCTGTTTTCTTTACTTGGTGTATAAACCAGTTCTTTGTTATTACACTAAAGTAAGAAAACGCCTTAGAACCCCGATTAGGGTCGTATTTTGCTAGGATGGTGGTTAGCCATACCTTGCAGTCATCTCGAAGCTCATCGATGTTTGGAAGGGTAGTAAATCGATATGTGAATACTATCTTATCAACCATCTCATTAAAAGCCGGCTGTATCAATTGTTCATATAATTCGCACCTTTTATCGTACGTTGTTTCTGGTTTGCAATACTCTAATATTGCATTCTCATGAACTTGTGTAAAATAAAGCCTCTTAGTCTTCTTTCTTCTCTTTCGTTGTGTCATTTGTAAATTCCTTTTCAGTTAGATTCTCCAACTCCTCTTCTTCTATTAGTTCTGTGTCTAGGCCGACCTCTAAATAATCATCAAAAACATCAAGCAAATCATTTGTATGGGATACTAATACTTTTATATCGTTATCTCCATAAAACTTTTCCAATTTATGCACTCCCTTGATGTGTGTTTGGAAACCTATCATTAGTTCTCTTAAATTGGCTAAATTTTGCGTTAGCCAACCAAGCCTACCTAGTATATCTCTAATGTAATAAAAGCCCATTAGATTGCATCCTAAGCTCATTAAAAGAGCAATTGTTAGTGCAGCATCAATCGTCATAAGTTTGTGTCCTCGCTTCGTTATATAATTCTTTAAAAACTTCTCTATTTTCCTCAATAGCTTCTTTAATTCTCTTCCCCTCTTCAGACGGAGGTTTGGAAATAGAAGTTAATTGAGGGATGCGTTGAAGAGTTTCTTTCGATTCACACAATTCGCAAGACTCTTGAGTCTCCTTCATTCCATGACGAACTTGGAACTCTCCTTCGCATTTTGTACATCTGTAGACGTATCTAGGCATCTTTGACGCCAACGTTAACATTTGTTTTAACAATTGGGGGGTTCTTGATTAAAAGCTCTCCATTGTCCATTAAATCAAACTCCATGCCTTTTAAGACAGAGGTTATGTCTGATTGTTCCATTAGGGATTTTTGAAGCGCCATCATGATGGCTCCCATTGCTTGATCAGATAATTTCATTTTTAAACTCCTTTATATATTTTGTTAAATCATGATTGGCTTCCCAGCCAGTTGTTTTATTTATTTTAGTTGTATCTGCTAGGGTTTCCCTAGCTTCTCCGGGTCTAGCAGGTAAGTATTTCTTCTCTCCACCAAACAAGTCTGCTAATTCATTAATAGAATAATTCTTTCCCGTACCTAGATTATATGTATCTGCTTTTCTATCTTCTATAGAAATATCTATCAAACCTTGACATATGTCGTATACATGAGTGAAATCTCTTCTTTGTTCTCCATCTCCTACAATAGTTAAAGGCTGGTTTTTTAAAAGCTGTTGTTCAAAGATAGCCACAACAGGGGTGTATTGCCCTATTAAAGGATTTCTAGGACCATAGACATTGAAAAACCTAGCTATTCCGCTCTTGATATTGTAGATTTCAGAATACATCTTTATGACCTCCTCTCCTTGCCATTTTGCAAAAGCATATGGGTTTAAATACACTCCTCCATAAAAAGAACTAGAACCAGCATATACAATCATAGAACCATTCTTTCTAGCATACTCGCAAACTATTGCCGTCCCATAAGAATTATTTTCACAAGTATATAGTGGATTCTCAAAAGATGGTTGTATTCTTGCTTCAGCAGCAAGATGAAAGATTGTATCTACTTTTTTATCATAATTTTTTAAAACTTTTTTAAAATCATCAAAAACATACTTAGCTTTCAAATTGCAATGTTCTTTTTTGCCAAATGATAAATCATCAATGACAGTTACATCGTTACCTTGTGCAATTAATATATCTACTAGGTTGCTACCTATGAAACCACAACCACCGGTAACTATTATTTTTTTCATTTCTTTTTTCCTTCATTTTTCTTAATACTAGACAGATCTTCTTCATACATACACTCTGCTAGGGTATCGAACGTATATTTAGGCTCCCATCCTAGATTCTCTTTCGCCTTACTAGGGTCTCCCAGCAACAAAGGCACTTCATGGGGTCTGAACAGGTTTTCATCTATCTCTACGTATTTGTCAACATCTAGCTCAGCCATTTCAAATACTTTATGTAAAAATTGTTTAACAGTGTTGGTTTCGCCTGTTGCTACTACGTAATCATCTGGTTCTTCTTGTTGTAACATTAACCACATAGCTTCTACATAGTCTTTAGCATGTCCCCAATCTCTCTTAGCTTCTAGATTCCCAAGATATAGTTTGTCTTGAAGGCCTAATTTTATTCTCGCTGCTGCTCTGGTTATCTTTCTCGTGACAAAGGTTTCTCCTCTCCTAGGAGATTCATGATTGAATAGAATGCCGCAACACACAAACAGTCCATAACTTTTGCGATAGTTGTTGCACAAGTTATGAGAAAAAACTTTTGCACAAGCATATGGACTAGCCGGCATGAATTCTGTTTTTTCATTTTGAGGATTTTCAGGATTGTCTCCGAACATTTCTGATGAAGAAGCTTGGTAAAATCTTATTCTTGGATCAATTATCCTAATAGCCTCAAGCATTCTCAAAGTAGCCACTCCAACACAATTAACAGTTTCTTCTGGTGTTTCGAAAGAAACCTTTACATGTGATTGTGCTGCTAAGTTATATACTTCCTCTGGTTTATATTCTTTTACCAAACGATAAAAAACACCAGAATCATGTAAACTGTGATATCTCAAAATAAAATTTTTGTTATCCATAATATGATCTATTCTGTCTGTGCAAATAAGAGAGGTTCTTCTCTTAAGTCCTATAACTCTGTAACCTTTCTCCAACAATAGTTCTGCTAAATAACTACCGTCTTGTCCTGTTACTCCTGTGATTAAAGCTGTTTTCATTATATTAATGACTCCTTTATTGTGTTGATAACTTTCATAATATCAGCATTAGAAAGTTTTTGATGATTTGGAACATAAAGTCCCTTTCTGTTGATGAGGTCTGCATTTTTCATTGACTTTCTACCATATCTTTCAACGTAAAAAGGTTGATGACCCATTGATCCGCATATTAAAGGCCTAACTTCAATATCTTTTTCTTGTAAGTTGTTAATTATCTTCTCTCTTTTATCACTTATCAATGGATATGCAAAGTTAGAAATAAAGTCCCTATCATCTGCTATTAATATGGGAGGTAACTCATTCAATTCTAAATTATATTTAAGAAAATTCTCGCTCCTCTTATTACATATGTGATCCAATTTATCTATCTGACCTAATCCTATAAATGCTTGCAAATCAGTTGATCTTAAGTTAAACCCGGAATAATAGAATTTATACAATAAGTCAAAGTCACTGGTATTCCACTTGTTTTTCTTCTCTTTGGTAAACTTTTCCGATGAATCTCTGGTCCATCCATGACTTCTTATACATTTCAATACTTCATATATCTCTTCGTCATTAGTTGATACAAAGCCACCTTCTATAGTAGAAATGTGATGTCCAAAATAAGTTGAAAAACTAGACATTAATCCAAAGTTACCTAATTTTTTTCCTTGAAATTTCGATCCCATGCTTTCACATGTATCTTCTAGAAGTATAATATTGTGATTGTTACAGATTTCTATAATCTTATCCATCCTTGGTACAAGGCCCAATACAGAGACCAAAATTAAAACATCTGGTTTTTCTTCTTTAGCTATTTTGTTAAAATGATCTAAGTCAATTGACAAGTCATCTAGATTGCAATCACACAAAATTGGTGTCATACCTAGCTGAATTACTGGTGACAAATCTGTAGCCCAAGAAATTGCGGGAACAACTACTTTACAATCTTTACTAACCCTGTTGGCCTCTACTAAAGCCCAGAGCATAAGAAGATTTGCTGATGAGCCAGAATTACAAAATACCGTATGTTCTGGGCCTAGCCAATTGGACCATTTTTCCTCTAGCTTTGTTGTCAAAGGTCCTTTAGTTAGTCTAGGAACTTCATCTCCAGAGGTTAACCATTCTACTAACTCTGCTATATCTTGTTTATTGATCGTATCTTCAACTAATTTGATCTTACTCATTTATTCTCCTATAATATTGTATTGTTTTTTCTATCCCATTTTCCAAACTTGTCTTTGCTTCCCAACCTAAATTATTTATTTTTGAAACATCTAGACACTTTCTCTTCATACCAGTGGGTTTCGTTGTATCAAAAACGATTTTTCCTGTGTATTTTATTTTATTAGAAATCAGTTCCACAAGATCCATAATACTTATATCATAACCAGTACCAACATTTAAAAAACTATCTGTTTTATCGATATTGTTTATTGACCATATCATGGCATCAGCAAGATCTTCAACATATAAAAACTCTCTTCTAGAGCTTCCATCTCCCCAAACAATAACTTCTGGTAAGTTATGTTTTTTTGCATCTGCGAACTTTCTTACCAGAGCAGCCATTACGTGAGAATTATGTAAATCAAAGTCATCTCCTGGTCCATATACATTACAAGGCATCAAAGATACAAATTTGGTACTATGAAGATCACCATCATGTTCCTTACCATAAAGACTATTTGCATATTCACAAAGCTTTAATCCAGCTATTTTGGCCAAAGCATAGCCTTCATTTGTCGGTTCCACAGGGGCTTGGAATAGATACTCCTCTCTTAATGGTTGCTTATAATCTTTTGGATATATACAGCTTGATCCTAGAAAAAGTACTTTCTTTACCTTTGTTTTTATTGAGGCCTCTATCAAACTGTTTTGTATTTCCAAATTCTTTAATAAAAAACCATATGGATCTTCTAAGTTAGCCTGAAGTCCTCCACATTTTGCTGCACACATAAACACATAATCAAATTGCTTTTCTTTAAATAATTCTAGTGTCTGTTGTGGTTTTGTGAGGTCGAGTTCTTTTCTGGTATATATGGATATATTTTCACATTCTTTTCTTAAGATATGATACAAACTGCCTCCCACGAATCCGGTGTGTCCTGCTATATAAATTTTACTTTTCTTGTTCATATGGTAATTCCTAAAATATTTTAAAATAATCGAAGTCTTCTTCGTTCTCAAAGAAATCAAGCGCTTGTTTGATACATTGATCTGTGTTGAAATATTGCCATTGTCCCCAGCGGCCTAATCCATAAAGATTATATTGTTTTGTGAAATCCAATATATTTCTTATAGATTCTTTATACACAGTTGTTGGAAGAGGATAAGACCAGACATTTGTATGTTCAGCAAGTGGGACACCTGCTTTCCATTTTTTTCCATTTTTTATCCATCTTTTATAGTTGATATCAGTCATAACACCCCCTTCTTTGCTATGTGGAGCTATGTTCTTTATATAAAATTCTCTGTGTTGTTCGATTTCTGGATCTGGAATATACATCCAGTGATTGTCGTGGTTATATGGTTCTCTTTCCCACAAGCTTATAACATTGCTAAGTACCTCAAGGTTTTTCATTTCTTTTTCAAAATCAAATTCAGGTAATCCCTCAATATTTAGGACCGGCCAGGGAATGGTGTTAATCACTTTTCTTGCAATAAATTTTTCATTGACAATCCACAGTTGCTCTTTTTGATCAAAACGTATAGTCTCTACTCGAGTGTTTAGCATAATCTTATCATCAATGTGTTTTGCGATAGAATCAACAATTGTTTGAAACCCTCCTTGTTTGGGATAGTAAAAGGAGGAGTGACTAACCACTTTTTTATCAAAATTTGATTTTTTTTCCACAATTGTTTTTAATATTAGCTTTAAGTCTGTCTCTGGTATTTTTGAAAGCCAAGCTGTATTTAAACGAGATATGTCCATACACCACAATTTTTCATTATAGGGTATCATATAGTTGTCTGCTATCTTATCTCCTAGATAGTTCCTAACCCAGTCTTCATAATTTTCATATTCAATATCTTGACTAGCAGCTGTTATATAAGAATGTAAATATTCCACTTGTAGATCTTTTGGGAGTTGCCACAGGTTCAACTCAATTGGAAAACTAACCTCATTACCTTCTAATTGAATGACAACTTTTGTATCCATTTTATAAAACTGTTCTTCTGGTATGTGATCAAATATCCACTGTAGCACTTCATCATATTTTGTGTGCAAAACATGACCTCCACCAATGTCAAAATAGTGACCATCAATTTCTCTAGTTCTACAAAGCCCTGCTATTTCATTCTCGGCTTCAAGAATTAAAAAATTTTCGTTTCCTTTTTGCTGTAAGACTCTTCCACATGCGATTCCAGTTATTCCAGAACCTAAAATTATATAATCAAATATATCGCTCATATTATTATCTCCATAAGTGCTTGGGGTGTTGGTTTATAATTTAAAATTATTTTTTGTATTTTAGAAAAATTAATACAATCATTGTACCAACTAGGATCATAACCATATTCTTTAACTAAATCTAGATTATCAACTATTATTAATTTTAATTCAGGGTTGCCACATATAAATGCTGGATAAACTCCTCCTGTTATTGTGCTTACAATACTTTTACAGTTGGGATGCTTAACTATTCCGCACCAATCTCTGAAAGTTGAAATATATTGAACACTATCACTAGCGTATATTTCTGTTTCTTTGCCAAAAACCAATACTTTTTTGTTTTGTTTCTCAAGTTCTTTTATAAGCTCTCTCCAATAATCTTCTGGTAGGTTTTTTTCTGGCCAAGCTCCTCTTGTTCGAATAAGTAGGGCTACAAAGTCTCCATTTAAGTCATAATTACTTAAGTCACTAAAATTAATATCTGTGATTTCTTTTTTGTCACGTTCCCAGTGTTGATAAAAAGGAAGATATGGTATTTTTTGATTCTTTCCGTTTCTCAAATGTAAACGAGAATGTATCGAACTAGATAAAAGATCAATAACATCATCATTAGGCAATAGATCTGTTTGTTGGAACTCTTTCCAAGATATTGTATTTTGAAATATATTTTCATATAAACATTTTCTATCTTCATTTGTGACAACAGTGTCAGATTTAGTTATTTTGTTATCTTTTAAAAGCATTATGCATGCCAACCTTGTGATAATCAACTCAGTTGCAATTTCAGTCACTGCCAATGGATTGGCTATATCTTGTGTTGAGGTTCCCTTAGCAACCTCTTTCGCTGTTATAATATACCTCATCTCTTTTCCTCAAACAAATAATCCTCAATCACCACATAATCCATCTCAGTGTTATCTAAAACAAATAAGGCATCCTCAATAGTTGTTAATATTGGCAACCCTTTTATGTTAAAAGAAGTGTTCAATATAACAGGAATTGCACTTTGATTTTTCATTTCTTCTAAAATCGACCAAAAAACATAATGCTGATCTTTTGTGACTGTCTGTAGGCGGGCTGTTCCATCTTGATGGACAATTGATGGAAGTTTGGCTCTGTATTCTTTTTTCACTGCTGGTGCGTAGCTCATATAGTTTGACTCACGAGGATTAACAAAGTATTTATTAGCATCCTCTAACAAGCAAGCAGGAGCAAATGGTCTGTACCATTCTCTAAATTTTACCTTTTTATTTAATATTTCTTTCATGTCTAAAAAAGATGGATCACAGATGATACTTCTATTTCCGAGCGCCCGAGGTCCAACTTCAGAATTTCCATATACCAGTCCTACTATCTTTCCTTTTTTTAATAGCTCTGCTATGCCTTTTGCATTGATTTTTGTTGCTTTTCTGTTTTCGATATGCATAGGCAGGTCTTCTTTGTCTAAAACCTCAAAACCGTTATATACAACTTCATTTATTTGTCTAGGATACTCAATCAACATTTGACCCAAGGACAGACCACAATCATTAGGATTTGGAGGTACATAGAGCTTAGAACCTAATTTCTTAATTATTTTATGTATTCTTTGATTATATAAAACATTTAAAGCACACCCTCCTGTCATGACTACATTGCAGTTATATTTTTTTACAAATGGTAAAATAATTCTCATGCACTCTTCTTCAAAAACATATTGAGATGTTGCTGCTAAATCATAGGCTTTTTGCCCACCTATACAATTCAGGCTTGGTGTTGTTCCTATACATTCTTCCAATAACGAAAACCCATGGCCGCCTGTTTCGTAAAACTTTCTCATCGTTGGTAGCCATTCTTCTTTGTGGTTACCGTATGCACAAATTCCCATTGTTTTTCCAGCATAAGACAAGCAAAATACTTTAGAATCTAGTCCGTGTCTTATATCCGATATTAAATACCCAATTGCTCCGTATGAGTTTCCTAAGTTTTTAGTACTTCTATATATGGTCTTTATGTTATCTCCTTCTGCTAAGTAAACTTTTGTAGTTGCTACTCCATCGTAGTCCATACCTCCACCATCAATTGATACTATGATTGCTTTATTAAATCCAGATTGATAATAAGCACAATAAGCATGGGATCTATGATGTTCCATCTTCTTATAAACTGCATTTGGAAAATACTGGGATATTAAATCCATATCTTCTTTTGACAACTCGTTATACAATATTGTATTAATTTCTCTATCAAGCTTCTTCTTGATATAAGATAAAAATTGTCTTCTTTGTTTTTCCGTAGTACCACATCCTACTCTAGGATCCTCTTCAGCTTTAAAATTATTTGAAAAAGCAGCATACCTTTTCTTAACAAACCTTTCGTATTCTAAAACACAGTACCCACCTTCGTTATCAATGAAGGTTACTGATGAGTCGTGAGAGCCATAAATGCTTAAAGTATTATACATCTTTTAACTCCTTTAAAATGTTGTAATATATCCAGTCCTCTGTTATTGCATATTTCTTAGAAGTCTCAAGATTACTGGTTGTTGAATTTATGTTTTTTATATAGTGTTCGTTGCTTACAATATTGTTTAATATTAGTTCAAGCTCAATTGTGTTATTAAAAGTTATAATAGAATCCAAATTAAAAAAATCTCCAATATTTGGACATCCCCAATATATTGGAATAGAACCAACGGCTAGAGAATCGACCAATTTTTCAGTAAAATAATTCTCTCTTTTTAAATTCTCTATAACTATAGTATATCTATAATCTACTAGTCCTTCTTCTTTATATTTTACAGGATTACTGGATCCGTTACCGTAAAGATCAATATTGTGATTGAATCTATTAGCTATATCGTGTCTTAATCGGTATCCTTCATATTTATGTTTTTTATTAGAATATATCATGGAAACATCCTTAGTTTTTTCATGCATATAATGGTTGTCTTGTTTTATCCATGTCCCTCCAAAAGGAACGAACTTGGTTTTATTTGGATGTTTTTGTAATATTTCTTTGTCATTTGTCATCAAAAAGTCCAATTTATTAATGTAGGAATCTATCAACATTTTTGGACTTGGGTTCAATTCACACCTTTCTATATACCATCCAATTTTGTATTTACTATTGATAGAAGATATATATGTAGAACTCAAATAGTGATCTGTGAACAGAGTTATACCATCATAGTTTGTTTTTTTACTTACATACTTTATTGTTTTTGGACTCTTTTGGTGGACCATGGAATAATTCCCATCAGGAGTTTGTAAATGAGAAAAAGTCTCATCCCATAAATTAATTTTCAACATCTAATATCTCCCATCTAGTTGGAATCAAATCTTTAGTATCTAAATGAGCATTTTTTGGACCGAACCATCTTTTAGGTGCAAAAACTTTCTTGGATTCGTTGATATTTAGCCAAGCCGCCCACCAGGAAAAAGAAGAATTGGCAATTATATTGTTTTTCATATTGCTCATAATATAAAAATCCAATACATCAAAACCAGTATCTATGTGTACAGCGTTCATATGCTTGTATGTTTCTTTGCACCACTGTTGGTCATCACTAAAAAACACATATAAAGTATCTTTTGGCATATTATCGAAACAATGATCATAATATTCTTTGGTCAAATTATAATGATAATCTTGCAATTTTAAGTAATCTCCTCTTCTAATATGTACGGAACAAGTATTCGGCTTCTTTAATAACTTATCATATTTTTTATGCATCAATTCTCTTAGTGATCCAGAAGGGGCAAACAAACCTTCTATCTCTCTCTTTCTATGTAAAAAGTACTTTTCACTTTGATAATACCCCGACAAACAGATGTTATTTGTGTGTTTTATAGGAGAAAAAGACTGATCTCTAGGATCAGTATGAGGTTGTCCATTTACGTCAAAAAATCCAAAATCTACGTTTTTAAAAATCGTTGTTCGATATTTTGCATTCTGAAGCTCTGTTGGTGTGTAATCGCCGGAGGTATTCTTGCTACATAATAATTTATCATCATTATCTATAGCTAAAGCATATGCAGCTGCTATTTGAAACATTTGATTACACATTCTTCCTTTTAATATAGAATAGATCATAAGCTGTCAATCCTTATATATTTATTTTTAGACCTAACATATGCTTCTTCACCTAATTGTTTTTTATGATCAACCTTGTCTTCATTTAAAGGATTTTGTCTATTATATATATAAAAAATATCTTTAACATATAAGGCTTTTTCTGCGCACATTTCTAACATCGGGAAAACAAACGCTAAGTCCCATGATGCTTTGATAAACTTCTCTGTTCTTTCATCTATTAGATCCTTCTTTTGTATTTTTTTCCATAGTCCATATCTAAAAGTTCTCAAATGCGAGGACATCCATTCATTTTCTCTATAAGAAGAAGTTTGTATTATGTGGTTAGGTATTTGTTTTGCAAATTTGCCCCTTGTGTTGCTAGGGTATTCTAGATAAGAACCATAGGTCATCCAGCAATCATTATTATTATATATCTCATTTAATTGAGCCAATACATTTGGGTTAGCTAACCAATCATCACCATCTAAAATTATAATTATATCATTGCCATCTAGGTTCAAATCATCAAGAGTGTCCCATATATTTTTTAATGCATATTTCTTTTCTGTGTTTGATATCAGCTTAACATTATCGTACTTTTTATCAAATTTTTCAATAATACTGTTGGTGTTATCTGTGGACATATCATCGATCAAATAATGCTCAAAATTATTATACTGTTGTTTAACCACGCTGTTTAGACAATACTTTATCCATCTCTCAACATTATACAATGGAGTAATGATTACAAATTTATTTTTCATCAAAATATCTCTCCGTGTTTGTTGCTTTGTCGCATATTAAAAGATCATA
>Ga0098059_1000504_pt1 | contig 23557 bp, 11 predicted proteins | sample 20_taG_FD_92580 | JGI IMG/M metagenome (GOLD analysis project Ga0098059, IMG submission 92580) | Marine viral communities from the Subarctic Pacific Ocean - 20_ETSP_OMZ_AT15318 metaG | ecosystem: Environmental > Aquatic > Marine > Oceanic | place: Subarctic Pacific Ocean | collected 2015-01-19
AGTACCATAAGCAACCCCTGCTGTTAAAATACTTGCAGCATTCTTAGCTCCTAAAGCTTTTGTGGCAGCACTTTCTCCAGCCACCCCATCTCTTATGCTTTTTTGATACATAGCTGTCTCTAGATAACCAAACGAGCCCATAAATGTTAGTATAGGAGCAAGTTCTGAACTAGCCTTTACGCCTCCAAAAGGAGTGAGTATAGCTGTACGTCCTTGACCTTTTACAGAAACATTTTTCCATTGACTTGCTGCTCTATCACCTATAGCGGCAGCATCACTTATAGCTTGCTTATATTTCTTTTGATATTCAGGTTTTTTAACATCAGTATAACTGAACTCTTTTCCTGTTATAGATTTAAACTCCTTAGTAAACGCAGGCATATAAGCCATAAATAAAGTTCCTCTATCAACAGCACCAAGACCCCAATTACTTAATCTATTTAATAAACCGTTCTGACCTCCTACATCTTTACCAAACTCCACATCATGTCTTGAGTATTTATGTATAAAAGGACTGTCAGTAATTTCTAGTATTGTGTTTAATGCTGTATCAATACTTTCTTTTTCTCCTAATTCTTTTGTAAATATTTTATCTACGGAATTTCTTGTTTTAACAATATTCGTTGCAGACTTATCAAATATAGCTTTAAATGTATTAGGTAAATCTTGAATACGTTCTGCAGCCCCAACACCTACTCTTATAGTCTCTGTTCCTAATTCAGCAATTAATCTTCCTGGACGTAGTAAAGAGGCACTATATAAAGATTGCATTAGAGGAGCTAATACTTCTCTATTTAGTCCACTGGCATGCGTGTTTAAATGTAATGTAGTAGCGTCTCTCATCCTTCCAGATAAAGCGTCAAAATACATATTATAATCCTTAGGTAAATTATTCTTAGCGTCTTTTAATAATTCACGAACATTATTTATATCTTGAGTGAAATGGAAATCACGATTAACCTGCTTAATTCTATCCATAACAACTTTATTAACATTAAACTCTATAGCATTAATATCTGTTGATATTCTTTCTTTACCTGCATCAGAAGCTATTTTGTTATTATTATTGAATATATTCTTTGCCCAATCTGCGTATTCTTGTTTCTCAGATAACACTGCTTTTTTAGCTCCATGTTTCAATATATGTGGATAGTAGTTTTCTACGCTTTCAAAAGCAATACCTCTTTGCCCATTAGCAAAATTCTGTTTAGGCCCAAGATTGTTATCCATCAAATCTCTAAACTTCTTAACCATCTTTTGCTCTCTAGATGTTAGTCCTTTTATTGCTTTGTCAATATCTATAACTTCCTTACCCTCAACGGTTTTTTTAGGTAAATTCTTATATATGTTTTTTAAATATAATGTTTCTGCTCTACCATAATTAGCTAGGAGGCTTGGAGTTTCAAGAATAGTTTTCAAGACATTCTTGCCGTCACTAGAATTTCTTTCTATCTGAGATAATATTACCCCAACCTTATTATCAGATATTTGTTTTTTATGATATAAAGGGTTAGCCCCTTTAGTGAAAGGAATACTTAAAAGTTTACCTGAAGTCTCTCCTTTCATCCAATTAACTATTTTACTGCCAACAGAATTTCCTACAGTAGACCAGTCGTTAAGTGTTTGCTTAACATCTTTTTCATATCTACTCATAGACCTAGTTAAAGGGGCTATTATAACCTTGTCAATTAACCCAGCATCCTTAACATCTCTTTCAGCTCTAAAGCGTTCTGATATTAATCCTAATGGAGTGTAAGATAATTGTTTTGTTAATTTTTCAACCTTGTTAGATAAGGTTTTAAACATACCAATCCTTTTCCCTACAAACTTATCAACTCTGTTTTTTATTAAACCGCTAAGCTTATTGCTATTATTTGCATTATTAGCTTCTGTTATAAGTCTTCCTATATTGTTAATAGGAGGAAATCCATTAGAAACATTAATAGACGCTATAAATAAATTATCGTTATGACCAGTGTTATCAATAAATTGTAATTCTTTCAGTGTTTCTATTTGCTCTCTTTCATACTTACTAAAACCTTTTAAGTCTGAGTTATTTAATATGTCTTTAGATAAATTATATCTTTCTGTATTAAACTCAGTAAGAATACCTTCTGCTTTCTTTTCTAATTTTTGTATCTCAGATTTTATTTTATCTGATTCTTCTACAGTAACTTTCTCTCCTTGTTCCGCTTTATATAAAGATTTCTTTAAAGCCTCTATACTTCTCGCTATAGACAAAGCATCCTTTGCTCCTTCAGTAGATGAAGCGTCAAGCTTAGTCTCTTTTAGTTTATTAGAAACCTTCTCTATATTAGAGTTTATCTTATCTGCATTAGGTATCTTAGTCTCTTTAGCCTCAACAGTTTTTAATACATTATCAATCTCAGAAGAAATCTTTTTTATTTGTTCAGGATTAACTAAAGGTTGTTTAAGTCTATTTAAATCTTTTAGTATCTTATTAACTTCATTAAGGATAGTTACATCTTCTATCTCTGAAAGTTCTTTGTTTACTAATTCTTGAACAGTACTTGATTGACTAGTGTATAATCCTTTCTTTAATTTCTTTTTTACTTTTTTAGATAAGGATTTTGCTTCTGCTACAGAAGATGATAGTGTTTCTTTTGCTGCTATCTCCTCTACTGTAGTTATAAATCTATCTAATTTTTTAGGAGTATTAACATTAACTGCATTTTTTAATACAGATTTTTTAATACCATTATTAAGATGCTCTGCTTCTTTAATATAATTTATTAAATCAGATTTTACTTTCTTAACAGCATTATCTTTTTCTTTAGTTTTTTGTTTTAAACCTGATATTTCATCATTGTACCGCTGTCTTATTAGTTTTATTTTATTATTAAAGTTGTTACGAGTAATTTGTTTTTCAGAAAGAGCTGTCCCTGTTCCTCCTGTAGATATTTCTTTAAAGTTTTTTAAATCAAAAATAGCAATCTGGTTTGCCTCTATTCCTACTTGTTTCGCTTTCTTTAAATTCTTTTGAACCTCAGATATATCTAAATATGTTTTCCCGTCTTCTTTGTTATACCAGGTCCCTACAACAGCATTAGGATTTTTAGACAATATATCTTTATTGTCTTTCATGTATTGTTCTAACTGTTCTGCAGAAATTTCTTTGCCTTCAATTATTCTACTTCTTTCTGGGTATCTAGAAACAGAATAACCCTCTGTTACTACTTTTCCTTTTTGGTCAAATGTGCTTCCTTCATGTTTATTATGATAATCAGCTTGTTGGTTTACTCTTAATTGTAGTTTTCTAGTTTCTTTTGGTAACTCCCCCTTAATATCTCCTTTAGCATATATACTTTGAGAAACTTGTCTTGATTTACTTACAGATGTTTCTGTAGGAACTAAATCATCTACATGATAAGCTCGTTCTAATAAATGAGCCTTACCTGCAATTTTATTATTAAACAACTCGTGCTTTACTCCTGCAGATTCTGAAACCACTTTATTAGCGTCAACTTCAATAACAGAAACTCCCCACCCCCATGTTTTGTCTGGAGCTTTAAAATAATTATCTATTAATGATTTCTCTCCTATTTCTTCAAAATATTTTCTTTGAGACAATCCTTGTTCTGAAAGTGTCCTAGGTGCTGCATTTTTTGAGCGAATAGTTTCTCCTTTTGGATTAATACCACTAAAGACATCTTTAAAAAAGTTAGTTCTAAAGTTAAACGTCTCTCCAGCCATAAAGTCTGTTATGTCTTTAAAGTTATGCTTTACGTCTGTATTTTTAGCGTCAATATACTTATCACATATATCTTTTAATTTTTGTAAATTTTCTGGAGATATAGTTGTTGTTGCTTCATATTTACCAGTCTTTGGATTTCTTTTTGAAACAGATATTATACTTTTTTTAGACAGTGTTCTGTCTTTAATATCTTTAAATACTTCTGCTATTTGCTTGTTGTTTATTTTAGAAAGGCCATTAGCCATATATTTAACAGCATTATTATTTCCTAATAGTGACGCTGGAGTTTGAACCATTACAAGTGCCAAGCCCTTCCCGTCTGGGAATGTTTTTAATATAGCATTTTTTAATGTCTTTAATTTGTCAGGAGTACTTACAGACCATCCAACACCATCTTTCACGTTTTCTGGCATAAAAGAAAATTTAACACCTCCTTGAGTATTATATTTGCCCCCCACTTTAGTAGGGTCAGAGTTTATAACAACAAATTTGCCATCATATTTTTTTAATATATCTTCAAATTTAACACGACTAGCATTAGGAACAGTTGTGTTTATTTGCCCCTGCCTTTGATTAGCTCTTTTTTGTAACGCAGGTATGTCGGTAATTTCAGCTACTGGAGCAATTTCTGATGGCTCTACGTTTCCTTTGTTTATCTCTGTGAAATCTTTTGATAATTCAGAAACATCAAGAGTTTCACCCTTAGCCAACTTTTTACTAACCTCAGCAATAAAACTTAAAGCCTCACTATTTGTAGCAAACCTATAATCAATCCCAAGCTTTTCCATTAGTGTGTTAAGCTTATTCTTAAGACCGTCTACAAATTTATTGTTTTGTTCTAATTTAAAGTCTCCCTTTGCTGACCTAGCCATGAACTCCGCTAAAGCCTCTGCCTTTTTTTCTGCTTCAGTATAAACTTCTTTACCTTCTTTAGTTTTTGTGTTTATAAAATCTAATATAGGAGCAAACTCTGGAGTTTCTTTTATTATATTATAAACCTCATCCTCAATTCTTTTTATTTTTTCAGGATTAGATTCTCTTATCTCCTCTACAAGTTTATGCCCTGCTAACTCATGAAATCCAGTGTATTTATTTATAGCATTAAGATTAAAATGAACCTCACCTTTGTTTTTTCCAGAAACCACTCTGTGACCACCTATAAGCTCTGCTGTGTTTCCTTTTTCTACTGAATCTAAAGCCTTCTGATAGCTTGAATTATCTGTATGCACTATAACCTTACCATCAGTTCCCTTAAGAGCTTCTGCAGCAGTTGTAATATCTTTTATTGCTTCTTTTTGTAGGTCTGTCTTAGCTGCTTCTTCTAGTTTAGCTTTATTCGCTTCAGTTACCTCTATAGGTTCTGATGGTTTTTTACCAAGAGCTTCATTAAGTTTTCTCATTTCAGTAGAAACCTCTTCTATTCCAGCATCTTTTTTCTGCTGCATATCTTTTTCTGTAGCTTTAGCATCTTCTAATCTTGCTTTAAGAACTTCTTCTTTTTGCTCTATAGACATATCTTTAGTCTCTGCATCAAATTTCTCTAAAGCTGTCTCTATCTCTTTAACTTGTTGCTTTTGAAGCTCTATAATTTTATCATTAATTCTTTCTCCTAGTATCTTTTGGTCTCCAGTTTTCTTTTCTGTAGCATGAAGTTCTTTTATATCTTGAATAGTAATATCACCTCCCAACTCGCTAAGTAATTTAGCTTTATTTTCTGGAGACAACATGTCTCTTTCTATTATAACTGTAGCTTCTGCTTCTTTAGTTTTTTCTATTCCTTTTTGCATAAAATTAACAACCTCATCTGGATTATTAAACTCTTTAACATCAAGAAGTTGTCCTCCTTTTTTATTGTATATTTCTACAATATTAGGATTTTTTGCATTTGTTTCATAATGTCTTGCCACACCATCTAAAGGATTTGATGCCACTATTTTAGTTCCACTAGAAGCCCATGCAAATTTAGCTAAAGTAGTTTCAGGTAAAGCTTCAGTGATTTCAATAGCGTTCTTTTCTGATTTGTTAAACTCTTCAAATATAGCGTCATAAACTTCTTTATTGCTCTTGCCTTCTAATCCTAATAATTTCTTTTCTGCATTAGTAGCTTCAAACTCATATATTCCTAAATTTCTATCTTTCGGTTTAAAAGGATATTCTCCTTTAGCAAGTTTAGCAGGAAGTTTTGCTCCTCTTAATCCTAATATAAAAGCAATATTATGCATTAATGATTCTTGACTTAAATCACCTTCCCCTGCTAATGCAGTTATACCTGTAAAAGCAGCAGCCTCACCTAATAAAGCTCCAGCCTCAACAGTTTGATTTAAAGCATATGTAGGAATAGGTTTAAACCCTAATGAATGAACTTGGTTTTGTATCTGTCTAGATTTTATCCCTAGACCCCCTGTAATAATTCCTAAAGCCCCTCCTTCAATACCTTTTTTTACCACATGACCATAGTCTATTTCAGTTACATCATGAGTTTCTTTATATTGAGCATTTAAATCACTTGCAGCCATCCATGTTCCTAAGTTTGCAGCACCACCAGCTAATTGTATTTTCTTTTGGTCTCCAGCTAATTTAATACCTGTTCTTACCCTTAGTGCCTTTGAGAAATTAATAACATCAGCATTTTTGCTCCAGCCTATTCCTAGACCATTTGTTTTAGCAAAATTAATAACAGCGTTTTTTTGTTGGTTAGCTAAGAAAGCCGCTCTAGCTCTAATAGCTGCTTTTGAAGCTACATTTACCCCAGCACCTATTACAGGTAGGGCTAAATCACCAGCAATACCAATTACATTAGATATAAATTCAGCTGTACCACTATAAGAAGTCCCCCATTCTGGATTTAGAGGTTTATCTGTAAAAAGATTAAGAGTTTGTACAGCCAGAGTCTGTTCAAGACCTTTTAGAACAAGGTTTTCAGGCATCTTATTTTCTTTTACATAAGCCTTCCATGTTTTTTCATCAGACTCAGCTATAGATTTAACAAAGTCATCTAAATACGCTTTTTCAAAATCTACAGTACCATCATCATTAAAAATTACTTTGTGTTTTTTCCTTAATATTTCTTTTATATCAGTCTGACTAGCTCCCTCAAGGCCAGCAATAGTTTCTTTAATATCTTTTATAGCTTTGTCTGAAAAGTCTATCTTGTTTTCTGGAGTTATAATTATACTGTAATCTTGCAAGTCTTTTTCTCTATTAATCTCTCTTGCTCCTTTATATTCATCAGTTTCTCTGTGGTATTTATCAGCAATAGCGTCAGCCATCCAGGCTATCCATACTTCAGGCACATCATCATATTTTTCTTTTTCTAGAACAGTATAAGCGGCCTGAATAATATCTTGACTTTTATCAGCTTTAGTTTGCTTAATTTTTAAAAATGGATTAGACTCAATGCCAGATAAGTCATCTAATTTATCGTATATAGCCTCTCCAATACCAAAAGGCATCCCTCCCCCAGCCTTTCTTTTGTTTGATTGCTTTTTCTTTATTTCTAATTTTTTCCTTAAATCGCTATTATAATAGCTTTCAAAATCATCATAAGCATCTCCTTCTGCCAGAGTTGTATAATTATTAGCCAAAATATTTGGGGCTAATTGTAGCACATCAGATTCTAATGTATTTTTAGGTATTATAATATTAGGGTTTTCTGCTGAAATGAAATTAGTTAAATCATTATAAGCTCTAGAATCTATTAAACCCATTACCTTTGAAGAATAACCTTTATCAGTAGGCTTGTATCCTAATGTGATAATCTCCTCGCTTATAATTTTTGTTAAATTGTCTTTAGATTTTTTATATTTAGTTTCAAAATCTTGAACTACTATATCTAAATCTTTTTTAGTTATATCCTGCCCACTAGCATGTACTTTATCTATAATAGCCTGTTTTGTTTGGCTGATTGTTTTAGTTTCTAAGCCTTGTGATTTAGCTGCAGCTTGTGTCTCCTCTTCTGTAACACCCTCCCCAATAGGAATAGTAACCATCTCACCATCAGGCCCCATAACTTCTTGATATTGAACAGGTTTTTTTGTTTTTACATCTTTTTCTCCCCAAGCTCTAGAGTATATGCCAGTATTATCATCATAGATAATATCTTCTTTTGATGTGTTTTCATTAAATACTTGTGGAGAAGCTGTAATCCAGCTTCCTTTTTCGTTTAATCTTTGTAAATAAACTCCTTTTGAGTTGCCAATATTTCTTCTATTACCCTTGAATTCATCATACTCAGGGTCGCCTTTTCTTGCAATCCTATATTGTCTAGTGAATTTAGGGTCTTCCTCTTCAACAGACACTTCTTCTTCTGTAGGAGTAGTTTCAGTATCAACATCAGTAGAAACCTGAGCTTGAACTTCTTCATCTCCTCCAGCTGTAAGGTTGGGGTCGTCTAAAGGATTCTCAAGAGAAGTAGAAGGGGTTTCTGATTCTGACTCTACTAAGTCTTCTGAAGAATCTTCTGAAACGGTAATTTCGTCTTTTTTTTTTAAATCAGTCCCACCAAATTCTAACGCTTTTTCTTTGTATAAAGAAAGCATATCTGCATTATTATTAAACTCAGGGAACTTTTCTAAAATTTCTTCATCAGTAAGCTCAGGAGAATCATCTAAAGTAAGATACAATTCTTTGGATAAGAATTGAGAATCATCTAAATCTTCATCATCAATTTCTAACAAATCTTGATTCAGCTCTTCCTCTTCTTTATAGAAAAGGTTTTTAATTTTACTTGATAGTTCTGCTTTTGACATATTTATTATTTATCGTTTTTTTGCTCTTTTTTTGAGAGGGTCTACACCTATTCCTCTCATAACATTTTCGTATACCGCTCTATCTTGTTTGCTATTGTAAGTAACAAAAGTAGAGAATCTAGCATGTACAGACTCATTAAATCCTACAGAAACAGTCATTCCATTTTTATCCCTACCTTCTAACCAAGGCATTGATGAATATCCTGCTTGATTCTCTGCTTCTAAAGCCTTAACAGCTGCTACATCTAACGCTTCTCCTTTTTGGAATTTTTGATTAACACCATCCACCTTTATTGTCATTTCAGCATCAGCTGTAGGTTTAAATACTATAGAGTTAGGTACAAATTGAATGTTTTCTCCTCCTTTTTGAAATCCTGGATTAAGTCCAGCATTTTTCATTTCTTTACTTTGCCCAAATATCATATACCCCGCATCTCCAGGTCTAACATCAAAGTTTTTATTTTGCCCGAAGTTAAATGTTTGACCAGTTCTTTCAGGGGTTACAAGTTCTTTTTTAGTGCTTCCGTCTGCTTGTTTTACGTCTTTATATACAGCAGGAATATCTACAGTTTGATACTCTAAATCTGGAACAACTACTGACTCTCCTTTTTGATTCGTTCTAACTCCTGGCATAGTATAAACATCTGTGTCAAACTTTTCTCCTGCGGCAGCCATTTGTTTGTCACCAGTACTAACATTAACATACGTTCCTTTTGGTTTAATATCTTTTACTCCAGTCATATCAACCTCTCCTGTTCTACTTGCAACCTGTTGTTTTACATAGGCTAATGTGTCTGGGACTATTTCATCTGTCTCTTCATCAATACTGTAAAAACCATTATCTATAGCAGCCTGAGATTGACTAGCCTGAAAGTCTTCGGCATAAGGGTGATTAGCTAATATTCCTTTAGCAGCTATTTCTAGTTGAGCATCACTAGCCTCTTTTCTAGTTTCAAAAGTTAAATAATTACCACCAGAAGCAGGTAATGTAAACTTACCGTCCTGAGTCATAGTAATAGCTTGAGGCTTAATGTTTTCTGTATTTGTTTTGTAGAACTCTTCAATATGTAAATTAGGAGTTAATCTGCTTATTTGATTTCCTGAAGCTCCCTCAACATAACTGTCAGTTCCCTCTTCTCCTTCTGCCTCTCCGTCAAAATAATTAGCTCCATCTCCAAACATAGCAGATTGATTTTCAGCTTGCAAGCTAGCCACATTATCGTTACCTTTATAATCATCATTTTCAGTAACTAATTTTAAATTAGCATCATACCTTTCTCTCCCTAGTGCAGACTGAGCAGTATTACTTCTGTATTCGTTTAATCTTTTTTGTAACCCAAGGTCAGTAGCAGGATTACCTCCTTTACTTATAACCGAACCAGCTTGTTTAATTATACCATCAAACTCTTCTGTTAAATAATCAATATCAGCATTTCTTACTTTTGATAAGTCATTTTCTTTTAATAGTTTAGCCAACCCATCGTCTGCAGCTTTTTTCTTAGCAGCAGCAGCTTTGCCTTTTCTAACTCGTTCTCTCTCTTGTCTACCAGCTATTTCTTTAACACCTTTTGTAAGGTCTTTATCTTTATAGACTTGAGCTGCTCCGTATCCTATTAAATTTTTATCGCCTGCGTATTTTATTGCCATTTTTATCTATTAATAATTATTTGTAGGTAAAAAGCCAAAATTAACCCTACCGTTACCCCCTCCTTCATTTCCTCTCATTGCTTTTTTTACTCTTCTTTTTCCCCCACCTTTTCTCCAATTATAAGTCAAACTTCCTTCTGGATTCATTGGAGTCTGGTTAGACTCGTTTAAAGCCTTCCAATCCTTAAACTTTAAAGCTCCATCCATATCTCCCCATACATCACTACTATCCATTTCGTCTAAATACTCATTATAAGCTTCTCTTTTTTTACCAGTAAAAATATTTCCATCAGTACCATAAATACTTCTTTTAGCCTGAGGAGTGTTTTGAGCATCAGGAGTATTTTGAGCATCAGGATTTGCTAACCTTTGTTGAGCAGAGGGGTCGGTCACTTCCCCCTGCATGCTGCCAACCAAACCCTGAGCTCCCGTCCCAACGCCTGATATAATATCTTGAGTTCCTTGTTGCTGATTCTGTATACCTGCCCCTATTTGAGCTCTAGCATAATCTAAATCTGAAGCATACTCGTTGTACTGATGTTCAAATTGCTGGTTTTTATAACCAGTCATAGTGTCTCTTACTTGCATTAATGTAGCCATATTATTTCTTCTAGCTACAACATCTTGTTGTAATAACCCTAAGTTTGCTCTTTGTTCTGTAGCGGCTGTAGAACTAACCATTCCTAAACCACCTCTTCTGTCAGCACTACCCATCAATGCTGATTGTGTAGTTCTTTGAATATCGTCCTCTGCAGATGTTCTTTGTTCAATAGAAAGGCCTTGAGCCGCCATCTGTTCGGCATCTTTTAGGTTTTGCCTTGCCTCTTGTGATATTGTAAACTCAGGTTTACTTGCATCAGCTAACGCTGCTGCTTCTTTACCAGCTTTCTTTTGCTGATACCCTTGATACATTTTTATTCCTCCGCCTACTACAGCGACTCCTGCCATTACCCAACTCATAAGCTTAACATTTTAATTATTTTATTTTTTATTTTCTTGACCATTCCCTCTTCAGTTTTTATAAATTTATTATATTCATCGTAATTTTTAGCTATTACTATATCTTCTATTTTACTCAAGTCCTCAGTATTAGTTGGATTATGGTGTATTGTTGTCCAAACTAAATCAGTAACAGCGTAAAGAGCTCTTTTTGTACCTCCTTCAGACATCATAAAACAAGGTCCTTCTATCATCTCTTCTCCTTTTTGTTCTGTTATAACCATAACCTTCCCTTTTAATAAAAAGTTAGGATGTCTATGTTTATGTATTTTACCTACAATAACCATTCCTGCTGGTATAGTTATCTCTCTAACATATATTCCATCAGAAAAATAATGCTTTAAAGGGCAATTTTCTGTGTCATTTGTAAATGTTTTATAATCAGGATTTTTATTACTTAATATAGCGTTTTCTATATCAAATATTTTCCTCCTAATAGACTTACTTATCAATTCTTTTTTAACACTTTCTTTTAACTTCATAATTTAATTTAATTTACACAAATATAATCTTTTTTTATTAAAAACACAAATTATTTATTACTTCTATAACTTGGTACAATATTAAAATTAACTCCAAACATTCTTGTAAACTTATTGGTTAGTATTCTGCATTTAGCTAATAAGGTAGCGTCTCTCATTCTATCTCCCTCTAGTAATCCCCCTGGACTACTAGTGTCATTCATCATATCACTATAATGAATATTTTCTTTAGTATCAAAATCTGAAACTATTAAATTGCTTGTTTGCCCATTAGGAGATTCAAAATCAACATCCCAAACATCATCTGATTCTTGACTAAAAGCTTTATATACTTTATTGTTAGAGGGAGCTTCATTGCTAATAACATGTATTTCACTAGGATAAGTCACTCCATAAAAATCATTGTACTGTGGAACAGTAGTGCTAGAATTATGCTCATAAATATCTCCTTGTTTAAATGTTACTATACGAGTACCTATGCCACACATAAATTCAGGTTGATAACTGTAAAACGAGTTCCATCTTTTATTTGATTCTGTAAACCCTATAGTTTCCCCGTCATCTAAAGTTTCCTCAATTCTTGTCATTTTATTTTTTTTAATTATTAATAACCTCCTCCAGAATCACTATCACCAGTACTAGAACTTGAACTTGTAGTCGTAGATGATGAGCTTTGTTGGTGTTTTGCTTTTTGTTTAGCATAATACTTTTGTGTTGCAATATCTTCACTTTCTCCTCTCACGTTTTCTTCTTTAATTAAATTAGCCATTCTAAGGCTCGCTGTACCTTGACACATTTGTTTACAATCGCTCAAAGTTTGATGAGCTCCTTCATCACCACAAATCTTAATACAGTCCCCGTCAATGCAATCATAAGTCACAACCTCTCCAGCTGGACAAGTTTCAACCTCCTCAAAAGAAACTATGTATTCATTAAACCTAACATCATAAACACCATATATATTCACCCTTCCTATATCACTTATTACGTTAGACTTAAATAAATAATCCATTTTATCTGTGAAAAAATTATTCATCATTACCTTAGAGATAGGAGTAAAACCGTCTTGACTTAATCTTAAAATAGAAGCTCTTTTTATATCTGCAAAATACATTCTATTTCCGTAAGAAGCAAAAGATTCTGGGTTTTTATTTATCCCGTAATTACCTAAATATGGAACAGCTTGAGATAAAACACTGTCTGATGTAGCTACATTTCCTGTACCGTCTACATTGTATATAATATTTCTTTTAACAAGTGATTGAGAAACTTTATCTTCTTGAAATATAATTAGCTTATTATCTCTAGAGTGTAGCTTCTGTATAGAATTATAGCTTCGTTCAAACTCTGTAAAAGAAACATCAGGAAATATAGAATGAAGTCCGTTTATATTTGTATTAGGAATGTAAGGTTCAGAATATAAAATTGTAGAGTGTTTTCTGCTTCTCCTAAAGTCTTCTAAAAAAGCATTAGGCCTTCCTTTGTCATAAAAATCAGATTTAAATCTATCTGAAAAATGAAAAGATTCTACAGGAGTTACTAACTTAGGAGTTTTAGAAGTTCTATTTCTATAATAAACATCACCTCTTTTAAAACTTCCTGAAGCTGGAACCGATGGCGTAAGAGACTGACTAACTCCACTAGTGTCACCTAATATAGCAGTATGAGTAGCAAAAGAGGTGTGTGGACTCCCAATATTTCCATATTGTGCAAACTCGTAATACAAAGTTTGCTCTTCTTCAGCTTTAGGTTTAGGGCTGTATATTTCTAACGTGTAATTTGGAAATGCTGGAATTGGAGCAGGGTTTATACTATCTATAAAACTTAAAAGTCTAGTTTCGTTAGCAAGCATTAACCAAACTCTATGTTCCTCATTAAAAGGGAACACTGTAGTTCCACCCGTATAATGTATAGGCGGATTACCATCTCTCCCTACAACTCCTGCTATTTTAAACTCAAACTCTTCTGGAGATGCTAAGTCTGATGCATTTCTAACAAATCTCAACATATCTCCTTCTTGAAAATCATAAACAACAACCCCACCTCCTTCAGCTTCTTGAAACTTACTTATAGAAGTTATGTCAACTAATATATTATTATTATAAGGCTCACTAGCAGTTGTGCTTCCTGGCATTTGTTTTGATGCATATTTTCCGCTCCAAAATCCTGCAGTAACAAATTGTATAAACCTGTTTGTTAAAGTATTACCCCCATACACCCATTGATAATATTTAGCCCAAAGAGGAGGTTGGTGATTTATTGTCCAATCAACATACCACTCTCCTTGCCATCCTGACTCTGCTACTGTAGGTATATAAACCTCAGCAGTTTCATCAAGCTGAACAGAAGAGCTTCTCATTGCTCTATCATAGTATACTAACCCAAATTTATGGTAAGCTCCTGTTTTAAAAGAAGGAACAATAGGAGACGCTCCTCCCGTTCCTGGACATGCGTCTTGATACAAAGAAGCGTCTCTATTATTTAAATTATTAGCTGCACCGTCTATTTGTAATAAACGATTTCTATGCGTTTGTTCTGTAACAGGAATATTTATAGTAGAGCTCCCTCCAGGTGTGGGGATTTTAACTTGAGAGCCTACACTATTTATAACATCTCTTCCAGCAGCACCCGCTATATCTCCCCAACCACAATTAGTTCTAGTTCTTACAATACGACACCCACAACCTGATTGGTTGTTAGCTACATCGGCAATTTGAGCAAATGTAGTTTGCCACCAACTATCTCCATTAGCTGAACCACCCTGAATCCAACACAAAGAACCAGAACCTTGCCATGTATATCTATCAGGGTCTGTAATTGTTGTTGCTGTAAAGATTAAAGAATTTCCACTTGCACTCCAAGTTTTAGCCGCAAAACTATTTGGAACCGAGTCTTCTTGAGAGCCTGTTGTTGCACTGTTAGGAGAAGGTCCTAATGCAAATATAGGCCATAAATTACTTGAAGCATTTAAATCTGCAGCCATAGATAGGGCTTGGTCATGTGCGGTAAAGTTTGAATCAAATAAATCAGATGTATAACCATTAATATCCATACTAGCCCACATCGCAAAAGTTCTTGTCTTCCCAAAACCCGTACCGCTCCCTTGTTCTGTCATAGCTCCTACCATTCTAATATCTCTCTGGTTAATACTGTAAGTTCTAAAACACCCGTTAGGGACATTGCTTAATTGGAACCTTAACTGAAACACAAACGAAGGACTTCTACGAGTACCACAAGCAGTAGTATTAGCATCGTGCATTATTCTCCTACTTCTAACCTCAGGGTCAAGAGGAAACTCTTCTCCTAAATCTTCAACTAAACTTTCAGCAGGCTGCCCCGCTTCTAATGTAGTGTCCATGTTTTTAATACCATCTTGTCCTGTAACTACATTTCCGTAAACGAGTCTATTTCCATCAACAACCTCTTGAGCTTTAGCTAAATGAGGAACATCGTTATACAGTTTATTTGACTCAGCAGTATTTATTGTAGAGTAAACAGAGTCATTATAAAAATATAAATAATAAACAGTTCCCGTAGTATCAGGAAGAGTTGTTACTTGATTTATAGTAGTAGCTGAAGTACCTACTTTTTCCTTTACATCATCCTTGTCAATATCGGAAATAAGAACAAAGTCATCTGTACCATTTGTTTTTCTAGCAGCAATTTGAACTCTGGCAACACCCTCCTTTCCTGGAGTAAAGCCAACTGGAATAGCATTATTATCTAAAGTTTGAGCTCCTGTAGTGTTAAAAATTGAATTAAAACGCTCATCAATCATTATTTTACTTGTTGGAGACCATGTGGATTTTTCACCATCATCATAAACAAACCTATATTTAAATTGCCAAGACTGTCCTTTTAATTGATTAGTTTTTTTAGTTAAGTCCGTTATATAATTATTTACTACAACTTGATTTGAAGGAGGAGCTTTTATTGCGTCTAATAGAAGATATGTTATTGTAGAATAACCTAAAGGGTCTACTCCACCAGAAGCTGTATATCTTTTAGCTTTGTCAATATTTATTTTTCTAGGAGGATTATAATCAACTGTCCAATATAGCAATCCGTCAGGAAACTTATCGTCACTACCAATAACATTAATACCTGTTATTAAATACTCTTTATTAAACATTAAAAGAGAATCTCCTAATATTTTAGTTACAATTTCTGTTTTAGGGTCGTACTCATATATGGAATTTCCTCCATTTATAGGGTCTGCAGTAGGACTTGCCCCTGCTACAAAAAATATAACTACATTTCTTTCTTTATCTTCATGGGCTCCAATAACCTTGTTTCCACCTGGAGTTAGATTAAAAGGATTGGCTATTTTTTTATTAGAGCGTATGTTTTCTACTATACCATCGTTAGATTCATCTGAAGTCGCTATACGACAATTAATTGCTTTTTTGTAGTCATTTTTAGCTACAAATCTTTCATCAGTGTCGCCATCCATTCCCCCACCAGCAAAGACCTTTTTTTCTAATGCCATGTGTTAAAATTTAGGTGATTGCTTATTTCCTTTTCTTGATATTCTCCAAGCTTGGTCTGGTGTAAAATTAACTATTCTAGCTCTTGCTAATCTTTTTTCATTATACCAATCTCTTCTAGCTAATTCTTTTTCTTGTAATGGAACCCCTGAGTTTCTTTGATTAACCTTCCAGTATATGTAAGCTCTTAAAGCTTCTTCAGCTAAGGAGTTTACCTTCATGCTACCATCAGGATTAGAGCCATCACTAATGTACTCTAAAACTATTGACTCTCCTGATAATTCTGAGGATAGTGCTATTTGAGATTTTTCTCTATCTATTCTGTAATATCCGTTTCTATAACCTCCACTTTTTCCATACCACCCTCCAGTTAATTCTCCGTTTCTAGAATTACCTCCTGACACTGTTGTTTGCCCTGAAAAATCTTTTGCATCAGGGTCTCCACAACAATCTACTTTATTTTGTATACATAAATATTCATCATAACCTAAAGTTTCAATTCTTCCATGACTTTTACATCTACCTATTCTTGTGTAGTTTACGTAGTCTACAGGTAAGTCAACTGTTAAATTATCATTTACGGTTAATGTTTCTGTTTTTATTTGTTGAAGTATATCAAAAGACAATTCTTTTAATCCTCTTATAGCAATATCTAAATATTGCATATATTTGTGTTCCGTAGACTCTCCTTCTTGTATAAGAAGAGATTTTATTACTTCGTCTAATTTAACGTCTAAAGGCATAATATTAAGATTCTAAGTTATCGTTAAGTTCATCATTAGGAGCCGCTTTCATAGGAGAGTAAAGCTGAAGGACATTTCTAACTACTTCTATTTCTAAATCTGCAGGTATTGGGAATAATTCGTCTGGGTCAAAATCTCCAGAACTTAATATCATTTTTAAAATAACAGTATTTCCACAACAATCATCAACACCTTTGTTATAGTATATTCTATCTCCCTCCATCCAATAACCTCCTCTACCACCTATGTCTGATGACAATAATCCGTTATACAAACTTAAAGAACCGTTTTTCATTCTTATAAAAGCATTGTACTGGTCAGTAGTATAACTAACGTGAGTTATTCCCATGTCGTTAAACAAAGACATAGGTCGCTCTGGAAGGTCTGAATATAATAATTTTTTTACTTTATCTTTTTTTATAAGTATATCATCAAAAGTACTTATAATATCTCCAGGTATTGTTTTTTCTCCCTGCATTAAAGATTCTTTCAGCCTCATTCTAATCAACCTATCTCTTTCCTGTTCTATAGCAAGAACTAGTTCTCTTGTATCAATTTGAAAATCATGAGTTATATCCCCTGAACTTAATATTCTTTTTATTTGCTCCGCTAATTGATGTTTTGTTGTAGCCATATTTTATATTCCTGATTGTTTTTTACCTTCACTATATTGTGATAATTCTGGTTCTCTTAAATTAATACCAACAAAAGAAAGTATTCTTATTGCTATTTCATTAAAAACTTGTTCTGGCCACTCTAAATCAATAGAAGTTCCTGGGTCGTAAACAGGCCTTCCATTTGCATCAGGAATATAACCCCATATAGCTTTTTTTGGTTTTCTTAAATAAACAAAATCCACAGAGCCTATATTTTTTGGATGATACTGAACTCCTTCTTCATAAAAAGTTAAACATGGGTGAAAAAAAGATGGGAAAACAATAAAACTACCTAGTAAATTAGCCAACTCCATATCATCAACAGGTCTTATTGGTCTTGTATAAGTCTTGATTTTCCCAGGAGTTTTTGTTTTTGTGTTTTTTTCACAATCTTCACAATCTGCATTTTCCGTTTTTTTAGGTTTTAATTGCCTAATATAACTATGTGTAGCAGAACTAAAATGCATATAATCTAAAGGGTATTGCATTAATCCTGAAGGGTCTATTGAGAGAGTAGCTCTTTTTATAAAAATTCTTAAATCATCGTTGATTTTTTGAGTTTGATTATATCCAGTTCTAGCCTTACCAGTTCCTGGTTGGTATTCTGCAGGATTACTGTATCTTTCCATAAATAATTGCATCTGAGCACTTTCTGCTGCTAAATTAAACTCAGATGGCTTTATGAATCCAGATTGTTCTTTGTTTGCAATAAACTGAACAAATCTATATAAGTCGTCTATATTTATAGCCATTGTTTAATTTTTATGAGGTCATGTAAGGTATTGTTACTGTAAATTTACCAGCTGTTAACGCTACTCCTCCAACCGTTACAGTTATATTACTTGTAGCTGAAGCTGACTTTAAAACCTCTATACTACTAGAAGTTTTAACCACACTAGTAGCAGAAGAGTAAGGACTAGCATTAAAATTCCTTACATCATCAACACAATCAGCATCTGATATTGCTCCCGTACACCCTATAGTTATTGTTGCTGTTCCTGAGCTTACAGCTAAAGCTGTTGTCATTTCTATTATAGCTTGGTCTAAAAGAAGTATAGCGTCAAGAGGAAAGGCATCGTTTAATATAGTGTGTGTTGCTACTGTTTTATTTGAAGTTCCTCCAACATCATTTGCTCCTGTGTCAAAAATTGCACTTACAGTTTTTACAGTGTTTTCTGCCGCCTTCCAAGTTCTTATTCCTGCTGTAGTTGAGGTTAACACCATATCATTTGCGGAAGGATTTCCTAAAGCATCTTCAGCAGCATCATCATTTCTACTTATAATTCCATTTTGCCAAGAGCCTCCTGCATAAGTAGATGTTATTTCCATTCCGTTTGTAGCTCCAGTACTATGCTGACTAGAGGTTAGTGTTTTACCAAAAACATTAACAGCACCTGAAGTTGTTAAATTACTAATCCATAAAACAGTAAATTTCTCTCCTTCTTTAGGAGTTCCTCCTGTAGGCTTATTAATAGTATAAGTTCCACTTCCAATATCGTGAGTTCCTGATACAATAATAGTTCCTTCAGTTATTCCAGGATTTACAACTAAACTGCCTCCTCCAGCAATTGAATCAACAGTTTTTACTCCTGAAATAGGTAAAGGTATTTCTGCGTCTCTTAGTTTCTTAGTTGTTACTACAGCTGCAGGAGTTCTGTTTATCTCATGCCATTTAGAAGTAGTGGTAGAATACATTAACATTAAAGACGTGTTATTATCTAAAGTAGAGAAAAGAGCATCGCCATCTAACTCCATTTGTCCTACTCCTGATAAAGCCACCCCCCCATTTGCTGCTTTAGCGTCAGCACCAGTGTTTTTTGTACTATCATAAAAAGAAGAAACTTTAGAGCTATCTTCTCCTACAATAATTAATATATCTCCGTCTGATATTAATGAATTTGTTTCTCTTATAAATACAACATCATCTGTATCAGTATTGCTTTCTGTATCAACAATAATTCTTTGAATACTACTGCTTCTAGTGTAAGTTACTTTACCTGAAACTACAGATACAGAAGAAAAAGGGAGTCTGTTATTAAAACCATAATTCGTTATATAGTTAGTTATTTCTGCTCCTCCACTTAAACTACCTGCAACTCCAGAAGTATTTAAATAATATCTTCGGTAGTCTGTACAGTACAAATTTGTTGTTTCGCTAGGTAAAGCCGCATTAGTATTAGCATCAGCTATTATAGCTAATTTATTATCTGCAGTGTTTGCCAAGTTAGAGATAATGCGATTATCTTTATCCGTTATATATATAAAGCCACTACCGTTTCCTAAATTACTTATTGCCATTTTTTTTAAATTTTTATTTTATTATAATATTGTGTTTGATATTAATGTAAAGTCTATAACTATATCATTATGGTTTGATTGTAAAAAATTGTTTGTTAAAACCATTCCTGAAGAATCTTTTATTGAGTAACTAAAACTTCCTGTTGTTTGATATGAAGAAGTGTGTATGTCAAGAATAAGCCCTGCAGTATTATTTTGAATAACTCCACTAATCATATAAGGGACACCTGCCCAGTTTTGAGCCTGGTATAAATTAGCTACAGAAGTAAGATTGTTATTATTAACCCATCCAGCAGACGTTGATAGAGGCATAGACATAGAAAAAATAGAGCCAGGATTAAACCTACTTCCGCTTAAAAATATTTCTGCATAAGTAACTGTCTTAGATGAAAAATCTTGAGCTAGAGTAAAGTAATGTATTTCTGGTGATGAAGCTGTTGAAGATAAAGCTGAAGATGTATTGTTTATCATGTCTTGAAGAGTTCTTAATCTTGAAGCCATGCTTTGAATACCTCCCGCTATATAAGATATATCTCCAGATACATTTGTTCCCAAGTCTATAGAATAGATAACAGGGTCCGCAGAAGTTCCACTTCCTGAAGAGTTTACATTTAATCTACTTGAAGAGCTTTGTACTCTCATGCTAGTTGTTGATGCAACAGAAGTTATAGGAATAAGAGCAGGTACATCTTCAGAATCATAACAATCACATTCTGTGCCACACTCTGCTATTCTTTTTATATCTAAAAGATACTGACTAGCATCTCCAGTTAATCCACAGTCAAGTGCTTGACTTAAAAGAGTTAAAAGTCTAGTCACCTCTTCTATTTTAGATTTATAGTCTTCAGCTAATTCTTTGTTTTTACATTTAGCCTCTTCGTATCTTAAATTTAAAGCTTTTAAACAGCAATAAACATTACAAAGACCTAGGTCAGAAACAATAGATACTGAAGAACCTCCTATTACAGTTTCTCTAACATAATACCTACCTGTTCCTGTTCCAAAAATAGTACTAACTATAGTAGATAAAGTTGATGTCCAAGTACCTGTTGAAATACCAGTGTAATTTATTGAGGCACTACTTCCTTGATTTGCTGGATTAGGAATAGCAAAGCCTAGAGCGTCTGTAGCTCCAGGAGGAGCTATAACGCTATGAGTCCTTACAATAGGATTACTAGGGTCAAGAGCTTGTGCCCCTGAATTATCATAGCTTGTTGAGTCTACACTAGTCACTAATGATGCTGACATATTTGATGATAGTGATAAAACAACAGATGGAGATGAATAAGAATATGTAAAATCATAAGTTACAGCTTCTGCCGTACCGCTACCTCCATTAGGATATATTGTGTATATAATTTGCCAAACACCTGTTAATAGAGAAGGGCTTGATATATTAAATTTTCTTGAAGCTTGAGTAGGAGTATTTAAAGAGTATTGTCCTGAACCTATAGTTAAATCTGGAGAAGAAGATGTCCCTCCTGCATGTACTACTCCTGAAGGGCCATTGATATACACAGTACCATGTATAGCCCCAGAATAACCACTTGTATAATCTGAATGGTCTTCTATTTTTATTTTATCATTATCTAAATCAAATAATATATTTACGTTAAGTGCCATTTATATTTTATTTTTATTACAAATATACTCAAAAATTGTGAGTAATCCTATTTTATTTTAACTATTAGTATCCGCCCTCATTGTATTCTACTAAAAAATCAATACTTATTGATTTCATTTTGTTTTTTATTTTTTCCTTTAAGTATTCAAAAGTTATTGGAAAATTTTTATAAGTTATATGAAAATCAAAACTAGAACCATCAGAGCCTTTATTTACATGAACTTTATAACCATACTCACAAGGAGTTGGAGCGTTGCTGTTAATTGTATCTTTACTTTCTATTTTTAAATTATGTTTTATAGAGTATTTTAAAGGTAGTTTAAAATCTCCTCCTACAGAAAACATATTATTAACCGTATCTTTTTTTGTTTTTTGTTTAGAGGTTGCCTTACGAACTTGTATATTTTTTATATCAGAATTTCCTATGTTTGTCATTTTACAGCTTAAATCTTTTAAGTCAATATTAAAGGAAAACATATCTTTAAATCCAACAATCATATCTAATCTTTTTCTTTCTACAATATTTACCTTAGAATTTATTTCTTTAGACTCATCTATTTGTTTTAGTAGGTCAGCTTTATTGCTAGATATAGAATCAATTAAAGTATCATTTACATCTAAAGTATAAACATAAGGATTTTCATCTGTTCCGCCACCTGTCTTAACAGAAGATATAAAAGGAGAAGTAAATTTAATATCAGCATAATCTCCTTTATGACCTATCTTTTTATATATTCTTTTAGAAACACCCTTGTTATAAACAGATTGGTTTTCCGTTCCGTCTGATGCTATGTGTCCTTTTGGTCTATTTATTCTTGACATATTTTTATACTATAAAAGTTGTTCCTGTTGAAATACTTCCGTTTCCAACAGTAAATAATGAAGTTGCTAAAGTAACTCTACCCGATGAGCCCACCTTAATAGTAGCACTAGAATTTAACCCAGTTGCGTGTAATGAAAGAGTGTTTAAATCTATTGAACTCCCTAGAACAAGACTAGTTATTGCTGGATTACTAGTAACATCAATCATGTTTAAGTTAACATTTGCTGACACATCAACAGTACCCGTCAAGCCTGTACTAGGCATGGTTAATGATGTTAATGCTACATTGTTACTTAAGTCTATAGATGTTAAGTTTGGATTATACCCAATTCTAAGCAACGTAAGTTGAGTGTTGTTACTTAAATCTATAGATGTTAATTGCGTGTTATCTACGAATAACGCTTGAAGATTAGGCATTGCCGTAACATCAATAGAAGAGAAAGGATTACTAGTAAGACGTAGGTTTACTAAACTGGTAAATTGAGTTAACCCTGTAAGGTCAGAAATACCTTGAGCAGTCGCATTCATGTCTTGTAAATCACATGCAGATGGGACTCCAGTTCCCGCTATATCAATTGTGTTGTTTGATAAAACTAAGTCACTATACCCAATCCCTTCTAAATAAGCCTCAAAATTATCATCAGGAACAGTTAAGTTCCCTGTACATAACCCAGAATAAGTACAAGTACCATCATCTACAGTAGCTGTAGCATCATAGTTATCTGCAGCAGCATCTGTACAACCAAACCAAACACAAGAACCATCATCAACATTTACAGTTGAGTTGTAGTTATCTGCAGTAGGGTCAGTACACCCGAAAGTCACTACAGGAGTACAAGAACCATCATCTACTGTAGCTAATGGGTTGTAATTTGACATTATAGGGTCTGTACATCCTGCAATCACTCCAGAGCCAAAACATGAACCATCATCACAGGTTGCTAAAGCATTATAATTTGCATCTAAAGGAGCAGTACATCCGTAAATACAAGCTGTTAAACAAGACCCGTCATCACATGTTGCAGATGGGTCAAACTCTAAGAATCCAGGAGTCACACATCCATATATACAATAAACACAAGAACCGTCATCTATAGTAGCAAGAGGGTTGTAGTTGATTGCTAATGGGTCTATACATCCTGAAACAGAATAAATACAAGAGCCATCATCATAATCAGCGTCTGGATTATAATTGTCTGCTGCAATATCAGTACACCCAAAAGTAGGGGTTCCTCCATCCCCATCACATGGAAGGTATTCCCAGTACTGACCTAAGTCTGTTAAAGGAGATTGTAATGGGAAATCTGCATGAGCTATTCCTCTCCATATTGAAGG
>Ga0098059_1000508_pt1 | contig 23488 bp, 20 predicted proteins | sample 20_taG_FD_92580 | JGI IMG/M metagenome (GOLD analysis project Ga0098059, IMG submission 92580) | Marine viral communities from the Subarctic Pacific Ocean - 20_ETSP_OMZ_AT15318 metaG | ecosystem: Environmental > Aquatic > Marine > Oceanic | place: Subarctic Pacific Ocean | collected 2015-01-19
AATAAATTGATGTCTTTAGCTAAAAGCGCAGCCACACGACGTTTTTTCATGCCAGTGATAGGTTGTGACTCGCCTTTCCAAAAATAGCCATGGTGTACCAAAATGGCATCGGCATTATTTTCAATCGCGGCATCAATAAGTGCTTGGCTTGCCGTTACACCCGTTACTATGGTGCGTATCTCATCTTTACCTTCTACCTGAAGCCCGTTTGGACAAAAATCGTTAATGGTTTCTGGCTTTAACAGGGTGTTTAATAATTGATTAAATTCTCTACGTTGCATACTACTTACCTTACTTTGCACTGAATTTTGTACAAATTTTGGCGGTTATGCGCTAAAAATGAAAGGAAAATCGCAAAAAATTGAAAAACAGTTCTAAAATAGGTATAAATACCTCTTCTTTATCTGTGTAAACAACGTATAGGGTCTCTGATGAGCAAACTAGACAAAACAGAAGTGTTATCTGCCTTTGAAGCTGCATATGAAGCTGCCAACGGTAAAAAACCTGAAATAACAACTAAACCTGGCTGGTATAGCATTGATGGCGGCAAGAACATGCGCCTAGCTGATGTAGCAGAGCTGACTAAAGAATTAAGCTCTGGTAAGTCTACAAAAAAAGCTGCAGTAAAAGCACCTGCTAAAAAAACTAAAAAAGCTGCTCCTGTAAAAGCACAGAAAAAAGCGCCTTTCACCGTGATCAAACAAAACGAAGAAGGCTACACAGCAGAAGAGCTTTGGATAGTTGAGCTTGCTCGCAAAGATCACGATTGCCGCCTACCTCGCGGTGTTGTTTGATCAGCTGAGTGCTTTGTATAAAAGAAACCGCGTTAAGCGGTTTTTTTATATTTATTATCCATCAAGTATTGAATAAACCACCTCGCAACAAAGCCAGACAAAACTATAAATACAGTTCCTGCCAGTACTGGCATTATTAAAAAATCCCAACTTTGGCCAGACTCAATAATTAAGATAGGGTTTGCGCCGGCAGCAGGGTGAATAGTTTTTGTGATTATCATTAATGTTATAGCAATACCCACAGCCAGCCCAATCATAATCGCACTATCAGCACTATAGTAGCTAAAAACAACCCCAATCATTGCGGTCAGTATATGCCCCCCTATTACGTTTTTTGGCATAGCTAACGGGCTCTGCGGTACGCCAAAAACAAGTACAGCTGTTGCGCCGAATGGCGCCATTAACCAAATACCGTAATCACCCATATAATTTAGCCACGCCAAAAACCCCAAAACAAAAGTAGAAAAAACGCCTGCGATTAATGCCGACTTTATTTGCTCACTATGCATATTACCTCCTCAAAAGTAGACCGACTTGTCTACACCTGCAATATAGACAAGTCGGTCTACCTATGTCAAGCTGTGTTTTTACTGCTCAAATTTGGAATATCATGGATAAACAACAACAAATAATCAGTACGGCACTGAGTCTTTTTTATAAAAAGGGTATACACGCTGTTGGTATTAATGAAATTTTAGCTGTATCGGGCATTGCAAAAAAAACCTTATATAAGCACTTTGAAAGCAAAGACGCGCTTATTTGTGCTTGTTTAGTCTCACGTGACATCTGCTTTAACGCTTGGCTTAAAAAAATATGTATACAACCAAGTGCTATGTTAGTCGCACAGGCAATTTTTGCCGGACTGAAAAAGTGGATTAATAATGAGGTTTCAGAGTTAGGGTGTTTTAATGGCTGTTTTTTTATTAATACTGCAGCTGAGTACCCTGTAGAGAACGACCCTATTGCCAAACTTTGCAAACAGCACAAGCAAGCGAACTTTGAGATCATACTATCAGCTCTTTTAGAAACACCTGAATTTGCTCACAATAGAGAAAAAGCAATTGAAGCCACGCAACACTTACTTATTTTAAAGGAAGGTTATATATGTAGAGCGAGGGTGATGCATGATGTAACAGTGACTCCACCTAGTGATAATATTTTAAAAGCGATAGTAGCGGTTAGTTAAATAGGTAAATACAGTATAAAAAAAGCGGCTAAATAGCCGCTTATTAACTAAAAAATGGCTGCATTATTCAAAAAATAATGGTTCACGCTGTTTTTTGCCTACTTCGTTCATGGTGCCTGCGTCGAACAAACGGCCGTTGATCATGGTGTAATCAATTTTGTCTGAATCACGAATGTTTTTCAGTGGGTCGCCATCAATAACCATTAAATCTGCCAGTTTACCGACCTCTAATGAACCCACATTTTTATCTAGGCCTAAATATTTTGCCGGATCGAGTGTCGATGCTCTAATTGCTTCCAGTGGCGTCATGCCGCCTTGGGCAAACATCCACATTTCCCAATGCGCACCTAACCCCTCACGTTGACCATGCGCCCCCAAATTAACAAGTACACCTAAATCTTGTAACTCAGCCGCTACGCGAGCATTGTTAAAGTGATTATAGTGATGATCGGGTGCTTTAACTCGGCGCATTGAGCGCGGTAATAATTGGTTTTTAGGCACAAATTTACTTAAACGTGGATGATTCCATACGTCCGTTTTATCATACCAGTAGTTTTCACCCCAAATACCGCCATAGGCAACCACCAATGTAGGTGTGTAACCTACATCACTTTGTGACCATAGCTGCTTAATATCGTCATAAATATGTTCAACAGGAATTGAATGTTCAATACCTGTATGACCATCGACTACCATGCTCAAGTTATGTTGTAATAATGACCCCCCTTCAGGGACTACCATCATTTCAAGCATTCGCCCTGCTTCTATAACTTGCTGACGCTGCTCTCTGCGCGGTTGGTTATAAGATTTAACACTAAACGCACCCACTTTTTTAAGACGCTCTAAATGAAATTTAGCATCATCTAATGAGTCAATATGCGAGGTATACCCAGGCATATTCGCGCCGTATAAAATAGTACCGGTAGAGAAAATACGCGGACCAACGATCATCCCCGCTTTTTGCATTTCACTCGCGGTAAATATTTCAGTGGTATCGTTTGATGGGTCGTGAATAGTAGTAACACCCAGCGCAAGACCTGCTAAGTTTTTCCAGTTCTGCTGCGGGATAATTTCATCACTGGCTTGTGAGCCATGAGCATGGGCATCTACAATGCCAGGCATAATTGTTTTACCTGTTACATCAATGACCTTTGCCCCCTTAGGAATGCTCACACCGGCAGCAGTACCAATAGCTTTGATATGTTTGCCATCGGTAACAATAACGCCATTTTCAATGACCTTTTCACCCTCCATGGTAATAATTTTAGCGCCAGTTAATGCAATCATGCCCTGCGGTTCAGCCATTTTTTTACTAAAGCCGATGTTAGTACCGCTTTTTACTTTAACGTCTTTATCATCCGCTTTATTAATCGCAAACATACCCTCTAAACTGGCATGGTAAAGCTCAGGCCCCAGTGTCCAATACAGTTTATTGCTATTGGCACTCCAGCTAATGTTTTCACCGGCGCGTACAGATAGCTGCTCAATTGGAAATTGACTGTCTTTGGGCCCAATATTTATCGTTTTACCGCGCTCTACAAATGGAGTAACAAATACTTTAAAGCGCTCAGCAAAAGCTAAATACTCACCATCTGGAGAGACTCTAAATTCAGTGGCGTGCTCTGACTCATACAGTTTACGTACTTTTTTACTTTCAAGCGCTACCACACTCAACGTTGGTTTAGGCCATGGGCTCATAATATAAACACGATCGTTGGCACTGCCAAACTGAGGTTGATAGCCACTTTTAGAAATGAGCTCACTTTTTCCGCCTTTAGCACTAACACTGTATACCCCAGGATGCAGTGACCACTTAGGGTTTAAAATGCTGCCGCCGCTGGCTTTACGATACACCACGGTTTTGCCATCTGGACTAAATGTTGGCTCTACGTATTTTCCCGGCTCTTGTGTAATAGTGTCGCCACGACCACTACGTGCAGAGACGACACGCACGGTGCCTTGTTCGTTATCATCCCACGTTGTGTAGACAATGTTTTTGCCATCACGAGAATACTGCGGGAATAACTCATAATGATCGGTTTGCTTAGTTAAGCGCTTTATTTTTCCTGATTCTAAATCGCGCTTGTAAATATAACCAAGCGCTTCAAAAAGTGCGGTTTCACCATCAGGGCTAATTTGCACATTACGCAGCATTTTTACATCAAACTCATCAGTGTCGATATTTTGAGTAAAACGCACTGCTTTTTGAATTTTTTTCGTGGTGTCTACTTTAAATGCAATATCGCTAACTGATTTATCATCGACATTGAGTTTATGAAGGGTGCCACCAGCCCAAAATACCAGCTCTTCGTTATCTGGGGTCCACGCAATAGTCGGATATACGCCATGAATCGCCCACGTTTCTTGCATATCGCGCTCTAGTTTGTCGTATAGCTTAGTATGCTCACCACTGGTTAAATCATATAAGTACAGGCTGGTTTGAAAGTCATCACGCTTTATGTACGCTAGTTTTTTACCATCTGGCGACGGCGTCGGTCTTATTGCCCCGCCCATGCCACTTATAATGGTTTCTATGTCGCCTGTTTCACGGTCATAACGCTTAATTTTATAAATACCGGCAACAGAGTCTTTTGAATAATGAAAAGTTTTACCCGGGGTTGCATCATGCGAAAAATAAACATACCGACCATCCGGTGAAAACATGGGTTCACCTAAATCTTTTTGATCGTTTTCACGTTTAGTCAGTTGCACCCCTTTACCGCCGGCTTTGTGATAAAGCCAAACTTCACCCGCACCTAGCGAGCGACTGGCGGTAAAATGCTTACGTGCAACTAAATAATCGCCATCAGGGCTCCACGCAGGGCTATTGAGTAATCTAAATGTTTCGTCAGTGACGGCGGTTTGGTTTTCGCCGTTAACATCCATTATCCAAATATTGTCACCACCGCCTTGATCTGATGTAAAAGCAATGTGCTTGCCATCTGGGCTAAAGCGCGGCTGCATTTGCCATGCAATGTCTGAGGTTATTTTAGTCGCTTTACCACCACTCATTGGCATGGTGTAAATATCGCCCAGTAAATCAAATACTAAGGTTTCTCCGTCAGGACTTATATCGACATTCATCCATGTGCCTTGCTCTACACTAATAGATGCATCAACAAATTGCCCTTTAGGTGAATCAACTTGCCATTTTTTTTCATCCGTTTGCTCTGCGTGTGCGTGGCCTAATGCCAATGAAACCGATAACGCGAGTGCTGTTTGCAGCATTTTTTTCATGCTTATCTCACTTATTATTGTTGCTGTGTGTTGATCTATTACATCATTGCAACAAAAACGCCAGCAAGTTACCAGCGTAATAGGATGAAGTGCATAAAATCAGTGCCAAACAATAGGATCAAATTGATAAAAATCCACTAGCAAATGGTAAATTTCAGGGTCTTCACGGCGTAAATCGGCGGGTTTCTCTAAGAATGTTTCGGTGATCACCGCAAAAAACTCAGCCTCATTGGTGGCTCCATAGCTATGTATTACATGCGGCATACTATAAGCAACATGGGTTTTTAACTGCGAAAACGCTCGACTAAATACTCGCCCCCATTGTTGGTATTTTGCCTGTGATGCAAGTAGTGGCGTGCCGGTGGTTTTACCGGTTTCTTGATCAAGTTGATGTGCAAATTCATGAAACACTAAGTTATGCCCATCACTGGGTAAGCGGTTGCCCTCAAGCACATCATGCCAGCTAAGCACCAATGTTCCCCCCGGCCACGATTCACCTTGCCTTACTGTATTATGAAAACTGACAAGGCCTGCGTTATCGCGGCTTGATTGGGGCGCGTAATACGCACTGGGGTAGAGTAAAATTTCTTTTACGTTTTTATACAAAGGCCAAGGCTTGTTAAGCACAAGCAAGCAGGCATCGGCGGCAATAATGAGTTTCATTGCCTCCGTTAGTTGCAACCCATCGCAGCCAACAAAACGCTTTTCATTTAAAAACCACACAATATGGGATGCTAACTTGGCTCGCTCTGCATCGGTCATTTTGTTGTATATGGGCATAGCACGCAGTAACAACGTGTGTTGTTGCTCACTTAACAATAAATCACTGTATTTACGGTGCCACACGGCATTTTGAATATCAGGCCAGCGCCAAAACATTATAATAAATACAATTAAAACAAAAATTAATAGCCCATTTATCATTGGGTCGTCCTAAATCAAACCATTTAGCTTTAACGCCAAAATACTGCGCCCGTATTATTAAAATAGTAATGGGTGCAGTGAGGCTGTTTTTCAATCACATCACTTCAGTTCGATTTCGGCCATTGTTTTTTGCCTTATACAAAGCTTGGTCAGCCCGTGATAATAATCGGTCATAATCATCAACATCACCAGAGTCGGAAACACCAAAACTCACGGTTACGCTGAGGCCTTCTGCGATATTTGAAAAGTTTTTATTTTCAATACATTTGCGTAACTTCTCGCACATTTCTTGTGCCTGCACTGCACTCATATCAGGAAACACAAAAGTAAACTCTTCGCCGCCCCAGCGAGCTACCTCTTGCTCACCTTCGCAGTGCGCTTTAAGAATGTTAGCTACTTCACATATAACCTGATCACCTATGAGGTGTGACCAACCATCGTTAATCCGTTTAAAGTGATCAATATCCATAATAGCGATAGCAAATGATTTATTACATGCTTTAAAGTCTGAAAAGTTATCCGCCAGCCAGCCATCAAATGCGCGGCGATTCGGTAAATCGGTAAGCTGATCGTGTGTGGCTTGATACGCAAAGGCACTGGCTTGCTCTTGCAGTGCTTGCGTTTGCTTCACCACTCGACTCGTTAATTCTTTTTCTACTTGTTTGTAGTGGTACAAGCGATAACGATATGCGCTGTATATAACAACAACAAAAATAAAAAATACTAATAACTTAAAGCTTGTTTTTTGCCAAAAGTGCGATTGAATTTCAAAGTTAACGACTTTGTGATTTTGTTGCCAATCAGTATTTGGATAGGCTGCACGTACAGCAAAAGAATACTTGCCCGCAGGTAAGTTAGTGTATTCAGCAGTCGCTATGTGTTGACGGTTGATCCATTCGTTATTAAAGCCTTCCAATTTTGTTTGAAAGTTTAATCGCTGCGGCATAATAAAGCTCAGTCCCGCGTATTGAAATGACAAGCGCGTCACCCCTGGTGGTAAAATAATAGTTTCACCGTCTATAGGTAACGACGTTGGTTTACCATCAACAGAAAAGCTTTCAACAATCGTTGGTAACGCTATTTTAGTGGCTTCTTTTAAGCGTTCCGGTTTTACTGTACTCACCCCTTTTGCGGTAGCAAACCAAATTGTGCCATCTGAATGAGCGGTTGCAGAGGGGGTTGAACCGCCATTTGCTTGTGCACTGAGCATGCCATCACCCTCATCGTATAATTGAAAAGCTAACGACTGACTATTGTTTGTAGGTGAATCTAGTAGCTCATTAACCTGTTTATAATTAACTTCAATAATGCCACGGTTACTTGATAGCCAGAGTGAGTCTTTAAACGGCACAATTTGAAAAAGCTTATCGACCGGTAATCCTAGCTCTCGTCCTAAAATAGTCATATGCCCATTTGCATGCTGATAACGCAATAAACCTCTATCGGTCGCCATCCACGTGTATTTATCGTCAATATAAAAGCCAAACGCATATTGAGCCGAAAACGCTTTAGGGAACTGGATTGGTTGAAATTCCTCCGTATTGGTATTGTAAACCACCACGCCATTACCAGTTCCTATCCAAATGTTAGCGGCTTTATCCTCACTCAAAGCCAGAATAAAACCACTCGGCAACTCTCTCTCATTAGTAAATTGCACTAAACTGCCGTCGGTATTAACGCGTGTCAGCCCCATAGCCGAACCAATCCATAAACGATTTTTTGAATCAAAAAGTAAAGATCTTACTTCATTACTACCTAAGCCATTATCACGGTTTAAATAAGGTATGAGTTCGTTATTAACCACCTTCAACACACCTGAAGTGTATGTACCTACCCAAACATCACCTTGGCTTTGTTCAAGTAAGCTCAATACTGAATAAGGAGAGCCTTGCTTAGTGCCTTTAATATGGGTAATTTTATTGTTTTGCAGCCGATCTAAGCCAGTGCTTCCCCCTATCCATAAACTGCCATCAGAATGTGACAGGACCGTGCGGACATAATCGCTAGACAAACCTCGCTTTTTGCCCCACGATGAAAACGGCGCTTCTCTTAACCTAAATACACCAGCATTGGTGCCTACCCAAATACTATTTTCTCTGTCTTGTAACAAAGAAAGAATACGGTTGGCGGGTAAACCATTTTTAGCATCTAATTGCTCTAAACCATCGACGCTAAGCCTAAAAACACCTTTATTAATGGTGCCAAACCATAAATCACCATGGTTATCTTCTAATAAACTAGAAATCGACTCAGCACTAAGCTGTGGATGGGGTGACTCGAACACATTGCCATTTAATACTCGCGCACCTCTTTCACTACCAATAACAAGGCGTCCTTCACGGGTAATCAATAGAGTATATACAGGTGCATCTGGTAACCCTTGTTGTGGCGTCATCAAAGTGGGTTTGTAGTTGACTATTTTATACAGGCCATCACTGGTCGCCGCCCATATAACCCCCTTAGGGTCTTCAATGATTCGATACGCACTGACATTTTGTATTATTGGGATGTCTTGAGTGCTACTAGCTGAACGATAAAACACACCATCATTCTCAAGCGCTAGCCACAAGTTATCATTTTTACTTTTAAATATATGATTAACCATAGCTTGGGCAGGTGGTTGAGTGTCCCATTGTCGGTGCTGATATAAACTAATACCGCCGCGCGCTCCGGCTATGAGTAAGCCGCCATCGGATGTGGGGGTAAGCGCACGTACGCCTGAGTCAGGCAAATCGGTAATTTCTGAGCGGGTAAATAGTTTGAATTCTTGACCGTTAAAGCGGGCAAGCCCTTCCCAAGTACCTACCCATAAATAGCCATCTTGTGTTTGTGCAAGGCTATTAATGCTATTGTGAGGAAGGCCCGAACGGGTATTCCACGTTTCAAAAAAATAATCGCGCAACGGCAGGCGAGTCTGTTGCTGAGCATCAACAGTAAAAATCACCAACAAGAAGCATAAAATCACCAAGCGATTCATCAGACACTGCCTTTATAATTATTAGTTTTTATATTTGAGTAAATTCAAGGTGAAAATTTAATTAAAAAACATCACCAACAAATAATAACATAAGATTTACAACTTTTTCATTAAGTATTATCACTTAAACTATCAAATGTATGTTGTAATTGTTGAACGAACTTAGCCACATGTAGTCCATCTAGTAACGCATGATGAACATCAATGGAGAGTGGCATTTCTCCGGTATTAGGGTTGTATTGGCCGAACACAAATTTAGGAATGCCACAGCTTTGACCCTGGGTAAACGCATGCGAAAAGCTACTAAAGTTTAACCAAGGTAAAACAGAAACGTGAATTAAATCAGCTTGCCCTTCTGTTGCCGCAAAAGCATCAGAAAACAGCGGGTTTAATTTTGTGGTATCGCTAATAGCTTTCGCCTCACGGGAAAATTTATTTAACGACCCGTGTAATTTAAAATAACTAAAGCGAAACGACTCATCATCGGCAAGCTCGACTACACTTGCCCGCGTAGCACTTAAGTAACAAGGTTTTTGGTTAATAATGCGCAGCATCATCGGCTCATACTGATGACAGACTTTTAATAAGCAATAAATATAACCATGAAAAAAAGCAATATTAGCTTGTTTACAGGCGGTATATAACTTTTTCGCATTCAGTTGTACGCACACATTAAAATAAGGCTGAGTGAACTGCTGAAATAACTCAAAGTGTTGCTTTCGAGGCCATTGCTCAAAATCAAGAGGGGTAATAGAAAAATCAGTAGAGGACATAAAATATAGATAAAGTGTAAAACTAAATTTTACCGTGCTTTATCTATATTCGCATTAACTAAAATGACGCTTTGGGTGTAGTTATACCAAAGTCTTACATGAGGTGTAAAAAAGGAGCGTATTTCGCTCCTATTTTAAACCGAGTGGAAACTTAAAGTCCGTTTTCAATAATTTCTTGTGCCAGTTCATCGGCAATTAAATGCGTTGATTTTTGCTCTTTTTCACTACGGGTAAAAATTTCACTAAGTGTATCGTAAATTCTTTCTACGTGTTTATTAGAAGCCTCTTTACTGTAACCCTCTGGTGCAGTTTCGTAATAAACGTTAATAATACCACCTGCATTTATTACATAATCAGGCGCATATAAAATACCTTTTTCACGTAAAATTTCACCATGGCGTGATTCAGCAAGTTGATTGTTTGCACAACCTGCTACTATCGTTGCTTTTAAGCGTGGGATTGTTGTGTCATTAATAGTGGCACCTAATGCACAGGGTGCATAAACATCCACATCTAGGTCGTATATTTCATCAATACCAACTGCGGTTGCGCCAAAATCATTTACTACACGTTCTACTGCAACATGATTAATATCGGTAACAAATAACTCAGCACCAGCTTCAGACAAATGTTTACATAATCCATAAGCTACTGCACCTAAACCTTGCACCGCAACTTTAATACCAGAAAAGTCTTGAATACCGCGTTGATGGTTAAGCGCTGCTTTCATACCTAAAAACGTACCATAGGCTGTAAACGGCGAAGGGTTACCACTTTTTCCTTCAAGGCCTAACACGTAATTTGTTTCTTTGTTCATTAACGCCACATCATCACAGGTAATGTTTACATCTTCTGCTGAGTAGTAGCTACCATTTAGTCGCTCTAACTGGCGACCAAATGCGCGAAATAACTGCTCTGATTTGATTTCTTTGGCATTACCAATAATAACCGATTTACCACCACCAAATGGCAAGCGTGCTACGGCATTTTTATAGGTCATCCCTTTTGATAAACGCAGCACATCATATACTGCGTCTTTATCGTTAGCATAATCCCACATTCTACAACCGCCTACCGCAGGGCCTAAGTTTGTGTTATGTACCGCAATAATGGCCTTCAAACCAGACGCTTTGTCTGAACAAAAAACCACTTGTTCATGGTTATCAAATTCAACTTGATTAAATACAACCACTTTAAATACTCCGAAAATAATGGGCCCTTTTGGGCAAGCACGCTACAAATTGTCGAGACTTTATCACTTCAGTTAATGGTTCGCCACACTATGAGTAGATAAACCAAATAAAGCGCATCAAAGTGAAAAATAAAATGACTTATCGTTAAAAGTAAGCATAAAAATTCCAAAAATAACCATTTGATTAAGTATAAAAGCTAAAAACACCATCGCAATTAAAGCTTACGCTTACGTGAACGTCACCTTGCAGTTATTTGTAAACTTAACCATACACCCTAAAAAAGTATACTACAGCTTAAAATACAATGGCTTATACACTAATTGCCTACGCAGCATAAACTGGTCTGAGGTGTATAAGTCTTTGCAAATGTAAAAGTAAATAAAAAAGCGAGCACACAGTGCTCGCTTATATGATTGCTTTTTAAGTAAAAATTTACTTCATTTTGCTGTCTAGCTCTTCAATTTTTGCTTTCCAAATAGCAGGGCCTTGGGTGTGAGCATTTGCTCCTTCACTGTCTACGGCAACTGTTACTGGCATATCTTCTACTTCAAATTCGTAGATAGCTTCCATACCTAAATCTTCAAAGGCAACAACACGTGCTTTTTTAATAGCTTTAGATACTAGATAAGCCGCACCGCCTACAGCCATTAAATACACTGACTGATGCTTTTTAATAGACTCAACCGTTGCAGGGCCACGTTCAGCTTTACCAATCATTCCCACGATGCCTGTTTTTTCTAACATCATGTCAGTAAATTTGTCCATACGAGTAGCCGTTGTCGGGCCTGCAGGACCTACTGCTTCATCGCCTACTGCATCCACAGGACCAACGTAGTAAATAAACTTGTTATCAAAATCAACACCTTCAGGTAAACCTTCCCCTGAGTTGATCATATCTTGCAGACGCTTATGAGCAGCATCTCGACCCGTTAAAATAGTACCTGAGAGTAAAACGGTTTCACCCATTTTCCATTCTTTAGTGTCTTCTTTAGTTAGGGTATCTAAATTAACACGGCGTGTGCCCTCACCGACTTCGAAAGTCACTTCTGGCCAGTCTTCTAATTTAGGTGCTTTTAAATTCGCAGGGCCTGAACCATCAAGGGTAAAGTGAACGTGGCGCGTAGCAGCACAATTTGGGATCATAACCACTGGCTTTGAAGCCGCGTGAGTTGGCGCCGTTTTAATTTTAATATCAACAACCGTGGTTAAACCGCCAAGACCTTGCGCACCAATACCTAATTTATTCGCACGTTCAAAAATTTCTAAACGCAGCTTTTCTTCTGTTGTTTCTGCGCCGCGCTCAATGAGTTCATGAATATCAACCGGATCCATTAATGATTCTTTCGCCATTACCGCTGCTTTTTCTGCAGTGCCACCAATACCTATGCCTAGCATACCTGGTGGACACCAACCCGCCCCCATTGTTGGTAACGTTTTTTCTACCCACTCGGCCACATCGTCAGATGGGTTTAACATCACCATTTTACTTTTGTTCTCTGAGCCACCACCCTTAGCAGCCACCATCACTTCAACTTTATCGCCTGCAACTAAGTCAATGTGTACCACTGATGGCGTATTATCTTTAGTATTTTTACGAGTTCCCGCAGGGTCGGCAACAATCGATGCACGCAATGGGTTATCTGGATTTAAGTACGCACGACGCGTCCCCTCATCAACCATTTGTTGTACTGTTAAGTCGGTTTTATCCCAATTAACATCCATCCCTACTTTTACGAAACAGGTGATGATCCCAGTATCCTGGCACAGCGGACGCTTACCTTCTGCCGACATACGCGAGTTAATTAAGATTTGTGCAATCGCATCTTTAGCGGCTTTGCTTTGCTCTTTGTTATACGCTTTTTCTAGCGCTTGAACAAAATCAAGAGGGTGGTAAAACGAGATATATTGCAAAGCATCTTCAATGCTATCAATAAAGTCTTGCTGACGAATTGTACTCATAGTGGTTCCTTAAGTTGTTGTTACTCACGCAGCACGTAAGCGATATCAAACCCGTGACGGTGGTTCGAACTGTTTTCAACTACAGCGCTCACTAAACGCTGCCAAATAAATTTGACTTATGATACCCTCCCAGCCCGTTTGGAGCCAGTTCTTATAGGGGTAGTAAATGCTAAACAATAAAAAAAATTGTGTTGAATTAGCCATATCACAAAATTGTATTGAGGTATTTTCGCATTTTGCTCATTTGCCTTACGCCATTTTATTAGATTCGGGTGATAGTGATCACATAAACAGTCGTTTTGACATTATTGCGATTGACCCCCAGAGCACCCTTGAAGTCGAAAATAATCAAAGCGTTTTTAATAACCAGCCAAACATAAAAAGCTGCTTTGAAATAATGAATAATGAACTGGCAAAGTTAGACAGCAATAAAGCTGCCAACAACTTACCTTTTAATGGTGGCTGGCTGGGTTATTTTGGCTATGACTTAGGCCGTACTATAGAGCAACTACAAAGCAGCGCTTTACACGACATAAATTTACCGCAAATGGCGGTTGGACTTTACCTCGATGCACTGATTTACGATAAACGACTGCGTAAGTGGTTTTATATTTCGCAACCCAGTGTAAATCGTCTCTCGCAGTATCAGCAGCATTTAGCGCAACCACCTAAACATGAAAGCTTTTCGCTTACATCACAGTGGCAGTCAAATATGAGTCAGACAAGTTATAGCGAAAAGTTTGCCGCGATTGAAGAATACTTAAAAAGTGGTGATTGTTATCAAATTAACCTAGCGCAGCGTTTTAGCGCACATTACCAAGGGTCTCCTTGGGCGGCCTATGTTAAATTAACGCAGGCCAATAAAGCGCCTTTTTCTAGTTTTATAAATCATCCGCAAGGCGCTATTTTATCAATATCACCCGAGCGTTTTATTGCAGTGCACGACAACAAGGTAGAAACAAAACCTATTAAAGGCACGCTACCACGTAAAGCCGATGCTTTAGAAGATGCCAAACAAGCCACATTACTGGCAAACTCCAGTAAAGACCGCGCTGAAAATGTCATGATAGTAGACCTGCTACGAAATGATTTAGGTAAAGTCGCAAAACCGGGCTCTGTTGTTGTACCTTCTTTATTTGCTATTGAAAGCTTTCCGGCAGTACACCATTTGGTAAGTACAGTTACATCCATCCTTGATGAAGGAAAAACAGCAGTCGATCAACTTGAAGCTGCATTCCCTGGAGGGTCTATTACCGGGGCACCAAAAGTGCGCGCAATGGAAATAATAGAAGAGCTGGAGCCACACAGACGCAGTATTTATTGTGGCTCTATTGGCTATATTAGCGCCTGCGGTAATATGGATACCAGTATTACCATTCGAACTTTAGTTACTCATCATCAGCAAATACATTGTTGGGCTGGCGGTGGCATTGTTGCTGATTCAAAAGTCGAATTGGAATATCAAGAAACATACGATAAAGTAAATAAAATACTCCCTATATTAAATGAAGGTCGCTTTGAATAGTGAAACCATTTCGGCTCGTTTTCAATTAAACCGCAGTTTAGCCGTGGTTCAGCTCAAAGATAATAAAAAAAAGCGTGCCAGTGCAGTGATGCTACCTTTGATTGATATAGATAACGAAGCACATGTTTTATTGTGTAAGCGGCCAACCTATTTACATCACCACCCTGGGGAGATTTGTTTACCGGGTGGTAAATTTGAAATTAATGATGTTAACCTGCGCACCACGGCACTGCGTGAATTACATGAGGAGCTAAACATTCCCCCGCATAATGTTCAAGTTTTAGGCCAGCTGCCGGAATACTCTACCCTTACTGGATTTACTATACGTCCTTTTGTGGGCTTAATTAAAAAAGAAACGGTATGGGAGAACGATCATAACGAAGTACAAGCCAGCTTTTTACTCTCTATAAAAGCGCTGAATAACGCGGCTAACTGGCAACCTTTGCCCTTTGAACGAGGTGGAAAAATCATTACCTTAAATGGCTTTATCACCCCACATGGGCTTTTGTGGGGAGCCACAGCCAGCATTATTAAAAACTTTACAAAACAACTCGCCATACCAGTTTAAATCTTTACTAATAAGGGTTACACACCTGCGTTTCCACGTTATTATAGTCGACCGTTCAAAGAACAGCTTAATGCTGAGAAAACTAAGTAGAGACACACATTATGATCAGTGCATTTGATATGTTTAGCATTGGTATTGGCCCTTCATCGTCACATACCGTTGGCCCAATGCGTGCATCACGCTTATTTGTTAATGACCTAAACGAACAACAACTATTAGCAAATGTGACCGATGTAAAAGTAGAGCTTTACGGCTCGCTTGGCCAAACAGGTGTTGGCCACGGCTCTGGTAAAGCAGTGATACTTGGCTTAGCAGGGTATGATCCTGAAACCATTGATGCCGATTTAGTGGATGACATACTCGCTAAAATTGAAAAAGAACAGGTTATTTACCTAAACCAAACTCACAAAGCTAAATTCCCTAAGCAGGGCGCGATTGTTTTTCATCGCAGAAAGACACTCCCTAAACATTCCAACGCAATGGAAATTATTGCCTATAACAACGGCGAAAAAGTATATAGCAAAGTTTACTACTCTATTGGTGGCGGATTTATTGTTACGGATGAAGAGTTTGAAAAAGAAAAACAAGCTGCTTTAGATATCCGTGAAGAAAACCCAGCCCCGTTCCCGTTTGGCTCGGCTAAAGAATTACTCGAAATGTGTAAAGAGTCGGGTTACAGCGTATCAACGTTAATGATGAAAAACGAAAAGACGCTACGCAGTGAAGAAGCCATTAAAGATGAGCTATTTAATATTTGGCAAGTAATGAAAGCCTGTATTGAGCGAGGTATGCGCACCGAAGGTATTTTACCTGGCGGATTAAAAGTAAAACGCCGTGCGCCAAGCTTATATTTAAAGCTAAATGTAGAAGTCAGTAACGATCCGCTGCGCGCCATGGATTGGGTTGATTTATTCGCATTAGCTGTAAACGAAGAAAATGCAGCCGGAGGACGTGTAGTAACTGCCCCCACAAATGGCGCAGCCGGAATTTTACCTGCAGTATTAATGTATTATCATACTTTTATTAAAGAAGTAGACCGTGATATTGCTACCCGCTACTTATTAACTGCCGCTGCAATAGGCATTTTATATAAAAAGAATGCCTCTATTTCTGGTGCTGAAGTGGGTTGCCAAGGCGAAGTCGGTGTTGCTTGTTCAATGGCCGCAGGCGCACTTACTGAAATTGTTGGTGGTAACGTTGTACACGTAGAAAATGCCGCTGAAATTGGTATGGAACATAACTTAGGGTTAACCTGTGACCCTGTTGGCGGCTTAGTGCAAGTCCCCTGTATTGAACGTAATGCAATGGGCGCTATTAAAGCAATTAATGCGTCGCGCCTTGCTATACGCGGTAGTGGTGAGCAAAAAGTATCGCTGGATAAAGTAATAAAAACCATGCTCGATACGGGTAACGATATGAAAACAAAATACAAAGAAACCGCTCGCGGTGGACTGGCCGTTAATATTATCGAGTGCTAATTAACCTGAACTCTGGTTAAGAGATTTACTAACATATTGGATCAAAATGATATTTATGTTTATTTTCTCTAGCTAGAGATTTTTAGTGAAAACAAGGCGAAATTACGCGTCAATAGCTAGCCTATTGCAAGTAAATTCAACGCAGTTAGCGCTGAAAATAGCTGCTTGAGATGGATTTATTATCCACAGTTCAGGTTAATTACATAGCACAAAAAAGCCGCTTAGTTGCAAAACTAAGCGGCTTTTCATTGCTGTTTATGGCGGTTACTTAACCGGCAATTCAATATCAGCAAATAACTTATCAACATCTTCTTGATTACGCAGTAAACTCGCACGCTCTACTCGCTCTTTAGTTAAATGCGGTGCAAAACGTTCGATAAAGTCATACATGTAGGTGCGTAAAAAACTGCCCTTTCTAAAGCCAATTTTAGTCGTGCTCGCCTCAAATAAATGGCTAGCATCAATGCACACTAAGTCGCTGTCGTTTACCTGATCAATTGCCATAGATGCAACCACACCCACACCTAGCCCTAAACGCACATACGTTTTAATGACATCGGCATCGGTGGCAGTAAATACAATATGTGGCTCTAATCCGTAAGCATTAAATGCTTTGTCGAGCTCCGAACGACCTGTAAAGCCAAATACGTAAGTAATGAGTGGGTATTGGGCTATATCAGCCACTGTTAAATTATCCACTTTTTTCGCAAGGGGATGATCTTTAGCAACCACAATACTACGATTCCAATGGTAGCAAGGCAGCATTACTAAATCTGAATATAAATGAAGCGCTTCTGTGGCAATGGCAAAGTCAGCATCACCGCGAGCGGCTGCATCCGATATTTGCTGTGGTGTACCTTGATGCATATGCAGTGATACCGCAGGGTATTTTTGAGTAAAGCCTTTAATTACACTCGGTAACGCATACCGTGCTTGTGTATGCGTGGTAGCAATATTAAGTTTGCCTTGATCCGGTAAAGTATGTTCATTCGCAACCGCTTTAATACCCTCAACTTTTGAGAGTATTTCGCGTGATATGTTAATGATTTCCTCGCCAGCGCCTGTAACATGAGTTAAATGCTTACCACTGCGGCCAAAAATTTGTACACCGAGCTCATCTTCTAACATACGTACTTGCTTAGAAATACCAGGCTGGGAGGTAAATAAACTCTCAGCCGTAGCTGAAACATTTAATTTATGATTTTGAACTTCTACGATATATCTAAGTTGTTGTAATTTCATGGCTATGTAGTTTCGTTATAATTCACATTGACAGATAAAAGCGCACCCTAACTATAGGTAGCTATATAAAAGGCTGATTAATGTTACATAATATAACAATTAATTTGTTGAAATTTCAGGTTAACACAATAAATAAACTTGAGGTAGCAATGATTATCAGCAATCGAAACATAACATATTAAGATTTAAACGCTTTATGGTGACGCTTTTTTCAGTTAATCTGAGCAAAGTTTCCCACCTTTTATATATTTAATGTAAGATTAGATAATAAGGTTAAGAATTTGAGAATTATAACATGATAGTTTCCATTATAATTGTATTAATTGTTGCACTTATAGTCATTGCACTATGGGTTAGTGCTGTTCAGCAACACAAAGAAAAACAAGAAGCTGAACGACGCAAAGAGTTAACAAAACAAAAAGCAATCATTGAAGAAACCGAAGAAGCATTAATGAATAGCGCCAACATTCCACTTTCAGAGGCAACTCAGCGAATATTACAACGACGAATTCATGATGCACTCAGTCAAATGGTGTCTATTTCAAGCGGAGGTAGTGGACTAAAAAACCGCTTAAAAGAAGCAAAAGAGCGACTACAAAACCCAATTCAAGACGGTTCAGATGGCTTTGTATTACCAGGCAACGACAAACAACTGATATCGCTGATACAAGGCATTAAAAAGTTACGCACTATTATTCTTTCTGAGCATAATAAAGGCAAAGTAGACAGCCAGGTATTTATTGCAGAAGACAAACGCCTTGAAAAGCTACAACTAAGAATCAACATTGAAAGCCAAATAAAACGAGGGTTATCAGCGCAAACAGCTGGAATGATAGGCTCTGCTAGGCAGTACTTTGAAAAAGCAGCTGCCACACTTAACAGTGTTTCATTTAATGACGATTACATTACGGCAAAACGAGCTGAAGTTGAAGGCTACCTTGAAACGATAAGTAATGAACTCAAGGCATCAAATGCTACATCATTGAAGAAAAAGAACGAACAAGAGCAAGATGATTTAGACGTATTATTTGCACCTAAAAAGAAATGGTAACTCCTTTCTAAATAAAAAAGCCCATGCAGTTGCATGGGCTTTTTTTTGAATAGGATTTTGCCCCACTTTGTGTTTACATACTAGGACATATACATATTCTAACAAGCTGCCTGCATTAAGATAAAAATGCGAACTTAACAATAAACAAGGCAGTTAAAATCCAAACACTAATGCTTACCTGATCTTTTTTGCCACACAGCACTTTTACCGCCGTATAAGAAATAAAACCAAGTGCAATACCGTGTGCAATTGAGAACGTCAGCGGTGTCATTAATAATACAACACTCACCGGAATTGCATCAGTCATGTCATCCCAATTTACAAACTTTAAGTTTTGTAGCATCAATACAGATACATATAAAATAGCTCCCGCGGTTGCGTATGCAGGCACCATTTGAGCTAAAGGCGCAAAAAACATCATCAGTAAAAAGCAGCAACCCACAACCACAGCGGTCAAACCCGTTCGACCACCAACAGATACACCTGCAACAGACTCAATGTATGACGTGGTTGTTGAAGTACCGAGCATTGCACCTGCAATGGTTGCTGTGCTGTCGGCGCTTAATGCACGACCTAAACGCGGCATATTACCGTTTTTATCTGCTAAACCAGCCTTCTGAGTTACCGCAACTAACGTGCCTGAGGTATCAAACAAATCAACGAATAAAAACGCAAAAATAACACTCAACATCGACAGTTCAAACGCGGCACTAAAGTCCAGTTGCATAAAGGTCGGCATGATAGAAGGTGGCATAGCAATAACACCATGATACTCCACTAACCCCATAGACACAGCAATCGCGGTGACTAGTAAAATACTAATCAGTACGCCACTTTTAAAATCGCGATAAAGCAGTGCAGCAATAACAAAAAAGCTGAAAATAGCCAATAAAGGACCAGGCGAGGTAATATCACCCAACTGCACCAGTGTTGCAGGACTTGATACAATAATACCGGCACTTTTAAGTGCGATGAGAGCTAAAAATGCGCCAATACCCGTTGCTATTGCTTGCTTGAGCACCAGAGGGATTGCATTAATAATCCACTCTCGCACCTTAAATAAGCTTAGAATTAAAAATATACACCCTGACATAAATACCGCGCCCAACGCAGCTTGCCAGCTATAACCCATACCTAATACAACACCATAGGTAAAAAATGCATTTAATCCCATACCCGGTGCCAATGCCAGTGGATAATTGGCCCACAAACCCATAATAAAACACCCTATTGCAGCAGCAATACAGGTGGCAACAAAGGCAGCACCTTGGTCCATACCCGCTTCAGCAAGCATAGCTGGGTTTACGAATACGATATAAACCATCGTAATAAATGTAGTCATACCGGCAATACATTCACGGCGAACCGAAGAATCATTTGCACGGATTTTGAATAAGGCTTCGAGCATAATAAACTTGTGGTTGTAAAAAGTGGCGAGATTTTAGCATAAAAATAACTTTTTACAGGACATTTTACCTTGCTATATACTAAACTAGCTAAGTGATTAAAATAACAAACGAAGTAGCATGATCAAAACGACACCAAGTGGCCAAGACTTAGAGCAACAATTAGACAACATTCTTTCTTTTGTAACGCAACCAAGCGATGCAAATCTCCCTGCGAGCTCTAAAAACACCGATCAAGACACATTAAATAAAGCCCTTTATTACCTTAAAAATGAACAAGGCGCCTTAGCCGCAAAATGGATGCGTTTGGCAGCAATGGCAGGAAATTATCGCGCGCAGTTTTATTTAGGGCTGTTTTTTATAAAAGGACAAGGTGTGCCGCAAAGTGTATTTCATGGTGCTGCGTGGCTTAGCTTAGCCAGTAGTCAAGGCTATGAACCCGCCATAGAAGCAATGAGCGATATACGAAAACATATTAGTACCAAACGACTTAAAGATGCTCAATGCTACGCAGCCAGCCTGTATGAACAAATTCACCAGTTACAATTTTCACATTTGATCCCCTCTAGTAGCGAAAAATAATTTCACTGCCCTAAAACTCATTTCATCTGTAAATTAATTAAGCGTTTATAGCCAAAACAAGCACGCTTAATTAATTTAAACTACTGTATACCCCCTGTTCATCTGTATTTATTTGCTCCCAGCCTTAAAATTAATTCTGTGGGCATTAACTTTCAATAAAAATTAAACCATTGTTATATATAGATTATTTATATATTTATAGTAACTGTCGCGTTTTAAGATGAATAACTGTACAAAAAAATAGCAAAAAACACTTGCACCAAACAACTGTATAAACTACTGTATGAATGTACTGTATAAAAACCCAGTGAGTGAGAAGATTATGTTACAGCCAATTACCGTAAGAACAGTTAAAAGCTACCAGCAAGATGACCAATCAGATTGTGTTAACGTTGTACAAATTGAAGATGAAATTTCAGCAACGTTTGAGTTATTAAAAGTATTACACCAATACAACAGCCTAAACGCATGGACACTGTTAATAGCACCAGATAACGTACCGAGCAAAGCGCTACTTGATTCATGCTCAATTGATACCAGTAAATTACTGGTTATTCGTCAAAAGCATTTAGTTAATTTAGAGTATGTTTTAAGTTCTGCACTTCACAATGGAAATTTTGCCGCGGTGATCACCTGGACTGACATAATAAATAACCAACAACTGTCGCAGTTATCATTAAACTTGAGCCATACGCGCACTAAGTTGTATTGCTTTAGCAAAAAAAGCGCTCATTCTGAGATTTCACTTACGCAATAAGCTTGATAAACTAGCGTTTTAATACACAGTACATTTATCATGACTTCTAACGCCCTATTATGTTTTTGTGGCAGTCAGCAACCTTATGCTGATTGCTGCGAGCCTTTTCATTTAAAAACCAAACAGCCACACACACCAGAGCAACTTATGCGTGCACGCTACAGTGCTTATGCTGTTAAAAACGCGGTTTTTGTTCGTGAAAGTTATGCAAAAGAAAAACAAACTGAAAATTCAATTTCAGAAATTAAAGATTTTGCAAATAGTTGCCGTTTTATAAACTTAGCCGTATTAGACTCTGGTTATAATGATGAAACAGGATTTGTTACATTTAAAGCTCACTACTTTTATCAAGATTTATATTGCGAGTTGGCAGAAAATTCAAGGTTTATTAAAGAAGATGGACAATGGCGATACCTTGATGGTGAGATTACACCGGTTGCCGATATTAAAGTAAAACGTAATGATACGTGCCCTTGTGGCAGTAATAAAAAATACAAAAAATGTCATAGTGTATAAACTTCATCTACAAAAAATGGGCCACAAGGCCCATTTTCAAAAACTACACTAAACGCAAATTAGCGTTTTACTCGCCATCATCTTCATCGAAATCTTGACGCTGTGCAGGTCTTGCTAAAATCTCTAAGTAAAAAGAAGTTAAACCTTGCTTTTCAATTTCACTGATGTGATTGTTAATTTCAGCAACGTGAACCACTTGGGCTTCTTCAGCCGTGTTACCAAACTTACAATCAAATGCCCAGTAGTCGGCATCAACAGGTAAAGTTTTATTACGTTCTCTTTTCAAATATTTTTTCACTTCATGCTTTGCAGCATCAACCATACGAGGGTATTTGATTTTCTCATGATTCAGCGTGAATGTTTTCTTCATTACGTTCCTAATTACCTTGGTTTAATGATAATGGCATTTAATGTCATACCATTTGCGCCATTATAGCAATTGCATTTAAATTTTGGATGCTTTTTTTATATTAAATCAGTTATTAAAATAAAGCACCTATAAAACCAATAGTTACTTACTACTATAAACACAGTTTATTACAATCAAATGGCATGTATAAAGCAGCAATTGAACACATATAATTAGGCACTAAACAAATGTAATGGCTGGTGGATAGCTTCATTTTGTAAATCATCATAAAATGTCACCGCATCCATTTGAGGGTTTGATAACTCGATGTTGGTATTTTGGATTCGTCGACGTACCGCTAATTCACAGTTATCAATGACAGTCAGTGGAATGTGGTTTTTATCATCACGAATATTAAATGGCTCAGGCTTTAAGCACTGAGTTAACTTTATATCACTCATCCCTACAGCGCTTCCCATTTTTGCTAAAAGCTCTGTGTTATTTTTACCAATTAACATATTAAAGGTATCTGGCGCTAATGGCTGCTTTGGACCTGCGCCAAATTGTTTACGCAGAGCATCTTCATTAGCTTGATAATGCTTAGTGTCACTTTTGGGTAGGTGGAATTCACTAAAATCGAGTGCATCGTGAGAGAGCATTGCTAATAAAAGTGCAAACTCGCCTCGGCGGTTTTCGTGCACACTTTCGTTAAGCCTTGTTTTTAACTGGCTCTCCGTGATTAACAAATCACCAATCTGCATAGACTTTAGCCTATTTAACTAATTAATAAGTATTTATCGGCTAAATTTGAATTTTCTTTAGCTTTTTTCTTTACTTAAATAAGAAGTTTGCTATTATCTGCCGCGTTGCATTGGAGGGGTTCCCGAGCGGCCAAAGGGATCAGACTGTAAATCTGACGGCTCAGCCTTCGCTGGTTCGAATCCAGCTCCCTCCACCACTTTTCTTAGGCT
>Ga0098059_1000513_pt1 | contig 23384 bp, 20 predicted proteins | sample 20_taG_FD_92580 | JGI IMG/M metagenome (GOLD analysis project Ga0098059, IMG submission 92580) | Marine viral communities from the Subarctic Pacific Ocean - 20_ETSP_OMZ_AT15318 metaG | ecosystem: Environmental > Aquatic > Marine > Oceanic | place: Subarctic Pacific Ocean | collected 2015-01-19
CTCAATCTTTATTCCCAGAAAATAATATTACATTTCCTTCTTCAACTGCAATTCAAGGAAACTTAACAACACCTATAAATGTAATAGGTAATAAAACATCAGTGACTCATCCAACACAGATAAAATTAAGAAAGTAGGTAAATAATTTGGAACTTAATAAAATAATTGTATAACTTTGCAACCAAAAACATAACATATGAATAATGATAACGTAAACTGGGACGACTTTAGTAAAATGAATGAGATGGATCAAATAAAAAATGAAGAAGCTTTTATTCATCATGCATTCTTAAATTCATACCGCCTTCTTATAGGGAATGTTACATATGAAAGATTCTTAGAAGAAGGAGAAACAAAAGGGCCTCTCACATTTATGCATGACATTACTATGAGTGATGATCCAGATCCAGATGATGTTTTGAACTTAATTGACTATTTTGCAAATTTAGATGACTTTGATAAGTGCATAATGCTTAGAGATAGGTTTATTAAGAAGAAGAAGAGTAAGTAACTAAATTATTTGTTATGCCAACAGCAAACAAAAGTAAGACTCCACCACGTGGAGCAGTCAGATTCTCAATATCTCTATCTGAAGAACAAAAAAGAGCTAAAACTGAAATATTAAAAACTCCATTTAATTTTCTTGTTGGAAAAGCAGGTAGTGGAAAAACACTATTAGCAGTACAGATAGCATTAGACCAGTTTTTCAAAAGACAATATAATAAGATTATTATTACAAGACCAACTATATCTACAGAAGATAATGGTTTTCTTCCAGGTTCTGAACGTGAAAAAATGGAACCATGGCTTGTTCCTATACGTTCTAATATGCGTAAGGTATATAATAAACCAAGCCTATTAGATAAAATGGAAAAGGATGAGTCTATTGAATTAGTATCCTTGGCACACTTTAGAGGACGTACATTTGATAATGCAGTTGTCATAGTAGATGAGTTCCAAAATTTAACTAGAGGTCAGTTAGCTATGGCTATAGGAAGATTAGGTAAAGATTCTAAGATAATATTTTGTGGTGACTCATATCAAATAGATCTTAAGGATAAAAACTGGTCAGCATATCATGATATGGCTAAGTTAATCAATTCAAAATATGTTTTTAAAGCTCAATTAGAAGATTCCCATAGACATGCTGCAATAGATGACTTACTGGAATTATTAAATGGGTATCACTAGATAAGAATTAAACTTATTTCATTTAATTTCAAAAAAAATTCAAAAAGATAAACCTTATTTGTTTATTTTTTTGTATCTTTGTAATATATTAATCATAAAACCAATTTAAAATGGCAAAAGAAACAATGCAACAAGAACTATCAGACGAAGAGATGGTAGCAAAACGTGAAGAAATTACAGCGTTTTACAAAGAAAACATTGAACACTTAGAAGTTCAATTAAAGTATGAAACAATGTTAAAAGACATTGAGAAAGCACGTGCTGAAAGAGTACAGGCTCAAATGTTTTTAGCACAGGCGGCTGCTCCAGCACCATCTCCTGAGAATAATAACTCAACTCCTGATGAAGTACCAGCCAAAAGGACTTTAAAGAGAGTACAAGATGAGGTACAGTAGAGAGCAAATCAAAAGAACCTTAGAGAGTAAGGGATATAAATACTTTGAGAATGGTGACTACAATGTAAATATTGTAGGAATAAGAAATTCTGAGACTGCAGGTAGAGTAACTAATAGATTTGATGATACTATTACTGTATCATATAAAGTAGATGGTGAATGGCAATATCATGAATTTGATTGCACTACAGATCCAGGATCACATTATATGGATGCACCAATTGTAAAATCAAAAGGTTGTGCAGTACTAAAGGAAGGACAATATCCTAAATCTCATAAGATTAGAAAGCACCAAGGTAGATATGAAGCATTAGGACAACAAAATCCTGTAACTGTTTATAGAGATAATAATAGAGATGACATATATAATATGAACTCTGAGAATACAGATACAGGCTTATTTGGAATTAATATTCATAGAGCTACCAAATTTGCTGGTAAAAAGTCAACACAAGTAGATAAATGGTCAGCAGGATGTCAAGTAATTGCAGCTAATGATGATTGGACTAAGTTCATGAAAATTATGAGGAAAGCAAGAGATACCTGGAACAATAATTTTACTTATACTTTAGTCAACAGTAATGATATAGTCAAAACATGGCTATCGTAAATAAGGTAGATAAAAGAGTTAGGGTAACTAAAGATGATGTAATAAAATATCAAATAGTTACATACTGTTTCTTAAATGATATTCAAATAAGTAAGGCAGACTTAGAATGTTTATGTGAGTTAGCTAAGCTTAAAGATGCTGAATTAAATAAATTTTGCAAGGTAATATCTGAGAAACAAATCTTCAAAAGCCCTCAATCATGCAGAAATGCAATCCAGAAAGCAAAAGCAAAAGGACTGATTGAGAAGGTTGATAAGAAAATTCTTTTATCATCTGATATACAACTACAGGTAGAGGGTAGTGTTTTTTTAGATTATAAAATTCTTTGTGTTGAAGAATAATATAAAACCAAAAACATACAAAATCTTCTACTCAGATGTAGCAGAAGAGTGTGAAGTACATGAGAATTTGGTAGAAGAGTTCATAAGATTTTTCTATAGTGAGATAAGAAAGCATCTAGAGGAACTAGATCATACAAGAATTCTTTTACCAAATCTCGGTACCTTCATAATAAGAAAGAATAGAATTGAGAGATCCATTAAGAGACATAAGGATATGTTAGGTAACATGGAAAAAACAACATATACAGGATATGGTAAACACTTACCAGTTAAAGAAAAGTTAAATAAAATGGAAAAATCTCTTAAACGTATTGAAAAAGAATTAGATAATAAGAAAAAATGGAAAGATGAAAATAAATAAACTTTTAAATGCAGTTAAACACCTTGATAAAGTATATGAAGGTGTAAAGAATAGTATATGGAAAGATGAATTTGTTGAAGATATTGCAAATGATAGATACAAAAAATGTACTAGTTGTGCAATGTTTGATCTAAAAGGATTACACTGCGCAATGCCTAAATCACAACCTTGTTGTGCAAGTTGTGGATGTAGCCTGGCATTTAAACTAAGATCTTTATCATCAGGCTGTCCATTAGGACATTGGCCTGAAGTTATGAGTCAAGAGGATGAAGATAAACTGACAGTAAGTAGACATAAATCAAAAAAAAATAAATAATGCCTGTAATATTTAAAGAAGACGGACATATATATCAAAGTTTAGATGAGAACTTAGATAAGGATAATATAAATTGGACAAGTGTTACATCCTTTATTTCAAAGTTTAAACCTAAGTTTGATCAAAAAGCCGTTGCAAAAAAATCCTGTAAGAATAAACGTTCAAAGTGGTATGGTCTCAAACCTAAAGAAGTTATAAAAATTTGGGAGAAAGAAACAGATAGAGCAATCACGTTAGGTAATTGGTATCATAATCAGAGGGAATCTGATATGCTTGATTTTAAGACAATAGAACGTGAAGGGGTAGAGATACCTATAATAAAACCTTTAGTTGATGCTACGGGTATTAAAATGGCTCCTGTGCAGAAATTAGAGCCTGGTGTTTACCCAGAGCACTTTGCATTCCTAAAATCAGCTTGTATCTGTGGACAAGCAGATCTTGTAGAAGTGGTTAATGGAAAAGTAAACATTACTGATTACAAAACTAACAAAGAGATAAAAGAGAAAGGTTTTACAAACTGGGAAGGTGTAACATCTAAAATGTTTAAACCTTTGACACATCTTGATGATTGTAATTTAAACCATTATAATATACAATTGAGTATATACATGTATATTATACTTAAACATAATCCAAAGTTAAAAGCTGGAAAACTTACTATTCAACATGTATCCTTTGAAAAAGAGAAAGATGATGAAAATGGGTACCCAATCAATAAGTATGACTCTAATGGTGACCCTATAATAAAAGAAATAAAAATGCATAATCTTCCATACTTAAAGGATGAAGTAAGAAGTCTTATAATGTGGTTAAAAGATAATCCTCTATGTTAGTAAAGTTATTTGATATACAAAATGATAAGGTGATTCCATCAGAACACTGTTATACAATTAAAAGTTTAAAGAGTATAATGGATAAATATCCTGATACATACATGAGTGTTTATCTTTATGTATTCTATATGACATGTCCAGATCCAGATATGAACCCCTTCTTTAACATGCCTGAACATGAGAAAGAGGAAATTATAATAGAGGAAATTGGATTAGAGGAATCTCCAGAAGATGAGATAATAAGAAATGCTATAACTAGATGTGAAGATTTGTATCAAACTCCTACATTTAGAGCATATAAAGGTATTAAGTCTATGTTAGATAGACTTGCAAGATATATGGAAACCACATCTATTGAACATGGTAGAGATGGTAATTTAACATCACTAGTAAACACCGCTGCAAAGTTTGATCAGATTAGACAATCATTCAAAGGTGCTTATAATGATATGAAAGATGAACAAAAAAGTCAAGTTCGTGGAGGACAAGGTTTGGCTTATGATCAAATGTAATAACTTTAAAAACTAAAAAAATGCAAAAAATTATCCCATTAGGTAACAAGGTGTTAGTCAAGTTACATGAAAAAAAAGAGACATACGGTGATTCTGGTATATTTATACCTGACTCTGCACAGCAAGAACCTATGACGGCTGTAATAATGTCAGTAGGTGAAGAAGTAACAACAATGAAAGAAGGAGATAATGTCAGACTCAGTGAGTTTGGTACTCCAATGTCAATTGAATCTGAAGGTGTTACTTGTTTATTATTTAACTCACAAGATATTGTTGCTAAAGTAGTTGATGTATAAAACAGTTCCAACATATAAGGACGGTGAATGGTCTGAGACTGAATTTGAATCAATAGAGGATTTTAGATCTTTTATTGATTCAATATTTAAAGAACCTGGTAAATATGGTTTTGATTCTACTGCCTTATTGTTTAATGAACAAGCAGTTAAATTTAATACTGATAATGTTTATTGTGATAAACCATTTAGATCAAAAGACTTTATAAAATATTGGAATGATCAAAAAAACAAATGTAGAGAAGGTGTAATATATCACAGTGGTAATAAAAGCTGGTATATTACTAGAGATTATTATATGTGGTTAAATTTCTTACCTATATTTGATAAAGAAGAAAAGAAATATGGATTTGCAAAGATAAGAGATGCACAATATCACATGGCCTTATATGAGATAATGGCTGAGATAAACTACAAACATGTGGCAATACTTAAAAAAAGGCAAATTGCTTCTTCTTATTTTCATATGGCAAAGATTGTTAATCAATATTGGTTTGAGGAAGGGTCAATATGTAAGATTGGTGCTTCATTAAAAGATTATATTAATGATAAAGGTTCATGGAAATTCTTGGATGAGTATGCAACATTTCTTAATCAACATACAGCATGGTATAGACCTAACAACCCAGATAAAGTTCTTCTTTGGGAACAAAAGATTGAAGTTAGAATTAATAATAGAAAGACTCAAAGAGGATTAAGATCAAAGATACAGGGTGCATCATTTGAAAAGAATGCAACAACGGGTGTAGGTGGACCATGTACTTATTTCTTCCATGAAGAAGCAGGTATTGCTCCTAAGATGGATCAAACATATGAGTACATTAGACCAGCAATGTCCTCTGGTATGATGACTACGGGTCAATTTATTGCAGCTGGATCTGTGGGTGATCTAGATCAGTGTGAACCATTAAAGAAGATGATATTAAATCCTGAAGCAAATGGCATACTTGGAGTTGAAACGGACTTAATGGATGATAAAGGTACAATAGGAATTGCTGGATTATTTATTCCAGAACAATGGTCAATGCCTCCTTTTATAGATGACTATGGTAACTCTTTAATTGAAGAATCATTAGTTGCTATTGATGCAGAAAGAGGTCAATGGAAAGATGAATTAGATCCTGAACAATTTCAATTACGTATATCTCAGAAACCAATCAATATAAATGAGGCATTTGCATACAGGAAAGCTTCAATATTCCCACAAAGTTTCTTAACTAAACAAATGAGAAGGATTGAACGTAAAGAATACTCATATGAATTTATTGAATTAGAAAGAACTGATAAAGGACTCAAAGCAAATACATCTAATAGAATACCAATAGATGAATTTCCAGTAAGAAAGAAGAGAGAAGATAAAGGGGGTGTATTACAAGTGTGGGAGAGACCAATTAAGGATCCTGGTTTTGGAACTTATTATGCATCTATTGACCCTGTGTCAGAAGGTAAAACAACAACATCAGACTCACTTTGTAGTATCATTGTATATAAAAATCCAATAGAGGTTACAAAAGAAACTCCTGAAGGTTTGGAAACATTCATTGAAGGAGATAAAATTGTTGCTACATGGTGTGGAAGATATGATGATATTAATAAAACACATGAACAACTAGAAAAGATAGTTGAATGGTATAATGCATGGACAATTGTTGAGAATAACATATCACTATTTATTCAGTATATGATTTCTAGAAGAAAACAAAAATATTTAGTTCCAAAATCACAGATGGTATTTCTAAAAGATCTTGGTTCAAATAGTAATGTATTTCAAGAATATGGATGGAAGAATACTGGAACATTATTTAAGAGTCATCTTATATCATATGCAATTGAATTTATTAGAGAAGCTATAGATGAAGAATTAGATGATAATGGTGAAGTAAAGAAAGTTACATTTGGTGTAGAGAGAATACCTGATAAAATGCTTATAACAGAAATGCTTCAATATTACCCAGGATTAAACGTGGATAGACTTGTGTCATTTGCAGCATTAGTGTCATTTGCTAAGATGCAACAGGCAAATAGAGGGTATGTTAAACGAAAAGAGAAAGATAAGTCACTAGAATCTTTGGAAAATTCACAAAATTTGTATAAATTGAATATGAGACCATTTAGTAATTTGGGTAGAAGAAAAAATAATTCTACCATGAAAAAGAAAAGAAGTCCATTTAAAAGAATAAAATAATGTATGATTGGGTAACAACAACTACTATTGATAATGACGGGTTCTACGGTTCCATTCAGTATATTTTTGTATACTGTAGTTACGCTCCTGGTGATGATATTATCCATAATAAATAAATATTAGAATATGAAAGTATTAAGTGCAATGCAATTAAAGAAGGGTGCTAAAGCTGATAAAGGAGCCCATGTTGCAGCATCATTAACTCAACCACTTCAATTTTTACCTGCCCAAGAAAAAGATGATAAATGGGCTGCGTGGAATTTAGACTGGTTAGAAACCAGAGGGCTTGACTATCTAAGAGATAATGCAAGAAAGGTATTAAAAAATTATAAACTTGCAAAGGGTATAATTGATAAAACAGATTATATAGTTGAAGAGGATAATGATTATACTGAGTTAATTGACATTCTTACTAAAGAAGATGAGACTGCATTAGAACTTAAATTCTATCCCATCATACCGAATGTAATTAATGTTTTAGTTGGAGAATTTTCTAAAAGATATTCTAAGGTTCAATTTAGAGCTGTTGATGATACATCTTACAATGAGATGTTAGAACAAAAAAGATTACAGATTGAGGAGACTCTACTTACTGATGCAAAAAATCAGTTAATGTTAAACATGATAAAGCAAGGTGCAGATCCTGCATCAGAAGAATTCCAACAAGCTGTAGCTCCAGAGACATTAAAATCATTACCAGAAATACAAGATTTCTTTTCTAAAGATTATAGAAGTATGGTAGAAGAATGGGCTCATCATCAATTAAATGTTGATGAAGAGAGATTTAAAATGCAAGAACTTGAAGAGAGAGCTTTTAGAGACATGCTTATTTGTGATAGAGAATTCTGGCATTTCAGAATGATGGAGGATGATTATAGTGTGGAGTTATGGAATCCTGCTCTGACATTCTATCAAAAATCTCCTGACTCAAGATATATATCAGATTCAAACTTTGTAGGTAAGTGTGATATGATGAGTGTTGCAGATGTAATAGATAATTATGGTTATTTATTAGATGCTGATCAACTTAAATCTTTGGAGAGATTATATCCAGCAGCAAATGCACTGTACCTAGATAACGGACATCAGAATGATGGTTCATATTATGATCCTACTAGATCTCATGAATGGAATACACAAAGACCAGGATTAGCTTATAGAAAACTTATGAGTAACTCTGATCAAAATTCCAGTAAATATGGTGGAGACATTGTTCAAGCCATCTTACAAGAAGGAGATGATATAGGAAGATGGGGTGATTATAATATGATGCGTGTTACAACATGTTATTGGAAGACACAAAGAAAGGTAGGACACCTTACTAGACTTACAGAAGATGGTGATCTGATTCAAGAAATAGTTGATGAAGTATATAAAATATCTGATAAACCTGTTTATAATACAAAACTATTTAAACAAAGAACAAAAGAAAACTTAATTCAGGGAGAACATATTGATTGGTTCTGGATTAATGAAGTTTGGGGTGGTATTAAGATTGGACCTAATGCACCATCATCATGGAGAAGTGAAACAAATGAGGAATCACCATTATATATTGGGATTAATCAACAGAAACCAGGAAGAATAGAATATCAATTTAAAGGTGATGATTCATTATACGGTTGTAAACTTCCAGTTGAAGGAAGAGTATTCTCTGATAGAAATACAAAATCAACATCACTTGTTGATTTAATGAAATCTTATCAAATAGGTTATAACATGGTGAATAACCAAATAGCAGATATACTAGTAGATGAATTAGGTACTGTTATTATGTTTGATCAAAATGCATTACCACGTCACTCAATGGGAGAAGACTGGGGTAAAAATAATTTAGCAAAAGCATATGTAGCAATGAAGGATTTTGGTATGATGCCATTAGATACTTCTATTACAAATACGGAAAATGCTACAAACTTTAATCATTACCAAACATTAAATCTTGAACAAACAAATAGATTAATGTCAAGAATTCAATTAGCTAATCATTTTAAAACTCAAGCATTTGAATCAATAGGTATTAACCCACAACGTATGGGTGGTGCAATAGCACAACAAACAGCAACAGGTGTAACACAAGCAATGAATCAGTCATATGCACAGACTGAAATGTATTTTACACAACACTCTGATCATTTAATGCCACGTGTTCATCAGATGAGAACAGATTTGTCACAGTATTATCACAGTACAAATCCTTCAATTAGATTAAGTTATATAACTACAGAGGCAGAGAAGGTTAATTTCCAGATAAATGGAACTAAACTATTATTAAGAGATTTTAATGTATTCTGCACTACTAAAACTAATCACAGACAGATTCTTGAACAATTAAAACAAATGGCAATTCAGAATAATACAACTGGTGCGTCAATCTATGATTTAGGTAATGTTATTAAATCTACAAGTATTGCTGAAGTAACTGATGTACTTAAAGATGCTGAAACTAAACAGCAACAACAACAACAGCAACAACAACAATCTCAACAGCAGATGGCTCAACAACAACAAGAAGCTGCTGCACAACAAGCTGAAGCTCAAAGACAATTTGAGGCTGAAGAGAAAGAGAAAGAGAGACAGAAGGATATTACAGTTGCTGAAATCAGATCTGCAGGATATGGTGCTATGCAGGATATTAATGAGAATAAGCAAAGTGATTATATTGATGCACTTGATGATATTCGTCAGAGAGATCAATATAGAGAGCAAATGAATCTTAAAAGAGAACAACTAACTGATAAGAAGTCATATGATAATAGCAAATTAGCAATTGATAAGGAAAAATTAGCTACTCAAAGACAAATAGCTGATAAGAATCTTGCTATTGCTAGGGAGAATAAAAACAAATATGATGTAAAAACAGAAGTTAAATCTAAAGACAAGAAGAAAAAATAACATACTTAGCTATATACTACAAAAAACTTTATCTAAAATAAAAATTTTTAAGGTTTAGTGATAAAAACTTTTGTATATTGTATATGTAATAACCAAGAATTTTAATTAAAACCAATATATTATGTCAGAAAAAATGGAACAAACAACGACAGTTCAAGAAGTAGATGTTAACCTAGATGAGATCTTTAGTGGAGCTCCTGGTGCAGGATCTGTTGTTACCCCTGAGAAAGAAACTAAAAAACCAAATGTATTTTCAAAAGCAGAGAATGTAGATTTATCATTCCTAGATGATGGTAGTGTTAACGATTCAACAAAAGAAGAGAGTAAACAAGATGGAGAAGAAGTTACTGCTTCTTCAAATGAAGGTGCTAATGTTGATTCACCAGAAGTTACAGAAACACCAAAAGCAGCTGAGGGAGGAGATTCAGTCTCTAAAGATGAAGTAGATGAAATACTTAATGAAGGACTAGACTTAGCTGAATCAGAAGATGATAAATCTACTGCTAAAGGTAGAAAGAGAATTAGTGATATGGCTAGTGTCTTTGAGAAAATGATTGAGAATGAGGAAATTATTCCTTTTGATGATGACAAACCATTGGAGGATTACTCAGCTAAGGATTGGAAAGAACTTATCCAAGCTAATATGAGTGAGAGAGCTAACAAGGTTAGACGAGAAACTCCTAAGCAATTTTTTAATAGTTTACCACAAGAATTACAAGTAGCTGCAAAATATGTAGCAGATGGTGGTACAGATTTAAAAGGATTATTTGGTGCATTAGCTCAAACAGAAGAAGTAAGAGCTCTGTCATTATCTGATGAAGATGGTCAAGCACATATTGTAAGAGAGTACCTAACTGCTACAGGATATGGTTCTCCAGAAGATATTCAAGAAGAAATAGAAATTTGGAAGGATTTAGGCAAGCTTGAAAAACAAGCTTCTAAATTTAAACCAAAATTAGATAAGATGCAAGGGCAAGTTGTTGCAAGAAAATTACAACAACAAGAGCAAATGAAAGCTCAACAACAAAAAGCATCAGAAAATTACATGGCAAATGTATATCATACATTGAAGGATGGAAAGATTGGAGATATGAAAGTTAATAAAAAGACACAGTCTCTATTATATAATGGACTTGTTAATCCTTCATACCCATCTATAAATGGTCAGAGTACAAACTTATTAGGACACTTGTTAGAGAAGTATCAATTTGTTGAGCCAAACTATAACCTTGTTACTGAGGCGTTATGGTTATTAGCTGATCCAAAAGGATACAAATCACAATTGATGACAAAAGGTACTAACAAAGCGGTTGAACAAACAGTTAGAAAATTAAAGACTGCACAATCAACTAAGACAGCTAGTACAGGTGGAATACAAGAAGCTGCTCCAAGTAGAAAAAGAACTCTACCAAGAAATAACAATGTATTTAAAAGATTTTAAAAATAGAACAACAACAATAATTATTAATTAAAAAAAGTGAAAAAATGGCAACACCGGTTTTAAACAACGGTCTCTTTTTAAGAGACACCTCATACTCGGCTAGTTCACATCTTGATTCATATCACTTAACACAAATGCTTGGTGACGCAGAACCAATGGACATGGGTCCAGTGGAGCTGTGGGCAATGACGCAAAAGGTAGAAATGCCTTTGTATCAGATGGCATCATTTGGTGGTAAGAATACAATCATGGTGGACAATGCAAGAGGAGAGTACAAATGGCAAACTCCAATTTCTGAATCTTTACCAATGTCCCTAGGGATTGTAACAGGTACAAGAGATGGAGATGGTGCTGATGGACAACCTTTCAAGATCAGATTATCTAAAAGAGAATTTGGTCATGGAGACATCATTACCTATGACAAGTATAATGGTCTTGAATTCTACATTACTGCAGACGATATTGTTCCTGTAGGAGATGGATGGGTTTATACTGTTACTCTTGTAAATAATTCTAACGCTCAAGGTATAGAAGTAAAATATCTTGCTGCTGGAACTAAATTCTTTAGAAAAGGTTCTGCAAGAGGTGAATACGGAGAAAGATTCTCTGATATTTCAACTGGAGCAGGATTCAGAGAATTCTATAACTTTGTTGGAGGAGCTGAAGCTCACGTACACTATTCAGTTTCATCACGTGCTGATCTTATGATCAAAGGTGGTATGAACGCTGATGGTACTGTACCTGTAACTGAGATTTGGAGAAACTTTGACAAGAACATTGATCCTTCTTTAGATTCTATTGAGTCTATTGCTGGCACAATGGGTAAAGACTATGTTAAAAAAGCATTTGATAATGGTACTCTTTCTAGAACGTTCTTAACTTCTATGGAAGCAGCACACCTTACTAAAATTGCAAATGACATTGAGACTTACTTAATGTGGGGTCATGGTGGTAGAGTTAAGCAAGATGGACCAGATGATATTAGATTATCAGTTGGTTTATGGAGACAATTAGATAACTCTTTCAAACGTGTATACAACAAGTCAGCATTTAGCTTAGATATGTTCAAGAATGAACTTTACAACTTCTACGCTGGAAAAGTTGAATTTGATGGTCCAGATCCAAAGAGACAATTAATTGTTCAAACTGGAATTGGAGGTATGCAGTTAGTAAATGCAGCTATTAGCGCTGAAGTAAATGGCGTTTCTGGTTCTAACGGAATGGTAACAAATCTTGATAACATTGGTGCAATCACTGGAAAGGGAATGGACTTAGGTTACGGATTTGCTTACACAAGTTTTGTTATACCGTTCTTAGCAAACGTTAAGTTTGTATTGAACCCAGCATTTGATAACTTACACACTAATGACATTGAGAATCCATTAGTAGATGGTCGTCCATTATCTTCTTACAGCTTCATCATCTTTGATGTAACTGATGAAGGAAATGACAACATTTACTTATTGAAACTTTCTTGGGATAATGCTCTTAAGTGGTTCTACCAAAATGGTACTATGGACTACATGGGAAGATCACAAGGATTTGCTTCTTCAGGACACTTCAATGGTTATCGTGTAATGATGACTCAAACCATGCCGGCTGTATGGGTTAAGGACCCAACTAAGGTACTTAAGATAGTTATGAGAAACCCAGTTACTGGAGGATCATTCTAATCTTAATTAACAATATGAAAGAAGGGGGAGCCTAGTGCTCCTCCCACTTTCTTTTAAACCAAAAATAATAACCAATAAAAATTGAAAAATGGAAAACATTACAATAATTGAAAATACAACTGCAGTAAAGGATACTACAATTGCTATCCGTGCTTACTTTAATGCTGATTTAGATAATATGGGATTAGAGAAGTATAATATGTCACTACATGAAGGTGCATACCATAGTGAAAGTATTGCATGTTTAGAAAGAAATGGAATAAAAAGATACCTCACAGGATTAAATGAATTTGCTCCTGAGATAAAGAAGTTACCTGAAGCACAAAAGAAAGCTAAGGTAAAACAAATCAGACAACACGTAATTGACCTTGAGAAAGAATTAGCATCTAATGTTATTGATATTGATGATAAAGACTTTTGGAAGAAAGTTCAAGTAGTTAGACCTGATAATGATGCATTTTGGAATAAGATAATTATAAAAGTAGGAAATGATCCTGTTTACTTAGACCCAAAGGTAGATGCATATGATAAGATTAAATTACTAGCTATTGAAGCTGGAGGTTTTTCTTTAGTTGCAGATAGCCTAGCTACTGCTAAAACAACTGGGAAATTTAAGTTCTACCTAGATAGAGTTTTACAAACTGCTGGTACAAGAACTAAAAATGCTAAGATTAAAAATAAAGCTCTTGGAATACTAAGTGAACTTTATGATGAAGATAAAACAAGATTAATGCATGTTGTTAAGACATTGACTTTCAATAGTTCACAGTATACTCACACTACTCCTATTGATGTATTATATGAAGATGCAGATGGATATATAAATGGTAACGGGAGAGAATCTGATGTAGCAAAAGCTTCTAAGAATTTTGTTGATGCTGCTAAACTTCCTACTGAAGATTTGTATATACACTCAATGATTAAAGATGCTCTAGCATTTAATATATTAACAACTAAAGCTGATGGATATATCTATGAGAAGAAGTCAAGTAGTAAAATTGCTACAACAAAAGAAGGTGTAGCAGAGTTTCTTAAGAATCCAGAATATGATGAAATGTTAATGGGTATTAAAACAGAAGTTGAATCAATGTTAAATAATTAACAATGAATAATACTACTCTACAAATAAAATTTAGACAGAGGCTTAACAAGCTTGCTAGTAATGACTATGATAATATAGAATGTTGGCAAATTGTTGAATCTTTTAATAAGGCACAGATAGAGTGGTGTAGAAGACAACTTCATGGTACTAATCCAACAAGAACGTCTGATGAACAAACTAAGAGACGTATTGATGACTTACAAATACTATTAACAACACAACCAATTACAGGTTCAATACAAAGTGATTATTTTTTGGGAACAAACTTTCCAAATAATTACATGGAGTATAAAAGGGTTGATACAGATGCAACAACAGAATGTTGTGGTAAAGATCCTAGATCAATGACTGTTTATTTAGCTGAAGAAGCAAATGTAGATATGATTATGAGAGATCCTTTGAAAAGACCTGATTTTGAGTGGGGTGAAACTTTTTGTACTATGCAAAATAATACAATAAGGATTTATAAGAGAGAATTTGATGTAATTAATCCTAGGATAACATTTTATAGAAAACCTAGGTATATTGAAATTGAAGGTTGTTCTGATCCGTATACTAATAATATTTCAGCAGCAGATATTGAATCTGAATTTAAAGATGACATTGTTGAAATAATGATTGATGAGGCTTGTGCAATTATAGCAGGAGACATAAATGATGCTAATAATTACATAAGAGGACCACAACAGGCTGAAAAAAATAATTAATATGTTGCTTATCTAGTAGAAAAGTATTATATTATAATGTAAACAGGGGTAGGAGTTCAGGTTTGGGTACTTCTATTCTGGTATAATAAACCCATTCTTTTTGTAATTAAAAAAAGCCCTCTGAATACATAAAGAGGCATTAGAAAAATGAGTTATTTTAATCATGCTTATGTTAAAGCAGCTGTAATCAGCTCTTTAGAAGAAGTAAAAGATGTTGCAACTATTGACCTTGAAGCAGGTGAATTAGGAGTAGTAGATGCAACAACCTACGTAACAGTAGATTGGCCGGCAGCGGCAGCAGGTGTTCCTGCAGAAACTTTACTTGTTTTTGGTAATTATAATCAGGTAGACACACTTGATGGTAAGGCTACAAAGTCTTCACACGGTGGTTACTCTGAATCTATCAAAACAAAAATGATCAAGCCACATTACGTAAACAAATTGTGGAAATCAGAGTGTGTAGCTGTTGAAGCTCAATACATTGAAATTACAATTCCTGATGGATGTTTTCTGTGTGATGGATCTACAGCTGCTTCAAATCAATTAAGAATTGATATTAAAGGTGATGAAGCATTACGTTACTTAAACAGATTCTCTTATGTTACTTTAGACTATAGAGAGTGTTGTGCTCAAGGTACAGAAGTTACTGGTGCAACTGTTGTATCTGCATGGGTAGATAGAATCAATGAAGATCCTTTATTGAATCCATTTATTACTGCATCTGCAGTATCTGGTGGTTCAACTAATAACAGATTAAAGTTAGTTATTGACTATACTGCAACTTTCTTTGATAACTGTTCATTTGATACTAGAGACTGGCATGCAACTGCTCCTTTATCAGCAATTGTTTCTCCAGTTGATGATGATGGCGATGCTTGTAATGATACATGTATGACTGCTGCTGTATCTGGTGTAGCTGTTGCGGAATTTGGTAAATATTCTGCATATGCAGTTTCTACTAAAGCTGAAACTACAGGTGAAACAGTAATTGATGAAATCATTCTTGAAGGTAGATACAGACAAGATGGTGGATGGAATCAAGGTAATAAAGATTCTGCACGTTTTAGAGAAATCCAACACGGAGATGCATTACTTGGTTGTGGTACTGGAGCAGTAGATAGAACAGCATTCTATGCTTGTTACTACTTACAACACTCAGTTCCTAGATTTAACAATCCAACTGGAGTATTTGATAATGATCAGTATTTATATAAGTTCTACTTACCTTGTACAGTTAAGAATGACAAAGGTGAGGCTGTAACAAATCCTGATTTAGCTAAGATGGATGCTATGATGGGTTATTTTGCTACAGCAGCTGGTATCACATTTACAACTGGGTACTAATCTATTAGTTTTATATATTAAAGAAAGAGTGAGGTTAAATTCTCACTCTTTTTTTTTTCTTTTTATTAATATATTTTGTATATTATTAATAGATACTACTTTGTAATAAGGACTAAAATAAAATTATGGCCGCTAAACACATACTAAGCTTAGAAGTTTTACCTGTATCTAATACTGAAGTATTTAGTGTTAAAGATACAAGTACCTATGCTAAAAATTTAAAAATTGATTGTCCAGAATTGTTAATTACTGTACCTGGATTTAATCAACCAGCATTAATAAAAGTTACTGAAAATTTTGATCTTACAATAAATGCTTGTGCATTAAATGTACAAACAACAAATTGTAATAATACACGTGTCATGATTCCTGATGGTTTATATATTATCAGGTATCAAGTTAGTCCTCATGATAAAGCATATGTTGAGTATAATCACTTAAGAGTTACAAACTTAATGAAACAATATTATGATAAGTTATGTCAACTAGATATTACCCCATGTGTACCAAATTCAGAAAGGAAACAATTATTAAGTGATTTAAATGATATTAGAATGTATATTGATGCTGCTGTAGCAAAAGTAGAATATGCAGCAAATCCTAGTGCAGGTTTAGAATTATTTAATTTTGCTAAGAAACTATTAGGTAAAATTACCTGTCCCACATGTTAAACCAATAACCAATAAATTATAAATAATGGCACAAAATTGTTCACATTGCAAAAGACCAATAGGATGCGGTTGTCAAAAGACAACAGCAAGTAACAAACAAATTATTCACAAGGGTTGTAAACCAGCATATGAAGCTGCACTTGCTGCAGGAATAGTTAAGAAATAAGAATGGAACCAAAGAAAGACAATATTATACAGAAGATCAATACTGAACGTGGTTTTGCTGATGAGATATTTAAGAAGTATAGATTTGATAGATATGGGATTGGGTCATGTTGTGGCTCAAACCTCCCTTCTTATATAAAGGATAAATATCTTTGTGATTATCAGGATAATAAAATATCACAGTATGATAATGTTGAGGTAGTAAAAACCTCTTATGTTCCACCAGAAGGAGGGGCTTCAGAAGATCTAGAAAGACCTGCTTGGGTTGATCAATATTGTGGAGATGTACAAGGAGATGTAGATATATACTTCTACTATGATGCAACATCATTAGGATTAGGAGCTGTTATGAATGCATATAATGCCAGTTCTGAATGGGTAGGAATTATTAGATCTGGGAATTTAGATGCACCTTCTGGTTCTTGTGCAGGTGGAGAAGCAGTTGGTATAAATGAATATCATACAGCAATATTTGGAGAAAGATGGCTTGATTGGGCTACATCTGCAATGACCGGTACATATCAGAATGCTGGTAGTTGTGGTGGTAATGGTACACCAATGGCTAATGGAAATCCATGTACAACAGGACAACCTGTAGATGCAGATCCAAATCCCCTAAGAAATTTTGGTATAAATGATTGTGGTAGTGTTGCAGATTCAGCTTTTCCAGAAACTGTTCAAGCAAATAATAAATTTTGGAGTATTCTTAATTGGGCACAATCTACTGGAGTAACTATGTATAATGCAGGGATTCCAGGTGCAACAGTTGCAAACAGTTGTATTACTGATAATTCTGGAGGAATTTTTAGTAGTGTAGTTACAATTGGACCACCTCCGTCAGCTACAAATAAAAACTTATTGGTTGTTGTATTTGCTGATGAATCAACATCATCAACTCATAAACAACCTTATCATGATCTAGGTCCAACTGTTAGTTGGAATACTGCAACAGATGGTACTGGTACAATGACACCATGTTGGGGTGCTGACCATGCTGAATTTATTGCACAAAGAGCTGTCTGGATGAATGCACAACCAGGAAGACAATCAGACTTCTTTCTATATCCTTCTAATCCAGCAGGTGGACCTGGTAATGGACAATTACCTTTCCCATTACATTCATTAGGTGCAGTATCCAGTGGAGATAAACCATCTGCACTTGCTAGTGCTACAATAACATTTACAGGAAATCCAGTAGATGGTGAGTTCTTAACAATACAATCAACGGCCTTTCCAGGACTTGGATTAACATTAACATATTTTGCTGATGCAGCAACTGATTTAAACACAAGAAAATTTAATAGTTCAGGTACACCATCTGATATTGCAACTGAATTAAAAGCATGTATTGAATATATGCAACCATATGGACATGGAGGTGATATAACTGTAACACAGAATGGAGGAACCTTAACTCTTACACAAATAACTGACACCTCACATGGTGATACAACAATCATAACTGATTTAACTAATGCTACAGTGCCTGCTGCATTTTCTGGAGGATTTCCAGATGGTATGTTTAATACAATACCTTTCTGTTCTATAGCATCAATGAATCCTATTGGTACATCAAATCCTTACTTTGCACAAAAATCTGGAGCTCTTGACCAACATGGCTGGGGTGTTGATCCTGCAATGTTGTCTTTCCAGTCAAGCACATTCCAAGAGGATCTAACTGAATTTACTAACTTAACAACTTGTAATGACTCAGAATGTTTTCTATTTGTTGTTAAAAATCAAAACGGTGATCCAGTAGAAGGACACCCAATAATAATGCAAGGTGGTATAATAGGATATACTGATGAGAATGGTTTACTTAGATGGTGTGTGGAAGATGCTTCTGTAAATACACATCATGTATTAGACTTATGTACATGTCTTTCAACAACAGGAGGGTGTGCATCACAAAAAGTATCAATAACATTAACAGATAGCAGTCTTACCTCATGTCCTACAACACCTTTTCAAGCATGTGATCCTGATGCAGAAGAACAATCATCTGGTAATGAAAATGAAGGTTGTACAGATCCGGCTGCAGATAATTATGATCCAAATGCAGGTGTAGATGATGGATCATGTACATATTGTCAATCCTTTACTATAGCAGAGATCAGTAGAACTGATGCTACTGAAACAGCAGGAGGTGTATGTAATGATGATGGGGCTATTGACATAACAGTAAATGGTGGAACAGCTCCTTATACTTATTATTGGACTGGACCAGGTGGATTTACAGCAACAACACAAGATATATCAGGCTTATGTGGTGGTCAATATACAGTAATGGTAACGGATAGTTCAACCCCAAGTCCGTGTGTAGAAACAGAAGTTTTCCTTATAAATCAACCTAATGCAATTGTATATGGTTGTACAAATGCAGAAGCATGTAATTATGATGCTTCAGCGAATATGGATGATGGATCCTGTTTATTTGATGGATGTACTGATATATCAGCAACAAATTATAATGCAAGTGCTACAGCAGATTGTAATTGTAATGGAGTAGGTACTGCTCAATATCAAAATCTTGTTGGATGGGATAGTTGTTGTACAGGATGTGTAGATGGTTGTATGGATCCATTAGCAAATAATTATGATGCTGCAGCTACTTGTGATGATGGAAGTTGTACATATAATTGGAACTGTATAGAAACAACTACAACAGGTGGATCAGAACAACAAATATCTTGTCCTACACAAACATACGTTGGAACATTTGGTGTAGCAGCTCAAACATATGCTGAAGCTCAAGAAGTCTTCTTAGATTATATTGGTGATCCTGGAAATGGTCTTGATAATACTGATATACCATCAATGAAATGGTCATCTATCTGCCTTGCACCTGTTGGTACTAATGGTTGTACAGATACTGTAGCTAATAATGGTGGAACTATGCACATAGTATCAGGTATTTCTATGGGTTATTTTAACAATGATTGGCCTAGTGTTACATGTGGATGTTCAACTACTAACTGTTGGCCATCAGGATGGACATGGACACCTAATATTAATGGATGGTCTCATCATCATACTGGTACATGGCTTGAGTGGGTAGCTTTATTAAACTCAACTATAGCTGATGGTCAAACTTGGGTAGATCAGAATGGAGGTGGAGTAGCAACATTTACCGGTCTATTATATACAGAAATTAGAGCTATTATAAGTGCATCTCAAGGTAGTTGTGCCAGTCAAAATGGAGCTCCTCTAACAAACTTACTTTTCCCTGAATGTTGTGGCCTTTTAAATACTTTTAACGAAAATACTGAAGGTATTGGATATTGTTCATGTGAACTAGGTACTATAACTGAATGTAACTGTACAGAAATGACTGATGGTTCGGGTATATACCCAACTGAAGATGATTGTTTAAATGCTGCAGAAAGTTGTTGTAATAACCCTGGTCCTGACAATTACACTTGTATACCAGGAACTTTTACTAATAGTTGTTCAAATAAAACTGAAGCTAATCCAGGTACATCTTTACCATATAGCATGGATATTGATATAGTTATTGCTGATGAATGGACATTAACCTTTTCATCAAATACAAATCCTATTGATTATTATTGGAATGTAATGACAGCAGGATCTAACATAGTTGCGGGTGGTTGTTATGATCCTAATACAGGAACTTCACTATATTATCTCAAATCAATAACCTTTGAAAGAGAAGGAGTATTAGTTGTTGAAATAGATGATGCAGTTTCACCTGTAGATTCTTGGGGTACTTTTTTAGGTGATTTAGCTACAACATATGGATACGATGGTACAACTTACCCATCCGTAGCTGGTATGACATACACACAAGTAGTAGTTCAATTAGCAACTTCTGAACCAGGAATCTGGAGTTCATTACCTATTATAGCTATATGTAATTGTAACCCAAGTAATAATTGTGATTGTATATCAGATCCTAATGGTCTCTATACAGATTATACAACTTGTTATGGTGATTGTTGTCCTTTATTATATTATGGATGTACAGACCCAAGTGCATTTAATTTTAGTTCAGTAGCTAATGCTGATCAAGGAGGTTGTTTATATTGTGAAGATGGTACTTTTAACTTAACACCTGCTGGAGATATTACAATAACAACTACTGATCCAACATCAAATGGTGCAACAGATGGATCAATAACTATTACTTTTAATTCACTTAATGCATATTATACTCCAACTCCTGGAGCAACAACTCCTGCAGGAGGAACTGTGATAACATTATATGATGCTACAACAGGTAATCAAATAGGTGTTCCTTGGATGCCAGGAGGAGGTGTTAATGCAGCTACTTATGCTGTAATGACTTTTGAAAATCCTGATTATCAAATTGGTTATGGAACATATATAATAACTATAGAAGAAGTCCACGTATACAATGGTATAACTTATGTAGTTTGTAATGATACATTTACTGTAAATGATCTTGCAGGTTCTGGAACATCATTATGGGAATGTCAACCTGGAACATTTCTTGATGAATCATTAGTAACACCTGGTGTAACATTAGATTCAGTACTTCAAAATACTACTGGCGTATATGTAAATGTAGCTCAATTAAATGCAGGTAATACAAATGGTCTTGGATATTATGCAACTTATTCAGATGCAATAGATGATTGGAATTGGTCTTCCATTTATCAAAATCCTATAGGTTGGACTTGGCCTTGGTGGTACCAAGTTAACGCTACAGCACCTACAACAACAGGTGATGTTCAATGTCAAAGTGATAGTACAAATGCATATAAAACATCCTTCCTAAAAATAGAATATAAAAATACTAATACTGGTGTAGTAATGTATACATGTGATGACAACACCCCTTGGCCTGATTTAGTTAGTTTTGTTGAAGGAAACATAGGTAGTACTTTTGCTCCAAATGTTAAGTTTAGCGTACTAAGAGCTGCTATAATAGCAAATGATCCTAATGAAGATTTAGTAGTAGATTTAAAAGCTGTTATTTGTGATTCAATTAATTGTGAGTGTGTACAATCACCAACAGGAACGTATACTAATGAAGTAGCTTGTAATCAAGACTGTTGTACAAATGGTTGTACAGACCCTGCAGCTGATAACTATTATGCTAATGCTATTTGGGATGATGGTAACTGTATTTACTGCAGTACATTTTCAAACATAGTTACAATTACTGATCCAACTTCACCTCCTGGAGCAACAAATTGGAATGCTGGTAATATAAACGTTAACAACGGAGCAATCAATGCTACAGGTATTGGAGGTTCTGGTAACTATAGTTATACCGTTGCTTTTGCAGGATACAATAGTAATCAATTTGTTAATCCAAATGCACTATGGCCTGGTTTTTATGAAGTTGTAGTTACTGATGATACTTTGGGTTGTTCAGTTACAACTTATCATCAGTTAAGTCCATTATATACTAAGTGTCATGATAATGGTACTCCTTGGTTACCAAACAGTCAATCACAATGGATGAGTACAGGTGGTGTTTATAATTATTTAATTATTGATAATGCACCTAATGGTAATACTACAAGTAATGTTTATGCTTCTAATGGAGATACAATAAATATTGCTAACCTACTTGGTACCTATCTTTCTATTGATATATATGATAGCAGTGGTACTCAAGTTGCAGGAGTAACTAATACATCTAGCTTCTCATGGATTGGTGCAACACCAGGTGATACATATTATATTGAAATAAAACAAGCTACCGATTGTGCATACGTTGGAGTTATATTTACAATGCCAGTATAAAATGATTAAAATGATTGTTAAAATGATAAATAATTTGTATATTATTAATGTAGAATATAGATATGATACCAACTAATTCAAATAACCCAAACAATTGTGATCCAATTTCATCCAATTGTGTAGTATGGCAAGGACCAGACCTGGCATGTGTAGATGTATGTCAAGGAGATAGCATAAGTGATGTAGTAGCAGCACTATGTACACAACTTATTCTTTTAGAAACACTTATTGGAACAGGTAATACTGAGTTCAATATTGCTAATATTAATCAGTCAGAGTTAACAGGATCTACAGCAACTAATTTAGAGGAGCTAATTCAGTTAATGATTGATAATATAGTTATTAATCAAGGAGGACAAGGTACAGGTACAGGAACAGGTGACCATGGAAAACATATGGATTGTGATGATGTAATGGCTTGTTCTGTTACAGGAATGCCTCCATGTTTTGAAGAACTTGTTGGTTTTTCTAATGGAGAAAGTTTAACAAGATGGTTATCTGCTGTTGCACAAGAACTTTGTGATTTACAAACTTCTGGAGGAACAACACAAGCAGTAACTACTGAATTAGCAGCTAAGGTAGCAAATTTAGAAACACAACCAGTTGGAGA
>Ga0098059_1000514_pt1 | contig 23342 bp, 31 predicted proteins | sample 20_taG_FD_92580 | JGI IMG/M metagenome (GOLD analysis project Ga0098059, IMG submission 92580) | Marine viral communities from the Subarctic Pacific Ocean - 20_ETSP_OMZ_AT15318 metaG | ecosystem: Environmental > Aquatic > Marine > Oceanic | place: Subarctic Pacific Ocean | collected 2015-01-19
AAATAACAATGATATAGATATGTACACACATATAGTTTTAATAGTTTTATGTTTAACAATTATGTATGCTTTAGATAGTTTACAAGCATTAATGTAAAGGAGGTAATTATGTTGTCATCAATAATAATAGGAGCAGTCTTATGGACTGTTATCATCATAGGTTTTATAGATTTATTTAAAGAATTATAATAGGAATGAGTGTCATTAGATGTTATCCACTAGATAAGATTGAAGCCCTTATCATAGCGATATGCTCTGTGAGTAAGTCCATTCCTAAACACATCTAAAGCATAGATAGGATTTAGTTTCCATCACACTAATAAAGTGAATGGTCTATGCAAATCTTGCTAGGACAGGCTGTATTTAGAATTGCACAATAGAGTGTTTACGCTAAATATGTGGCTGAAGTCCTAGCTTAAATTGCGGGGATTGCTGGTGCAAAGCAAGGTTCATATCCTTGTACTGGGTGGTTCGACTCCATCCCCCGCCACAATTAAAAAAAAGAAGAGAATAAAGATAAGGCGTAATTAACCTGACATTTATTTGATACTGAGCCATAGAATACAACTTAACTAAGGGGTTGCTATGGATTGCTAAGAGCGTAAGATTATAGCTGGGAAGTTATAATAGTGCCTCTACTTCAAAGAGCCGAAGGGGTCATAGGAGTAACCGTCAAGGATTAGCAATACGTTCTAGAAACTAAAGCTAAGAACTTTAGTAAAACGGAGCATCATAAAGTGATAGGTGAAAGTTATCATCTGTAGTCACTTGCTAGTAGGTCAACAGTCTAAGATTAAGTAATTAATCATGATATGTTATAGGATACCGAGTCTAATCAACTTTAGTCCTAGCCGATAAACCGAGAGGTAGAATGAGTAGATGCAAACGTGACCTGAAAAGGCAATAAAAATAAATAACCTAGAATAGAGAGGTAATCAGTATGCTTACGAACGGTAAACAATCCGTCCTAGATATAACTCTGTGCTTAAATCTCTCGAGTACTTCTTTTTTTTATATTTAAGCTCTGTCTAGTTTAACTTCTTCTTAAAAGTCAATATATAATAGATAATATTATAAAGCCTACGCAGGCGATAAGGATACTGAAAAGTATGTATTGTAAGAGTCTTTATTATATATTATATGACAAAGTTGAAATGAAACAATTAGATCAATGCTAAATTAGGCAGGGCAATACTTTGCAGCACCTATGTTCAGAATCTCTGATGTAGGTTGGGTTTTGTAATCGAGCGCCCCACACTTCTCTGCAGGAAGTGGCTGCACAGATTTACTCTAGCTCAACAGAGCGAATTGGTTATATATGCCAGTTTATGAATACAATAAAAATGAGGGAAAGAAATTTGTTCTTTGGTTCTAGACTATAAAGATGAAAAGTTATGATACTTTAAGGTTATGAGTAACTTGAAGTTTGTTTGCAGACAAACGTATGAAGATTAGGACTGTAATCCTATGAGATGTAATTCCCACGGGGTGTTCGATTCAGAGATATTATAACAAGAAATCTCATATTTTCCCTCATTTTAAAACTAATAAGGATATAATTATGACTATGGATTTAGTAAATGAAAAAGTAATGTTTGATGAAGAAGTAATAAGAAATTTAAAAGATCTTAAATCTTTAATAAAAGATATGAGAACAAAATTTGACAATGTAAGAGGAGATGTTGAATCTAAAGAAATTATGATAGAGGCTGTAGAAAGAGCTATCGAAATTATTGAAAGCATCCCTGATTTATTATATTCAGAAAGGAGATTAAATTCATGAATATGATAACTAAAAAGAATCAACATAAAAAAGAAGCCAAAAGATTAAAATATTGCCTAGAATGTAAAAAGGTATATGAGCAAAATGCTTTATATATTAAAAAAGAAATACATTATACACATATGCCTTCTTTTGGATTGCCAAGAATAACTTGTAATAAATGTAAAAGGAGAGACAATGAACTACAACACAACTCGTAAAGGAGTAATAGGTCAAGAAATTGTAAAACTATACTTGCTTACACTTAATGCAAGAGTATTTGAACCAGTTTGTGATGATTTTGGAATAGATTTACTTGTAGAAACAAAAAATGGATATGAAACTATACAAGTCAAATATCATAATTGTAAACAAACTAAATCAGTTTCATCTATTCAAATATTTATTGACAATACAAAAGCAGATTGGATCGCCACTCCTTTTAATATCGATGGACAGACCAAGATAATATGGTTTAAAAATGATTTAAATAAAAAGAAATGGGGGAAAAGTTTTTCAATAACCAAGCCAATGAATAATCAATCAAAAAACATAAATTTTTATTGGGATTATTTAAAATCACCAGTAGAATAATATATATAAGGAAGTTTGTTCTAATTTCCCGTGCAAGGATTAAAAATCAACCTTGTAGAGGTTGTTCTTCCTTATATATTTAAATAAAGGAATAAATATGGATATAATATTATATGTGATAATTAGTGTTTTAATAATTGTATATTACAAATTAAAAGAAATAAAATGAATCAAATTAATAAACAAGGCTCATGGAGAATAGATTCTAAAAGGGCAGATAAATCAATAAAATTTTGTCCTAGTTGTAAAAAATGTTATGAAGATTTATATGATAGAAGATGGCAATCTAAAAACATTATATATTATAATAATTTCCCTTCATACAAAAAAGAAAAAAGAATATGTTTTAAATGCTTAAATAAGGAATAATAAAATGAAAAAAGTAGAAAATAAAAATGTAGAAACGTATCGTTTAAAAACTCTATCTATTAAAGAAATTCACGACAAATACCCAGATAAATATGTTGAAACATACAGTGAGGGGAAAGATGCTATTGTCGTTTTAGATAGATTAAGAATTAGATTTACTAATAAAAAAGAGGAGGTTGAAAATGGGATTTGATTTATATGGAATAAATCCAAAAACAAATATACCTAAGCCAGACTTTATATGGAATGATGAAGAATCAAGAAAAGCTTATTTCGCATGGCAAAAAAATACACCTGGAGGATATTTTAGAAACAATGTATGGTATTGGAGACCTTTATGGGCTTTTATTTGCGACTCTTGTTCTAATATTCTTACTCTTAAAGATATGGAACTTGGATGTAATAATAATGGTCATACAATAAGTAAAACAAAATCTAAAAGAATAGCTTCAAGATTAAGAACTATTATAAAGAAATGGGAAATAGGTTTAGATTTAGATATATCAAAATATGCTACTAAAGATTATCCTTTTTCTACAGATAATGTTAAAGCATTTGAAAGATTTTGTGAAAATAGTGGAGGATTTGAAATATGTTAAAAGGTAAAATGTTGGATAAAAGAGTTAAATCAATTTTAGCAGAAGATGAAAAATATCAAACTTCTGATTTAAAATTAATGGCTAGAATATGGTTTGAAGATATATCAAGCATAACACATGGAAATCCTACAAGTTTAGATGCTTTAAATTTTTTAAAACTTTTAAGAGATGGTAATTTAACAAAATCTGAATCAGTAACAAGATGCAGAAGAAAAATACAAGCTAAATTCCCAGAACTAAGAGTTGAAAAAGTTTATAAAGGAAGGAAGGATAAAGAAAAAGAAATGAGATCTAATTCTCAATATTATTAATATGTTTTTGCCTCTAAGTTTAATTATTGTTAGATTTGGAGGCGAACAAAGGGGAGATTATGTTAAATATAGAATCAATTTATGCCACTTATTTAAATATAAAACAAGAAAAAAATAAAGAAAAATATAAAAATTATAAGGGTTGGCACTCAGCATCTCAAGCAGGCTCTTGTTTTAAAAAACTAGCTTTAAGAGCAGAAGGAAAAGTTGAACCACCTATGGATAATAGGGTGATGAGATTGCTTCGTCTTGGAACAATAGTACATTCTGATATAGAAAATTCCATTAAAGACTATATGGAAGCGTCAGAAGAATATAAAAAAAGTGTTAATACTATTTATACAGAAAAAAGAGTTGAAATACCTGAATTTAAAGTATTAGGGCATTTAGATATAGCAATTGAATCAGAAACAACAAGTGGTAATAAGTTTGCTAAAGTAGTAGATGTTAAAACTTGTGGTAGTTACCCGTGGAAAATGAAATTTGGTAGAAAGCCAGACCCAAACGCTAATACTAATTATAATTTACAATTATCTACCTATGCATATGCTTTTGCAGAAGAACAAGGTATATACATAGATGATATTGAAATGTCTTTATTTTGGTACAATAAAGATACTAGTGCAATAAAAGAAGTAATGGTTAGTAATGATTGGATAGAAAAAGCATTAGAATATTGGGAAGACTTAAGAGATTACACAGATGATATTGAATCTTCTGATGAATTAACTGTTGGATCATATGGTGTTCCAATGGCTAATTGGGAGTGCAGATATTGTTCATTTAAGGATATACATTGTAAAGGAATATAAGGAGAAATAAATAATGATAATTTTCACAATAGCTAATTGGGTTTTAAATGCATTGATTTTAGGGATTACAGCATTGATATGGGCAATAACACTTTGCTTATTTTCTATGCTGTTTTCATTATTAATACAAGCTTTTGAAAACAGAAGGAGACAAAATGGCTGATAAAAAAATAACATCAGAGTTGGTTGAAATTACTTCAATAGACAAGATTAAAACAGTTTTAAAAGAAGTGACTCAACAACATAAAAAAATAAGTAAAATAAAAACACCTAAAGGATTAATTAAAAAAGTACAAGGGTTTGATTATGTTGAACTTAGATATATGAAAAAAATTGCAAATGAGCAATTTCCAGGTTGGTCTTGGACTATAATTAATTCAGAAGCATTAGGTGGAGCTGCTTATGTTGTTCATGGTAGATTAAAATGGTTTGACAATGGAGTTTGGAGAGAAGGCGATATGGTAGCTGCTCATAGAATACAAACTAAAAGAGGTGGAACTGCTAATGATTTTGTAAACATTGGTAATGATGTTAAATCTTCAAATACAGATTGTTTAAAAAAGGCATTAAATGTTTATATGGATATAGCTGCAGATGTTTATAAAAGCGAAGATCCTTCTTTAGATGATAATCAAGTAGACGTTTTAATTAAATTAGGCGAAAAAGCAAACGTAGATACAAAAACTAAAATTGAAAATGGAGAAATTAATTCTTCAAATTATAGTGCAAGTGTCTCAAAATTAAAAAGGATAGCAAAATGAAACATTTCATATCAATAGATGAAGGAGTTTTATCAGAAGGAGTAGAATACTCAGTTGGAACAAGTGATGGTAAAATATTCAATGGACTTGTTTATACAGGCACTAAAAACTTTGCAGGTAAAAGTATGATGTGCTTTAAAACTCAACATGATAGCCAAGTTACAATAAACCCAAGTTATAATTCATTCACTATAGAAGAAGAAGGGCAATTTATGACACCAGAGGATTTAGAAAGCAAACTTGATGAATCAAAAGCAGATACCTATATACAAAACAAAATAAAGGAGAGATAAAATGGGTAAACTAACAATACAAGAAACAGAGAATCTTAAAAAAGCAGGTGTTTTATCAGATAAAGCGATAGAAGAAATGCAAAAAAATGGTCTTGTTTCTACAAAAAGAAGAACCAATAAAAGATACATGAAAACTGCTAGTGGAAACCTAGTTTCGCCACAGCTTTATTTTCAAGGTATAGCTAAAGATAAATATAGCAAAGAAATGCAAGAACTTAAAAATAAGTTCAATGCTTTAGTTTCAAAATACACAACAAGTAAAAAATAACAAGGAGAATATAATGATTGAATTACCAGATACTACTTATAACGAAGAAAGAGATGGAATGATTCCTATTGTAGGAGGCGTATATCCAGCTCATGTTTCAGGTTTAGAAAGCAAAGATTTAAATACTAAAGTTGGAGAACAAAAAGTATTTAATATCAGTTTTAAAATTGCCGATGAAGCTGAAAAGAATATGGTAGCAAAAATGGTTAAAAATGGAGATGGTGAATTACATCAATCTGTTGATAAAGATGGAAATCCATTAACTATATCTGCATCTTTTATGGTAGGTAAACGATTTAGCTCTACAGGTATATGGTTGACACCAGCTCCTGAAGCAGGTCAAGGATGGAAGAATAGAAGATATAAGCAATTCTTTGAAAACTTAGGTGTTGCTTTCCCAACCAATAAAAAAGGTGATACTTTGTTAGCAGAAGTAGAGGAAAGTGATGTTATAGGTCACCCTTGTTTTGTTAAACTAGGGCAAGAGTTTTACGTCAAAGATGGTGAAGATAGAAGTATATGGAAAGTTATGGATGCTTTTGCTTGGTCAGAAGGTGAAAAAATATCAGCTGACGAAATGGCAGAAGATGATTTACCTTTCTAAAAAATAATAAAATTAAGGGTGTAAAAATACTTAAATGAACATTTTTTAGTTATATTGTTAAAAATAAACACACAAATTGTATGTTTGGTAAAAATAAGGCAATATAACAAAGAGAAAAAATGATGACAAATAAAGTGTTGGCTCACTTTGGCAGGTATGCCTTCACCCTTAATATTTAAATAAATATTGTAAAATAATTAAAATTATAAGGAAAATTAAATGAACTCAAAAGAATATAAAAAATGGAGAGATAATTTCATTGTACAAACATTAGGTCTTTCAGATAAGAAAAGGATTGAATATTGCAACGGAAATCAAGACGTTGATGTTCATACTAATTTTAAAGTAATAGGTGAAAAATTAGGCTTAACGCCTATGCAAGTATTATCTGTTTACTTAAATAAGCACATTGAAAGTCTATCTTCTTTTTTTAAAACAGGTACTACTTACTCTGATGAAACAATAGAAAGTAGGGTTATGGATATAATTAATTATCTTTTATTAGCTATGAGTATGAAAAATGACCAAGATTGGGAGAATGAACATAAAAATGATAAATAAAATAACTAAAAAACAAATAAATGGAGCTTTTGAATATTTTATGGACACTGGTAGACTAGAAGAACTAAACTCTGATGATATATATTACCTTAAAGTATTATTAAAAACAGTAGCAAATCAATATAGTTGGAAATTAATATTTGAAGAGGAAAAAGAAAATGACAAATGAAAAATATAAAAATATGGCAATCAAAGGATATGAAATGCTTATTTATTTTCAAGAAAGGTTTAATATGACTGAAAAAGAAGCTATTCAATCTATGATAAAACACAAACAAAATATGGGTTTTTTAAAAAAATATCCAAATTTAAAAAAATACATTAATTAAAGGAGAGTTATTATGAGATATTATTGGGAAGCGTTATTTAGCACAGAATATTTTCCATTTTGGGAATTTACAATGTTGATGTTTTTAGTTATGAATCTTTCTATGATTATAAGACTTCATAGAACAGAGAAAAAGATAAATGATATAATTGAATACTTAGATGATTTACTATGGGATCATAATAAGAATGGCTAACTTAACAAAAAGAAAAATAAATAAAATCAATAAATTAGCAGAAAAAGCCTTAAAAGATAAACCAATCTGGGAACCTTCAAATGGACATAGGTATTTAAAAGATCTTGAAAAAGGATCTATATTCCAAATAGGAGATTCCATGAAAGGTATTTATTTAGATAGCACACCAACATCTGCAAAAGTAATTATTCTTTCTTGCAATTGTAGTGAAGAAGACAAGTCTTATTATCTAGGAAAACAAAATATATCAAACGAAACAGAAGTATTATGAAAGCATTAACAGAACAACAAATGAAAGCAATATATAATATGTACGAATTTAATAATCATAATAATGAATATATATTAGCCTTAATTAATATGGGTGAAAAAATAGAAGCTGAATGTTTAATTAGAGGAATGGATAAAATAAATAATCATCTTAAAACGAAAACAAAGAGGAAGAAATGAGTATAGGTAGTTTAAAATCACCTAATAATAAACCAGGGATAGCATTTGATAAAAAAGAAGAAGTAAGTCTTGTAATCACTTGCTTAAGAGAAGCATTGAAAAAACCAGAAGTAACTCCAGAAATATATATAGAAATTGAAAATTTAATAGAGGAGTTTTCTAAAACACGATCAATGTTTAAAGAAAAAAAATGATAAAATAAAAAAAGGTAGTTACCTTAAGGAGAGAGATATGGGTAAAATGAAAGAAATTTCTAGGCTTTGTGAGAACAATGATAGAAATGGATTAATAGCAGAAATTAAAAACAATACATTCCTACTTCAATTATCTAAATATAAAATAGAAGAAATGGCAGATGGCTTTTTAAAATCACATAATGAAATAAGAGACAATAGAAACGATCCAGCTTTTAAAAAGCTTAATGAAATACATGATAAATATAATAAATGACAATTTGTCCTTGTTGTGGATTTAATGAAAAAGAAAGCTATAATCCTAGTAAAAAAATAAGAGAATTAAGAGGTAAAAGATCTAGGCATACAAAAAAACTATTAAGAAAAGCAATCAATGTTATTCAAACCAACCTACCAAGCGATAACAATATAAAATCAGAATATTATTTATACCAATCAATATCATTAATAGAAGACAACATAATTGAATGGGTAGTATCTCAATTTTTACAAAATAAACATTATTTAAAAGGCAAAGGATTTAAATATTTAACTGCTATGTGTTTAAATCATAAAAAAAATAGAGAAACTATCAGCTTAAATGAACGGCTAAGGATTGGCAAAACGCCATCTATAGTAAAACTAGAGGAGATTAAAAATGATTAATGAAACACTATTCCCAGTAAAGGAAATCCCAGCATATTATGAAATAATGACAAAAAATAAAGGAAATGGATCTAGTTGTAGAGAAATGGAGACTCCATATAAATTTATAGTTAGAGAAGACAATAACAAAGTTCTTAGCTGTATGACAAATGACTATAAATTAGTTAGCAATAAAGAAATTATAGATGTTGCTGCTCCTATATTAAAAAAGCATAAAGCTGAATTAAAAGAGGCTGTTACTTTTGCAGATGGTCAAAAAACAATATGGAAATGGATTATCCCTGATGTCAAAATTAAAGTAGGAGAAGGGGATTTATTAAATCCAGAAATAATTATTAAAAATAGTTATGATGGAAGTTTACAAGTTCACATTCTAGGTGGAGCTTTTAGATTAGTATGTAGTAATGGACTAATTATAGGAGTTAAGATGGGAAGTGAGAACTTTAAACACAATAAAAATAATATAAATCTTGACAATTTAGATAAAAAAATATATAATACTATAGAAAACACTCACAAGATGTCTCATAAATTTGAATTACTATCTGATACTAAATTAAAAGAAAATCATACGCTAAAACTAATTGAATTGTTCCCTACTCAAATGTCTGAATATTTAGTTGACTATTTAGTAGCTCAAAAGCCTAAAACATATTGGGATTTATTAAATGTAGCAACATATCTAACTTCACATAAAATGAAAAGATCTTATCAATCTACTCATAAGTTAGAATCTTTGCTGTTTAATAATGTTGTAAAATGGGCTAAAGCATAAAACCTCGAAAGGCAGTTATCAATATTACCTCGGCTTCGCAATCCACAACTACCGATAATTGCCTTTCAATTTTTTAAATAAATAAAGGAGTATTAATAATGACTATGTTAGCAATAATGTTTTTAATGTTTATTGTTTTATTATTTGCAATAGAATATGCTGATATTAAAAAAGAAAAAGAAAAAAAGTTTGGCAAAAAATCTAATTTAAATACATCTGTAGGCGTAGGCTTTTCTCATAAAGACGTTAAAAGCATACAAAAAAAAATGAATAAAATAGCAAATTGGATATACGAATCTGATTCTCCTATTAGTGAAATTGAATGGTTATTAGAACAAAGATATGATTCTTGTTGTGATTGCGATGTAGCTGATATAGAAGAAGATTATGATGCTGTTTTAAATACTAATTTTAAGGTTAATTGAAAATGAATAAAGATTGCCCTACAGTAATACCATATATGGGAGGAAAAGTGATGCTAGGTAAAAAATTAATACCAATGATTCCTAAACATAGAAGATATATAGAAGTGTTTTTTGGAGGAGGGAGTATTTTCTTTAGAAAACACAAATCTGATGTAAATATATTAAATGATAAACATAATGATTTAATAAATCTTTATAAAGTTATTTTAGATCAATATGACGAATTTAAAAAAGAATGTGAGTTTTTATTAAAATCTAGATTTCTTTATGAAGAATTTAAAAAAGATATGGAAATTGAAATTGAATATAAAGATATGCCTAATTATAAAAGAGCAAGTAAATACTATTATGTAATAATGAACGCTTTTAATCACACATTTCACAATCCTATTGGAAAAGAAAAAAATTCATGGAATGATAATAAATGGAATTATTTAATGCAAAGTAAAAATAAATTAAAAAATACAATGATAGAAAATCTTGATTTCAGAGAATTATATAAAAGATACCCTGTTAAAGAAGAAGATTTTTGGTACTTTGACCCGCCTTATGTTGTTGCTGGTGAAAGAGGAGATTATTACTTTCATTCTTTAAATAATGAAGATCATATTGCTTTATTTGAAATGGCAAAAGACATAGATAATAATGGTGGAAAATTTATGATTTCATATGATGATCACACTTTAGTTAATGAACTGTATAAAGATTATTTAATAGAAAAAATACCTGTTAAATATGCAGGTCAAAACGTAGGTGATGATTATAAAAACGAATTAGTAATAATGAATTACAAACCGACTAATAAACAATTAACACTTATCTAGGAGATTTAAAATGGATGATATAAAACCACTTCCTAGTTCATCTTCTTCGGAAGAAGCTATTTTAGGATCTATATTAATTGGTGGAGCTAAAGCATTTGAAAAAGCTAATGCTTGGATCAGAGAAAGTGAAGCCTTTTATTATAATAAAAATAAAATCATATACGATACAATATCTAATATGCATAGAGACAATAAACATATTGACATGATTACCCTTATAGAAAAAATAAAAGACAATAAACAAGAAAGCGAAGAAACTGGGCTAACTGCTTATTATATATCAGGCTTACAAGAAATAGTACCAACATCAGCAAATATAGAAAGTTATGCAAAAATTGTTTGGGAAAAATATATTAAAAGACAAACTATAAAATCAGCTCAAAAACTATATTCAAATGGATTTATTAAGTCAGATGAAAAAGTAGAAGACATATTACAGAATCATCAGAAATTGTTAAATGAATTATTAGAAATAGCTCCTAGCAAAAAGAAAGAAATATCATCAGTAATTAACGAAACTATAGATACATTAAAAACTGGTAAGAATATTATAAAATTTGGATACCCAGCATTAGATAATATAGCAGGTGGAATGACTAGAAAGGAAATTACAGTTATAGGTGGAAGACCTGGACATGGAAAGACGACCTTAACTATCAATATTATATACAGTTTACTAAAGCAAGGAAACAGAGTAATGCTTTTCAATAGAGAAATGAGCAATATAGAAGTTATTAAGAAATTTATGATTATGGAAAGTAAAGACTTACTATATGAACATTTAAGAACAGGAGATATTGAAGAAGGTAGGATGCAATCTATAGAAATCATGGCTGACAATTTAAAAACTATGTTAAAAAATCTAATTATGTATGATGATATTAAAAACCTATCTGATGCTATGAGGGAAATACAAAGAGAAAAACCAGATGTTGTAGTAGATGATTATATCCAATTAATTAAGACAGATAAAAGAGGAAGTAAAGATAGAAGATTTGAAATTGAAGATATTTTAGTAGAATATAAATGGGTATGCAAAAAAGAAAATTGTTCAGCTATATTAGTATCTCAATTAAACAGAGAAATAGAAAAGAGATTAGAACCTAGACCTAGAATTGCAGACTTTGCTGAAAGTGGTACGATAGAACAAACAGCAGAAACAGCATTACTTGTTTTCTATGGTCACAATTTTAATGATGAAAAATATAATAAATTTGAGATTGAAGTCATTTGTGATAAAGCAAGATATGGAAAAGTAGGAACTTATGTCATGGGATTTAACGGAAATAAATGTAAATTTTACGCTTCTTCTAATGATGCTGTTAGGGAAATAAATGAATTTAAAAATAAAAATAAAATAGGAATTGACAGAGCAATATCAAATAATACTATTTTCTAGGTTTTTTATTCTATGAATAAAAGTTGTTTTGGGTGTTATTATGAATATAATAATAAATGTTATTGGTTTAAATTAGTTAATAATAGCACCCCAAAAGCAATCCCTGAAGACACTCTTCAAAAAGGATGCAAGCAGTATAAAAACAACAATAGGGTAAAGTCGGAATCGGAACTACTTCGCCAAGTAATAGAAGTATTTAACGGAGAGATTATTGGGGAAAAGTATGTTCCCGTATATAAAACATATAAAAAGAAATATGTTAAAAGCTCTCATAACTACACATACAGAAAGGATGCTCAATGAAACAAAACATAACTTATACTTTTGCTGGAAAGAAATATAAAAATAAAGAAGATTGTCCAATAACAGATCCATTAACTGATCAAACTAGCACTAGTTTATACCCAAATGAAAATAAAGATAATAAAGTTATCGTAGGTATTGATCCAGGGGCTTCTGGTGGAGTTGCTTGGATTGATCAAAATACAAATATATTTCAAAAATCATGTCCAAAAACAGATATAGAAATGGCTAATTTAATTAAAGAAATAAAAAGAAAAACATTTGGCAAATTAAAAGCTTATATAGAATTAGTACACGCTTTTCCTACAGATGGCAGAAGTTCAGCATTTAAATTCGGAAAAAACTATGGAACATGGCTAGGTATTTTAGCTTCATTTAATATTGAGCCAATATTTGTTACACCTCAAAAATGGCAAAAAGCTTATGGTGAATTGCCTAAAGTAAAAAAAGAAAGGAAAAATGAAATGAAAAAAATAGCATCTGAATTAAGTGGATTAAAAGCTACATTAAAAACATCAGACGCAATACTTATTACACTTTACGGATATAACTGGGATACATATAATGAATGAATTGCCTAATATTGAAATAGTATTTAAAAAAGGCGACAAATTAATAGGAATATCAAAAATAAAAATAAATTTTCATGAAGACGTAGATACTTGTTGGCTTATTAATCTGTATCCAATTTCTTTAAGTCTATCATATGACAGTTACTCAATTTCTTTTGGCATTAAGTTTTTAACATTTGGAATTACTTTGTCTTTTAAAAATGAATAAAACTCAAATTATTAAATTACTTCGTGAAATAGACAAATGGTGTGAGCATACAAAAAAACAAACTAGTTATATAAAGCAAATTACCGATTTAATTATTTCTAACTTACAAGATGATTAATTTAAATGCTCATCATACGTTTCATACATTGATTTACTTAAATTAAATAACATACCTAAGGCAATTGGGAAGAAGAGAAACCCTAATGCATTTGTTACTTCATTTCTTTTTTCTTCTTCCTCATTTGCTCCCATCCCAAATAAGACAGTCCATAAAAGCGTTCTTGTCATTAAAGCAAGAGCTGGATTTTCCATTCCTCTTAACATACCATAAGTATTAAATCCCTTAAATTGAAGAATTTTACCTATAAAAGGAATCATCCCCATTGTACTTGCTATAGTTGAGGCAATAGCTCTTGTAGATAAAAACCTTGCCATAGCAATAGCTTCATGGTCTACGTTTCTGTCTTTAGGGTCATATGGATTTTTTTTATCAAACCAATATTTCATTTGTTTAAAAACAGCACTCATAATTCTATTTAAATCCCCTTTCGTTCCATCATTTGTTTCTAGAAATTTTTCTACTATTTGATAATCGTGTTGCATTTGCAAACTAGGATATTGTTTATATTGCCATAATGCTCTGCCAAATCCATTAAAGCCCTCTCCTAAGTAAGGAGGAGTCATCCCAAATTGAGTTTGATAAACAGACCTTCTTGCTATTTTAATTGCTTGTTTTGACATAAAGACATTTCCATCTCCACTATCTTCTTTAGACAATAAACCTTGATCTTGAGCGTGCAGTAAAGATGCAACCACAGTCATTTTTCTTAACCTTTCTTCACTACCAGTAAAAGTAAAAAAATCCTTCCCAGGCGCAGAATATTCATCAAACCACCAAGATAATTTCCAACTTACCATTCTTTTTATTAAAGCGTCAGATTCATCCCCTAATAACTCTTTAAATAATGTTTGTAATGTAGCTTCTTTAGTGCCTTTTTTAGCCGTCATTACATCATAAAACTGACCTCTCTTTTTTCTTAAAGCCTCGTTTGATATTCTTTTTCCTTTTTCCCCTCTCATTAATTGACCAACTGTTAATAATGATTGTATTGATTCTCTTGACTCTCCACTTTGACTTCTCATCATTTTAAGAAGAACTGTATCAATGTCTTTATTAGGATTATTAATAAAGCTTTCTCTACCAGCCATTAATAATTTACCAAGTTTAAAAACATTAGGCATTGGAATTTGAGCAATCCCAACATCAACAAATCCAGCGTCTTCTTGTTTTGCATTACCATCAGCCATCATTACGTCTGCAAACATATGCAATACATTTAAAGTTCCAGTATTTTGAACAATCTTATCCCAATAATCTTTATTATCCCTTGTTTCTATATAAGCTTTTGCCACATTTCTTAATCCTACTTCTATCATTGTATTTATGATTTGACCAGAGTTTTGCATAGCAGAAGATCCACCCAAAAATAAACTTGAAGGTAATGCAGTTATCCATTTTACAATTTTTTCAGCATCTTTTCCATTGTATCTATTTCCACCTGTTATAACATTAGGCAAAGAATTTAATTTTTTAGCAAATTCATCATAACTTGTTTCTTTAAAACCTGTTAGCCCAATAGAAATAGCCCTAGAAGAAGGATCTCCAAAAGCTATTTTTACTCTATTAACTACAAAATCCAAAGTGCCTTTAGGCATTATTTTTACTTTATCTATTTTAAAAGCAACTTCTGTTAACTCATTCATTATCTTCTGTCTATTTAAAGCATCATAAGATTCATTAAAATAAGAACTATGTAAATTTCCATCTTTCCTTCTAAGCAAAGGATTAGTCCAAGCTGTGATATGTTTTAAGTTTTTAACTATTTTTGCTTGTTGAGGAGTCATATTAAATGGTTGTTGATCATTAAAAGAGTCAAGAATAGACTGTAAATGATTCCTTCCTTGATAATATCTTTCTAAATCACTTCCTTCGTATTTCCCTTTTTCTATTAATCTTTTTCTTTCTTTTTCCCCACCACGCTCATCAATTTTTTCATTAATTTCTTCTATTTCACTAGGAAGCATTTCTCCGTACATAGTAGTTTTGGTATATCTATGAGGAAAGTAATTTTCTTTTTTCTTAGCAGCAAATGAAGTAGAGGTTCTTATTGTTCCATCTGCTTCCGTGTATATATTATTATTAATATTATTTGCTTCATAAAAATTATTTAACCATTGTAAAGCTTCTTCTTCTGTTTCTTTATAAGCTTTTGTTCTGTAAGAAATAACATTGTCTTTTAATCTGTTTCGCCTTTCTTCTTGCTTTCTATTTTGAGCCTCAATGTTTTCAAAGCCTGTTTTATAACTAGATCTTATATCATTTAAATTATTAAAAATAAAAGGCATTACTGCTTCATTAGGCTGATTTTCCATTCTTTCAAAATTAATAAATCTTTTTGTGTGACCAAATTCTTTAAATTGAGGTTCTTCTTTATTGGTTTTTTTATTAATCATTCTAAGCTTACCAAAATCATTATAATCGTCTGATTTATAATATCCTTCTTTTAAAACATCATCTAATTCTTTTTGATTATAAGGTATTTGTTTTTTAGAAATTGTTTCCCCTTCTATTACGTTAGTTTTTCCAATAAAATTAATTGTATTACCTGTTTTTTTCCCACCTAATCCAATTTCTGATTTGCCAATTAAATAAGCATTGTAAGACTCAGACATATCTTTATTTTTATTATTTTCAAGTTCGCCTTGTTTAATCATTACATATCTGTATTCCCACTTTCCTTTAACTACAGTATGTATCCCTGGAACCCTATCCCCTTCTTTTGCATTAGTTAATTGTTTTATTTTTATATTTATTTTTTTAAGATCATCTTTGTCTATATTTTGATTTAACTTTGGAACTATTTTTCTTACTTGCCCGTTTCCTAATTCATCAACTAAAGTATTTAAATAAAGATTGACTAGTTCTTTATCAATAGCTTCTTGATTAGCATTCATTAAATCTTTAGTTTTTATAAAAAATAATGTTTTTTCAAGATCTCCTTCCTCATAAGCCAAATAACCTTTTTCCCCATTTCTTTCTTTGCCCTCAACTAGCATAACTTTTCTACCACTTTCATCTTCAAAATAAGGAACACCATCCATTGTAGATTGCTTATTTAGCCCAAAATTAGATTTAGGATCTTTTAATATATTATTTAAATCTCTTTTTAATTTTTTTCTAGACTCTGTAATTGGATTTAAAAACTTACCAGACATTGTTATATTATTATCTTGCAAATTCATTATTTTTTGAATTAATTTATCTACAAATCCAAATTTATCAATCCAAGAAGCCATATAATCTGGTGGAGCATAAAATAAATCAGCTTTAGATAAACCACCTGCTTTTTCTGCTTTTTTAATAGTTTTATTTCTTTTTTTAATAATTCTATCAAAAAGTTTATTAAGACCAGCTATTTTACCAGACCCCATCATAGCTGTTTTTGGAGTAATATTGCCATATAGTCTTTTAGCAAAAATATTTCTCCATGATTCTATATGAGTTGAAATATTCATTATAGAAGGATCATAGTTTGCTTCTTGCGCACCCTCCATAATATAATCAACTAATTTATCAAACAATTGTTTATGAGCAACCCATCTTTGTGCTTCAATTTTTTCAATACGACTTCCTGGCTTTGCTAAATTAAGCATTTTTTTAGAAGGTCTTCCAATTAGATTACCTACTGCATTAACAGCGTTAATTCTCCAATGTGTTTTTTCATTATCGCAATCATTTTGATTTTCTGTGACAAAATCACATCCGTTTTCGGTGCTCATTATTTACATACCTTGTTGTTTATTTCGTCTCTATTCCCATATGATTCCATAACTTCTACAACTCTTTTCTTTTGCTTTAAAAACCCTTTCTTTCTTTGTATTTTTCTTTGTTTTTTTGGAGAAACTTCTTTAGGTGTTATCTCTTTCGCAATAAATTCATCTCTTAATTTAGTTTCCCAAGATTTTAAATATGTTTTCATAATAGAGTTATCTAAAAAAATTTTTGGTAGTAATTTATCTATATATATTTCATTATTATGAAGATTTCCAGATAAAAATCTTAATGTAACCCATTTTTTTTCATCTTTAGTTAAAGTCTCATATTTAGGTAAAAACTTATCTTTAAATTCAGCAAACATTAAATTTTTATCACTTTGTATTTGTTCTTTATCTGCAGTTTGCTCCATTAATTTTGACCAAATATCTATAAAACTATATTTAGACACTTTTGTATCTTTGCCGTCAGTTAATATTTCAGATAGCTTCCCTTTTCCAGTTTCAATATAAGGTATTTTTTGATGTAAAAAAGCCTCAGCGTTATCATACACTTCTTTCATTTCTGGATTTTGTTCCATTTTTTCTATATAATTTTGAATTGAGGAAGAGTTCCATACGTCATTCATAGCACTAATATGAGCCATATCAGAAAGAGTTGGATTTTTAAAACTGTCTATATAATCATGTTCTAAATTATTATCTAATCCAATTAATAAAGCTTCCATTGGAGTTATATTATTTTTTAAACTAATATCAAAATCTTTGGCAGCAACTCCTTTATAAGATTTCCCTAAATCTGAAATCCTAGAAGACATTTTTCTTTTAAAATTCTGAGAATATAAAGTATCATCTAGTAATCCTTTTGGAGAGTCTTTTAATAATTTTTTATCAGAAATCCTTAAAGATTGATCATTTTCATCAGTCCCATTAATTATATTATTTAAATCTCTACTAAAAGATATGTTTACATCCATAGTAGCAGATAGACCAGTTCTAGTTCTACCACCTCTTTGCTTACTATAATTTTGAGCATCATAAACTTGCTTTAATAGAGCAATTTCTTTTTCTGTAAATTTTGACTTTAAAGATTTACCATCTGCTAATTTCTTTTGAAACATTCTTGTTATCATAAAATCCATAAAGGTTTCTTGATCGCTGTTTTGTAGTATATCAGCTAAGTGAGTAAACTTAGAACCATCAACAGCCATTTGAAATAGAATAGCCATTTCGTGAGATTTTGTAGTTTTTAAATAAATATCCCCTTCAAAATTTTCAATAGTTTGTTTATCTAATGCTATATTAGATCCATCATCTCCAACTAAACTATCTCCATTTTCTTCTAGGGTTTTTATTTCATCTCTTGTCATCATATCTTTATCTATTGGAATATAGTCTAATACTACCTTTGAATTTAAATTAGCAACTGATATTATTCCATTTTTTAATTCACCAGCTGTTTTTATCTTTGTTAATATTTTTAAATCTTTTGAAAATAATTGATTAAGTATAGTTCTACCATTCATAGCTATACCAGTAGTTCCACTATTCAAAGCATTTCTTGAAATTTCTTTTAAAGTATCTGAACTATTTTCTTCATCAAAAGAATGGTCAGCAGATGACAAAGCAGTACTTTTTTCTTTTGATTTACCAGAGTCAATCCTTGCTCCAAATATAGGAAGGGAAACTATTCTACTTAGATTCTTATCTTTTGAGTATTGCTCCCATGCTTTCATATCGTTAGCAAATCCTTGCCCAACAAACTCAAATACTCCTTTATCACCATCCCAGTCACCGTCAAATATTTTCTTAACGTCATCATTAGTTAGCAACATAGATTCACCATGACCTTCTTCAATAGATTGAACTCTCCTAACTACTGGGTTAGTCACTTTAGAAATAGGATTTCTGTGCAATAAAACATTGATTTCATTTGCTTCTAAAAAAGGATTTAAGTATGTGTTAATTAACGTATGCCTAGCTTTAGAATTTTTAATATTTGTGTCTTCTACTATTTTTTTATTTTCACTAGAAAATTCTTTAAACTTTTTTAAAACATAATCAAAAGCTACTTTATTCCCAGAAGATAAAATAACATGATCTTTTTTTACATGCTGATTATTAGTTTCTTGAGTAACTCCATTAAAGGAAGGTTTAATATAAAGAGTAGATGCAGTTTTATTAGTAGATCTTCCTTTATTTAAACCATTTTTAATAATTTTATTATTAATACTAGGAATTAAATGTGTCATTATAGCAGGATGTTGTAAACCATATCCATCTGCTCCAATAAGCTCAATATATTCTTCTAATTCAGATATTATTTCTCCATCTTCTCTAGATTTTTTTACAAAATTATAAAGAAATCCAGGTTCAGTATAAAATCTATTTATTGTATCTGCATAATGCTTTACAGATTCCATATACCTTGCTCTTATTCTAGATAAAACAGCTTTAGTTTCTTTACCAACAGGTACTCCAAGCATTAATTCTCCAAGAGGTATAGGGAAAGATGCTTCAATTTTACTTTTTTCTTGTACTTGGTTAATAACTATAGAAGAAGATTTAATTGAATGAACTACTCCATATCCTTCTTGATGTTTTGTTTTATCATTTGGATAAGCTTTTTTCTTTTGATTTAAACTAGCATATTTACCATAAGTCATTTTTGCTTCATTTGAAGAACTTATTTGATCAAATTTTTGACCATCAGTGCCATCTGGATTTATAGCAACCCAATTAGTTAATTTTGTATTTTTATCTTGAACCATTTTAGCTACAGTATTGCCATTTTCATCTTCAATAACCATATCTTTAAAGCCTGCAAATTGCATATGCTTCATACCTAAATAATCAACAGATCCATCTTTATTAATACTTCTGTCCCTAATAAATGTTTTAATTTGTTGAAAAGGTTTATATCCTATATTTTCACCAAGTTCTTTTAACCATTGAGTTCCATTTATTGAACCACCATCAAATAAATCATATGGAATTGGCTTACTTTGAATAAACACAATTTTATCATTTTCATCTGTTACAATATTACCACTAGAATCTCTTTTTGGTATTCTAGCAGAAACTTTCCAATTAGTAGGAATAATCATTAATTTTAAATCTCTTAAATTTCTAGGTCTTGCTCCTTCTGCCAAATCAATACTTAATCGAATCATACTATCAGCAGCACTTTTTTCATATCTAAAATAATCAGGTGTTCTTATACTTTGCCAAAATCTTAATTGTTGCAATTGATTAGATAAAGAATGTTTATAAGAAGTGTATTTAACACTTAATGTATTTCCTTTTTTATCTTTTTCAGTTAAAATTTCAAATAAATCATTTATTTCGCCATTTGGATTTTCTTTAACCCATGTATCTATATAATCAGAAAGAGAAAAAGAAACAAAATCATTATTTAATTTAGACAATACATTATAATAACTTTGTTTCATCATTAAATCATAATGCTCTTGATTAATATTTCCTATCTCTAATTCTTTGTCTATTAATTCTTTAAATTTATCAGGAGTTATTTCATGAGGATTATTTTCTTGTATAAGGGTGCTAATTATAGAAGAGTTATCACCAAATTTTGTACCATTAATAGTAATTGTTTGAACTATTATTTCTTTTAATTTAGACACTATGTCTTCTAAAGAATCTGTCTCTTTAATAGATTTTTGTATTTTTAATATTTCTTTTTCTAATTTAGAATTATACCTTTGTTCATTTATTGCCTGTATTTCTTTTAAAGATTCTAAATCAATTTTTTTATTTGAACTTACAAACCATTGACTAGTCCTTGTTGTTATTCGACTCATAATTTGCTTAATAGGTAAAAATCCCAATCTTATATTAATATCACCATTTATATAATCTCTTTCAACGCTATTTGCTGTTACGTTACTTGGAAACAATGAATTGTTTACCCTATCTAATTCATCAGCAACTTCCATTCTAAGCTCTGGTTCTTTTTTAGTATTCTTTTTTAAATTAAAATTTGAAATTATTCTAAAATATAATCTTGTTGCTTTGCCAATAATTTTTGATTTTGAATCAAATCTTTTAATAAGTTGAGCACCTTTAGTCCATTCTCTTCTTAATATCATTAATTCATCTGGAGTTAAATCTTCTCTTTTTTTAAGGTTATCAGATTCCCAATTTCGATTAGATACAATTTTATTTAATCTTTCATACAATCTATCTAAATATGTATTAAAATCTTTAGTTTCCTTTTCAAGTTCTAATTTTTTAATATATGGATAATCTTTTTCTTTATGAAGAGTAATACCAAATACTTTATGATAAAAAGAATGATAAGCATCATCACTAGACATAGCATTTGTTTTATTTAAATTGCCACCAGTTTCTTCATTTTTAGAATCTTCATCGGATTCTCCATCTTCATCTGTTTCTACTTCATTAGACATATAATTTATACCAGAAGAATTAGAGGGATCTAAGGCAACTCCAAGCCATCTTCCTTGATACATCTCTTCTGCAATAAATTCCATAACTTCTTGTTTGCTTTTAGGGTTAAAGCCAAACATTCTTTTCATTCTAGCAACAAATTGCTTTAGCCATTTTTGTAATTTTAATTTTAAGCTTCTAGGTTCATTTTTCATTCTATTTACATAATACTTACCTATAGCTAAAACAAGATTTTCCTCTCCATTTCCTTTCCCATCTTCAAATAGCTTAATTCCTTTTTTAATTAAAGGATCATTTTTAAACATTTTAACATATATATGAGCATATTCATGAGGGATTGTATCTAATCTTCCATCTGTAGTAGACCACATTACCATCCCTTCTAAAGCAGCTCCGATAGCTTGTATTCCTTCTTCTTCTATAAGACCTTCAAAAGTAGATGTTTCTATATTTGGAAAATGTTTTTTTAATCTATTAATTAATCTTTCTACAAACTCAGGTTCGTCTTTTAAATAAGGTAAAATAGAAGAATCTTTTTCTTGAAAAAATTTATCATCTTCACTTGTTTCACTTTCATTTTTTTTAGTTTGTCTTTTCTCAAATGTATCTAAAGCTTTTTTAGTTGCATCTGTAGATGTTTCTTGTTTTTCGTCTGATGTAATAAGACCACTTGGCATTTCACGAGATTCTAAACCTTCTTTTTTTGCAGCTTCTTTAATTTGATTTTCAGAAAGTTTATTAAAATTTTCAGATGTACTAGCAATACCAAGAGATTCAGTTACTTCATTCCATTTAGAAAAACCAGCGTTTTTAGCAATATTTTCATTTTTAAATTTTATATTATTAGATTCTTCTTCTATTGAAATCTCTTTTTCTGTTCCTGGGGGAGTTAAATCAGAAGTTAGTTGGTCAGGAGCAATTTTAACATTATCATCTTGTTCTACTTGTGGAGGAGTTAAATCATCAGTGAATTCTTTAGGAGCAATTTTTGTAATTTTTTCTTTAGTCTTAGAAGGCTTTTTCTTTGAAGAAGTTTTCATAGCTTGTTTTAAAGCACTTTCTTGAAGTTTTATGTCTTTTTCTACATTTTTTACTAAAGGATCATCTTTTCCAAATTCTTTCTTCCACTCTTTTAAAATGCGTTTATAACTTCCAATCTTATTTTGTAAATACTCTATTGGATTATTTTTAAAATCTTTATAATTCTCTTGATTTCTATTATAATCTTTTTCAGCTTGTTCTTTAAAAGTATTTTTATAAGTTGATGTTTTTTTAAGATCTTTTTCTATTGATAATTTAGATATACTAGCTTCTTCTTTAAGAGATTTTTCAATTTCAGCCAAAGAACCTTTGCTTGTGTCTACTTGTGATGAGTCTTTAGTTTCAATTACTTCATCATCAATTATAGATTTTGCTTTATCATTTTCAATAATAGCTTCCCTTAATGCATTTTGATGTTGTTTTAACTTTTCTTTTGCTCCTTTTAATATGCTTTTAGTTTCGCCTTCTTTTATAATTCCTTCCCAGCTTTTAATTTCAGATTTCAAATATTTTATTGGATCACTTTTAAAGTTTTTATACTGAGTTTTATCATATCGTGAATTTCCTTTTGACCCAGATTCAAGATCTTTTTCAATTTGAGATAAATCACTCGATTCATTAACTTGTTCTTTTGTAGTTTTTGTATCTTTTACTTCTTGATCTATGCCTAAACTGTCTAGCTCTCCTGGGGTTACAGAAGTAACAATATTAGTTTCAATATCTTTTAATTCATATTTTTGATTTTGAGTAATTTTAGAAACTTTAACTTTTTTACCTGCAAAT
>Ga0098059_1000515_pt1 | contig 23293 bp, 20 predicted proteins | sample 20_taG_FD_92580 | JGI IMG/M metagenome (GOLD analysis project Ga0098059, IMG submission 92580) | Marine viral communities from the Subarctic Pacific Ocean - 20_ETSP_OMZ_AT15318 metaG | ecosystem: Environmental > Aquatic > Marine > Oceanic | place: Subarctic Pacific Ocean | collected 2015-01-19
TATTGAGTGTTTGTGCCGCCAACGTTTGAAATGCATCAAGCGTTTGATTAAACCCAAGGGCTAAATCCTCATCTAACGACAGGTCATTTAAAATAGCCTGCTGAATCGCAAGGACACCATCAATATGCTGTTGGCGTTTAGTGGCTTCAATACCCGCTTTGCAAAGCTCCACTAAATGATTGGTCACTCCGGCACTGGCGCTTACTGCAACAATACGTACATTTTTATCGTTTACGATAATTTCGCTACAACGGCTCATCGCCTCAAAGTTAGCAACGCTGGTGCCACCAAATTTGGCAACAATGTAATCTGATTTTGTGCACTGTGAACTTTGTGGCACTGGTTGGGTAGTCATTTCGTCTCCTTTCGCGGCATCCAAACCGCAATAAAACAAGAAGAACTTGGCAGGAAATAAAGATAAGAAAAATCTACTGCCAGAAGCTCTCCACCTAAATTGGTGACAGTTTTGAGGATTCAGCCCCATAAACCGAAAAACAATGGTAACGACCCATTATTTTCCTCGGCGAGTACTTCCCTCCTTAATGATCGCAGGCTGTCGTTGCCTCACATTAAGTACCTAAGTATCGCACCTCTTCTGAATGTATTATTAACCTGTGGCTAATAAAACAAAACCGCACTAAGAGTGCGGCTTTGAAAGTTATCGTTTAGACGTCTAGCTGTCAAGTCGTTTTACTATAAAATCAAATAAAACTACCCATTAAGTAAGAGCCCGCATAACCAAAGGTGTAACACAGTAATAAATACAGCGATAAGCGAAGGTAACTTGCAAACGTCAGCTCTTTTACCTTACTCATGGCTATAATACCGGCCGCCGAGCCAATGATTAGCATAGAGCCACCTACACCGGTTGCATACGTAAACGACAACCAATGCTGTTGACTCATTACAATGTCGGCTTTTAATAACGCTGCCGTTAGTGGCACGTTATCAACACCTGCAGATAAAATACCCATTAAGTAGTTTGCGTACTCTGGCGCCATTACCGTATACAAATTAGTAAATTGGCTCAGTACCCCAACTTCTTTTAACGCACCAACAAGCAGTAACACACCCACGAAAAACAATAAGGTGTCGTACTCTATGTCGCGTATAAAATCGATCATATCTTTGTTGATGTCTTTTTTGCGCATTAAAAATTGCGCGACTAAAAACATAATAGATAAACCCAATAAAAAAGTAAGCAGAGGCGGTACACTGTATAAAACACTCAATGTAAGCGTAGCAATAACCGTAGTGAAGAAAATAACCGCAATGGTTATGTCGGTTTTTTCAATACGTTTAAATTTAGTTTTTTTAAACTCGAGTTGCTTATTCATGCCAATTGATAACAAAGTAGCCAGTAATAATACACTTAGTAACGCAGGCACAATTAACAGTAATAAATTGCTAATTGTTACTTTACCATCAAGGAAAATCATAAGTGTGGTTACATCACCCGTGATAAGTGATACACCACCGGAGTTTACAGCAAATACAATAAGCGTGGCGTACTTAACTAACTTTTTGGCTTCAAGTTTTAATGACATAATCACTGCCAGTGATATTAGCGTGGCCGTAACGTTGTCAGAAATAGATGAAAATAAAAACGCAAAACACCCCACCAAAAACATCAGCTTTCGCTCACTAATGCTGGTTGGCATAATCCGATTCACAACATTTTCGATAAGTCCTTTAGAGTTTAAATAGGCGACAAAGGTCATTGCGGCCATTAAAAACAGCCATAAAGAAGCAATTTCTAAAATATTGTGGTCTAGGAGGGTTTGAATCGTTTCGGGGCTTTGCCCATTAAGAGGAAAAATAAAGGAGATAATCCAGCAAAGTGTACCAAAAAATAACGTCGTTTTGGCTTTGTTAACGTGGATCACATCCTCAATAACGATAAGCAAGAATGCAATCGCTATCAGCGTCAGGATAATCGAGGAAACCATGATATTAAACAACCTTCGGGGTTAAGTAAAAATTGAAACCATGTAAAAAATATACCCACAAACTCTATGTGCCTATATTCGGCGCGGATACTATCACTAAGCGGGTGTAAAAACTATTATTAAATCGTCGCAAAAACGAATACCATATAAGTTCGAGAAATATAAAATAACGAATACTAGGAAGTTGCAACGCCTTATGATCCCAGCTAAAAAGCTACTTAATACCCTAAATGAACACTGGGGTGTATTAGAGCTATTATTTAAGCGCTTTAAAATGGCCGACTTTAGTATTAAAGATCTTCAAAATGCCATTAAGCAAAAGCAACCCACGTGGAATAATGAGCGTATTTATAAAGAAACCAACCGGTTATTAAATCAAGAAATTATTATTCCGCTGGCTAAATCGTCACAACTGGAAATTAACCGCGCCATTGCCGATTTTGCCACCTTTTTACTGCAAGAAGAACATTTAGGCTTAGCACAAGAAATTAGTGTCTTGGTTGATGATTTGGCCCGTTTAGGTAATCGGCTATCTAATGCCGGTGAAATGGAAGATTTTGATGATTTACGCCGCTTTAGCCGTATTATGGATGATCGGGTGCGTAAAATAATCAAACTGTTTTTACACAACGAAAACGCCATTTTAAATATTGTTGAGCAAGCCAAATCTAATAATGCAGTGCAGTCGCTACAAAAACGCTATAAAGCCGTGATAGAAGCGTTTGATGAGTATATAGAACCCATGCTGGAAATGGTGGATATTAGAGGCGACTTTCATGCCTGTTTTACTTTAATTGAGCAACAAATTAGCACCCAAATAGAACATATTGAACGTTCAGGCAAAGCGTACAACGATAAACGCATGCTTGAGCAATTGCGTACCCGAATTCTAGAAATGCACTTAGTTGGCCGGATAAGCTTACGTAAAAGTGCCGATATGCTTATGCCACTGCGTGAAGAGTTGCGCCGTAATAACCTTGTTACCCGCCAAGTAGCAAAAGTATTAGGGCTAATACGTAAAAATGGGGTAGATAATATGCTCAGCGCCGTGCAGCCACATTTTGTAAGCGATGCGCAAAAGTATTCATTGGGTCAACAGCGCCATATAGTAGCCTACATGGCAAGCCTGGCTGAATTTGAGCATCATGAATATCAGCTACCAGAGCAAAACGATGTGCCTGCGTTTGTCACGCCAAACATTCCTGACTATCACGATGTAAAAGCGCAGTTTGCAAAACGCTTCAAAAAGCAGCGTAAAAAACCACAGCCTCTGCTGCAATTTTTAGACGAAAGCTACCCAGAGCTTGAAGCCGATGAAATGCTGTTTTTATATCAAAAGCTAGTGAGCGATACCACCCTACACATTAGCCAAAGCGATAAAAAAGCCCGCGTTAACATTGCAGGCCAGCACTTTTCTTTGTACCCCTTTAATTCAGAGCCTCAGGCTGATAAAGCCGAGCACGAGTAATGACCATGACACAGATAAACTTAAATGAGCTTTCTCACTTACAAGCCATTAATAAAAAATTAGTCGCGGGTTACCACATTTGCGAACAAGACACGGTAATGTGGCAAGAGCTTGACCAACAAATTGAAGCCTACAGCGCCTTATTCACAGCATTAGGCCATGATTTAAAGCACGACAGTCGTGGCTTTTATTATTTTGCTAGCGATGAAAGCACCCCCAATATGGGCAAAATATCGCGCGCGATAGCGCTCACTATTTATATTTTAATCGAACACTTTGCCAACACAGGTAAAGACCCAATGCGTGCATTATTTGATGAGCCAAACGATTTAGAGCTAATGCAAACCTTGGTACAACTTAATAAACATTTATTTGATCAGCTTGAAATATTCTCGGGTTCTGATTTACGCAAAGATGTGTATTTACGCATGGTACGTTTAGGCCTTGCCCGCGAAGTGGAAGGCGGCTTTATGCTACAGGCGCCAATTCATCGCTATATTGATGCCTTAATGGAAGTAAATGAAGAAACCTTTTTAGGAGAGGACGAGGAATGAAAAACTTATACGGACTGAGTAAACTCGCCCTACTTAATACTGCAGGCTATGCAAAGTGTGTGATCCCACTTGATAAAAGTAGCTCGATTTGTGCGCCTAACAACACAGGTAAAAGCTCAGTTATTAATGCACTGCAATTTCCGCTAATTAACGATTTACGCCTTACCGAGTGGGATGGCCACGATTTAGATGAAACCCGTAAGTTTTATTTTTCATCAGATCAATCGTACATTTTATTGCAAGCCGATTTACCCCATGGCTCAGTTGTCATTGGCGTAGCAGGCTTAGGTAAAATTGCCGGTTATGCACACCAATACTTTTGCTATCAAGGCAAACTTGATTTAGCCCAGTACACCCAAGGCAATACCATTATTAAGTTTACCAAGCTGTTTAATCACTTAAAGCAGCAAGGTTACAACCCGATAGAGCTTAAAGCGCAAGAGTTAAACGCCCTACTTACTGGCGGTGCAACGCAATTTGATGGTGAGATCAATTTAAAAATGATCCCCCTTAACAACGTTCAAGACTCTGCAATATACAAAGAAATATTTCGTCGTATTCTTAATTTACATAAATTAGGCGCAAACGACGTTAAGCGCTTTATGTTACGTGTGTTTGAACGCCACATGTCAAATTCAAAGGTCGACTTTTACGAAGTATGGCGCCGGTCGTTTGATAAAGTAAACCGCGCAAAACGTGAATTAAAAGCCCTTGAGTCAATGCAAGAGCCCATAGCCGCCCTCGAATCTATGCTTGAAAACCAAACCGTTCTTAAAGGTAAACTGGCCGCTTATGCACCAAAAATTGACCAAGCACTGATTGATTTTGATACGTATCAGGAAGAGCAACTAAGCGAGCTCAACATCGCTCTTGAAGATATTGAGCACGAAAAACACGAGTTTGAACAAAAACAAAGCTTATACGTTCAACAATCGCGCGATATAGAGCGCAAACAAACCCAAATTGAACAGTGGTTTTTAGATTACAACGCTCTTAAAAGTGAGTTTGAGCTGGTTAATAAAGCCACGCTCAAAACCAGCTTAACGCAGTTAAAAAATGACTACGAGTCGTTGTCACACTCAATAACGAGTGCACAAGGTCAAAGCCTGCACACCCTTGATTACCGCATTGGCGAAACACAAAAACAAATTAAAAGCTTAAAGTTACAACTTAAAAACTTAGAATTTAATTTATTCACTCGTATGCGTGAAGACTTATCACTGAAAGAAGTTGAAGAAATATCGCGATTATTAAACCCCGATCTTCTCTCCTTTGCTACCACCAGCAATGGCGATATCACTATTGATGATGACGATGCTTTCGGCGAATTTTTAGCGCAGCTTAGTGAAAACGTAAAAGGCGGTGTACTCACCCTGCCCGGTGCCAGTATTAAGCTTAAAAAACTCTCGCCTGTGCAAATGCAAAGCGGCGAAAACAAAGAGCAACTGAGTGCTCAATTAACCGCACTTGAGCAATCATTAAAAGAGTTTAAACAACAGCGCGAAGTGGCCGCCAATGTTGCAGATAAGCAAAAAGAAAAAGACGCGCTATACGATGAGCTTATGAGTGCTGAAAGTGCACTTAAACGCTTAGAGCAATTTGAAGTGATGCAACAATCGGTTGACGCCCAAGCAATGCTAAAAGAGCAGCTTTTAGCCGAACGCGAACAAGTTGACGACTACCTACAAGATATTCAAAAAAACAGTGGCTCAATTGCTGATAGACGCTCGTTAATTAAATCAAAACAAGCGCAAATTAATCGTCAAACAGAGCGCCTGCGCCAAGTTAAAACCGAGCGTATTGACCACACGTTAGATTTATACAGTGGTAAAGTGACACCTTACATGATTGATATAAAAATCGATTTTGATAATTTAAGCGATTTAATTCACCACTTTAACAAAGACTGCCAAGAGCTACGTAATTTCGATATAAATGTACGTAATACTTATATGCATATTTACAATGCAGGTATTACCAAATTCGATAACGAAAACGATGAGTTTAGTAAATACCAAAAACTTATTAGCGCGTTTCATAATATTGATAACGAGCGTGATGCCGTTGAGCGCCAAGGTCGCGTTGCCCTCACCGAAGTGGCCGCCACGATTAAAGGCTTACGTGAAGATTTAGACCGCCTACGCCGTGAAATGAATAGCTTTAATAAAGGCATAAGCCAGCATCGTATTTCAAACCTGCAAGCGTTTAAAATTAATATTATCCCGCGCAAAATGTTGGTAGATAGCATTGATACCATTATAAGTACCTCTAACCAAATTGAACAAGGCGATACTCTTGATTTACTTAGCCAAGAGCCGTACAGCGAAAGTGCGGTAAACGACGCAAAAGATCATTTAATTAAACTCGCCTCAGACAAAGCAGGCCTGACCCTTACCGATTTATTTGATATTCGTTTTGAAGTGGTTAACCGCGCGGGCGAAACCGAGCACTTTGAAAAAATAGATTCGGCTGGTTCAAATGGTACGCGTATCACCATTAAGCTATTATGTGGCATGTTGTTTATTCGTTACTTATTAAGCGATCAGGAACAAAACTTATACCGTATACCTATTTACATAGATGAAGCGGCTGATATCGATCCGCAAAACCAAAAAGCAATTATAGAAACCGCCCTGAGCTTTGGCTTTGTGCCAATATTTGCTTCGGTTAAACCGCAAATAAGTTGTGATTATATTGTGCCAATTCGTTCAGTAAAAAACGGCGCACAAAACTGGGTAGATGAAAAAGATTGGATTGAGGTTGAACATAAAGCCTCTCTACTGGACTAAAAATTAATTGGCTATTCATCTTAGCCAGTTACACTTATTTTTAGATTTTAAATTACCCTCGCCCATGGTAGTTTAAATAAACGCACTTTATTGGAGCAAACGTAATGAAACATATATTTATTGTCGCAGCACTGGCGCTACTTACCGCCTGTACACAAACGCCCGATTGGGATTACGATAAATCAGCAAACTTTAGTAACTACAAAACGTTTGCTTGGGTAGAAAACGCGAGCCTAACCAAAGACACGAATAACTACCAAATCAGTGGCCTTATGGAAAAACGCGTTCGCAATGCGGTAAACAACCAACTAAGCCAACAGTTAGGTATGCAATTGGTTGACGTAGCGCAAGCTGATGTACTTGTTAATTACCATGCAAGTGTTGATAAAGAGCTTGAAGTAGATACCTTTAACGTAGGCTACGGTGCACGTTGGGGTTACTGGGGCACAGGCTTTAACCACGATGTAAGCGCACGTGAATATGAAGTAGGCACGTTAGTTATCGATATTATTGATCGTGAGTCAAACCAATTAATTTGGCGTGGTGCTAAAGATGGTCGTTTAAAGAAAAAACAAACACCATCACAACGTGAAGCCGCTATTAAAGAAACGGTTGCCAATATTTTAAGCAACTTTCCGCCTAAAGCGCAGCAATAAATTTTAATTAATATTTAAAAGCCCGCATGTTCGCGGGCTTTTTTATGGCTTAAAAACTGTTTGCCTATAATGTAATAAGTTGCGCATTAACAAGGTGATAGCTCAATGCTATAGTAATCATGTTACAAGGGATAAAGCTTAATCAATAAGACGTTTAGTAAACCTAGTGTTTAAAGTTGTGAGATAAATTAAAGGATTAAAATGAAAGAAATGTGCCCAAATTGTAAAAGTAATTTTGCAGCTAAAGATATAAATAATATTAACAAAAATAGTATTTTTATTGAAAAACAATGCCCTTCTTGTCAAACATGGTTTTGTTTGAATAAAACACTCACGATTATAAAAATTATTGGTATTTTTTTATTGTTAATAACCAGCCTATTAAATATCTTCAATATTAAGAGTGAATACAGTCTAATTTTTTCAAGCGCTGGTTTTGTAGGAATATTAGTAGCAATCATTATTACTTTTTTTGGCCAAAATGAAGCAATCAAAAAAGAAACCAAAAGTAAAATATGTAGATATCAGTAATACTAGAATGCTATTGAGCCAAGTAGTATTCACTTTGTTTTCTTTTGCTTTAGGGTTATTACTTATAATAATCGCAGTAAATTCTATACAAGACGGTTATGTTCATACACCAACAGATTATCGAGTTGAATCTGAGGTTTATTTTTTCTCGACCTCTCCATTTGCTTATCTTTTTAACCTTCTTTTTTACTTAGGATGTGGGATCTTTTTTTTAGCGGTACCTTACTTAAGTAGAGATATGTTCCCTCGTAAAAAAGATAAAAAGATAAAAAGATAAACAAAAAAAGTTCAAAGAAAAAATAAACAATAGTTTTAATTAACTCGCTTTGTACTTATATAATAACTCAAAGGGTAAATGACAGTAGTCATCTGGGTGATTAGTTAAACGGTCTTGATGCTCGGGATCGCTAGGGACATAATTAGTCAGTGGCGCTACTTGTACCGCTATTTTTTCAGCATCATCACGCTGGCTAATATAGTCTCTAGCGATGTTTAAATGATTACTGTCTTGGCTAAAAATGGCGGTGCGGTATTTTTCGCCTACATCGTTACCTTGTTTATTGATACTGTATGGGTCAATAATCTCAAAAAAATAGCCGATTAATTCATTTAAGGTCACTTCTTGGGCATCAAAGGTTACTTTCACGCATTCGGCATAGCCATCGTATTCACCTTGTGTTGTGTTACTCTTGCCGTTGGCACGCCCCGCCTCAGTAGTCACTACTCCAGGTAAATACTTCATAAATTCTTGCACGCCCCATAAGCAACCACCAGCAAAATAAAGTGTGTGCTGATTTAATGAATGACTCGATTGTTGTGTTTGCATAATAAAGTGACCAATGTAAATAATTTATAGGATGCAGAGTTACTATTTTGTAACGCTAGATTTGATTATCAAATGCAGTTTTTTATCATTAATGTACAATAGCGCCCAAAATCACCCTAGCTTAGTGAGCTTACCTTATCATGTGATAAAAAGTGATAGGTATTTAATTGTTAGCGCCATTGCATAAAATGAGAATAATGATATGAATCGTGCCCCGCACCTTATTATACCGGCCGTACTAGCCAGTATTTCAACTGTTGCTTATGCAGAGCAGAGTAAAGAAACAGCAACCATAGAACAAATAACAATTGAAGCGTCACCCACCGCCAATACATTACCTGTTGGTACATTTGATTCGCCTATTTCAAATTTAGAGTACGACCCGCGTGTTGACTTGCAATCACGCAATATGGCTGAAGCACAAGCTGATGTAACGATACGCGGTGGTATTTTTGAAAATACCGGCTTTAGAGTCGGCAGTGCAACTCTACTAGACCCGCAGTCTGGTCACTACTTTGCAGAAATTCCTATTGCACCACAAATGCTAACGGGTGCCAGCGTATTAACCGGAGCCGATAATGCACTTTATGGCATGAATAGCTCGGTAGGTACTGTGTCGTTTGCTTGGAAACCAATAACAACTGGTGGCAGTGTCTCTTTGGGCGCTGGCTCAAATGACTTTAACCTACAAACAATTCATGCAGGTGTGAGTACTCCAATTGAAGCAAACGCTAATTGGCGTATTGGTTTTGAAGGTGAATATTCGCACTCACAAAGTGATGGTTCAATTGATTTTGGCGATCATGACTTTACCCGTACTTCTGGAAGAGTGCAGTTAACTGGGAGCGATTCACAAACTGATTTATTTTACGGCTTACAAGAAAAGTTTTTTGGTTGGCCAAACCTTTATACCCCCTTTGGTGTAAATGAAACCGAAGACTTAGAAACCCAATTATGGATGCTCAACCATAAGCAAGCCTATGCTACCAACAGTGAATTTGAAGTATCGGCTTATTACCGCAAGCATAACGACCATTATGTTTATTCAAGAGAGAACCCAAGCGCGTTCCAAGCATTTCATGAAACACAAGTAAAATCATTGGCTATTTCAGGTCGTCATGCGCAAACAAAGTCAGTTGCGGTTAATTACTCGGCGCAATATATAGAAGACAGTATTGACTCCACCACCCTTGAAAATAACTTTACTTCACGTAACTACTTTAAGCTTAGTGTATTGCCTGAATACACAACAGCACTAGCAAGCAAGCAGCAACTAACCGTCCGCTTAGGTGCTGCGTTTGATAACACCAGTCGTGATGATTCTGAGCTATCGCTAATTGGTGATATTAGTTTCAATACCCAAAATAACGATGGCACTGAGCGAACATTGTATTTGTCGTATGCCGAGGCAAGCCAAGTAGCAGGCTACACCGCCATTGGTGGCAGCGAGACTGGTGGGTTGTTCAGAAGTAACGCTAATCTTGAGCGCGAAACCACTAAAAATTTAGAGCTGGGCTTATTGCTTGAGCAACAAAGCTGGCAGCTTAATTCCGCACTTTTTTATCGTAAAGATAACAACCTAACCGATTGGACATTTAGCTTTGATTCAAGCTCAGCGCGATTTGCACAGCCGGTTGATATTGACACCACAGGCCTTGAGTTTTTAGCCACTAAACAATTTAATAATACAGAAATTGTTGCCAGCTATACCTACTTACATAAAACAGAAACCTATGGCGCTGAAAATGTTGATGCTAGCTTTTATGCCTTAAATTTTCCTGATCATCGTGTAACACTCGGTGCGATTTGGAACCCGACGGATATGTTAGAGTTTCGAGTAGATAATGAGTGGCGTAAACAGCATAACAATGCGCTGCGCCGTTCAGATGACGAGGCACTATTTACTCAGCTGACGTTAAAAATAACCCCGGCTACACTGCAAAATTTCTTTATTACTTTAGCTGCGGATAATTTGTGGGATGAATCGTTTGAAGAAATCCCAGGCACGCCAGGTCGCGGTGAGCAATATACGCTAAGCGCCACGTATAGCTGGTAACAATTTAGCTCGGCGAGGGTGTATCCCACGCTGAGCGTGTTTTTTTAATTGAAATAATAAACAGACTAGCAACAAACTGACTTAAAAATTTCATACCGCAGCTCGCCCTACTTTACGTACTCTAAAAGCGCAGCGCCTCTTCGCCCTCTTTGTGCATTTATCATTAAAAACGGTATGAACAAAGAGGATTGAATAAGAAGAAAATGAGAAAAACACGACTCACTAAATCAAGTGACTTTGTGTCTAAGTCACTTACTCCTAAAGCGCAGTGTCTCTTTGCACTCTCTCAGTACTACTTTTAGAAACAAAAAGTAAGTGTCTACACTTTTCAAGCGTATAAATTGTAAATATATGTGTATTTAATACAATAAATTAGGTTAATTGCTCTAATTCTGTAATTAACGTCAATGCGTGTTCATTAGTCGTCCCACAAACATCTAAAGTAGCGCTAAAATCACTACACACTTTTGGGCGCGACTCATCACCAAATAGCTTACATAAATTACGCTCATCCAGCTGAATACAACGTTCTCCGGCCTTTTTACCATTTGGCATACCCGGTATTGGCGAGCTAATACTTGGTGCAATACAACATGCTCCACAGCCTAAACGGCACGCCATTGATTGTGTTTTCATTATAACCTCAGTAATAAATTTTAATTATATTGTTGCTGCTTTGCATACAAACAGAGCGATTTGTTCTATTTGTAACCGCATTATGCAATGACTTGTTACATCTTCAAACACACTGTAAACACTTTATTGCGTATCATTAGCCCATCAGCACAATTTATGAAGGAATGCCCTGTGGCGACTAAAAAACAAATAATACTCCCTATCGCGGTCCTTGTTGGTGGCATCGCCCTTGCAGCGGGCTTTTCAGCAATGAAAAAACCACCAGAAGAAAAACCAGAACAAGATACTCGCCCATTGGTTGCAGCACAACCTATTCACCTTGATGCAATCACTCTCGATGTTAAATCGTACGGTATTGTGCAACCTAAAGACCGCACTGAGCTGATTGCTCAGGTAAGTGGCCAAGTTATTTCTGTTGCAGGGCAATTTGTTGAAGGTGCCTTCGTAAAGCAAGGAGATATTTTAGCACGAATTGACCCAAATGATTACGAAGCTGATTTAATTGAAGCTGAGGCTGGGCTCGCCCAAGCAAGTTCAGCGCTTGAGATTGAACGTGCTCAAGCGCATGTTGCTAAAGCTGAATGGGAACGCATTAAAGCAGACTCAAGCGATATTACCGCTTCTGCGCTTTATTTACGTAAACCGCAATTAGCAGAGAAAATGGCGCGTTATCGCTCAGCACAAGCAAGTGTAAAACGTGCTAAACGTAATTTAGAACGCACTTATATTAAAGCCCCCTACGATGCAATTATAAACGCGCGTAGCATTAGTTTGGGTTCTGTTGTAAATCCAGGTAATAGCTTTGGCTCACTCAGCGCCACTTCGGTCGCTGAAGTACGTTTACCGGTTGCCGATAAAGAGCTTCAATACTTAAATAATGGCGGTATTGGTGCAACAGTGTTATTTAGTGCGCAGTTCGCGGGCAAAGAAACCACATGGCAGGCAGAAGTTGTTCGCAGTGAAGGGGTGATAGATCAAAAAAGCCGTATGAGCTACTTAGTGGCACAATTACCAACCCCATATGCTAACAAAACTCAACCATTGCGTTTTGGCTCCTATGTTAACGCTAGCATAGAAGGTCGTGCAGTTAATAACGCCATTGTTGTGCCACATCATTTAGTCAAAGAAAATAAAATTGCGATATTAAATGACGATTTAACCCTGTCGTTTAAAACTCTCAATATTATACGTGAACAAAACGGCATGGTGATCGCAGACCAAGGGCTTAATGAAGGTGAACAGCTAATTACTTCTGCCCTTGAATACCCTACCGAGGGAATGGCGGTAAAAATTGAAGACGTTGTAACAACCCCAGACGTTACTCAACTTGCATTGAAACAGGAGTAACTTATGTCTACACGTGAAAAAGGCCTAATTGCATGGTTTGCGCGCAACCCTGTTGCAGCAAATCTATTGATGATATTTATACTTATTGGTGGCATTTTAACGGCGTTTACTATTCGCAAACAAATGTTTCCACAATTTGAAAGTAACTGGATCAGTGTCTCCGCGGTATATCCTGGCGCAGCCCCGCAAGAGGTTGAGGAAGGCATTACTATAAAAGTTGAGGAGAACCTTGAGGGTATAGAGGGAATAAAGCGCCTTATCACCTACTCCAATAGAGGCTCTTCACAAGCATGGATTGAAATAGAAGAGCAGTTTGATCCGCAAGAAGTACTCGATGAAATTAAAGTACAAGTAGATTCAATTAATACGTTTCCTGCGGGTATGGAGCGCCCTATTGTTCGTCGCGATAAATACGAACAAGAAGTAATGATACTTGCCCTTTACGGTGACATGAGTAACTACCAACTTAAAGAGCTCGGAAACGATATAAAAGACGAGCTTCAGGCACTGCCTAATATTAATTTAGTTAACTTTAATGGTGGCCTTAATTACGAAATTGGTATTGAAGTAAGCCCAGACAAACTGCGTGCTTATGGATTAACGTTTAGAGATATTGCCAGTGCAGTGCAAAGCTTTTCTGCCAATATGTCAGCTGGGCAAATTCGCTCTGAAAATGGCTATATTTCAATGCGCGTTGAGAAACAAGCCTACCGTGGTAGCGAGTTTGCGAAACTACCACTGATCACCCTTGCCGATGGCGCGCAAGTATATTTAGGTGATGTTGCCACTATAAATGATGGCTTTGAAGAAGGCCTGCAATACTCAAAATACAATGGTAAAAACTCATTGTCGTTTGAAGTAAACGCCTCTAAAGATCAAGATATTACCGATGTTGCTAAAGTACTTAAAACCTATATGGCTGAAAAAGAATCGCAACTGCCTGCAGGTGTTAAGCTCTCTCCTATTGTTGATTTAACTTACTACCTCGAAGGTCGCCTCGATATGATGGTCGACAATATGATTTGGGGTGGCTTATTAGTTATGTTGGTATTAGCGCTGTTTTTACCATTACGTTTAGCTTTTTGGGTAATGATGGGTTTACCTGTGTCATTTTTAGGTGCCTTTTTGTTTATGCCAATTGGCTTTTTAGATGTCACCATTAATTTAGCCTCGTTATTTGCCTTTATACTGGTGCTTGGGATAGTGGTTGATGACGCCATTGTTGTGGGCGAATCTGCTAGTGCTGAAATAGAAAAACACGGCCATACACTCGATAACGTAGTACGCGGCGTAAAGCGCGTGGCAATGCCAGCCACATTTGGCGTACTTACCACTATTGCGGCATTTTTACCGCAAACTCTTGCCACAGGCCCTGGTGCGGCTTTTTCTAAAGCCATTGGTGGGGTGATTATTTTATGTTTAATTTTCTCACTGATTGAATCAAAACTTATTTTACCAGCACATATTGCGGCAATGAAAGACCGTAAACCAAATCCAAAAAACCCGCTTCACCGTGCACGTAAAGTAATGGATAACGGCCTAAAAAGTTTTGTTGATAACTACTACACCCCGTTTGTTGGTCGCTGCATTCATTATCGCTATACCGTAATTGTCGGTTTTATGTGTTTACTGATTGTCAGTGCGGGAATGTTTGCCGGTGGTTTAGTTAAATTTGTGCCTAATCCTAAAATACCGCACGATTTTCCACGCATTGATATAGAAATGAACTTAGCGTCTTCTGAGCAAGCAACGCTTGAGACAGCTAAAAAAGTAGAGCAGCTAATACTGAGCGTTGATAGCCAGCTCAAAGAGCAATACGGTAAACCGATGATCCGCGATTTATCAGTTAGCTTACGTGGGCGAACGCAAGCAAACATTATGGCTATTTTAGTTGAACCCGACCTGCGCCCTATTGATACCTTTGCACTGAGTGCCTTATGGCGCGAGCAAATGCCTAACTTACCGGGTGTTAAAACCCTAACCATTCAAGACAGTATTATGAACGGGGGTCGAGACGATGGCGATGTAAGCTTTAAACTCGAAGGTAAAAATGCACAAGTACTTAAAGAAGTCGCTGGTAAGCTTAAAACCAAGTTACAAAGTATGGAAGGCGTAGGCGATGTTAATGACTCAATGCAAAGCGCTACCGATGAAGTACAGCTAGATTTAAAACCACTTGCTTACAGCATGGGGCTAACCCTTGCCGATGTGGCGTCACAAGTAAGCTTTAGTTATTACGGTTTAGAAGCACAACGTATTCTTCGAGAAGGTGAAGAAATTAAAGTGATGATCCGCTACCCAGAAGATGAGCGTAACTCAATCAGCGATATCGACAGCGTACGTATTATCACCCCAACAGGCGCTGAAGTACCATTAAGTGAAGTTGCTAATATTTCATTAGTTGATGGGGTTAATCGTATTCGCCGTGAAAATTCAAAACGTACAGTAAACGTGTGGGCTGCGGTAAATACTGACCAAGTAGAGCCCTTTGCCATTGCACAACAAATTCGTGATGAGTACTTACCTTCATTACTTAAAAACTACCCAGGGGTGCAAAGTAATGTGGCTGGTCGTATTCAAGAGGAAATGGATAGCGCTGATGAGCAATTACGTGACTTTGCGCTATCGATGATCATAATTTTTGCATTATTGGCTATTCCTCTGCGCTCTTACTCGCAACCATTAATTATTATGTCGGTCATTCCATTTGGTGTGGTTGGCGCAATGTTTGGCCACATGGTACTAGGTATGACCATGAGCAGCTTATCGATGTTTGGCATTATTGCGGTAGCCGGTGTGGTGGTTAATGACTCACTCGTGATGGTAGATTTTGTAAACAAAGCGCGTGCTGAAGGCGTGGCAATAAAACAAGCGGTAATGCAAGCCGGTGCGCGTCGCTTTAGAGCCATATTACTGACTTCAATTACCACATTTATTGGGGTCATGCCGATTATTATGGAAACCAGCTTACAGGCAAAAATTGTAATACCTATGGCGGTATCGCTCGCTTTTGGTGTGCTGTTTGCAACGGTAATAACGCTTATTCTTATACCGTGTCAGTATGTTGCGCTTGAAGATGCAAAACGCCTGATCCGCAAATGGCGCGGTAAAGATGCCCTAGTCGATGGCCAACCAGCAACGACGAATCACTAAATTAAGTAAAATCCCAACCAAAAAAGCTCGGTATTATTATGCCGAGCTTTTTATTTATAGTTAAAAAATAGCATTCAACTATTTGCCAGTTTGTCTCCCTACTGGTAATTTAACTCTAAACTTTGCTCTTAAAGGATTAACCATGGGCACATTTCAGCTTATCTTATTTATCGTCTTTGCCGTATTGACTACTCTGGGTTACAAAAAGAACAACCGCAATTTAATGCTATTGGGTGCAATAACTATTTCTTTTGCATTTGTAGGATTAGAATTTTTACTTGGGTTTGATGAAGGATTATCAAGGACTAACTATGAATAAAAAAGTAATACATTGGCCAAGTATGTCACTTTATTTAATCGCCTTATTCACGTTTATCGGTGGCATTATTGACTCCACCTATTCGAGCTTCCTCATTGGCTTTGGCTTTAGTTTTATGGGCTTTGCAAGCATTCGCTTAATCCCAGCAAACTTTCTTACTCGTAAACTAACTAGCCCTGTAGCGGAAACTCTCGTTCGCAAAAGAGATATAGCAACACAAATTATCGGATTTTTATTACTCATTACTGGGTTAGCTTTATCTATGTTGTTCAACGTTTAATTGCGTGATTAAAAAGATCCTATGATGAGCATAGTAAACTGCTCGTTTTTTTACGCTGCTGGGTGCAATAACTATTTCTTTTTCATTTGCCGGATTGGGATTTTACTCGGGTTTGATGAAGGATTATCAGGGACTAATTATGAATAAAACTTACAAAGCTATATAAGTTCACATTATTCAAATTCACTTTGACTCAGATTCTATGGGTTCTTAAATATTAGGCAATTAAGGTTTTAGCTTTTTACAAAAATTGTATATATAGAAAAAGGAGTTTTAATGCGCTTTATAACACTAATCCTGTCTTTTATAGTTCTTTTGAGTGGATGCCAGAACTTTATTGCCAAACAAATAACGAAGCCTGTTAGACCAGTAATTTTTGATAAATCGGTATTGAATAGCAATGTAACGGGCCAGAAAACCCAATACTGTATAAGTAAAAAACAGTGTGTAAACTTTTTATACACCTCACCAACAATACTTTATAAAGGCAAAATAATTTCAACGGTTACACTCAATTTTAAATTAAAAAATGGCACAACAATTAAAACGTTTGAGGAAACCTTAAATCATACAAATAAACACCCTGTTAAAAAAAATCATTTAATCATTTTACTTCCAGGTTATGGTATTGATTATACAATCTATGGAGTGCAATCACGCTGGCTTGCTCATTTTACGGGAGCCGACGTTGTTGTTGCCCCTTCGCCTAACCAAAATGAACCATTTGACTTTGGTTTAGTAAATGCAAATATTGTGAGTGAATATATAAAGACGCAAAAATATGAAAATATATCTCTTGTTAGTTATTCAATGGGTGCAGTTGCGAGCAATCACATAATAGGCAAGCTGAATATTAATAAACACATACTTATTGCTCCTATGATTAATTTTAAAACTGCATTAAATACTATTGCTAGGTTAACCCACCCTATTTATAGCACGTTTTTAGGTGATGATTATTTGAACGAAGTGGCTAATAAAATAATTGAAGAAAGTGGAGTTCCGTCTTACAAGCTTAATCTATTCAATATACTTAGTGCACCTAGTTACACTAAAAAAACTTACATCTTTGCAAGTAACGCTGACAAAGTAAGTCCATATAGTGATTTATACACTCTTAATAAAAAAAATATAACTATTAACGAGGTAAAAAGTTTAAATCATCCTGAAATGGTTGCTTTAATATCAAAGCAACAAAGAGAGGCTATTCTTTTATTACTTAACGAGTAGTTTTATAACAATTACAATAATTAAAGGAAAACTGCTCGTTTTTTATGCCTTTTACGTTATGGTATTTAATAATCATAATAAATAAGGCACAACTATGACCTCCCCTCAGTCTGAACACATTCCTCAAGAAGCATTTGATTGGTATGACGAATACGCTCATGGTTTAATTGATAGACGCACGTTCATGAAAAAGCTTGGTGGCTTAGCCGCATTGGGCTTTTCAATGACGGTGCTTACAGGTGCATTATTACCTAATTACGCACAAGCCGAGCAAGTCTCATTTAACGACGATGACATAAAAGCCACTTACCAAGAATTTGATTCGCCTGATGGCCATGGTTCGGGCAAAGGCTATTTAGTGGTTCCAAAAAATACACAAGGCAAGCTACCTGTTGTATTAGTAGTACACGAGAATCGCGGCTTAAATCCGTATGTAAAAGATGTTGCAAGGCGACTGGCTAAAGCCGGCTTTATTGCCTTTGCCCCTGATGCGTTGCACCCACTGGGTGGCTACCCAGGCAACGACGATGAAGGTCGAGCCATGCAGCGCACGATGGATCGCGTTAAAATACAAAATGATTTTGTTGCCGCCGCGCATTTTTTGAAGGCGCATCCAAGTAGTAATGGTAAATTAGGTGCCGTTGGTTTTTGTTTTGGTGGCTATATTGTTAACTATTTAGCTGCCGTAGACAGTAATTTATTGACTGCGGGCGTGCCCTTTTATGGCACACCTGCAAGTGAAAGCTTACACAAAAATATAAAAGCGCCGTTAATGATTCAGTTAGCTGAGCTTGATAAACGCGTTAACGCCACATGGCCTGAGTATGAGCAGAGCTTAAAATCAAACAATGTTGATTACACTATGCACATGTACGAAGGCGCAAATCATGGTTTTCATAACGATTCAACTGGCCGCTACGATGAAAAAAATGCCGAACTTGCATGGCAGCGTACATTAGCATTTTTTAATAACCACTTAAGTTAACATTACTAAGCGTGTATTTGTTACTCGTTAATTAATACACGTTTATCAACAATTCCCTCTTTTACTAGCTGATTCAATAAGTGAGCGGTTTTTTCTCTGCACACATCGCGTAGTAGTCGTACAGCGGGAGTAATCGATTGTCTGCTTGGGCAAATAAGCCACAGCTCCCCTTGGGTGTGCTGATAGTTTGGCATCACAGTAACAACGCGTTTATTTAATAAGTCATCAGCAATATCTAACGCCGATTTAACCGCTAAACCTTTATCTGCCACACACCAGCGCCTTACTAAATCGCCATCGTTTGAGGCACGTCTGCCCTGCATTTTTACTTTGTATTTTTTTTGGCCATCGGTAAACTCCCATACATTATTGATAATATCTTGCAGCTGATAAAATAACCCGTGATGCTGCGCTAAATCATCAGGGTGCTCTGGCTCACCATATTTAGCTAAATAGGTAGGTGTAGCACAGAGTAGTCGCGGTACGTTGCAAATTTTAAACCCATATACACTGCTATCACTTGGGGAGCCATAACGCAGTGCAATATCAACCGAATCACGAAAAAAATCGATATTGCTATCGCTAATGTGCGTACGCAAGCTCACACTTGGGTACCTATCCATAATGTCATCAATCCAGGGGATCACTAGGTTGCGCCCTAAATCAGATGAAGTAGCCACCCGCAATTCTCCCTCAATAGCATCATGTTCTCCTTTGAGGTTTTGCCTTGCCGTTTCAAGTACAGCCAGCGCTTGTTCGCATTGGGGTATGTATCGCTCCCCTGCACTGGATAAACGCAAATGGCGAGTTGTTCTAATAAATAATTCGCAGCCAAGGGCTGATTCTACGCGCTTAATAGCCGCACTGGCGGTTGCTGTGCGCATATCTAACTTAGCAGCAGCTAAAGTAATACTTCGACACTCTGCTACTTTTAAAATCAGTTTTAAGTCATCAATCTGCATATTATCTATTTTTATTTGATAATGATTCAATAATTATGCTGTTTATTTTAAATAAAGCAAATTGTATTATGTTGCTCATACACTCAGTGAACACTGTTTATTAGCCCTTTTTTATTATGGAGAGACTATGACTCACCCTATTATTCGCGACCTTGAAAGCCGCCATACTGCTAAACGTTACGACGCGACAAAGCGCATTTCTCAAGACGATTTAACGGTATTGTATGATGCTATGCGTCTTTCTCCTTCGTCAATTAATTCGCAGCCTTGGAAATTTGTAGTGATTGAATCAGACGCTGCAAAAGAGCGTATGCACACTACCTTTGCTAACAAGTTTCAATTTAATCAGCCACACATTAAAGCGGCGTCGCACATTATTTTATTTGCTCATAATCCGCAATATACTCGTGAAGATTACGGACACGTAATTGATGCCGATATAAAGAATGGCAGAACTCAAAAAGAAAACCGCGAGCAAGCTTTTGGCGCCTTTGCGTTTGTTGATTTAAATACCGATGAGCAAGGTAATAATGCCGCGTGGACCAAAGCACAAACCTACATTGCTTTAGGCAATACTATGCATGCAGCAGCACGCTTAGGGATTGATACCACGCCGATGGAAGGCGTTGATGCACAGCTGATTGGTGAAGAGTTTGCAAGCGAATTAGACGGCTACATCTGTGATGTGGCACTTGCGCTGGGTTACCATGATGCAGAAGAAGACTACAATGCTAAGCTGCCAAAATCACGTTTAAGCAAAGACCAAGTAATTCAGGTTTTATAAGTCAAAGCTGCTCACTTTAAATTGTTAGTGAGCAGCTCACTTTATTAGGCTAGTTTTGTGACCACAGACGCACTAATAACTTTGCCTTGATCAACATCTGCGGTAACAGTGCATAAAGCTCCATTGATTAAATTTAAATTAGGAGGGATGTGACCAATATCGGCATCAATGATCACCGGAAATAAACACCCGCCAAAAGCGGCATTTAAGCCTTGGCGATAATCAAACCCCGGATCTTGCCCCTGTAAGGTTACATGGCGGCCAATAATCACCCCGTTTATATCATCAAACATACCGGCTAATTTGAGTGACAATAAAAACCGTGCAACCGTCGCAGGCGTGAGCTCTGCGCTTTCTAAATAAAGCACAATACCTTGCGAGGCATTATGCTTTTTAAACTCATGCAGTGCTAAAAAAGGCGAATCAAGCAACAGCCCAACCGTATCAAGACACCCACCAAACAATCGCCCTGACATTTCGATACTGCGTTTATCGGTGTAATTTAAACATTGCCACTGGGTTGGCGCGCTGTGATCAAATAATACGTTTGGGTTTTGTGCATAATCAGGCTTGCTATGTTGATGGTAAGTCGAGGGGGCTTGCTCAAACTCACTATTAGCCTCATAGCTTAGACTTTCAAAAATTTGTAAACAATACGGATCTTTTTCATCGGGGTGTAACTGAATTAAATTGGCGCTATGCAGTGTTGCCCAATTACATTTTGCTGTCAGTGCACAAGCAATCGTGCTGACATCTGAATAACCCACCAACCATTTAGGTTTGGCATTTTTAATTGCGCCAAAATCAAGTAACGGCAATATTTCCATTGCCAGCTCTCCGCCCATTGGCGGCATAATCGCATCTATTTTATCATCCAATAAAAAGTCCATTAATTGCTTGGCATGCTGCTTAGCAGTAAGTTGAGTTCGCGGCTCGTTTTGACGTAAAAACTCCCCTTCAACAACCTCATAACCTCGATGTTTTAAGCCATTAATGACGATGTCTAACCGTGGGTGATATTTTGATTTGATCCCCGCTGATAAAGAACACACGGCGATTTTAGATCCCACTTTTAAAGGTGCTGGATACAGTATATTTGCCATATTATTTCCTTATTGAAGAATAGGTTACTACCATAACAACATAGTCTACATTTACAAACAATGAATAATAATTGACCGGTATCTAAACCAAATATAAAAACCAAGCATAAAAAAACCAGTGCTTATTGCTAAGCACTGGTTTTTATAAAACGTTAAAGTGAGTTAACTAATTAAATATACTCAACCTCAATGATTTCGTACTCTACATCACCTTTTGGCGTTTTGATAATCACAGCGTCATCCGCTTGTTTACCAATTAAGCCGCGAGCAATTGGTGAATTGACAGAGATTAAATTACTTTTAATATCTGCTTCATCATCGCCAACAATCTGATATTTAACTTCAGCGTCGGTTTCAACATTAACGATGGTTACTGTAGTACCAAAAATCACTTTACCTGTATTAGGCATCTTTGTTACGTCAATCATCTGCATGTTTGAAAGTTTTGCTTCAATTTCTTGAATACGGCCTTCACAAAAACCCTGTTGCTCACGCGCAGCGTGATACTCAGCATTTTCTTTTAAGTCACCGTGTTCACGTGCATCAGCAATATCAGATACAATTTTTGGACGGGTAACAGTTTTTAATTCGTTAAGTTCATCGCGCAATAATTTTGCGCCACGAACTGTCATTGGAATTGATTGCATACTTTTCTCACTTAATCCCAAGGCCGTGGTTACGGCCTTGGCACATTTCCTTAGTTCAATCGCAGGTGTAGTTCTTGAACAGACGTCACTTTACTGCGGTCATCTGCTTGGTTAGCAGTACAGTTAGCAAATGCCGCATTCAATGTCGTAGTATAATTGGTTTTGTGCTGCAATGCACCACGACGTAACACCTTCGAATCTTCAATCGCTTGGCGACCTTCGGTGGTATTAACGATATAGCTATACTCGCCATTTTTGATTCTATCAAGAATGTGCGGACGACCTTCATATACTTTATTTACACGGCGAACCGTAATTCCAGCATCTTCAAGTGCAGCAGCTGTTCCACCTGTTGCATCTAGCTCAAAACCAAGGTCTGTCATGGTTTTAGCTAGTTCTACAATACGTGGCTTATCGCTATTACGTACAGATAGTAACGCGCGACCACCACGTGGTAAAGTGTTGCTTGCACCTAATTGTGCTTTTGCGAACGCTTCGGCGAAAGTATCACCAACACCCATTACTTCACCCGTAGAGCGCATTTCTGGGCCACGGATAGGATCCACACCTTGGAACTTAGCAAATGGCAATACCACTTCTTTTACGCTGTAGTACGGTGGAATCACTTCTTTAGTAATGCCTTGGCTTGCTAAAGATTGACCTGCCATACAACGTGCCGCAACTTTTGCAAGTGCTACACCCGTTGCTTTAGATACAAATGGAACTGTACGTGCTGCACGTGGGTTTACTTCGATTAAATACACTTTGCCATCTTTAACCGCAAACTGTGTATTCATCAAACCAACTACGCCAAGCTCAAGGGCCATATCAGTTACTTGCTTACGCATTACATCTTGTACTTCTTGCGTTAGCGAGTGAGCTGGTAATGAACACGCTGAGTCACCAGAGTGAACGCCCGCTTGTTCAATATGCTCCATGATGCCGCCAATAATCACTTGCTCGCCATCACAGATAGCATCAACGTCAACTTCGATTGCGTTATCTAAGAAACGGTCAA
>Ga0098059_1000518_pt1 | contig 23242 bp, 30 predicted proteins | sample 20_taG_FD_92580 | JGI IMG/M metagenome (GOLD analysis project Ga0098059, IMG submission 92580) | Marine viral communities from the Subarctic Pacific Ocean - 20_ETSP_OMZ_AT15318 metaG | ecosystem: Environmental > Aquatic > Marine > Oceanic | place: Subarctic Pacific Ocean | collected 2015-01-19
ATTTCTTTTTTGAAATTTAGCGCAATCCCAACTGCATGCTGAGACGGCATCAATAAGTTTTTTTGTTACTTGTATGTCTCCATTGTGATTTATGCCTATTTCTCCTATAAAGTACGGTTTTTTTAATTTTTTAAAGTCTACCATGCTGTCCATCCTCCTTCTATTTTTAATTCAGTTCCTGTAACATAGGTTGAGCTATCAGACAATAAATACTCAACAATTCCATTTAGTTCTTCTACGTTCATCATCCTAGACATTGGTGTTAATCTAGAGTATCTTTCAACAAAATCTTTACTTTGTTTGTTATAAACTCCGCCGGGGATCACAGTGTTCACTCTAATATTAGGTGATAAGTGTGTAGCCAAGTGTTTTGTTAGCATAATCACACCTGATTTTGATACGCTATAGCCTATATGCTTTTCTTCGTCGATGTACATATTTTTTATTGGAGAAACGACACCGTAAGTGGAAGAAAAATTAATTATACTACCTTTTTTGTTATTGCGCGCGTATTCTCTGCATACAGAAAAGAGAGAAGTTAAGTTAATTTTTAAATACTCTTCAAAAGATGAAAGAGACACATCAAATAACGTGTTTTTTGCTTGATTAGAGTCAATATGGTGATTCAAAGCAAATAAATTAACTAACCCGTCACAAGAGTTGTTTTTGAAATAATCCTTTACAAACTCTTCATCTGACAAATCATGACCCAGCTGTATATCTAAACCTAAACAATCATAGTTTTTTGAGGTTAAGTATTTTTTGATAGAGGAACCTATGAGCCCTTCACATCCAGTTATTACGATTCTCTTCATCTTTGAAAGTTCTTAATTGTTTTTGCTAGAGCAGCTGCTTTATGTGAAGCCAGTTCAATATCTCTATAGTTTGTTTTAAATACCATCATCTTAGACTGAATGTTTTCAGCTACAGGACACAAACCTTTCTGATATGAAGTGTTTTCATATAAAGCCGGCAAGCGAGAGACATAAGCTCTTTCGGAAATTAAAGGTTCTAAATAAGGTACAGACCATGCTCCATAAACACCATCACCACCGTTTAATAAGTATTGTCTTCTAAACTCTTCCCAGGATACTCCTAACTTTTCTTGGCCGTCGTATATTACTCCGAGGGCCCAGTAACTGTTGTCTGAGTAATCTGGTGTATGTTGTGGTTTTAGAAAGTTACAGCCTTCAATAACTCTTAAAAACTCTTGTGCTGACTCTTTTCTTCTATTCACAATTTCATCTAAATTTTCCAACTGTGCTAGAGCAATAGCTGATAAAAATTCTGATAGTCTGTAGTTCCACCCTAAGCTGTCGTGTCTTTTATAATTTGGGTTTTGAAAAACATCTAGATCTAATTTTACCCTACCCTCGTCTGCTTGCAAGTTCTTGAACCCATGACCACCGACTTTTCTAGAAGCCTTTGCGTATTCCTCATTGTTTGTAATAAGGATCCCGCCTTCTCCGCAGGACATGTGCTTTGAGTTTTCAAAGCTATAGCTTGCCATGTCACCAATCGTACCTGTCATTTTTTCTTTATATTTGCTCTTAAAACACTCTGCATTGTCTTCAATGACGGGTATACCGTATTTGTTAGATATGTGCATAATTTCGTCCATCTCGCACGGTAATCCGTATATATTGACGATACTAATAGCTTTTGTGCGGGGAGTGATTTTCTTTTCAATATCTTCTGGATCTATTGTAAAGCGATCTTCCAACACGTCAGCGTAGACCGGTATCGCATTTGCATGCAAAGTTGACGTAGTGTTCATTATTACAGTAAACCCGGGTGATATAACCTCATCTCCCGCTTTTACACCTACAGCTTCTAATGCTGCATGTAACGTGCTGGTACCAGAATTGAAAGCGATTCCATGCTTTGCGTTGAACTGTTTTGCAAACTCTTTTTCTAGTTTTCCAGTCCAGCTTCCTTCCGTAGCGCTCCAATTTTCAGAATTTAATACTTTTTTAATGTATTCTAATTCATTTCCTAGGTATTTGTTTGGATTTTTCATTTAAATTTAAGACTAGTCTTGCTTTTTTGATTTTGTGACCAAGCTTCTTGCAAATAAAAATTAATATCTTTAAGATCATCGGTGCTATCAATTAATTGTAACACATCTCTTGTGCTAAATTCATCCTTATTTAAAGCTTCAATTACTTTTGTAAAAAAACTCATATCGTCAGAATAGTCCAATGTCATTCGAATGTCTTCTCTTTTATAAACTTCTGGTACGTTTTCCAACACGGCTGTTTTAAAAATTCCTGTGTCTTTAAAATATGTCCACATCATTTCTGTATCTTCTGTTAGTTTCCTATGACAGACCTCATTAAGTGCAGATGTCTTTATTCCATATGTAAATGATCCGCAAACAATATCTTTGCCCTCGATAAAATCAACTTTTGAATTGTTGTACTGCTTGAAGGCAATATCAAATAGTTCATGTGAGCAGAATAGATCATCTCCATCTGCTGTAACAAAAAAATCTATATTAAACATTCTAGATGCTGCTTGCCACCGGACTAGCTTATCTTTTTCAGATCCTCGAAAATAGGTTATACCATTTTTTGTTGCTATCTTACAAAGCTCATCATCTTCTTTGTTTTTCGTAGTGCATAAAACAACAATGTCTGCTAGTTTTGACTTTTTTGCTTGGGCTATAACATACTCTATTGTTGGTTTGCCTTTAATTGTCATGTAACATTTTTTAGGCAAGCGTGTTGATGCAGCTCTTACCGTTATAAAAATAGCTTTTCTCATTATTCTAACCTTGTAATGTTACAGTTAGAAGAGTCGTTCTCGTAAGTTGAGCAAGTGTAGATATTAAATCTTATTCTCGAAAATGTTTTAATCAAATAATCAAAACCCTTTTTTAATCTGTCTTGCGTCTCTTTTTTAGATGTTTCTTCCCAGTCATATTCTTTGTGTGAGAGATAATAATCATCTTCATAAAAATCTGAACCTATGATTGTAATTTCATTACATTCTTTTTCAAGTATAAGATTTAGTATTGCAACACCTAGAGAATTTTCAACATGGCTCATGTGAGAAGAGATGATCTCTGGTTGCAACACTATTTCTCTATTAAGATTGTTTAGAATTCCAGTGTCAACTGGATCTCTCCACCAATTGCGATCGCCGTTAAAAGATAGTCTAGTTGAAGTTATCTCTTTTATATCCAAGTTATTTAGCAGATACTGATCTACCCCAGAAGCACATATGTTAACTTGTTGTGTTAAAAAAGAATTTTTTGAAAGCGTTTTTAAAAAATGCAACAGCTCTTCATCTTCTTTAATAAATCGATTAAATTCATTAACCAAGCAGACAAAATCAAAATTATCTGCTTGGAGATTTTTATAGTGTTTTAAAGAGCGGCCGCGGCCGCATAGAAGTGCTTTTGTCGACATAATATTATCTTTAATATACTATAATACAAAATTAACAATTGTCAACTTGTTTTTTGATCCAATTGTATGTTTTCTTCATCCCATCCATCAAGGGCTCAGAAACAGACCAACCTAGCTTTTCTTTATACAAGGTGTTGTCAGAATTTCTACCATTAACTCCAATTGGACATTTGTGACCATACTTTTTTTCAAACTCTTTTCCATCTATATTATGAATTTTTAAATCTTTACCAGATATATCGATCGCCATTTGAGCAAAATTATTAATCGATATCATTTCTTCCGATCCAATATTAACCGGGCCGACAAAATCTGAATCCATAAACTTGCGCGTAGCTTCAATGCATTCGTCGATATAGAGAAAAGACCTTGTTTGAGTGCCCGGGCCCCAAACTTCTATAGTATCTTTATCATTTGCTTTGGCTACTTTACGACAAAAAGCAGCTGGTGCTTTTTCTCTGCCTCCGTTCCACGTGCCTTCAGGGCCAAAGATGTTGTGGTATCTAGCTATGCGAACTTCTATGCCATAGTTTCTGGCAAACGACAACCACATTCTCTCGCTAAATAACTTTTCCCATCCGTACTCACTATCCGGATCAGCTGGATATGCAGAATCCTCTACGCAATTTGGATTATCAGGATCAAGCTGATTGTGCTCTGGATAAATACATGCAGACGAAGAATAGAATACTCTCTTAACTTTATTTTTGACAGCGTACTCAGCAATATTTAAATTAATCATAGCAGAGTTGTGCATAATGTCTGCGTCGTTGTTTCCAGTAAAGATAAACCCAGCGCCGCCCATGTCGGCTGCAAACTGATAAATCTCATCAATATCTTCAGTTACTATCTTACATGCCCCGGGATCCCGCAGATCACATAGTATAAATTGATCAGCAATTCGGTTCATTGGTAAAAAGTCATGGTTCTTTATATCAACGGCTCGTACCCAATGTCCCTCTGCTTTTAACTTTTTAACCATGGCGCCGCCGATGAACCCGCCAGCGCCGCAAACTAATATTTTTTTCATTCTATCTCCATATTGTAAAAGTGACTCCAAAGTTGATAAATTTGATTTTCTCCCATTTGCCAATGACAAGAATTGTCTTTGTCCGTTAGCCATGGCTTTTGACCGTTATAATGATATATTTTTATACCATCTAAAAGAGGCACACGTTTTTGTAAGGCGTTATAGATAATTGGTATCTCGTTCCAGCAATTTCTATCTTTTAAATACCAATCTAAGAAGCTCTGATCACTATAAGTGTTATCATAAACATCATTATCTAAATTTGACATCATATCATCAAAAGTTTCTTGATTTGGCTCTAAAATTAGCACTCCAGCACTGATTCCTCCATACCCTATGTCTTTTACTGCAGACACAACCGAATAATCCATCATTTCGTCGATATTGCACAGTGCAACACAGTCCGCATCGATGAAGACTAGCTTTTCGTAGTTTATCATCCGCCATAAGTTTAACTTGGTAAACATCATCCAGCTATTGTCTTTGTACCTGTCTTTGATGCCTTCGACCCTATTTGGCACTATTTTTTCGATGTTTTCGAGTAAAAAACCACTATTTTCGAGTCTTTTTCGACCTTTTTCGCTTACATCGCCTGTTACCATGCATATAACGTCAAATTCAGTTTTAAAGTGATTTAATGAGTTTATTAAGGCGATAGCACCTGGAATGAACACATCATTGCACAAATATGTAGCAAAAGCCTTTTTCATGTTATATCCTGTTGTCGATACCCTGCACAGAGGGTGCGTATCCACTTACTGGTACCTCAGTTTCTGGTAATTTAGGTTCATAGAGGCCTTTATTTCGAAGATCTAAGTCGCATACAGGATCTTCAAACATAGTATACGTAAAAACACCTAGCGTTTCTAGATCACCCCATCGATGCTTATATAAGCCACCATGCTCATTAACATAGTCCATCCACTTAGCGAATCCAGAGTCTAAAAACATCTTAACGTTGTAAATATTAAAATTACCACACGACCACTTCAAGGTATGCATTTTCATGTCGTCGTTGTCTAGAACTGCTTCTCTTAGTTGTTGATTTTTAATATTGAAGGGGTCTATGTTCTCTAACTTTAAATAATCTAGGTATAAATCCCATAAATTCTCCCTCGTTTCTAAATGATTTAAGCCACAGTGATTCCAAGTAAATGCAGTAGCAATTGGTTGATCTTGTACATGATCAAAAAAATCAAAGTCAATCGACTCTTTAAACCAAGAGTCGTCATCAATCCTCATTATGTAATCATATTGTTCCATTTCTTTAATGATACACCCTTTTTCGCCAAACTTGTGCAAGTTAGAAGAAAAATGCTCCATGTGTAAATAGCCTAGGCGTGATTTAGGAAAAGATGTGCGCACATACTGTAAGTGTGATCTATTGTAGAACAACTCTTCTTCTTTAATGTGCGAAGGAACTCCATAGTCTATTTGATGAAAGGTTATCTTGTCTGATATATTTTTTTGTACATCACTAATGTAATCTTCACTATAAATGTCGTCAAAATGGTGGATATAAACTGGATAATCGTATTTGTTATTCCAGTTTTTATAAAAATACTCCAACGCTTTTTTCAACGTGTTTGTCCTAGAAGACAGTATGTAAACTGCTGCATTGTGTCTCTTCTCTGTCATTTTACTTCTCCAATTTATTTTTTAAAATATTAGTTAGTTTTTCTGCTCTATTCGCCCACGTATGATTGTTTAAAACATGTTCTTTGGCGGTGTGCACAATTTTCATTCTCTCATCGTCGTTTTGCAAATAATATCGTATTTTTTCTTCTAGCTCGTCTAGTGAATCAAACATAACACAATGTTTATTATCTTCAAACAAACCATCGTAAACTTGATCAAATCGATTGCAAACTAACAGCGTTGTGCCAAGAGCAGCGACTTCATAATATCTTGTACCTACCAAATCGGCGGGCCCGGTGGTGCTTAGCCACGCTCTTGCTCTATTAAGTCTTTTGGCATATGACTGAAGTGTATCATGTCTGTGCTGCGAAAAAGAAAAATTAATGTCTTTCCATTCGGCACTTCTCTCTACTATCTTTGACCTCCAATCATTTGTTTGTTCTGGGCGAATAACTCCGGAAAATCCAAAATCACAATCATATTCTTCTTTCTCATATCTCTTAAATATTGTTTCATTGACTGCAAATGGAATTTGATAAAAAGGCACACCTGTAATTTCAGAATACTTTTTATGATCATGATGTACAGTAAACGCGGCGATAGGATTAGTGTTTTTTATCCAGTCTAGTTTTTTTTCTAACGCTGCATATTCTTTATTTAAAATTATTGAAACTGGTATATCACATTTATCTAAGTTTTTTACAGTATTCGGATGTTCTTCAGAACAATCAGTCCACCCAAAACCAAATAAAACAACATCTGGTTTTTCAGGACATCTATCAAGTACGCTTAACATATCTACTTCTGGTCCGTCGATCGGACTCCAATCAGCAAATTGATATAAAGTATTTTGTTTTCCTAAAGATTTTTTTAACTCGTTATAATATGAAAAAGAGTTGCCATGGTTTCTTTCGAAATATAAAATTTTCACTTAAAATAACCTCTTACAATTAATTGGTGAGTCGGGTTGTTGCTGGCTGTTTTTCCAGGAGAATAAACATAATATTGTGGCGCAGCTTTAGCAATTAAAGATATATCATGATAACATCCGAATCTATCATCAAAATCATCAAATATCCAAACAGGAACTTGGCTAGTTGTTTGAAACTTTTTTAGCATGGCAACATCTTTTAGTACAGCGCCCTTCTCGTGGGATCCGTCGATATAAAACAAATCAATCTTAACGTTCTCTTCTTTTAATTTTTTTGCTAATTCTTGGCTGTTGCCATGAACAAAAGTTGCTACGGAATCGTATTCTTCATAATGTTTCTTACTATGCTTGTCTGTTACATCACAACTCCATACGCGGCCGTTGGCTTCAGTGCAATATTCAGCAAAACTATAAAACTGCCATCCTTCTGCAGTTCCAACTTCTGCTATGTTTTTTGCTCCAAAGCGTCGAGCAACTTCTGTTAAATAATATGCTCTTTTTGATAGCTTATCTAAAACTATAGCTTTCTCTTTTTCAGGAAGTGAATAATGTGCCGCTTTCTGTGACTGAATTGGCAAGTTAATCTCATTCCACAATTCTTTGTATTTCTGTGGAGGATTAACGTATTCAAATCTGTCATCTAATAAACTTATTATCTCTTCACTCATAATAGCTCCATGCATGCTTGTTGATTAGTTGCAACATTTCTCTATGTTGCTGGTCTTTCTTTTCTCTGGTGAGTCCGTTATCGCCTTCAAATTCTTTATGGTGAAATATCATAGCTTTAGGATTAAATTGATAGTTGTATCCTTGATGCATCAACCTCAAAAAAAATTCTTGCCCGCAGCCGCCGTATTTTTCAAACCTTTCAGAAAACATTCCACAACCAATCCAGTCTTTTCGAAGCATACTACAGTTGTTCTCTACTAATATTTCTCTTATAGGTTGTACTTTGCAATCGCCATAGTTTGTTAACAATCTTGCCATTTTAGCATGCATTGTATCATCTGGATCGTGTGAGTTTCTGTATCCGCCTGTTAATACTTTTTGTTGAACAGTTTTTTTATGTTGTTCAACAAACTGTGTTGCTGGAAAGCTGTCGTCATCTAAAACAACAACAGACCTTCCTGAAGCTTCTAGTATACCCATATTTCTAGCTTTTGCTAAACAATATTTGTTAGTTTCTTCTGTATTGACCCATTTTACAGGAAATGGCCACTTATTAGATTCTAACATTTCTATAGTGTTATCGGTTGAGCCGTCAATAGCAACAACAACTTCAAAGTCTTTGTCTGTTTGCTTTTTAAACTCTTCTAAATTTTGTCTTAAAACTTCTGAACGATTATATGTTACAACAACTACTGAAAGTGACATTTTAATACCATTTTTGTGATTCATAATTATGTGGCAGCCATTGAAACCATTGATTGTTTCTAATATCTATTTTAGGATATTTCAACAAATAATGTTTGATGTCTAGCTTCCAAGTGCAATAATATAAGCTTAATTGGTCTCTTCTGCTAAAATTTTCCACTTCTTTCCACCACATGTTAGCTAAATCTATCATATCATGTTTGTTGTGTTTTTTTAACATAATACTGTTTGCAGATAAACCTCTTTTTGAAGGATATCCATCTTTTTTGTATTTTTCCATTTGAACTTTTACAATTTCAGGATTGTCTTTGTTATGTGCTGAAATTATAGCAGCTTCATCATATATGCAGTCTCTTCCCTGATCATGAGAAAACAAGAGCATGTTCGCTTTGTCTAGATATTGACATTTAGCAAAAAAAGAAGATAGATCGTTTTTAATTAAAAAGTTAGCATCAACCCACAAACTTAAGTCATATTCTTTTAAAAAATCATGTGGCTTGATTTTAAATATTTTTGCAGACCGTACGGGATCTTCATGTGCTGGTTCTTTATAAATCACCGTCCAAACGTCTGATTTTACATCTTTGTTGTCCGTAAAACATAAGTAATCGCAGTCTTTATTAACTTGTAGCGGATCCTTTAAGGTGTCTTTCTTGCCGTATATCGATGTGTATATTGCTATTTTTTTCATTTTTATTTAAAAGAAGTATCGGCCGGTACATTAAAACTTACATCAGCTCTTTTCAGCTTACCAACCAATGGAGATCTTCTTTGTGCTAGATCATAAACAGTCTTTCTGTGTGTGCCTATGTGAACTATGCCTTTTTTATTAGAAGTAGCCGTTGACAAAATCATAGGTGCGATTACATCAATATAATCTCTGCTTGTGTATTGATCTATAAAAGCTTTTTCGTAAGGGAACACCCTCTCACAAAAACTAGTTCGAATAATTAAAGAATTCGAATAGGTTTTTACAGCTAGCTCGGCAGCTGCTTTTGTAATTGCATATGTGTTTATAGGGTTGATCGCGTCGTCAATATCATACGGGCCATCTCGGCCATCAAAAACATAATCTGTTGATATATAAACAAATTTTTTGTTTTTGTTTTTACAAGCTTTTAACATGTTCAATGTTCCACGCACGTTAACTTCTCTAGCTAATTCTGGATTATTATCACACACGGGCGGTGAGGTCAATGCGGCTGCATGGATTAATACATCAAAATTATTTTTATCAACCCATTTCCTGCAAAGGTCTAAGTTTGTAATATCTAGCTCTTCTTTTGTTGGGGCAGTTATGCCTTTATTGATACTAAGCAGTTCTGTGCCTAACAAGCCTTCGCCGCCGGTAAGCAAAATGTTTTTCATCGTTTAAAAAAGTTCCTTAAAAACTTTAATATTATAATACTTGTCATCAAAAAAGTTAATCTTTTCAATGTTAATATTTTTTAATATTTCTTTTACAGAATCTCTAGGCGAATATTTAGCAACAAAATCAAGTTCTATTTTTGATTTTTCATTACAGACTTTATAATTTCTAACATCTTTAATGTTTTTTGTTTCTATTTCGACATTATGACCGTGAACTTCTAGCTCTGCTTTTATTTCATCTGCGAGGCGACCAATAGTATAGTTGTCATAGGATACATTATATATACCGCTCACATTTAGGTCTGATTCAATCGATCGAACATAAGCAGATACGATATCTCTAACATCTATTAATGGGCGCCAAAGACTGGGGTTATTGACCACAATCTTTTTTTCTGTTAGCGCAGTTTTTGTCATTGCGTTAACCACTAAATCAAAACGCATACGAGGAGAATATCCTCCAACGGTACCTTTTCTTAACGAAATGGGTTTAAAGTTGTCGTCTTCCATGTTCATAATCATGTTTTCGATTGCTAATTTTGATATTCCGTATGGATATTGTGGAGACACCGGTGAACTTTCGTCCATTAAATTATTTGCAGTGTACCCATAAACGCTACATGATGAAGCATATATAAATCTTTTTACGCCTGCTCTTTTTGACATATAGGCCAAATAAGAAGGTACGGCGCAGTTTTCTACAAAGTTAACAGAAGGGCTGTAATCTGCCATTGGATCGTTAGACACTCCTGCCATAAATATAACGACATCTTGACCTCTTAGCTCTTCTTCTGTTAGATCAATAATACTTTTTTGTTTTAAACTAACTTGTTTTGGCAGAAAGTTTCCAAACCACAAAGAGTCAACTACAGTAACATCATATTTTTTCTTAAGAAGTTCTTTTGCTAAAAGAGAGCCAATATATCCTGCTCCGCCCGCTACTAATACTTTTTTCATTCTTCTTCCTCAAAATAAAACTTTGGATCGTTGTCATATACATCAAAAGTCTTTGCTAATAAATCTTTTTCAGAAACAATTGCGTTTTCAGGTTTTATACCCCAATCAATATTTAGTTTTTCATCAAAAGGACTCAAACCAGATTCAGCTTCAGAATTATATACACCTGAACATTTATAAGAGATTATTGTGTCTTCTTCTAAAGACAACACACCGTGCGCATACCCAGCTGGTACCCATAGTTGTTTTCTGTTTTCTGATGTCAGTTCGATCGACATTGCCTGTCCATAAGTTGGTGATCCTTTTCTTATGTCTACTACTACATCTAAAATTCTTCCATGGACTGCTCGCACCAATTTACCCATTGCTGGGCGCCATTGGTAGTGTAGTCCTCTAATGACGTTTTTTCTAGATTTTGACTCGTTATCCTGCCAAAATTTAGTCTCAAAACCCATAATCGATAGATTAGGCACGTTATAAGTTTCACAAAAATAACCTCGATTATCAGCAAAAACACGAGGAGTTATTACTAGTACATCGTTAAATTTTGTCTTTTCAATAATAAATTTTTCCATCTTGACCTTAAAATATTAAACTGGCTATTTTTTCCATCCACAGCTTTCCAAATAGCACTTCATCGCTTTTAAATTGCTTATCCATTTTTTTTTCATTTTTGTTAGAAAAGTGGTTAAAAGACTCGTCATGATAAAAATGTATATCTTTTCCGTAATAGGAAACTTTTTTTCCGTCTTCGAGCGCTCGTAGACACAGGTCAACGTCTTGAAAAACTTTTGAAAGAGAAGGATTGAATCCTCCAAAATCGATAAACCATTTTAGATCTACAACTTGTAAGGCGCCAGTAACAAACTCAGTTTCGTAATCTTGATTGACCCTAGGGTCTTCTTTGCTTGAAAACCTTTTAAAATGCACTGGTACTAGGCCACCAGAATGAGCAGGCGCCCATCTGGCTCCTCCAAACTGTACCGTTCCTTTGTATTTACCCTCTGACATGTGTGGAAAGTGCACTTTTATATTTGTGCTATCTTCTTTATTTAAACTTTCGTATGGATATAAAAGCTTTGAGCCAGATATTGTAGATTTGTTTTTGTTGTGTCTTTTTAATAGTTCTTTAAAGTGTTCAACTTTATCAACCCAAAGGTCGCTATTCCAAAACAATACAGTCTTTCCTCCTAGCTTATTAACTAAAAATGAAGGAATATTATTCAACATAGAGAAATTGAATCCTTTATCGTTGTTGATCTTTAAATAGTTTACGTTAAAAGAGTTACAAATTTCTTCAAGAGGGGTAGTGGACCTGTCATCAACGACGATGGTGTTGACTAAATTAAACATCCCAGTAGTTTTAAAATTAGTTAATGTATATTTTAAAAGATCTGGATTGTCTTTTATTGGTATTATAACTGTTGGTAAGCTTTGATCAAAGTCAACCTCTTTCCAATGACATTCATATTTTACTTTATTTATTCTAAACCTGTTTATCTGATCTTGTAACAACTCTTCTTGATTGACAACAAACTTGTCTTTTGTCTCAAAGCTCTCATCTTCAAACAGATTACAAGTAAAATATTGCTTATTGCTCATGAGGCCTCTTTTAAATTATAACGATGTCTGGTTCTTCATCGACGCCTACCAGATCCACTATTTGAGAATATATTTTTTCTTCAGTGAATTCTTTACATAGCCACTTTTCAAGTTGCTTTGCTCTTTTTTTAAATCTACCGTGATCCTTGTACACTTCTTCCAGGTTCTTTTTAATAGATCCTTCTTCTGGAAAGGCCCATTTTGACTCTTCTGGAATTACTCCTTTCCAAACAGCTGATTGTTGAACTTGCTTTAGCTCATAAGATACTTTATTAAACATGTGTTTTTGTTTAGTTTTTCCATTTTTTTGCTTGTGAGGCATATAAAGAAAGTCTAAATGTCCGGACCAATCTGTAGCTATTACAGGAAGACCATGGTAGGCAGATTCAAACAAGGGTAGACCAAAACCTTCACCGTGAGTTGTAGACACAAAGGCTTTTATCTTTGAATGATTGTATAGGCCGGCCATCTCTTCGTCAGTTAGATATCCATGTAAAAGATATATTTTACATTTGTGATCTTTTGAATTGATTAGTTGTTTAAAGCCGGCTAAAGTATTAATTCTATCAATTCTAGAATTTTTAGCCATGTTGCCTTTTATGATCAACCCAACGTCTTCGTTATCTTTAAACTGCTCTATAAAGCATCTTATAAGCTGGTCGACATTTTTTCTTGGACTCAATTGCGCGACGGCAAGAAAATTAAAATTAGTTGTCAAGTTTAAATCTAATTTTTTTGGTTTGTGTTTAATAACTGGATACGAAACATACTCGACAGGTACCTGAGTCCTGAAAGAAGTTTTTTCTTGTGTATGATTATTAACAGCCTCGTATACAGTGCCAACAAATGTATCTTTAGAATGTTTGCTAATAGTAATAATCTGGTCCATGAGAGTTGATTTTTCAATCCACTCAGGAGCAATTAAGTTTGTTTCAATGCCAGCAGTAACGCCTATATTAACTGGTGCTAGTTTTTCCCACTCGTTTGGTATTGTAACTTGAATTGATACATCAAACTGACCTCCAGAATTAACATATTTAATGGTTTTGTTTAACAGCTCGTCATATTCTTTTCGCTCTTCATTATCTTCCCAAAGCCAACTAGTTTGCCCCCATGGTATGGGTTGCACATATACATCAAAAACATCAGATCTAGTCTTCAAGGCACGATAAATTGTTCTTGCGTGGTGGCCATAGCCGCTTTGGGTTAAAAATGGACCCTTTAAATAAACTCTTTTCATTTTATACCTCTAAAAGCTCCCAGCTATTATAATTTTTTCTAGTATCCCAAGAACCATTTTTTTCGTGCACGTGTTTTAATGTTTCTCGCCAATTAGCAATATACTTGTTAAAATTGTACTTTCTATTAACGTGTTCTTGTCCTTTTTTACCCATTTCTTCCCGCTCTTTATTGGTCATGTTGTACATTTTTTCCAAAGCAGAAATAAAATCTTCTTTATTCAACCTGTCTTCATAAATAAAAGGAATGTCCTGCGAACCAATAACAGCCTTGGAAGCCGGTTCAATGCCAACACCAAACCAATTTTCGCCATCTGTTACTTGCTCTTGAAGTCCACCAGTCATATTGACAATTATTGGAGTACCGCAGCATAAAGACTCTAAAGTTGATAAACCAAAGCCTTCAGCATCCGATATGTTAACAGTAACATCTGCTATGTTGTACATTGCAGCTAAGTGTTCAAAATCGACTTTATTTACAGAAAATTTTACTTCTCCATGTAATAAACCCAGTTCTTGTATTATAGCATGCAAGTTTGGTCCATTTGGATCTGAAGGTTCAGTATGCATTAAAAGAGTTGCTTTGTCGCGACCGACACGATCTAAGAATTCTTTAAACCAAAATATTAAAGTGCCAGGCTGCTTTCTTCTGGCATTTCTATTGTTCCAAAAAACAACAAATTTATCTTTGTCAAAGCCAGAATTTTCTTTTAATTTGTCTTTTTCTTCTTGTGAAATTTCTTTATAAATTTCTGTATTAACAGCATGCGGTAAATAAGACGTTTCTACGTCTGGAGATACATTTTGTACAATGTCATGTGTTACTTTTGATATAGCTGCAACAAAATCATTTGAATCATACCAAACTTTATTAAAGCGCGGGTAAGGGTAGTTATCCCAGACATGGTAATACACCATTGGAATTAGAGACCTAATTTCATCTTCTATTTCCCACAGCCAAGCAAAGAATCTAGGATCAGTCATAAACCATAAAATATCTGGCTTTTCTGTTCTGATTATTGACCTCACAGAATCTGCTGTACCATAACCATCGACGGGGTATACGACTAAATCATCACCATATTTTTCAAACTTCTGAGGTTTGTAGTCTTTGTGTTTTATGGCTCCGCCAAAACAAACAAAAGAAAACTCTCCTGTATCTAAAAGCCCTTCAATCATATATCGCGTTTGTGTGCCTACGCCCGAAGGAGAATAAGGGTGATCTGAGATCACAAGCACCTTTAACTTATCTTTCATGTCTACCTACTACAAAATTTTGTATTATAAAATTCACAACCATAACCGGATGTACATGATAACCTATTCTTTATAAAATTACCATTTTCTATATTATAAACTGCTTTTTCTAATAATTTAAGTGAATTTTGTATCTTCTTGTCGCCGTTGGGTACTTTAAAAATTTCTACCTTGTTTTTTTTAGCAGTTCTCTTCAAAAGAGCAAAATAAGTTTCAACATTTTTTGGATCGATATTGTGTTTTTTGCTGAAAAAATGCTTATAAAACGATAACTGATACGTCGTCATCTTATCTACTTTTCTTCTAGAGTCCCAGCCCCATGAGCATGTTTTCCAATCAATTACATGGTATTTCCCATCTGAAGTTTTTAATACAAGATCAATAAATCCTTTATATTTTTTATCGTTCTCTTCAATTACTTCAAATAATTTCTCTTCTGCTGATACCACTTCATAGTCACCAAATTGTTTTTTTAAATCTGGAATGATGTGCACCAACAAATCATCAACTTGTGTTCTCATGTTGTTAATGAGATCTTTCCTTAAAGAAACTTTGTTTTTTACCAAATCTTGTATTTCAGTTAAGAATTTGTTATTAAAACAATCCTTAAGCGATTGACTGTCTAGTTTAATTTCGTTTAATACTGCTTTTTCGCAAACTTCATGTACGGCAGTGCCAAAAGCTGTATGCTCATTGCCCTTAAACTCTTTTACATCATCTATGTAAACTAGTTTGTGTTTATACGCACACTCATACCATGTTTTAAGTTCGGAGTAAGATATATGTTTTCTCACACTTTCTCCGTCTTTGCAGCTTTCACAATTGTTTTAACTACTTTTTTCTTTTTTATAACTTTAGGAGTTTTCTTTGTAGAAATTAAATTAAAAATCCATTCTTGCGATTCTCTCTTTTTGCTATCGTTGTCAGCTACTAAATATTTGTCTTCGCAATCGCCTAAAACATAATTTTCAGGTGGTGAATAGTTTTCTTTAACAAATTGTTCAACATCTTGCCACTTTCGAATTAATCTATCTTGGCTAACTCTTGTTCTTCTACTCCAAGAAGCTTTTACGATCATTTTGTTGTTTTTTATATCGTTTTTACAGGTCATATCCATATTTTATTTCCTCCGGACTGTTATTGACTAATATATATACTTTTTTATAAACATAAGGACACATTACCTTTAATAAATCATGATTATTGTTAAGAAAATAATTTTCGAAACCAGTTGAGAAATATTCTCGTAGGGAAGTACAAGAATACGGATTAAAAAAGATATCTTTTGTAAAACCGGCTAGTTTGGCATAACCAACATCTTTGTGAAGAAAATTATCAAAGTCAGCATTGTATTTTTCATTAAAAAAGTTAACGCTTCTTATATCGTAACCTTCGAAGGCCAGATAGCTTTTTAACTTTTTTAACTTTGAAAAGTATTCTTCTTTTATCTCTTCATCATCATATAAGAAATTATTATAATGATCTTCTATTGCATGAGCTAATTCATGTACAATATCATCTACCATATCAGGATTGTTGTCTTGTTTGTTAGAAATATAAAGAGCGCCGTCGATGTAAGACGCATTAATGTTTCTTTTTTTAAAAATATCAAATTCGCCAACATAAACTACATCTACTAAGCTTAAAATACTGTCTGGTATTAAAGATTCGACTCTTGAAAACACGTAATCTATATCAATGTTTTCTGGTATGCCGTCTTTTAAAAAAACATGAAAACTTCCAATTTTTTGTTCAAAAAGCTTTTTACTGCTTTTTTTCACATAGTTTGCAATTTTTTTGCGAGACACTTTGCTTCTCCAGCATTGATCTTCCTGCTTCGACGTCATCTAGTCCTTGTTGATAGCCACGCACCCAATTTTCTTCGGCGAGGGCAAGAACAACTTCTGGAAAGTCTTCAGACAAGACGTTAATAACCATTTCAACAGTCACATTGTTGTCTAGGTTGTTCATTTTTTCTCCAGAATATTCAACAATAAAATTTTTCAAATCATTGTCTACTCCGACTGTTTTTTTTAAGTCTGGATTTTCTAGATTCATGTAGCTACTCTCCGTTCTTAATTTTTTGTACTTCGACTCTTACATCTTGCGCAAGATTTTTAATCTCCTGCATTGCTTTTCGAATTCTAGTACCAGCAGAATTATTTCCATTAGTAAATTTTTGCACATCTTCTGACACGCGAGTTAACACTTCTTGTATTTTATTAAAGTTTTCCATAATTTTCCTTTTTATAGTATTTTTGAAGCCAAGGTAGCTACTTTTGATCTTTCGCCTTTGACTAAGGTTACATGACCAGATAAGCTGTGGTTTTTAAATTTTTCAACTGCATATGATAGACCATTTGATGTTGCATCTAAATAAACACTGTCAATTTGTTCAATGTCTCCTGTCAAAACTATCTTGGTATTTTCTCCAACTCTAGTTATTATAGTTTTTAATTCGTGCATTGTTAAGTTTTGTGCTTCATCAATTATAACAAAAGCGTTAGAAATTGATCGTCCTCTGATGTAAGTCAAGGCTTCTATTTGAATTGTACCATCGTCAAAAAACATTTCCATAGACTTTGATTTACCATTCAAAAGAAAATCAATGTTATCTTGTATTGGCATTAGCCATGGTCTCATTTTTTCTTCCATAGTACCTGGTAAATAACCGATGTCTTTGCCTAGAGGCTGGACCGGCCTCGAAACAATTAGCTTCTTATACTGTTGTTTTTCTAAGACTTGATCTAGGCCGGCAGCAATTGCTAACAAGGTTTTACCGCAGCCTGCTTTACCAACTAATGTTACAATTGGTATTTCAGACTCATTTAACAAGTTTAAAGCAAACGTTTGTTCTTTGTTTCTTGGTTTTAAGCCCCATGTGGCATCTTTTAACTCAATTACTTTTTCTATTTTAGACTCATAGCTTATAAATCTAGCTAAAGCAGACTTTTTTTCATTCGAATTTGATACTAGCATGATAAACTGGTTTGGGAAGAATTTACCGTCGTCTTTATCGAAAAAGATGTGCTCTCCGTTGTAAAACTGATCAATAAGCTCGTCGTCAACCAAGTGCTTAACTAAACCAGTGAAGAGATGTTTTTCATCAGCTACCACCTTATTAGGGGCATAGTCTTCAGTCATTATTTCTAGTGAGTCACACTTGACTCTCATATTAATATCTCGCGTTACAAGAATGACTTTTCTTTTTTGATTACGTTTCATCTCTGTAATCGCAGTTGTTAATATTTCATTATCTGCGCTAGCGATGTCACAACCTATAGGCAAATCTTCAGGATCGTATCCTCTAACTGATAATATTCCCTTGCCTCTGCCCAATCTAACACCCTTGTGAAGGTTTCCTTTGGCTCGTAAATCGTCAAGTATGCGTATTATGCTTCTAGCATTTAAGCCTACGCCGTCTTGTCTCTTTTTGTGTTTATCTATTTCGTCTAATACTTTAAGCGGCACTACGATATCGTTGTTTTTAAACTCAAATACCGATCTAGCGTTTGTTAAATTTACATTATTTTCTTGAATATAAGTTTTTTTCATGTTTAGCTATTTCTATTTTCTATTTAATCATACAATGAAAAGATTTTTAAAATATTTCTTATTTTTACTTGCTCTTACTTTATTAAGTAGTTGTGCAACGCAAACAAATATAATTAACTCTCTGTCTAAGACAAAAAATTCAATATTAAAAATTGAAACATGGGCTAGTGTGGGTGAATGTAATGCCGAATTAATGACATGTCCAGAAGACAGAATTCTCTCAACTGGTACCGGGGCAGTAGTATTACACAGAAATAAAAAACATGTTTTAACAGCAGCTCATGTATGCATACAAGAAACGCCGATGCCGGGGATGAAAATAAATTTTTATTTTAAAGCAATTGATCAAGAAAACAAACAATATATAATTTCAGTTGTTAATCATGACTCTAAAGCAGATATTTGCCTACTTAAAAGCATTACTGGTGAACTAGAGCCTAGCTTTATTCCCTTAGCTAGAAGATCCCCGGCCTACGGTGAAAAAGTATATAATTTAGCGGCGCCGATGGGAATTATTGAAAAAGACATGGTGCCAGTCTTCGAAGGTCGTTTTTTTGGCAATTCCGAAGGAAATTCTTTTTTTGGCATGCCAGCGATCGGTGGGTCATCCGGATCTCCTGTCGTTAACTTTAGAGGAGAGTTAGTTGGGATGGTGCATTCTGTGCACTACCGTTTTCACCACATAACGCTTTCTGCCACCTATCAAAGACTGTGGAACTTTTTAAATGTTGAGAAAGTTCGTATAATACAAGTCCAGAACTAGTACCCACGTTTAAACTTCTTACAGAGCCATACTGTTCTATTTCTACTCGATAATCGCACAAATTTAACATTTCCTTGGTTAAACCGGTACCTTCCTCGCCAAAAAACACTAAAGGTGGTTTTTCTAGTTCTTTCCATGAAAATTCATGTAATTTTTGTGTATTCGGTATATTATTGTCGATCGCGATAAAAGTATATTTATTTTTTAAATTTACCAGTTCGTATACATCACCAGGAACATGTACAAAATCAACATAGTGGTGAGTACCAACCGCTCCGCGTCGATCAAACTTTTTTTTACCGAGGTAATAGACTTTTTCAATGTTAAAAGCATTTGCATTTCTTATAAGAGTACTAATATTAAAATCCCCTTGCCAGTGTTCCATACAGACTGAAATGGGGTTTTTTGTTTTCGAAAGATCTTGACGTATCTGTTCATCAGTCATTGACTTGTATTTATCAACAACGTTTCTTTTCCAAAGAGACCATCTATCTCTCTCTAACATAACTACTCTTCTTTAAGAAATTTTAAATTCTTTTCAATTATTTTTTTCTTCTATCCATGCAGAAAGACCCATTGTCATTAGATCTTTAACTATCTTTCTTGCTTCATCAATAGATTCAACAGCTGTAATTGTATACATTTGATTTTTGTTGTTTTTAGATAAAAATTTTACTACATATTCCATGATATTCTGGTACCCCCTGTTGGGTTCGAACCAACGACCTGCGGATTAAGAGTCCGATGCTCTACCAACTGAGCTAAGGAGGTGGATAATTAATTTGAGCTAAGATTGTGTTTGTTTCCTGAGAAGAAAACGTTTTCTTTTCTATCCTTAAAAGGAGTGTTGTTGATAATATAGTCGCACATCTTCTCTTTAGAGGTGAATTCTAAAGTTTCACCTTTGTGATATACACTCCAACGATTTACTTGTTCCAACACATCAATTTTATTAAGTACTAAATGTGTTGCTCCATTGATAGCCAAGGAACGATTCAAAGAATCTAGATTAAGCCAGTTGCATTGTCTAGGTCTGCCAGTAGTTGCTCCATATTCTTCACCAATTTCTCGTAGTCTTGGAAAAATATCGTCAGACGGTTCAAATTGTTTCTGACCGACATATGTATCATATACTTTTCCCACCCCCCAAATATGACGTACGGCTTGGGGAGGAATTCCATTTAATAAAGCGCTAGCTGCAATACAATGACTGGAAGTAACGTAAGGATAGTCTCCCCAATCAATATCTAACTCAAAACCTTGTGCGCCTTCGCAAAGAATATTTACGTTATCTTTGTTGTGGAATTCTTCATATAGATCAATTAAAAATGGTTGAAACTCTAAAGCGTTCTTTGCTTGAATACCACTTCTTTCATATTTACTACGATAGGCCGGCCCGTTGCCTTTTTTTGTCGTACCAATAATTTCGTCTTTTCGATCTTCTACTTGGTGATCGTTAGTTATAACATGACAATTTTTAGCTATCTTTACTAAAGAAGTATCGATACCGGCTAGCCGTAAAGTTTGTAGTTCATCAAAAAAATCTTTTGAATTAATAACACAGCCACTACCAATTATGCTGGTAACTCCATAAAATACTCCAGCTGGAATATAATGAGTAACAAACTTTTGACCATTGTGAAAGATGGTGTGGCCGGCATTGCCACCACCATTAAATCTTAACACATGTGTGTAGTTTCCATCTTTGCAAAGGTGATGGGTAACCTTTCCTTTTGCTTCGTCTCCATGCTGTAATCCAACAACAATATCCGCAATCATGTTTAGTCCTTGATTAAGTTTTTTCGACACCAGTGTAGTGTTTTAGTTTGAAGTACTTCAGTTCTTAAATTTTTAATTCTAGCTACTTTTGCTTCTTCGTCAATTTCTACTAATTCAACTTTTTCAGAAGTTCTAGAAGCCTTAGAATAAACTTCGTTAAGCTCAAGCTCTACGTTTTTATACTTTTCGTATTCTTCTAAGTATCTTTTTTTACTCTCTTTCATAACAACCTCTCTAGTAAAATAAAAACTTCAACTGTATTGTCAATCTAATAGAAGCATTTGTTGTTTGTTTTTTTCTTCTGACAAGGATCTTTCTTCTTTAACTTCTTCATATTGTAAATTAGCTAAATGAGGATACTTTTCAAACAGTTGCGGAAGGGTCAAATTTTCCTCCACCTGTATTTTTTTTATTTCGTCGCTTACTTTTCCCATTTTTATTTTGTTCCTTTTTGCTGAGATCTACAGGCTTTCTAGTTTTAACAACATATTGGCTTCTTGAAGGTAAAAATTTTACTTTAACTTCCATACCTTGATGCGCCTCATCGCTGCTCCATATACGCTTAAGCTTTTGTCTTATTGCATCTGCTTGATCAAAAGTATGATGAAAGCTTTCGTTTTTCCATGGTCTAGGGGTTGGTTTATTTTCAGATTCATTATTTACTGACAAAATAGCCTCCTTATAATAAGTAAAAGTAAATTAGTTATTCTTTATTATATTATATAACAAATATAAAATATATTTAAATTAAATATTATTTAATAAGATCTAACCTAGATCTAAAGTATCAGGTCACTGTTCATCTAACTTTTCTTTAAAATTAGCTTTACCTTGCCACTCATCGGCCTTATTGTCTTGGTTAATTGGGCCGCCTTTAGCCCAAGTCCTACAAGCCCTAGCAGAATGACATTTAAAGTGATGCATCCAACAATAACCAAGCTCTCCATCCTCATCAGACGTTTCACCTGGCATGCACTCTTTCATTCGAGGAGATATATCAAAAGCAACACAATTACCACATAGAGACTTTTTAGCTGCTTCTTCTGAAGTATTCCAGGCATCAGCAATATCTTTCCAATAATCGCCAGGTTCGTCGACGTTAAGAGGACCATATTGAATATGTTCAGCTTTAACTGCTGCGTCTCTATTTTTAGTATTAAGTTCCAGATCCTGAGTTGCAGGAGGGCAAACCAAGTCTTTTACTTTCTCTAAAGCTTTACCAATTTTTATAATTAACTTTTTCATTATTCAGCCACCGATTTTTTTCCACGACACTTCCACTTTCTTCTAGAAAGCGTATTTGCACAAGGCGGGTTTTTACATTTTTTAATTCCAGCAGATCTTGCACAGTAAGCATCGCCTTTTTTAGTTCCTGGACGAATTCTATCTCCACCACCTTTGGCTTGTCCTTTTTGACCAAATGAACGACACTTGCCATCAACTCTCTTAGCGAATCTTTTACCTTTAGAGGGTTTGCATGCTTTCTTTCGTTTCTTCTCTTCTAACTGAGCTTCTTGGCAAACAGGGCAGTACTCTTCGTTAATATCTTTAGCATCGACTTCGTAAAACTCTTGCTCAGACAAGACTGTAGTTAATTCTTCTTGAATAATCTGCTTTAATTGTGATTTTGTGATTTTCATGTTCTCTGAGTATCCTTTTACCTTTCCTTTTTTGGTAGCAGAAACAAATTGCTCGCCGGCCTTGCCTCCGGCTCTTTTCTTTGCGTTATCAGCATCTTTTTCAGACTTGGACATCTTAGCCCAAACCGCAGCCGGTTTACACCTACTAGGATTGCTTTGTGCCTTTTTATCACCACACGGACTACCATCGGATTTCTGCCATTTTTGATCACGCCATTTTTTTAGGTCGCCTTCTTCTATTTCTTCTTTTGTAGTACTACGAGCTAGTTTCTGAGCCAACGCTTCGTCATCTTCTTTGTTGGAATCAGTTCGTTGCATAATAAAACTTCGCTGATCTTCACCACGAGCTAAGCTTAACATGCGAGCTTCATCCTCTTCTTTATCAGGAGCGGTAAAGTATTTGAAAATCCCATCATGAGACTCTTCTATTTCCATCCCTTCTTTTTTAGCTGATCCTTTTTTTCGACAAGAACCGGGCGCGCCTTCTTTTGTATCTGGTACACGTTCATGAGTGCTCCAACACTCGTCTAATTCAGCTTCTTGCAAAGATTCATTTTTCTTTTTCTTACCTTTTTTCTTGCAATGTTTGCTAGCGCCCATAGAAGCGTAAGCAGATGGCCATTTATCATATGTTCTTTTTGCCCATGCAATTCCTGCAGCGCAAATTTTTCCTTCATCGACAACAACATCCTCA
>Ga0098059_1000519_pt1 | contig 23213 bp, 24 predicted proteins | sample 20_taG_FD_92580 | JGI IMG/M metagenome (GOLD analysis project Ga0098059, IMG submission 92580) | Marine viral communities from the Subarctic Pacific Ocean - 20_ETSP_OMZ_AT15318 metaG | ecosystem: Environmental > Aquatic > Marine > Oceanic | place: Subarctic Pacific Ocean | collected 2015-01-19
CATAGGACTGTCGGAAGATAGAAAAGAAGATTTAAAAAATAGTGGCAATTATCTGATATATGAACATGACCACAAATATTTAACTACTAGGGATCCTTCTGGTTTTAAGAATTATGTTGCCCCACAAGAATTTCTTTGTAATATAGAATTCTACGAAAAAGCAAAAGCAGTTTTGTGCCAATCCTCCTTACACTCCAATATAGTGAAAAGTAATATACCAGAAGCAAATGTAGAAAATTTATCAGGAAACTTATGGAGTCTTGACACTCTTAAATTTATATCTTTACAAAACAAGAAAGACAAGAAAGACAGAGTTTCTATTTGGAATTCTAATAATCCTATAAAAGATACATTATCGGCAAGAAAGTTTTGTATTGCTAAAAAGTACCAATATGATTTAATTGGCGGTTTACCATATCAGGATTTCTTATCCGAAATGTCAAAAAATAATTGTTTTGTATTTTTTCCAACAACCGTGGAAACATTGTGTCGAGTTGTGGTCGAGGCAAGGATGGCCGGAATGAAAACAATAACTAATAAGAAATTAGGAGCCATAGGAGAACCCTGGTTTAAATTAAAGGGAGATGAACTCATAGAAGAGATGACAAATAAGAGAGTAGAAATTACGCAGAGGATCCTATCTTATGTCTAGGGAAATTGTATACATAAAGAAACACGGACCATCATCTGGAGCAGGCTTCTGGATATATCAAGGTTATTATAAAGCCTGGGAGAATTTAGGATATGAGGTAAGATGGTATGAAATCCCATCAGATATCAAAACAGATAATCCATTTTATATAATGACAAACGATTCTTTGATTAGTGAGACAGTGATAAATTTGTTTTCGCAGTCTAAGAAAACTTTTCTTTTTGTTCAGCCAGGAGAATTCCCTAAACCTTGGGGAGAGCATCCAAATTTTGTTTCTGCATGTCAAAAGCAGTTTGTTGCTAAAATTAATGAGATGGATAATGTCTTTAAATGGACTTGGTGTGATAGTAAGAAATATCACCAAATGTGGAAAAACGTGCATACTATGCCTCTAGCCTTTGATAGTATAGGTTATAGAGGTGCCAGTTATCAAGAAAAATTAGATTTTGATGTTTGTTTCATTGGTGGTCTTGCTAACAATGGATTCAACGAAAAAGTAAAGATAATGGAAGAGGTCATGGGATTTTTAGAAAAATCAGAACTTAAGTGTGGGTTTTTTATTAATAAAAATGTTCCTCACAATCTGGAAAGAGACATATTATTCTCCAGTAAGGTCTGTTTAAATGTCCACGATAATTACCAAAGAGTTCTTGGGTTTGATACAAATGAGAGAACATTTAAATCGTTAGGTCTCGGCGGCTGTCTGGTATCTGATGAAGTCGGACAAGTGACAAATATCTTTCCAGATGTTTATACAGACAATAATCCTCAGAACCTATTAGAACAGATTAGAAAAACCATCAGAAACCCAGAAGTTTTAGAGAAAATAAAAACAAAGAACAGAAAAGTAGTGGAAGACGAACACACTTATATTAAAAGAGTGGAAAAGTTTTTAAGCCTATGATAAACAAAATCTTACTTGTAGCACCTAGAAGCATTTCAAAACATAATATTTCAGGTGATCCATTTCGATTTGATTACTCTTTTTGGAATTTTTATTTACCACTCAAAGAACTGGGGTATAAGGTTGAGTTCTTTGATACTAGTGTCGAGGGAGATAAGGAACTAAGAAAGAAAGTCTATTCTTTTAATCCAGATCTGTTGTTTTGTATTATGACAGGGGATAAAAATTATTGCCCGCTTGAGCCTTGGGAAACGATAAGGGATCTTAAGTCGTCATTAGGGATAAAGACCTATAATTGGTTTTGTGATGATACGTGGAGGTTTGACTCTTTTAGTTCAAAGGTCTGCCAAATTTTTGATATCTGTTCTACAACACAAAAAGATTCTCTAGACAAGTACAAGAACTTGGGATACAACAATATTTTTCTAACAAATTGGCACGCTAATGATAGCCTGTATGGACAAGTCTCGGGGGTTAAAAGTGCAGATGTAACCTTTGTCGGAGGATTACATGGACAGAGAAAACCCTACATTGATTATTTGGTAAGTAAAGGAATTTCAGTAAATAACCCTAAAAATTGTTCCTTCGAAGAGATGGTTTGGGAATATAAAAGAAGTAAAATATGCTTAAACTTTTCAAGATGCTCAGTAGGGAGTCAGAATCAGATGAAGGCAAGATTATTTGAGGTTGTTGCTTCGAAGAGTTTGTTAGTGACTGAAAGAGTTCCAAATCTAGAAAGTTACTTTTTAGAGGATAAAGAAATAGTTTTGTTTTCTAGTGCTGAGGAGTTGCATCAAAAGGTTAAGTTTTTGCTGGATAATGAGACACATCTTAATAAAATAACTGAAGCAGGATACAATAGGTACATTGATGATCACACCTCCAAAGTGCGACTACAAAAAGTCATAGAAAAGATAGAACAAGTTACCGTATGAGTTCAAAAAAAGTTTCAATCATATTACCTTGTTATAATGCCGAAAAGTGGGTTAAAGAAGCAGTGGATTCTGCCATTAATCAAACTTATGAAAATATCGAAGTAATTGCTGTGGATAATGAAAGTACAGACTCTACTAGAGAGATCTTAAATACGCTAGAAAAGAATAATTCAAAATTAATTGTTTCTAGCGCAAAGAATGTTTACCCATACTGTTGGGATGAGGCTCGTGAAGAGGGTTTGAAACTATCAACCGGGGATTACCTAACAACGTTATGTTCAGACGATTTTTTAGAAAAAGACTATATTCAGAACTGTGTAAAGATTTTAAATTCTGTAGGAGAAAAGTATTCTCTAATACAAAGTCCTATTATGGGAGTTAATGAGAGTAGTACAAAAACAGGAAAAATTTCGCACTCCTATAAAGATATCGACGAGTTCAAGGTTCTGGCTGCAACACAAAAATGTCCTGTCACGAGTCCTACAGTATTTTACAAAAGAGAATTGTATGATGAAGGACATATAAAGACAGACCCAGAAAAATACAGCGGTGCGGCAGACTATGATTTATATTGCAATTTGGCAGACAATGGTTTTTATATTTTGCCAGTCCCTCATTGGATAGGATATTGCTATAGGTGGCACCCAGAACAAGCAACTTGGGGCATGCATAAAAATCAGATAGATTATAATTCTCTTATACAAAAAAAGTGGAGTGAAAAATGGACTCTTTAAAGTCTATGAAAAAAAGAATTTTAGAGATTGCTTATAAAAATAAACTTTCTCATCTGGGGAGTTATTTTTCTTGCCTACCGGTGATAGACGAAGCATATTCTAGAAAAAATCTAGATGATGTTTTTGTGTTGTCCTGCGGACATGCTGCCTTGGCGCTTTATGTTGCCTTGGAAAAATACGAAGGAAAAAACGCAGAGACTTTATTCAATAAACATGGCGGACACCCGCATCGATGTGAAGAGGATGGTATATATTGCTCAACAGGTAGTCTTGGTATGGGACTCACTGTGGCCATCGGCAGAGCATTGGCAGATAAAGAAAAAAAAGTTTATTGTGTCATAAGTGATGGAGAGTGTGCAGAGGGATCCATATGGGAAGGGTTGAAGTTTATATATGAAAACAACCTTAAGAATATTGAGGTATATGTATCGGTGAATGGTTACGCCGCCTACGATTCTGTGGACGTAGAGTACCTTGTAAAAAGGTTAAAAACATTTCTACCAGATATTCATATAAGATATACAAGTGTAAATGAATTTTCTTTCTTGAAAGGTCTTAACGCACACTATCATATAATGAATGAAGAAGACTATAAAGAGGCAGTAAGGGAAATAAATGAGAAAACAGTTTAGCCAAATACTCCACAACGAGATGGGCAAGAATGAGAAAATATACCTTCTGACTGGAGATCTGGGATATGGATTGTGGGACAGAATAAAGATAGATTTCCCCGACAGGTTTTGTAATGTTGGATCATCCGAGCAATTGATGATGGGTATGGCAGCAGGGCTCGCAGCCAGCGGTAAAATACCAGTTGTGTATTCTATTACTCCGTTTTTATTATACCGTCCATTTGAGTTCATAAGGAATTATGTTAACCACGAAAAACTCCCTGTTAAACTATTGGGGGGAGGTCGTGACCAAGACTATGGGTATCTTGGATTCTCTCACTGGGCTGAGGACGATAAAACGATTATTAAGTGCTTTGAAAACATAAGACCTTACTGGCCTAATTCGGATGAAGAATTAGAAGAAGTATCGAAAGAATTTCTAAATTCAAGCAGCCCTTGTTATTTAAATTTAAAAAGATGAAAAAAATACTTATAACTGGTGCAAAAGGTTTTCTAGGGAAATCTTTAGTAAACAGTTTGCCAAAGGAAAAATATCAAGTTGTAGCACTCCCCAGAGAATTGCTAGATATCTCGAACAGTCACCAGGTTAACGAATGGTTTTCAAAAAATAAAGTTGATTTTGTTATTCATACTGCCGTCAAGGGTGGCAGAAGAGGACAGCCAGATAACCTAGATCAGTTTGCAACAAATATCAATATGCACAATAACTTATGTAACATCTCAGATAGAGTAGAGGGAATATTTATTTTTGGCTCCGGCGCTGAGTTTGACCGCCGCACAGATATTTCTAAAGTGAAAGAAGAGAATATATATCTTCAGACGCCACAAGATTTTTATGGACTGGCAAAGAATTTAATAACAAAAGATGTGATAGAAAAAAGAGAAAACTTCTTTAGTTTTCGGTTGTTTGGTTGTTTTGGCATTTTAGAGGCGGAAAATCGACTTATAAAATCCCTAATAAGAGGAATTAAAAATCAATCTATTACAGAGATAGATGGAGAAAAAGAAATGGATTTCTTTTATGTCGAAGACGTCTCAAGGGCAATACAATTTTATATTGATGCCAACAGTAGAAAGGACCTCCCCAGGGATATTAATTTGGTTTACAATAAAAAGTATACCTTAAAAGAAGTATCTGATTTGGTCGAATCTGAACTAGATAAAAATAAGAATCTTAAGATAAACAAAAACAAAGTAATGAATTATACTGGAGATGGAAGCCTTATGGGTAAAACATTTCCTGAAAAACTATTCTTTGGTTTTGAAAAGGGATTAAAAACAATGTGCGAGGAATCAAAATGACGACTGAAAAAATGCAAGTTATTCTAGATCTTGTTGAAGAGTATATTAAAGAAAATGTTATCAATAACGAGTGGAAGAAGGGTGAGGATTGGGTAACATATTCGGGTCCAAATCTTAGTGAAAAAGAATTCTCTGCTGCTGTTAAGAGCCTGCTTAGTGGATGGTTAATTCTTGGACAAGAGGGTAGAAATTTTGAGCTAGAGTTTGCACAACACCTGGGCAAGAAACATGGTTGCCTGACAAACTCAGGCAGTTCGGCAAATTTGTTGATGATGAGTGCTTTTACTAGTAATCAGAAAACAGTTAGCAAGTACAAAATACCAAAAGGTAGTAAAATCATTACACCCGTTGTGTGTTTCCCTACTACAATTAATCCCATTATTCAGTGTGGCTTTGAGCCACTTTTTGTGGATGTAGATCTTCCCAGTGCTAATCTTAATTTAGATCAAGTGGAAGATTTATTAAAGAACGATAAAGACAGGGAAATTCGAGCAATAACTTTTGCACACGTTTTAGGAAACCCACCAGATATGGATAGGTTGATGAAACTTGTAAAAGAGTACAATCTAATTTTCCTGGAAGACACTTGTGATGCTCTTGGGTCAACTTATGATGGAAAGAAACTTGGATCATTCGGACACGTATCAACTTGTTCTTTTTTTCCGGCACATCATATGACTATGGGCGAAGGCGGATTTGTTGCCACTAGTGATCCTAGGCTAAGGCGAGTGATCGCCAGTTTCCGTGACTGGGGTCGAGCGTGTTACTGTAACGAACAAAAGCCTGGATGCGTGGTAGAGGGAACCGCTTGTGGCGACAGATTTCAAGAGTGGCTTACCGATGGAGAGGAAAGAATCACTTATGATCATAGGTATGTCTTTAATGAAATCGGTTATAATATCAAGCCCCTAGAGTTACAGGCTGCTATAGGTCTTGAGCAGATCAACAAGTTACCAGAAATGGACCAAGCAAGGAGAGACAACTTCGAAAAACTAATGGATATTTTCAGACCATATGAAAAGTATCTCATGCTTCCCGAAGCAACTCCTAATTCTGACCCTTGTTGGTTTGGGTATCTGATTGGAATCCGAGAGGATGCAGGATTTAAAAAGAGAGATTTAGTATCATATCTTGAGATGAATAAAATTCAAACAAGATCTTATTTCACAGGTAATGTACTTTATCATCCAGGATATCGTCACTTGGTACAAGATGGTGAAAATCTAGTTAAAAAGTATCCGAACGCCAACTTTATCACGAGAAATGCTTTCTTCTTGGGAACCTATAAGGGGCTAACAGATGAAAAATTAGAATATATTAAAGAAATAATTGATCAATTTTTCGAGGAAGAAGTGTGAAAATATGAAAATAGTTTATGTTACAGGGTGCCTGGGGTTTATCCCATCATACTTTACCAGAAAAGCCCTAGAAAAAGGGTGGAAAGTATTTGGCATAGATAAGGTAACATATGCTGCTGACGAAACTCTTTTGGAAGAATTTTCGAAATACGATAATTTTAAATTTTTAAAAAAAGATATCAAAGATTTGGAAATGCTGTATGACTGCGATTATGTTGTCAACTTTGCTGCTGAGTCTCACGTCGGAAATAGCATTATAAACAGCGATGAATTCATAAGCACTAATGTTGTTGGAACAAAGAACCTTCTTGAGCTAATCCGACATAAACCAGAAAACTGTGGAGCACGCCCTGTCTTTCTTCATATAAGCACTGACGAGGTTTATGGGGATATAACGGATGGCGAACATATAGAAACAGATTTGTTGCATCCGAGTAATCCATATTCAGCAGCCAAGGCTGCTGCTGATATGCTAGTCTTCGCATGGTCTAGAACTTATGGTATTAAATATATGATTGCCCGGCCAACCAACAATTATGGTATCAGGCAGTATCCAGAAAAACTAATACCTCTATGCGTTAAGAACTTACAAAGAGGAAGAAAAATCCGCCTCCACAATAATGGAGATCCTGTTCGCAATTGGTTACACGCTGATGATACTGCTGAGGCTATAATGACTCTCATTGAAAGCGGATCTGAAAATGAAATATACAATATCTCTGGAGATTTTGAACAAAAAAACAAAGATACTGTGCAAAAGATAATCAAAGAATTTTATGGATCTGATGATAACTGGGAGAGGTACATAGATTATTCTTATACAAGAGTAGGACAAGATGTAAGGTACGCTCTAAATGATGATAAGATAAGGAATTTAGGGTGGAAACCAGTAAAGGTTTTTGACGACGAGATAAAAAAGATAGTCTCTTGGTATAAGGAGAATTTTCGATGGTAGATAAAAAAGTTGTTAAAACCATAAAAGAAGATTATAAATCAATTTGGAGAAATAAGACTTTAGAAAAAATATCAACCTTTAAGTTTAAACCTGATGGTGTATATGAAGATTTTCTTTCTGATGGTTGTTGTCCTTTTTATGATGACGACTTATGGCAGGAAGTTTTTATTTCCTGGCTTAACTGGCAATTAAACGATAAACTAAAAGTAGAAGAACCGCTAGTTACGCTCGATATCGGGTCTCATACGGGGAAGTGGACCTCTTTTCTCGCCAGCGTATCAAAAAAGGTTATATGTGCAGATGTTTATAAAGAATCAGAAGACATTATAAGAATGCGTTTTGAAAATACAATAAAGTCTAATAACAAAGAGTTAGAATTTAAATTAATAAATGGAAAGAATCTTGATGTATTTGATGATGAAAGCGTTGGGCTTGTTTGGAGCGTTGATTCTTTTACCAGATTAAACACACATGAAATCACGACTTATATAGAAGATATTATAAGAGTTTTAAAGCCCGGAGGGCTAGCACTTTTGCACATTCCTAGACATGACAAAGTTCAACAATCTGGGGTTATGGGAGTTCCTTTTCCCAAATTTGATATTTTTCTTATGTCTAAACTTCTGCCCAAAAAAACATGGAAAGATTTAAAAATAAGAATTGAGTATTCAAATGCTTATACTATTGAACAAGTTGTGGGTTCTGGACCTTATTTCAAACCTTATAAAAATTCAAATGGACATGAAGGCGTAACAAATATTATGATCCACCAATACGGCGGACCAGGGGTGATTGAGTTGCCAGGGTTAGGTCAATTTATGATGATAGAGAAGCCAAAAATAAAATGAATAATATTATCGGCATACCACTTTCGAACAACCCTCCTGAGTGGCAATCTTCAACCCCCACCCCGGAAGATCAACTGAGGGATCTAGGGTCTCGTGGACCTTTTATTGACCAGTTTGAAGACTATGAATTAAACGAAGAACTAGAGTGCCTACTAGAGGGCAAAAGAGTTGCGTTGGTTGGACCCTCTCCACACCTTAAGGGACAAGGAAGAGGACAAGATTTTGAAAATTATGATGTGGTGTGTAGGATAAATCAGAATTTTTCTATCCCAGAAAATATGCAGGAAGATTATGGCAAAAGAACAGACATAAACTTTAATTGTGTTAACATAAATAAAATGAAACACCTTATAAAAAATATAGAGTTTGCCAGATCTATGGATTATTATGTGGTGTCACACTTATCAATGTGGGACATTGAGAGACAAGAGAAATTTTTAGATTTACTGGGTGTTCCGTGGCACAATCCATCCGATGGATATTATTTTAAACTTTTTAGGGAAGTGGGCACAACCTGTAATAGTGGACTGAACGCCGCAATAATTTTACTGAACTACCCTGTCAAAGAATTGCATATTACAGGTATGACTTTCTTTAATATGAACAAGATGGGAAAAGTCTATAATGATGAATACCATGATCAAGCAAAAGAGCACAACGGTTTTGTCTCTGGCGATAATAGAGAGCCCACACCGGACTCTTTAAGGATGGACATACATCATCAACAGCCACAGATAGATTATTTCAAAAAGATTGTGGATCATCACTACGGCAAAAAACTAACACTTGATGATTATTTAATTGAAAATTTTGTAAATAAGGATTAAGAAAAAATGAAAACAGTCGCAATGATACCTGCTCGTCTTGGCAGTAAAAGAGTTCCCAAAAAGAATGTAAGACTTCTCGATGGAATTCCTATGATATCTTATATCATAAGGGCCACTAAGGCTGCTGGGTGTTTCGATGAAATATATGTTAACTCTGAATCAGATTTGATCGGAGAGATAGCGATCAATGAGGGTGTGGAATTTTTCAAGAGGGATTCTTCTCTGTCAACAGATAATGCTACAAATGACGACTTTGCTTTGGATTTTATGGAAAAAGTAGAATGTGATGCCTTGGTACAGGTGTTGGCAACATCACCATTTTTAACTCCCGAAGAAATAAGAGATTTTACCGAGAAATATACTGCCGACGACGCCAAAACACTAATCTCGGTTAATGACCAAAAGATAGAATGTATCTATGGGAATGAAACAATAAATTTTAACAAGTTAGAACAGACACCACCATCACAACTTTTGACACCTGTGCAATCTTACGCTTGCGGGCTAATGGCATGGGATACAGAATCATTTAAAAATAATATGCAAAAGTATGGCTGTGCATATCATGGCGGCGATCAGAAAATAAATTATTACACTCTAAAAGGTTTATCCACGGTTGATGTAGATACAGAAGAAGACTTTCAGTTAGCCGAACTGATTGCTGAACACTTGAGGACTAAAGAAAATAACGTGCAGCCACCAAAATATTATGGTGACAAAGAGAGAATAGAAGTAGATGTCCCTGATATATTGGTCAAAGATGGTGTCGAGGAAAATGACTTACATGATTGTAACAAATTGGTTGTAAACTTAGATGAGATTTTATCATCAAATGATGAAACAAAGTCTTGGAGTAAAAGACTGGTCAACACAGAGAATAACAGTGCAACCCTTATTCACCAACAACCAGGAGAGGGAAATCGTGAACACTATCATCCAAGTTGGAACGAATGGTGGTACATTGTTCAGGGTGAATGGGACTGGATGATTGAGGGAGAGGTAACACGAGTGAAACAAGGTGATGTTGTATTTATTCCAAAACAAAAAGTTCACAAAATAACAGCCGCAGGAGATAAGCCAGCCGTCCGACTTGCAGTCAGTCGTGAGGATGTTGCACATATCTATAAAATTGGTGATGAGTGAATTTCACAGGAAAAAAGGTTCTCATAACAGGGGGCAGTAAAGGGATAGGTTTATCTACGGCAGAAGAGTTTCATCTTTTGGGGGCAGAAGTCCATATAACAACTACTACAAAGAATAAAACAAAATTTGAAAAATTCAAAGTTCACAGGGTAGATTTTGACAACAATAAATCATTAGAAGATTTTTTGTCCATAATCGCTAACGAGGATTATGATATTTGCATCAATAACGCCGGCACTAATGCTATAAATAAAATAGAAGATACAAGGCTTGAAGATTGGGAAAAAATCTTAAAGGTTAATTTGACAGCACCTTTCCGGGTTATACAAGCAGTAGTTCCTCACATGAAGAAAAAAAAGTATGGCAAGATAGTGAATATATCTTCTATCTGGGGAATGATAAGTAAAGCAAAAAGATTACCCTATTCTGCGTCTAAATTTGGGATCAGGGGACTGACTCTTGCTTGTGCTGCCGAGTTGGCCAAGGACAATGTGTTGATTAATAATATCCTCCCAGGATTCACGCTCACTGAGTTGACTAAAAAAATACTAACACCAAGCGAGATGGAAGAAATAGAAAAACAAATCCCAGCCGGAAGAATGGCAGAGCCTAAAGAGATCGCACAAGTTGTGTTATTCTTGTGCAGCGAAATGAACAGTTATATATCTGGTCAGGATATTGTTGTTGACGGGGGTTTTGTCAATGTCTGATAATATGAGTATCAAGTCTTACCGTGGCACATACCACTTATCATATCATTCGAAAGATGAACTATTAAGACTGCTGGATAACGATGATAATTTTTTCATAATCGACAGAAAGATTAGTAGCCTCTATCCTGAGATAAAACGAATTTTAAAGCCTGAAAGGGTCATCTTAATTGATACAGATGAAGAGGCTAAGACAATCAAGTATGTAAATCCGGTTATGGCTAACCTTATAGAACTTGGATTTAAGAAAAATAATTGTTTAGTAGCCATCGGCGGTGGAATAACACAAGACATAAGCGGATACATTTCTTCTATATTATACAGGGGGATACGATGGAAGTTTGTTCCTACTACCCTGTTGGCCCAGGGAGATAGTTGTATAGGTAGCAAGACCTCTATTAACTTCAACGGCATTAAGAATGTTTTAGGGACTTTTTATCCTCCAGAGAACGTTTTTATATGTAATGACTTCTTGACAACATTGCCAGAGGATGATATAAAATCTGGAATCGGAGAAATGTTACATTACTTTAATATTTTCGACCTTCCTTTGGCACAAAAGTTGTCTGATGACTGTAATAATTTGATTTCTGAGAGAAGCAGGATTTTATTTTATACAAGAAAATCTTTAGAGTACAAAAAGAGACTAATTGAAGTAGATGAGTTTGATAAAAAACAAAGAAGAGTTTTCAACTACGGGCATACCTTCGGTCACGCTATCGAGACTTTAACTGCTAATAATATTAGTCACGGTCTTGCGGTTATTTTAGGAATGAAAATTTCAAACCATGTGTCTGAAAGAATGGGTTTCCTGAGCGAAGAAAAAAAGAAAACCTTAGATAATATCCTAACAGGGTCCTTCGTAGTACAATGTCCGGTCAATAAAGGAAACATAGGGCAGTATATGAGTTACCTATCGAAAGACAAGAAAAACGTAGGTTTTTCTATAAATTGTATTCTTATGGGTAATGATGGTCCATTCATGTATGAGTTCAAAGATATAAAGAAATTAAAGAAATATATTCTGGAGTTCTGCAATGAATAGGTCAATTGGAAGAAGTTCAACTTTTAATTTGAACGCTGGACTTGGGGAGAGTTACGGATCTTATCTTTTTGATAAAAAATCTAAAAAACACTACTTAGACTTTTTTGGTATGTATGCTTCCTTGCCCCTGGGTTACAATCACGAAATTTTCTCACAAGACTCATTTATGAGAGAGGTTATGTTACATGCTAAAACTAAAGTAACTAACTGTGAATTTATTACAGATGAAACTCTGGAATTTGATAAAAAGTTTCAAGATTTTGCTGGATCTTCTGAATATACAAATTACCACTATAGTTGTACTGGTGCTTTGGCTATAGAGTCGGCTATCAAAACTGCTATAATATATAAAGGTCATTCCATACCAAAAATAGTAACCTTCGATGGATCATTCCATGGAATCAATAGTTATGGTGGCTTTATAACTTCCAGGTTTGAGCCTGTAATCAATCGATTGGATGGATTGCCTGAGATTTTTTCTGCCAAAATAAAACCAACGATAGAAGAAGTTAAGAAAAGTTTAGATTCCAGTACTACTTGCGTCTTAGTTGAGCCGATAATGTGTTCCTCCGGCGACAACTATATGGATATAGATTTCTTAAAAGAGTTGCGCATTATAACAGAAGAGATGGATATACCATTAATTTTTGATGAAATTCAGATTGGCTTTTGTTCATCAGGAGATATTTGGTATTCAAATAAAATTGGAGTTATACCTGACATTTTAGTTTTCGGGAAAAAAGTGCAACTATCAGGCATAATGGTTAAAGAAAAATTTTCAAAGTTGTTTGAAAGGCCGATAATGTTAGAAGTAACTTGGGATGGAAACCCCATTGATATGATAAGGGGCAAATATATTATCGATGCTTGTATAAAGTATGATTTACTTAAGAATGTCAATAAACAATCTGAATATTTTAAACAATTATTGGGAGATAAAGCCGGAGATTTAAATTTCCGTAATAGCGGATTTATCATGGCTATGGACTTCTCGGATACAAATCAAAGAAATAAGGTAGTGAACTATTTATATGAAAATCAGTTCCTGGTTAATTCCACAGGCAAGAATACGATCAGACTGCGCCCGCCACTTACAGCAAGTACAGATGATATTGAAAAATCCATTGAGATCTTTCAAAAATGTTTTAAGGAGTTGGGTTTGTGACTAAAAAAACACTTTATGTAATAGGTACAGGACCAAGCCTTAGGGACATTGATATGAGTCTCTTGAAGGATAAGGATACTATCACCTTTAATAGAGCATATGTTGCTTATGATGATTGGGGTTTTACTCCGACATATTATATGTGTATTGATGCCAACGACCTCCGTTCAATATATGGCGATATTAAAGAACTAACAGAAACCACAGATACAAAGTTTTTCTTGTCAAAAACTACGGATAATGATAAGCATGACCCAGAAGATTTTTGGCAGGAAGAGTGGGTCAACGATAGGGATATGATACCCGGACGCCCCAACGTAACTTTTATTTCTGATTCTATTGATACCAAAGAAGGACAAAAATACGGAATAAAATTTATGGACATTTGGGAAAGCCGCCACCCAGACCCAAACCGCAACGAAATAAAGATGGATGTAATGCCAAACGCTGGCTGTTTATCAATAACACTTGCATTTATATTGTGGGGTTACGATGAGGTCGCTTTCGTGGGCTGTGATTGCAGATATAAAAATGATGATGAAAGTAACAAACACCTGGTTAAAAAGGGTAAATCATTTAGGTCAACAGAAAATTATGATGTAAATCATTTTAGGGATGATTATTTTGGTAAAAATATTACTTTTGGAGCCCCCAACGAAGACGAGATAATTTTTGTGTGGGGTTCACTTTCCACCTTTCTACCTATGATAAAAGACTATACCAACAGGGATCTTCAGATATATTCTTGCACTCCTGGTTCAAATGCAAATGCTTTCTATCCATACATCTCATTGGAAAAATTCTCCAAAGGAAGTAGAGAGATTGAGAGACCTCCTTCTGTACAGCCTGGGTGGGTATATCGTAATGAGGCTGGCTCTATTAGAGTTGATAAGACAAAATTAGGTGTATCCCCCTATGTTCCCGCCAAGACAGATAATAAAAATGAAGAATAGTGTTTTAGTCACAGGCGGATCTGGTTTTTTAGGAAAAAGATTAAAACAGTTTAAACCTGAGTGGATATATTTATCCTCAAATGATTGTGATCTCCTTGATTCAAATAAGGTCAGAGACACACTTCATAAGTACAAGCCGGATGCAATCTTGCATTTAGCGGGCATTGTAGGAGGAATTAAAGCCAACAATGAAAGACCTGCTGACTTTTTTTATAAGAATAGTATGATGTCTCTAAATCTAATTCAAGAAGCGTACCTTACTGGCGTCGATAGAATGTTGATCTCTCTTAGTACATGTGCTTTCCCAAATAAAGTATCAGACTATCCTTTTACGGAAGAAAACTTTTATGATGGGAAGCCAGCAGAAACAAACCTTAGTTATGGGTTTTCAAAAAGATTAGCACACGTTCAGGCACTATCATATAAAAGACAATACGGACTTAACTATTCTACTTTTTGTCCATCCAATTTATATGGTATTGGTGATCATTTTAACTCTGAAGATTCTCACTTCATATCTGCATTGATAACAAAGGTAGCCAATGCTAAAAAGGGTGATACATTAGAAATGTGGGGAACTGGTAATCCATTGCGTCAACATTTATACATTGATGATTTGTGTAAAATCATACCAGAACTGTTACTAAAACACAATTCTAGCCTACCTTTGATCGTAGCACCAAATGAGAACTTATCTATCTCTAGTATATGTGGTATTATGAATGAGGTAAGCAATAAAGAATTAAAATTTACCTTCAATGGAAAACTTGACGGTCAATACAGAAAAGATGGATCAAATCAAGAACTTCATAATTTAATTGGGGATTTTGACTATACAACTTTGAAAGAAGGTCTTAGAATAACATATGAGTGGTACAATGTCAACAAAAAATAAAACAGCATTAGTTACAGGAATTACAGGACAGGATGGTTCATATCTTGCTGAACTACTTCTGGATAAAGGTTATAGAGTTGTGGGTTTAAAGAGAAGAACCTCCATGATTAATACTGACCGAATTGATCACATCTTTAAAAACCCAAACCTGACCCTTGAATATTATGACTTAAATGATACATCTAGTATTTGGAACTTGATGCTTAAATACAAGCCAGATGAGATTTATAATATTGCTGCACAATCTCATGTAAAGGTCTCTTTTGATATCCCTGAAAATACGGTGGATGGTATTGCTATGGGAACATTAAGAATCCTCAACGCAGCAAAAGCAATTGTACCAGACGCAAGAATATATCAGGCTTCATCATCGGAGATGTTTGGTGACAACCCAGAAAACCCTCAGAGTGAAACTACAGCACTGATGCCAGCGTCACCTTATGCGTGTGCTAAAGTATTTGCTCACAATATAGTGAGAAATTATAGGCTTGCATATAATATGCATGTTTCTAGTGGGATATTGTTCAATCATGAATCGCCTCGCCGAGGAGAGACTTTTGTTACAAGAAAAATTACTTTAGCAGCAGCAAGAATAAAACTTGGCTTGCAAGATAAATTATATCTGGGCAATTTAGACGCAAAGAGAGACTGGGGTTTTGCTGGCGATTATGTAGAAGCAATGTGGTTGATGCTCCAGCAGGATACTCCGGATGATTATGTTATCGCTACTGGGAAAACATACACTGTGAGAGAGTTTTTAGAGAAAGTGTTTGAGATAGCCGGACTAGATATATCCGAAAAGGTAGAGATAGATGAGAGACTTTTTCGCCCTCATGAGGTACCCCTTTTATTAGGAGACCCCTCTAAGGCAAAAAAGAATCTGAATTGGGATCCTAAAATAAACTTAGATGAACTTGCTTTGATGATGTACGAAGCAGATTTAAAATACATTAAAGAAAATGAATTAAAGGAGAAAAAATGAAACTTTCAGATCAAGCAGTTGGGGCACTCTTAATGACATTGCAAAAGTGTTTATCAGAACAATCCGATATAACAGAACTTTTGTCTGACTGGAATTTAGAAGAAAGGGAAGGCGAGGTATATGTATTAAATCCTCCCCCTGTGGCAGCGCCTACGGAAGAAGAGACCAAGACTAGTACAGAAGATTTTAAGTTCGAGATGCCATAAAGATGCCTCGGTACGAATATCAGTGTGATTCTTGCGAGGAGGAATATATCATATCTCACTCTTATAGAGAAACTGTTACTGGTTGTATCCGAGAAAATTGCGATGGTAAAATTTCTAAGATCATGTCTAAAGTATCAATTAGAAAAAATAAAAAACAAAATGGAAAAGTTGGTTCTGTTGTTAATAGATCAATAGAAGACTTTAAGGAAGATCTTCAACGGGAAAAAGAGACCTTAAGGAAAGAAAGAAAGTGACTTTGTATATTATTCTTGCCTTGAGTGTTGTCATTAATATTGTTCTCGTGTGGTATCTTCGAGAAGTTGTTAGAAGGTTTTCTCTTTATGAAGTAGAATCTCAAAATCTTCTTAATACAATAGATGAATATTTGTCTCATATAAGTTCTGTTTATGAAATGACAACATTTTATGGAGATTCTACAATAAAAGGATTATTAGAACACACATCAGATGTAAAGAAGAAGTTATTAGTCCTCAGAGAATTATTTATCTTAGACTCCCTAGAGGAGGATAGAGAGGACGTTAATGAGCCGGAAGAAGAAGAATAAGAGACACTATTTTACAAGTGATACTGAACAGGCAATAATAAAATATTGCGGGACAGAAGATCTCACGATAAGAACAAAATTATATGTAGAAGATATACAACCAGCATTTAATGAGTTGGTAGACAAAATTGTTTACACATATAAATTTACATCTCTAGAGAATATTGATGTTCTAAAAGAAGATTGTAAAATATGGCTGACGACCATTCTTGGTAAGTTTGATGCCACTCAAGGAACAAAAGCCTTTTCATACTTTTCAGTTGTAACTAAAAACTGGTTTACCCATAAAGCAAAGAAACAAACTAAGAAGAATAGAAGAGAGATTGAATACGATTCAATGATCAGGGAGGTCGAGGCTGTACAATGTTCTCAGTCAAAAGACTTTTTTGATGTTGAAGAGGATTATCAGTTTTGGCTCCATCTTCTGGAAGAAATAGATGGCTGGCAAAAAATATACCTAAAGGAAAATGAAAAAAAAGTTTTAGATGCGATTGTGACATTGATGACAAATATAGAGCAGATAGAAATTTTTAATAAAAAGGCAATCTATCTTTATATGCGTGAAATAACTGGTTTAAACACTAAACAGATAGTAAGTTGCTTAAATAAGATGAGGGCCAAATACAGAGTTTTCAAACAAAAGTGGGATAATGGTGAAATTTGAGTTTGTTGCTATTTATTGATAGGAGACACTCTCATGAAAAAAGATTTAGATTCGCTTTTAGAACAAGCAATTGAAAATATTAAAAACGATAGGCAGGTCACAGAAATACTTCTGGAAAAACTAGAAAAGTATTTAGAAGTCTCCCCAGAGCGTTATGCTGACTCTGGAACTACCGCAGCAAAATTTGTTGAAACACTACAAAGAAGTAACGAGCAGTTGGTAAAAATAGCCAGCCTTGTTCACAAAAAAGAGGCAACCTCTAGAGATATTTCTCTTGACGACTCAGATAAGAACCAGTTGTTTGACATTATAAACGGTGGAGAAGAATGAGTACAAAAGGCACAGAAGATATCGAAAAAAAGTTATCTGGGGATAGTTCAAATAATCAAGACAACCCACTCCAGGTTGGTTTAAATTTATTTCTATATGATGGAGTTGATGCCCTGGCTTCTATGGTTCAGGAATATTTTACTCCCAAAAGAGTAGACTCAAAATATCAATATGGGATATGCCTACATACGGAAAAAACAGATGACCCAGAAAAAATAAGAGCATGGGTCAGGATCCCTACTGAACATAGTATGATACCAGTACCACGATCTAACGCAGATTATGATATTTTTTCTATGCACGCTGAATTTATAGCAACTAAGGACTCACTGGCCTCTGAACCAGTACAAGGGCAGGTCCTGAAGGTTTCACTAAAGAATCCAGGAATTAATGTTGGTTATCAAACTGGAGAAATATCAGAAGTCCTTGATTCTAATGTTTCTTTTGTGGCCGGCGGCGTAGGAAAAGCATCAGAAACCTTTGAAACATGTTTTTTTGCTGGCGAGCCACCATCTTTTGTGTTGCCTGCGGCTGGAGAAACACCATCAGGAGGAGCTTCTGCTGGAAGTAATATTCCTACATTCAAAAGTAGTGTCGCCAACACGGCTGGTGTTGAGTGTGGCAAGGTATATAAGTTTGCAGACTTCGCCGCTCAAGATTTAGCAAACATGAAAACAAGCCAAGCAGGAATCAATTTAATTCATTCTATGGAGGGTTTTAGAGAAGCTCCATATACAGATGCAAACAAGAGAAAACTTTGGACAGTTGGTTACGGCAGTAAAATTGATCGTCGTGATTCTGATGGTGCTGAGAGGTTTGCCATATATAAGCGATTTGCTATTGCTAACGGATCTACCGCCGCCGACGCAGATGCATATAAGGCAAAACTAAAAAAAGAACAGGCCAATGCAATGTTCTTGCGTGATTTGGTTGCGTTTGAAGATAAGGTAAAGAGTCTATTTAAGGGGGTTAAATTGCGACAAACTCAATTTGACGCCTTGGTGTCTGTAGTTTATAACGCTGGGACTGTATATAACACGCTCAAAAATGCCATAAAAAGAAATCCTGATGACCCTGGTATTGCTGTTGCTTTTACCACTCACGCAATTACTGCTGAAGGAAAACCGCTAGCTGGGTTAATAAAGAGACGCCAGAGGGAACTGGACCTTTACTTTGGTAAAGTTTCTTCTGCCGAGATGAAAAGATTAACAGCCGCAAAGACTGCGCCTGACGCTACCAAAAAAGCCGCTCAAAGAACTCTCGGACAAGTACAACAAGCATGATCAAGGGTTTATTATGGCAGACTTAATAAAGAAGATAAATAAAGAAAATGCAAGAAACTCAGAGAGACTACCTGGGCAAAGTGTCAAAGATTATAAAGAGAGAAATAACGGCGTATATCATACAAACCTCAATGAACCAGTGGTTCAGTATAATCAAGCAGAATCAGAAAAAGTAATTCAACAAAAAAATTCTTTTATTATTATGGGACGAGATCGGCCCATGGGCGTCACTAGTGGATATGGTGCGCAGCCAGAAATGGGCAACAGCGCCTGTATTGATATAGTTGCTGGACCGACAGGGGTCCAGGCAAAAGAAGTTATTAATGAGGCTTCGATGTCTGGACTTTCTCTCAATCGCCAGAGAAAAATCAGAGTTACCACAGATAAAGACCCATCACGAGATGCTGCGAGAATTTATATATCTCAGAGAGCCGATATTGATGACCCTAAGTGGTTTAATTTACCAGATGGCACTATAGGATCTATTAAGACTCGATCTGCGATTCTCTTGAAGGCAGACTCAATTCGAATAGTGTCTCGTGATGGCGGGATCAAACTAATAGCCGGTGGTAAAGATACTTATAATGCGCAGGGTGTGCCGATAAGATGGGCACAAGGGATTAACCTTATAGGCGGCGACGGAGAAACTCCTTGCCAACCAGTAGTAAAGGGGGATAACTTAGTAAAGTGTTTGCTGGATATGAATCGCAGCATAAAAGATTTATTTGGTATGATAAACATTATACAGAAAGCACTGGTCGATTTTCATTTTAATTATGCAACTCACACACATCCTGTGGATGCCACTAAGGCATTGGCATTCCCGGCGGTGCAGGCAGCACTTATGTCGCCAACAAATCATATAAAACTAGCAGCCAAAGCATCGTCACTGGCATTTAATATTGGTCGCACACAGTCTCAATACCTGAGTGTCCAAGGTGGCGAAAAACACTATATTAACAGTTTTAGAAACCATGCTAACTAAGTAAAAATATTATGGCATTTACAAAAAGACATAGAGATATTGTGAATCCCTTTCCGGAAAACTTCTCCAACGAGGAGAGGGACGGGTCTTCATATCACTATGGTTCGACTAGAAACCTCTGGGTAATGGAAGCAATTCATGATAGTTATATAAATTTTGGCATATTCCCACAAATTGGTCACAAGATGGAACTTATTGGTCCACTGAATGATGGCAACAGATACATTACTCTTGAAGATGCTAGGGCATATGCTGCTATATACCCTCAAAACTGTAAAGTTGTGCCCGACATAGCCGCAAAGATAAGTACTAGATTCAATCCTCCTCTGTCGGGTGGATTAGGATATCTTATGAAAAGGTTGTCCCCTCTTGATTCATTTAGCGAACTTCGAAATATAGCAGAGTCATTAGAACAGCAGAGACAACTTTATAAATTTATATCAAAAAGCACTCCAGAGGCACAATTCCCCGTTAATCAAGTCCCAGACGATAGTGGTGAGATTTCCATAGACTCTAAAACTCAGATGATGGTTGTGATTCCATTTATTACCAGCGCCGCCAGAGTTTTAAATTTAAGATTATCTATGGGTTATGATGTAGATAATTTTGTATCACCCAATCAACCTTTGGAATCCATTAGGGCCAAAACAGCAACATCTTCTATTTCTGATGTTACTCAGGATCCAGATATAGATATGGACGACTGGGCTGCCAATGTTTCTCCAGAGAAACAGAAAAGTATTGTATATTATAACCCAAAAAAGAGACGGTATTATTTTTCTTTGAGGACAAATTCCAGAAACCCAGAGGATTATAAGTATAACCTAACTAATCTCAATGAGAAGACTTATATAAATCCCGACAATATAAACTCTTTTAAGAATTCAGCCGCAGAAAGTCTTCTCATATTTCTTGGCGCAAAATCTAAAGATATTTCTAATAAACAAGATATTTTAAATTCTCTGTTAGTAGAAACAAAATATGGTGATTCATCACGACCGTTACCACCAGCAAATAGAGGCGTTTGGCTTCTCAACGCATCGGTATCAAAAGATTCTGTACTTAATTTATTAGATGTTGGAGAGGATAGTACAACAATTCCTGTAGAGGAACAATATTTTTATCCTTCTCCGGTGTTTACCGCTAAAAACATAATACAAAATACGATACCATCCAAAGAAATATCTAAAAGAATAGAAACACACAGGGAAAACATTTCCAAGACATCATTCTTACTAGACTTTTATAGCCAACAATTAACTTCTCAGGGAGTTTCTCCAAGCGACGTTTCTGGACTTAACCTTGAACAAGAAACACAAAAATTAACATTCTTTAATGATGATCTGGATAATATGTTTGCAATGTATAATATTATTCCCGACGATTCTGATTGTTTAGAAATAAAATTTTCTGAAGATTTCAAAATTGAATACATTGTCTATAATGGTACTGTATTGATATCATACATTGGAAAGGATATCTCAAGTCTTAAGAATAAAAACTCTAACTTGTTTATTGAGCAAACAAAAATGCCTGTTGATACAGAAAGTTCACGGGATGTATTCTCTAATATGTCACCAACAAGTTTTTGCTATTTGTACCGATCTCCTGAGATCGCAGCCGAAGCCATGGTTGCGGACCCTAAACAAAGGGTGCCTTGGACAGAATTTTTAGAAAAATATACATATCCTGATATAAACAGGGCATCTATAAGAAGTTCTAAATTAAGTTTTAAACAAAGATTTGATAGAGACGGGCTTGATGCTGAGGTCCGATTAGCGGATGCGAGTAAATTACACAAAACATTAAAAGAAACAGAGATTATTCTTACAAAGAGAACAAAGATAACTTCAAAAGATCTCTATCTTAAGGTAGCATCTGCTATCGGCGAATGTGATACGGCACAGGCAGAACTTTTAGGAGATGGAATAAGGCTTTATTCTGCTATAACCGGCAAAACATCAATAAGAAAATTATTGGCATCTTCTATTTCTGAAATCAGAACAAGATTAATAGAGGATAAACAAACACAAAAATACCTTCAAGATGCAGAGGGTTATATTAGTAACCCAAATAAGATAGCCAGAGAAATAGAGCAAGAAATTAACAATGAATTGGGATGTATCCTGGATATAGTAGGCGATTCCGTCGCCGCAATACTTCCTTTAGTCCCAAGTGGTACGGCTAACAAAATAGGTGATCTAACTAAAAACACTGCTAAGAGCGGGGCTAAATCTCTATATGGTGCTTCTAAAAACAATTTAAGCGGTATTACCATCCCAAGGGCACCATCTAAAAACCTTATGGACGTCTATATCGACAAGGTAACAAAGATACTCGAAGACATGGTTAAGAGTTTTATATTGTCAATATTTAAAGATGTCGTCAAGGCATCACTCGGCTGTGGACCAACACAAAAAAATGACAAGCCAGATATAAGTAAGCAAAGAAATAACAATGTCTACTCGTTGATAAGAATAAACGACCTTATAAAAGAGCAGGGCGATATTGATTTAATTGATGTGGCAAGGTCTATGGGTATACAAAATTATTTTGTCACTTCACTGGGGGAATCAAATTCAAATGCGGATTCGATCATAAGTTCAGCAGGAGACATAACTTCTGTGTTACGATCTGGTGCTGACGGAAACTCTTATGTTTATTTACCGCCAACAACAGAACAGTTGATCCAATTCAATGAGGATGTTTCAGATATTCTAACCAGGACCGAAGCACTAGCATTACTAGGCGGCGATGCTACGGAACAAACAATGGGCTTAATCCAAGAGATGATTTTTGATGGTCACTATGACATGGAAGGATTATCAGAGAGTCAAAAAAATAATGAAACATTTATGAAGACTAGACAGGAGTCCTATAAAGCAGGGGATATAAGGTATGCGACTTTAGACCTCACCCCTATGAACATCATAGAATACTTTGGGAAAATAGGATCTCTGCTGGATAACCTGGACCTCTTGGAAGACGAGGATGAAATGAGTCCAGAAGATGCATATTGTGAGTTTAAGGAGCCTCTTGCTACAACTCCTGCTGATATGGGGTTGTCTTCTGCACAGGTTCAAGAACAGGTTGAACAACAAATTGAGGCCAAGAAAGATAAAATAGACAGTTATTGTGAG
>Ga0098059_1000523_pt1 | contig 23001 bp, 18 predicted proteins | sample 20_taG_FD_92580 | JGI IMG/M metagenome (GOLD analysis project Ga0098059, IMG submission 92580) | Marine viral communities from the Subarctic Pacific Ocean - 20_ETSP_OMZ_AT15318 metaG | ecosystem: Environmental > Aquatic > Marine > Oceanic | place: Subarctic Pacific Ocean | collected 2015-01-19
AAAGAACAGGAGATGTTGAACGAGAGACGCAAATACATCTTAAAGAAATTCGCAGACGTACACTTTAATGATGGTGGACCAGTAAACGATTTATTGAAATCGTCAATGATGCCTGTAGCTTTTAGTAGAAGTATGTCTAATGTAGCAAAAGCAATGGCTTTGAGCTCTTCCTCAATTAGGAGAGGTAACAGTTTTATAACTGAGGGTGAGTATGTGGATGTTAAACACAGAGGTGGACTCTCTGCTCAAAAGCTGTTCAAAGTAGATTTGAACAATTATCAAATTAGCGCACAAGATGCTGATACAATCCTACTAAAAAGAAAAGGAGTTGTAAATGCTCTGAGTAATTATTTTGGATTCAATCAAGGACAGAACTCTTTTAGTGTACGTTTCAGTGCTATTGACGCACCCGAAACTGCAAAAGGCTCTAAAGAAGGAATGCCTGGAGCTCAAGAAGCTCTCGGTAGACTGAAAGCTCTTATGAACCAAGGGAAGAAAATAGAGTTGTTCTTGAATCCTGGCGACATTACCTACGGAAGACAAGTCGGGTCTCTATTCGTAGATGGCAGAAATGTAGAATTAGATTTAGTAAAAAGTGGGAGTACAAGATTCTTAAATTTCAAAGGAAAAAATAAACAGATTTTTGATACTAGTGTTTTTAAATCAAATGAAATGTTAGCGCAAGGTAAAGAGTCAGGTATCTGGGGCGACCCCTATTACAAACCATTCCAGGAAATAATAAGCAAATCAGGCCAAAATATAACTTTTAACTCTCTAGTGAATCAAAGAAAACTTGCATCAAGTGGAAATTTAATGAGTTTATCCGCTCTTATGAAAACTGCTGGAGATATGGGATTCTACAGTCCAATGATAGCTAAAGAAACAAACGACTTATTACTTAGTGTAAAGAAAGATGGGTTTAGCGCTGACTACAAATCGCCAATTCTTTTTAATGCTCCGAATGCAACACATAGGAAATATATAGAGCATCTTAAAGGTGATATAACTGGATTGATGGAAAACCCGACAGGAAATGTTATAAAGAAACATTCAGCAAGTTCAGGTTATAAAAAACTAGACAAAAAGCTTTCTATTGATACGGCTGGTACTACTACTTCAGCTTACAGTAAGAGACCACACGAATCTTTTAGTAGATTCGGAGTCGATAAACAAAGAAAGAGGTTAAGGAAAATGAAAATGATAATGGCACAAAGAGATGCAATGAGAGGTTTGAATGAATCTCCAATAGGACACCACAGGATGTAATAAATGATAGGAACACTTATAGGCGGTTCAGTCATGATGGGCGCACAACAACTTTCAGGCAGTATGTCAAATTATATGTCTATGGGTGCTGCTTACTCAATGGGCTTCTCGCCTTTGACATCTTTAAGCGCAAACGATATGATATATTTCAAGCCACCTGAGGGCGCAGGCAACAAAGTGCACATGGAAGGGTTTGGAAAAACTTTTATCAAAGAGCAGATTAAAGGAAATGTAAACCCTTTACCCCAGCAGACAGTGAGTCCTAATAGTATAACTGGATACAGAATACAAGATGGAAAAGCTGTAAGAGCGAATATGAAGGATATGATTCCATCTGGTGCGCCTGGTGTAGCAATGAGTTTGATTGGCCCTGCAGTAAGTGCTTATTATCTAGTCGGAGGTTACCAAGATAATGGAATTATAGGTTTGACTGATGCTTACTTTTTAGATATTGCAGCAAGTTCTGCTGCTGTTTCTGCAAATTATAGCAGAGGAGTTGGTCCTACTGACAAAATGGTTACACAGAATCCAGTATTAAAAGGAACAGTAGGCGTTAGTAGAACTGTTGGTTTTGGAGGAATGGCGCTTTCTGGTTTTGGAGCTTATAGCGGTTACGAGATTGGTAAAAGTATAGCTGGGATTCCTGGAGGGTTTGCTGGTGCTTTTGCTGGTGCTCACTTCGGAAAAGGGATAGCTAGACATCCTGGAGTGTTCTTACCTCTTGCTGTAGGAGCTTTTGCTTTGAAAGAAGCGGGAAGTTTTGCAGTTAGTGCAGTTAGCCATGTAGTAAAAGAAGGTCACAGAAGAAGAAAAATGAGGGGAAGAATTGATACTGCTGGAGACACGGCCGCATTCTTTAATAAAAATGCAATAACTATGAGAGGAAGAGCATTTGAATCAATGAGAAAATCACATCTAAATGCTAGAAGCGCTCTAGGTATGGAAGCTAACATGACTCATATGAATAGAAATTATTTTTAAAAGGTAAAAAATGGATATCAAGAAAGAGCTTTATATAGAGAATGAGTATGGGTATACACACCAAGACCCAGATGCAGTTCTATCTAAAGAGGTAATACAAGAATACAAAGAGAAGTACAATATAAATACAAACGTACATAGAACTTGTGTTAACTGTCAAATTAGACAAATAGAAAAGTACAAGAAGGAAAACGATGACGATCCGAAAGGATTTAAAGTTAAGTGCGATTTCATTCCTAAAGGCTTACCTGCAGGTTCAGCTTCTAAAGTTAGACAGATAGCTGATGACTCTGACATCCCCTACGATAGAGCAAAGAAGTTGGTTCTCGCTACTGTAGATCCAGTAGCTTGGGCAGAGCTAATGTTAGGTTTTGATGATAGCAATGAGAACTGGGCTATTAGAAGCTATCAGAAAGAACAATTAAGATGCTCTGCGTACAGGCTTGCTTGTAGGGAAGGTCGTCGTAGTGGTAAGACTTTTATTATGGCCCTGAAACTAGTTTACTATGCTTTTAACCTTTTAATAAATAAAGGATTTGATTCATCTGGAAATGAAGTAATTGAAGGACCTTCTATAATGATAGTTACTCCTTATCAGGCTCAATTGACTAATATTTTTAATGAGATGGAAGACTTAGTTAAAAGAAACAAAGAGCTTGCACATCAAGTAACTACAGGAACTGCAGATAGCCTTTACATAAAGACTCCAATGTTTAAAATGGAGTTTAGGAACGGCGGATCTATCAGAGGTTTTGTTTCTGGTTTGGGTGTTAAAGGTGATGGATCTGGTGGTGGTACTATTCGTGGTCAGTCTGCCGATGTTATATATCTAGATGAAATGGATATGATTCCCGAAGACATTCTAGATAAAGTTATCACTCCTATCCTATTAACGAAGCCTGGAGTTAGGTTGATCGCTACTTCAACTCCCATTGGAAAGCGCGGCAAATTCTTCCAATGGTGTTTAGAAAGGGATGACTTTAAGGAAGACTATTACCCTTCTTCAGTTTTACCTCATTGGGATTCCATAAAGAACGAACTCTTAAAAGAGAATACAGAGGAAGGCTTTCGAGCAGAGTATATGGCTGAATTCATAGAGGGTTCTTTTGGAGTCTTTAAGCCTTCTTGGATCTTTAATGCTAAGAAAGATTACGAGTACCATGAGACTAAACTACATAACGTAATGCTAAGACTAGGAGTACCTAACGTCAACGAAATGATAAAGTGCATTGGTATTGATTGGAATAAGAATGCAGGTACAGAATTCTTTGTTATGGGGTATTGCACTAGTACTGGGCTTTGGATTGCTTTAGATGCTATAAATGTTCCAGCAACTCAGTATTCTGCTAAAAGGTGGATGGAAGAAGTAATTAGATTAAACTACAAATGGAAACCTGATTACATATATGCTGATGAGGGTTACGGACATACTATACTTGAAGACTTAAAACTGTATTCACATAGAATAAAAGCCAAGCCTAATAAAACTGAAATGGATATACAGACTGCTAGATTAAACGACAGATTGGTTTCTTTTAACTTTTCTAGAAATTTAGAAATTAGAGATCCAATCGATGGTAAACTTATAAAAAAATCGGGAAAGCATTTTCTTGTAGAAAACGCTATAAGGATATTCGAAGATGGAAGAGCAGTACTGCCAGCTTCTGATGACGTTATATCAAAGCAGATGTTAAACTACATAATAACAAAAAGACATGCTGTGAATAACAAACCAGTATACGGAATGGAGAACAGACATATAGGCGATCATAGATTGGATGCATTAATGTTGGCCTTAGGTGGGTTGACTTTGGAAAGTTCAGTTTACTCTAATTCTGGACAAATGGAGATATCGATACCCGAATTCTTCGGTAAGGAAGAATTCAATAATAATAGCTTTTCAACTGCAGGAGATCAGGAAAGAGAAATTAGAGATGGCCTAGGGCGGTATAAAGTGCCGAGGGCGTATAACATACTAAAAATAATGCGCGGCGATGGCTCAGATAAACAAGACGCAGAAATTAGACAAAAATACTACAATGAAGGTGTTTGGGATGTTGATAATAAATATGAAAGAAAAAGAAGAGGGCAAAGCTTTAAAAACAATGAAGAATCAAGTATAATGGAATCAATAAGAAATAAGAATAACAACTTTAGACCTTCCGAACCTATAAGTAGGGGTCCTCGAAGAAACAGAAGAGGAAAAAGGTCTTGGAGAAAATAGTTAATATTTAAGGAGAATAGAAAATGTCAGGAAGATTAAGAGCAAGTAGATCACTTATGCATCAGATGGCTCAAATGACCCTAGGAAAAGGGAAACCACCTGGAGGGGTGCCTAGAGCTACTAGTAAAGCAACGAGTAGTGCTGCTGGACCGATGAGAACAGATCCCGATGGAACACAATATTATCACGGTGGATTTACCGTTCCACCAGAGCCTAAAGCTCTAGCGCCTGCAGTTAGCAGTTTTAAATCTTATGGAACTAGTGGAGGACCACAGTCAAGTTTTACACCTGTTGGCACTGCAACTAAACCTAGTTTTACATCTATGCAAGGTTCATCAAGAATAAAAGAATACACTCCCCCTCCTCCTGCAATGCTTCGTAAGTATCCAGGTGTAAGGCCTCCCGCTGCTGCAGTTCAAGCTAAGGGGCCACATCCAGCTCTTTCATCAGGAGGGTCAATTATTGAACTTGATGGACCTTCCGGTAATATTCTTTATGGGCAGAAGGGAGTCATTCCTAGCAATGCTCCTGCTGCTAGAATTAGTATTACTGGAAAGGCAGTCTCTAATCCTAGTTTAGAAACTGTAAGTTCTAGACATTTGCAAAATAGTGTCAGTCCAGTTAGAGCAGATGCAATTAGGAAAGGTTACAGTCAAGAATTGCTCACGGGTGCAAATGTAAAAAAAGGCAATGAATGGCACGATGTACCCGGTGAAGCAATGGAGGCTTATAAAAAGGGTGTCCCTGTAGATGACTTTTTGGATAGTACTACCATATTGGGTGATTATAATCGGATTGTTACTAAGGAAGGTAGTGCTGCAGTTCCAGGCAAGCCAGGAATTTTTGGTTTTGGAGGGACAAAGGGTAAACCTGCGATTCCTGATGAAACAAGACCAGAAACCTATAGAGATTTACTTGCAAGTAATAAAGCTAAAAATCCAGTATCTTCAAAAGAGCCTATATATGATAGTGCTACGACTGTAAGTCAACTTAATAAAGCTACAGGAGTAGCAACTGGTGCAGGTGGTGGTGCAGATGCCGCTTTAACTGGTTTAGGTTATTACGGTGCTTCTGCTATGTTTGGTATTGGTGCTACAGCTATGGCTGAAGGTGGATTCTCTATGGAAGGTATAACTACTGGAGCTGTTATGGGTGTTGGAGGTGGAATTGTTGGTAGAATGGCTGCTGGATCTCTTCAAGGTGGATTTTTAAATCAGAGTATGAGAGGTACTGGATCCTTTATTGGCGATGCTGCTGAAGATAGTTTTGCTGCTGGAATGAGAGGTACAATTGGAAGTGGATTAACTAATGCTGCAAACTCTTTATCTGGAATGAGTCAAGCTGCAATGACTAATACAAATAGAGCTATGACTTTTGCTGGAGCTGGTTTGGCTGGATTCTCGATGGGTAGGGATAGAGACCACTCAAGAGGGTTTAATAGTGGCAGAGGTAATAGATTTTAGTTATAATAAATGAAGTAAAAAACTCACCCCCGTTAGGGGGAAACTATTTGCAAGGACATTTAAGAGCATGGCTTTAAGTTTACTAGATACCGATTATAATAACTACGGTAACGATCCATATAGAAGTTTTCATGATGGCTTTTCTGGTCAAACTCATGAAAATAAATTTTACATTAGAAACACTGATAAAACCAGATACTATACCAATGTAGTTGTTCAGCCTAAATTTAGAGACGGTTACAATGATCTAGGAGTTTCTGGAAATACAGGTTGGAGTATAAAAGTAATGTACGGAGAGTTGCAACCTACTGAAGAAGAATGGTCTTTGGTAAAATCTGGAGATGCGTTAAAGATACCTGATATTGGTAGTGAGTTTAGTCCAGATACAGTTATAAATCATCCTATTTGGGTGAGGATATTTTGCCCTGGGAGTACTTCCGCGCAGATAAAAGAGAATATGTATGTATCTATTAGTTATTTCGAAAAGGTTTGTAAATGAAAAAAGTAATTAGTCACACTGATTTTATGAGAGCTATCGAGGAATTAGAGAAGATTCCTTTCGATGAGAAGGCTCAGAACTTGAGAGCTGAGTATTTAGACATGAGAAGTACTTCTGAGAAAGAAGCTGAAGAAGATATTAATAGTATATTTGTTTCAGCTCTTGAAAAAGATATTAGAAGTCTTGATACTGTACCTTCTCCTCTCACTAAAGAGGAGAGTGCTGCTTTCGATAGCAAGTATACAGAGACTGCAGAAGATTTAAAAGAGCTTTTTCAAAAAGTAGAGAAAGCTAAAATTGCAATTGATAAACAGATAAAAGATATTGAAGGCGGTTTTACTGTTGATCTTAAAGGCAGCCCTAGAGTAAGAAGAGCTTGTAAGAAGATATTCGGCGATAGAAAGAGATATATTAGTTACGACGACTATTTAAAAGCTAGAGAAATTAGAGATTCTTTCACTTCAGAAGAAGGTGAGAGTATGTTTAGGGATGAGGAGTAAGGGATGGGACTCTTTAAAGATGCGATGAGAGGTAAAGAAATAAATGGAGAGCAAGACGGCTCTGAAGAAAATAAAATTGCTTCTGATCAAGAATATATGAAGCTGTTTATGAAAATAGGGCGTGATTTTGTTCATAAAGATGATATAATAATAATCATCGACAAGCTCCTGGAAGCTTTAGATCCACTTGGCCAGAGCGGAATAAGAAGTAGTGATTTGGTAGCAGATATAGGTGCAAAAAGAAGAGCAGAAGAGTATAAGCATTTCTTAGATAATGATAAGCTTGGTTCTGACTACTATAACGATTTAATTGATTTAAGTGAAGAATGAGCGAAAACGAATTATATTTAGATGCTGCTGCTATTTGCGATCATTATGAAAAAATAGCTAGACTTGATTTTAGCAGAAACTCTGCATTGGTTACTCTTAGTTCTAACTTGAATGTAGTTGACCAAATTGCTAAAGCTGCAGAAAACGCTCTGAATCAAATGGCTGGGATAAATTCGGAAATATCTGACGAATCAAAGCCAAGTGTAGACCAAGAGCCTTCGAAAGAAGAGACTAAGGTTCAAGACACTGAAGTTAAATCTGCTCAGAATAGTTGTGAAGATGTAAACGTTCCGTTTATTGGTAAAAATAAAGAGTTGATAGCTGAAGGTCAAATACAAGGTGAAATTCCTAGTGTAGCTGAAGGTTATGGCCTCTTTCCTTCTAACTGGGAAGAGCCAAAAGAAGTTCTCGACACATTGGAAGACTGTTATAATTGTAATTTAAGGGCAGACTTCAAGTGGCAGTTAAAGCCGCTCAATCTAATGAATGAATTAAATAAGCTTATCGATCAATTGCATGGAACAATTGATGATATATTAACTTCTTTAGAACCTTTTGATTTTCTAAAAGGCATTTGTGATTTTAAAGGTAAGTTTAATTTTGTCTGTGCTGCTGATTGGATGGCGCTTCTAATGGCTTGGGATGGATTGCTATCGAGTTATTTTGGCCAACTAGTTAGACTTTCCCTTAACTGGACTTTTATAATTGGACCCTTTATTAAATGGATAATAGACTCTGCTGGCGTAATGATAGATGTAGTAAGGAGAGCACTGTCTGCTCCTTTGGATTGTTTGGCTAATTTTTTAAAGCAAGCCATTCTGTTAAAAAACAAAGCAATTGACTCTTATGATTCTACTGTTGCGTTTGCAGAAACTTTGCCTGAATATTTTAAGAATTCAGGATGGGAAGATAAGTACAAAGCTCATAACCGACTAAACGTTCAGAAAGGAGAACTCGGCGCTGCAGGGTATATCTTTGGAAAAGAAGAAGGGGCGTTTAAATTTACTGGAGATGGAGATGGTGTATTTACTGGTTTTGATTATAGTTTAAATGATACCGCTGAAGATTACTTCAAAAAGAAAAAAGCTCAGAGGGCCCTAGAGAGAAAACAGAAGAAAAAGCAAAAGCTTCAATATAAAATTAAAGATCAAGAAAGCGAAGTAAAAAGCAAAACAAGAAACGCTGATATTGCTATCGAGAATCTAGAGAAAGCTTTTCCTTACGATAGCGCTACTGAAAAAGAATTAAAATTCAAAGAGAGACAAATTAAATCATATGGCAAGATGATAAGTGATGAGCAAGAAAAACTTGAAAGGCTCGAGTCTAAGAAAGATTCATTTGGGTTTTTAGAGAACATACTTCTACATGTCAATGAAGCAAAAGCTTTTATAAATAATCTTTTTGCTAATTTTTTGTTATCTTTGAAATCTTTAAACACTTGGGTAGTTGGGAGTTTGAACTTTTCAGTAAAACTTGGTGGCCAAATCTTAATGGTACTTGATTTAATTAAGATGGTTAATGGTATTATTAACATCAGTAAAGCTATAAATAAGAAAGGGCTTGATTTTGATGGTCTTTGTTCTTTAGCTGAAGAAGATCCAGAAGCGGCAAAAGAGTTAATGAATAGATGGTTTGGAGGAGACACTTTAATATCGGATACTAAGAAATCGGTTGCAGATGCAGCTGAAGATATAAAGCAATTTGAGGATAAGTTTTGCGGTGGTGTTGATGTGAATACTTTTTCTGGCGCAAATCCATCCGGAGGATCATCTGGAAGTTCCGATCCATCTGATTTAGATAATATAGATGCAACTGTAAATATAAGTGATATAGTTTATGATGACGAATAAGGGATTAATATGAATATAAAATTATTGAGTCAATTAATTGATGTAGTTAGAGTAGAAGACAAGACCATTCTTTCTAAACCGAATATAGTTAAAAAAATTAGCTCTAAGTCTATATCTTATACTGAACGACATAGAGGTAGTTGGTTTAAGCCTGAGTACGATTTGGAAGAAATACAAATCGCTCAAGATACAGATAGTTACCTTTTTAGATCTATTAAGAAGAAAGTAAATAGATTTTTAACTGCTGGTTGGGAAATTGTTGGAAACAATAAAGAGACCGTAGACTATATAAAGAAAAGAATATCTGAAATAGAATATGTTTCTAGTCAGCCCTGGAATCTGCTACTTACAGATACTGCTGTTGATTTATTTAGATTTTCAAATTGCATGTGGGTTAAAAGTCGAAATGTAAATTCTTCTTCTGGTAAAATTAGAAAGATTTTTGGAGCTAGAGAAGTAGAACCAGTTGCTGGATATTTTATAATGCCTTTCGAAACTTTATCTTTCAAGACTAAAAGAAGTGGGGATATTAAAAAGATTAGACAGAAAATGCCATCAGGCGATTTTCGTGAGTTCTTTCCTCATGAAGTTGTACATTTCTACGACAATAAGAAGCCAGGTTTCGCTATGGGTACTCCAGAGATTACACCAGTTTTAGAGGATATAGCTTTACTTAGAAGGATAGAGGAGAACGTTGAAGATTTATTAGAAAGCAATCTTTACCCGTTGTTTCATTATCAAGTTGGTTCGGATAGTCTTCCTGAAAGGTATTCACCCGAAGGAATTAAAGAGACTGACATTGTTAAAAGTAGTATCGACTATATGCCAGCTGGTGGAATTTATGTCTCAGACCATAGGCACAAAATAACTGCTATCGGCTCTGAAGGTAGAGCTTTAAGAATAGAAGGGTACCTGGATTATTTTAAGAAAAGAGTATTTGCTGGGCTCGGAGTTTCTTCTGTTGATATGGGTGAAGGAGACACAGCTAACAGCTCTACGGCTCACAGTTTGTCTAAATCAGCAATATTGGATGTTGAAGCAATGCAAAAAGTTATGAAATCTTTTATAGAGTTTCATATTTTTAATGAACTTCTACTTGAAGGTGGTTATGATCCTTTAGAGCAAGACGATAGGGTTGAAATTAAATTTGGGGTAGTAGACATGGAAGTAAGGAGTAAGCTTGAAAATCAAACTATACAGCTATTCTTAAATAAGCTTATAACAGAGACTGAAGCTAGAAAGAGATTAGGCCTACCTCCTGAAGTTGATATAGAGGAAACACATTACAAGTTATATGAAGAGCCTTTAGCTTTACTTAAAATGAGCGGCCCTAATACTGCCGCTACTGAAGCTCTAGTTGAGTCCGAAAGATCTTCTATAACTAGAGAAGGCGCCGAGAAAGAAAAATCTTCTAGTGTTGAGAGAGAATCTAGAGGAAGGAAAGGAGAAATGGCCAAACAGGGAGCTAGCAATTTAAGCACAAGCATATCTAAACCTGAAAATCAGCATGGGGTTAGAACCTCACCTAAGTTTACAAGCGATTATGTGGTTTTACGTTTGAATGCTATTCAAAATATATTTGACGATATACTTGACAAAACCAAGGAAAACTATTTAGTATATAGTAGTGTTAAAGAAAAATATATAAATATATTAGACAATTTGCTATTAGATATAAATAATTTTGAAAAAAACTTGAAAAATAACGAGAATGTTATAAATAATAATGATAGAATAGATTCTGTATTTTCTCCAGGTTTGGAAGAAATATTAGAATTATACGAATTTAAAACTTTAAGTTTAAAAAAGGAATTTACAAATGATTAAATTGATAGACTATGTTAGGGTTGCTCCAGATCCAAAACTCTATGATTTGTCAAAAAAAGATAAAATTGTTTTAATTGATAACGCTATTAATAATTCTACTAAGCATGGTTTGATTATTACTTACGATTTAAGTCATTCAGCTAGAAAAATAAACAACAGGATCTACACTGTCGCTGGACAGCAAAATGGTATTAAATCTCTTTTAACTCCATATGCCAAACCAATACTTCAGCACCATGATGGTGGTAGAGATCCTATTGGCCGTTTCATTCGTGGAACTTGGCAAGATTTATCTCCTGAAGCTATTAAGCATTTTAATAATTTAGATTCTTTTATGACATTTAAAAGAGATGTAAACAGTGACGATCCAGAACGGATTTATAAAGCTCTCAAGAAAAACAATTTACTTAAAAGCAGAAATTGGCCTGGTTTAGGTAGAATGAGAGTTCAAGCCAAAATTAACGATAAAGAAGCGATTGAAAAGTTTCTTGATGGTAGATACATTACTTTTTCTGCTGGTTCTACTACAGATAGACATGTTTGTTCTATTTGTATGTCTGATTGGGCTAAAGGTGATATTTGCGAGCATAGACATGGAAAGAACTATGACGGAGAAACTTGTGTTTTTATAACTGGTGACTTTGTTGTTCTTGAAGGTTCTGTAGTAAATATGCCAGCTGACGATTTATCTCAGATACAATCGATGGAATTCCTTTCAGATGGAATCAACGGTACTAAAGTAGAAGATTCTTATATCGAGAAAGAATATATATATTTAAGTGACTCTATAATGAATTTTAATGAGGAGGTTCAGATGAAAAATGAGAGTAATCCGGAACAACCTGCTGTAAGTGAAGAGGAAGTTGAGCAAACCGAAACTTCTGAAATTGCTGATGCTTTGGAAGTTTCTGATGATGTAGAAGTAGCGGATCAAGTAATGACTAAAGTCTATGATTACATTGATCAAGCTATTAGTAAATTAAAGGATAATACCGATGAAGAGAAAGAAGAAGTCAAATCCGAAGATACTGGAGAAGTACTCAAGACCGAAGATAAAAAAGCAGATGAAGTCCAAGAGCTGGAAGGAAGCGATGGGACCGAGGTACAGGGGGTACAAACCGATATACAAGATGAAGAAGAGAGTAAAGAAGTGAAAGTTGCTGACACTGATGGTGATATTAAGAATATCCTTGCAGAAGAAATTGCAACAATTAAGAATAAAAAACTTCAACTCCAAGACACTTCCGTAGATTGGTATCTACTTGATGCCGCTCTAAATTTTGAAGTAGGCGACAAAGCGCTTACAACAGAAGCTAGAAATGAGCTTCCTGATTCAGTTTTCTGTGGACCAGAAAGATCTTTTCCAGTTCATGACTGTGCTCATGTTACTGCTGCTAAAAGATTAATTGGCAGAGCAAAACTATCAGAAGATCAAAGAGCTAAAGTTTTAAACTGCATTGATACAAAAGCGAAAGAAATGTCTTGTGAATCTTCTCAAGATTCAATTAAGAAACAATACGAAGAAGTTATTTCTCAACTGAAAGAAGAGATTGAAACTTTGAAAACAAAAGTTAATAAAATAGAAGACAAGAATGAAGACAATAAAATTGTTTTAGAGCCTGTTGAAAATCCTTCAGTTGCGACTTCCGATCAATCAAGTCCTACTGGAGAACAAAAGATTAAATCACTAGGTTCATATGAACAGCAAATTGTTGACAATTATAAAACTATATTAAATAGTGACGGTGAGTGGAATGCGCAAAATTACTTTAATAGTAAAGCAAAATACTTACCAAAAGGTTTTCACCCAAAAAAATATTTAAAATAATAAGGAGATTTTAAAATGGCTATTAAAAAATTTAGTGGTTCATTCAGAACAAGAGATGATGTATTCGATAACATTACCCCGAATAACATGGTCCAACCGAAAGTATCTCACCCTGCAGGTGAATGGAAGCCTGCTGCTTGGTTACCTGTAAAATGGAAAGGTGAGGCATCAAAAGATTATTTCGTAATTTCATCAGGAAAAGTAGTATCATTGGATGCTTCTGGTCGCGTAGTACCTTCTGGTTTGCGTAAAAAGGCTGTAGCTGCAGATCCTATTTTTACTTATACTTCAAATGACGTTTCAGCTAAAACAGAAGATATTAGAACTGGCGAACCTTTAACAGCTGCTGCTGTTAAGACTGTTACTCTTGAAGAATTCTGCGTAGCAGTTCTTGAAAGAGGCTGGGTAGATCATAATGATTTGTCTATCTCTGGAGTGAGATTGGCATTTAATGGTACTGCTGACGACGATGATGCTATTGAAATTATTAAATTGTTCATTTCAGAACCAATTGGTATCTGTGCATATGACATCTATTCTTGGGCAGGAGATTCACCTGACTCATTAAAATATACAAACTATCAAAAGCAACACTTGATTCAGTTTATTACTGAAGCTCAAATGAGATTGCCACAAATGGCTAATAGTACTCAAGTACCTGCAAAAACTTTTCAAAATACTGCCTATGTGCCTGGTACTCATGGACAGTTTCCTACTGGGTCTGCTGTTTTGTTACTTACTGCATCTGATTTAAATGATCTCGAAAGATACGATAGAGAGTCCGATGAAGTTCTTTACTCTGGTGGAGCTTCTGCTTCATTGAAAGGAATTTATCTAGGAAAGACGAAGTTAGTTCCTGAAATTAATGCTTTAACTGCTGCTAATAAAGATACTAAAATTGATGTTACTGGAGCTTCTACTGTGGCAGCTGTTGTAAATGCAAAGAAACGAATTCAAGATATTTCTAGCCTCGGAGATTATTTCTTTGATGCTGCTGTTGGAGTTCTTATAGTTCATTCAGATTTTGATGATACTACCGCACATAATAATGATACTATTTCTCCATGGGAATATGGCAGTGCTGCTTCTGCAGAACATCAACACATTTACTTCGTAGGCCCTTGTAAGCCTGGGGATTATATTGATTATGACGTAGAGTCTAACTTTACTGCTACTGCTACTAAAGCTGATTCACTTGGACGAGTACTTGAGATTCAATCATTCCCTAAATCATTAATGGATAGAACAACTACAGCTTGGCAAGGTTCTTCTTTCGACGCATCTATGAGAATGCCAGGTTCTGCAACAGAAGGACTTCCTGATAATTTGACACTTTCTGGTCAAAACGGTGAAGTCGTTGGTAACAGAATGGTTATTGCTAATATTAGAATTTTATAATAAAAGGAGATTAATAAAATGGAATTTAAATTAATAGATGGAAGTGCTTTGCAACTTCCTAGTAATGAGAAAGCTGCCGCAAGATATCTAGCTGATATGATTGCAAATAATGGTCAGCTTCCAGATTCAGAAGAAAGAGTTAAATGGTCGACTTTTGTTGAAACCATTTCTCCAAAGAACACAGACTTGGTAAGAAGTTCAGAGATTACTCCTCTTCTTCAAAAGTCTATGGAAATCCTTATTCGTGAACCAGTAGAACCTAATCTTGTAATTACAGGATTGTTCAATAGAGTTCAAGCTGAAGGTCTATCTACACAAGTACTTGCTGGTGCAATTGGTGCTGTATATGCTCAAGATGTTCAAGAGCATGGTACTTATCCAGAAGTAAACTTCCAAATCGGTGGTGCTGTTTCTACAGCTTACATCGGAAAAGCAGGTATCGCTGCTTCATTTACTGATGAAGCGCTTCGTTACTCTACTTACGATATCATGGCTATGAATCTTAAGCTTATGGGCAATGCTCTTGCTCGTCACAAAGAACAAAAAGCTGCTGCTTTCTTGAAGTCTTTAGGTACATCACTTTTTGATAATGATAAGCCTGCTGAATCTCTTTTTGGTGTTCTAAGTGGACGTAATGAAGCATTAAGTCAAAATGGTGCTATGACTATGGATGATCTTATGAAAGGTATGGCTCACATGTCAGAAGAAGGATTTGCTCCAGATGTACTTTTGATGCATCCTCTCTTTTACTATAACTTTGTAAGAGATCCAGTTTTGCGTCAAATGATGCTTGCTCATGGTGGTGGACAGTTCTTTAATCCATACACAGGAAATCCTGGCCCTCAGAATCCTTGGAATCAAGGCGCAATGGGAGCTATGGGTCCTTCCAATGGTCGTTCAATTGTTCCTGGTGGAAATATCGCTGGTGAGACAGCTACATCTTTAGCTAATCGTTCTCAACAAGCTACTTCTGCTCCTAACATTCCTTCTTACTTCCCATTTGGATTTAGAGTTGTTGTTTCTCCTCTTTGTCCTTTTGATCCAGAATCAATGAAAGGTGACATTTTCCTTCTTTCTTCAGGTAATGTTGGTTTTTATCTTGTTGATGAAGATCCTACAACTGTAGAATGGAGAGATGAAAATACTGAAGTTGTTAAAGTTAAGATTCGTGAACGTTACGGCTTTGCTGTTGCTCATGAAGGTCAAGGTGTTGGTGTATTGAAAAATGTACGCGCTAAGCAAAACTTCTGGGATGGAACAGTAAATGCTGATGCTAGTTTAGGTGTACATGTTCCTGATGCTACAATTTCTTAATTTTAATTAATTAAACTTGCAGTGCTAAAGTGCCAAACCAGGGAGGAGGTTTTTCCTCCTCCCTTTTTATAATTAGGAATAATTAGTATGAGCGATAATGAAGATTTACTTAAAAAATGGAAAGAGATAAAGAAAAAAGAAGAAAGAGATAACCCATATGCTGGTTTTATTATTGATGAAGGCGAATTTGTTGAGATTAAACCAGGTGTTCAACAGTTAAGTGTTGAAGAATTAAAAGAAGAGGAAAACGATAATGGCAGCTCCAACGATAACAGCAATATATCCGAGCAACAACGCGACTAGTGTTCCTGTTGGTGCAAACATTGAAATTACCTTTTCTACTGCATTAGATTTATCTACTGTAAAGAATAATATAGTTCTTTATGGAAAAGATTTTGATTTTGCTTCTGGCCCTGATACTGCTGTTTACTTTAATGAAGATGGAACTAATAAAGAATTTTTAAAATCACCTGGATTTAAAGGTGTAGTTAAATGTGATTATGAATTAGTATACATTGATTCAAATGGAGATACAGTAAGTTTAGAGCCCACCAGCATTTCTGATGAAAGTGCTGGCCCATACACCCACAAAGTAATTATCAAACCTAAGACTATACTGTCTCCTGACTTGGATTACAACCTTTATATTATAGGTGAAGATGAGTCTGGAACTAATAAAGGTATAAGTACTAGGACAGTATATGAAGTTGATTCCAGCGGTGCTACAGGTACAACTGGAGTCATGCATGTTTATGGTGGATATAAAGGCGAATCCCATGAAACTGTAAACGTTAAAATCACTACTGGTGGAAACATTGGTACTGCTGAATATAAGTGGTGGTATTCTACTGATGTAGAATCCAATGCTACAACTGGAAAAGTTACATCTAGAAGATTTAGAAAACTAGATAAAGGTATTCAGATTAGATTTACTGGATCATCTTTTGTTGTTGATGATGTCTATACTGTGAATGTTAGAGCGAAGGAGATGCTTGAGCAATCTTATACATCTTCTTTCTCTACTTCCAATACAGAAGTAACGCAGCTTCCAGATACCACCTCCACTAGTGTTATTGGAACATCTGTATCTAGTGTTTCTGGAGTACCGTTAAGTATCATTGACGTTACCCCAGCAGATGGAGCAAGCCATCAAAAATTTTCAGATAGAAAGATAACCATTGAGTTTTCTGCTACATTAGATTCTACTACAGTTACTCAAGATTCAGTAACTGTTTTAAGCTATCCAATATCTGGTATAATATCTTCAGCAGATGAAGAGAGTGAGTTGTTTAAGAAACTCACAGTTGATTCAAATAAAATTATTATAGATTTATAAGAAGGACTATTTATGAGTTATAAAAGAGATTGCGTACCAGTAGGCCAGGTTGTTACTTTGCAAGCAATCTTCGTTGATGCTTGTAATAAACCTGTTGATCTGGATACCGATACTTTAACTTTAGAGATATACAATTCTTCTGGAACTTTAGTTACAACTATAGCTAGTGCTAGTATTACTAATATAACTACTGGTTTTTACGAGTACAGTTATACTGTTCCTTCCGATGCAACAGAAGGTTTGTGGAAAGATAAATGGAGTGGCCAAATTGGCGGCGTTGATATTAGTAATGAATTTACTTTCAAGATTATGGAAACTGGAAGTATTAAATTGCAAACCGTTAATGGTAATACTCTAATTGTAATACTCTTAAGTAAAACTATTGCTGACACCGATGGTAACGCTTTAGGAGAAGAGAAACAGTTAACCTTCTCTACTAGGTATAGTCCTTATTATGCTTCTCCTGATTTAGTTAGATTAGAATGTGGAAACTGGTTGAATGGAATTCCAGATGATACTTTAAGTTTAATGATCCATTGGGCTTCAAAAGAAGCAGATGTGTACAGGAAGAGATCTATAAAGAATAGAGATATTTTTGAAACTGCAAGATTGAAATTTGTAGTATACGATGTTGCTTTAAGATGTCTAATGCTTCCAGTAAATGGAAGTGGAGGAACAAAACAACTAGGGGATTTACTTATTAAGAATAATATGGACTTCGGTAAAGCAATTAAAGATATCAGAGATAAGAGAGAAGAATGGTTGAGAGTTCTAAACTCTGGCGGGTCTATTGTTCCTGGTCAAGGTTTTGCTCCTAGTATTGCTATCAAAGGGCAATATCATCCTGAGAACAAAAAGATGGGAAGGCTTTGGTGGTCTCCAGATGAGTTTCCATACAATCAACCTGCAGGAAATAAAAGTTTTAGAAAAGGAACTCAAAGAAAGTTTAGAAAAGGCTATAGTGATTTAAGTATAAGAAGTGTATACTTTAAAGACGAGGAGCCAGATTAATGAGTTTTAAAAGAAAGCTTTTTAAAGGACAAACTAGTGAGAAAAGCTCTCCTAACGAGATAAACTTACGAAGTGAGTTTGATAAGCTTGTTTTTGGTGCGGGTGGTGGAACACCCCACAAAAAACGGGTTTTAATTAGAAAGTTTCGATTGGATGATGGTATAAAAAAACAATGCGTTTGTCTAAGTGGTCTAACTAGAGAAGCTTCCCTTGAATGCCCTTTCTGTTTAGGGGAAGGATATTATTGGGATGAGAAGTGGTCAGATTGCTATTCTAATTATCTTGGCGCAGATGCTGGTCAGGGCAATAGGAAAAGAAATTTGGCACCTGGTGTTATTAGAGTAGATTATAAGATATTCTATTTTAGATTCGATGAAGAAATTAAATATACGGATAAAATAATTGAAGTAAAACTTGATATTGAAGGGAATCCAGTTGTACCATATATTAGAGAAGCGATATATAATCCTCAAACTATTGTAGAGAACAGAGCAGATAATGGCAGGCTTGAATACTATACAATATATGCTAGAGAACAAGATGCAATTGCAAGGGATCCTTAATGAGTAATAAAGAAAAAGCAACAATGTTAGAAGAGATATCTGAACAGCTTTCAAAAGAAGCACAGAAGTTTAGTATCGCTTTAAACAATAATGGCAAAATTACTTCAGTTTATGAGATTGAAACTAAAATTAACAACATTTATGAATTTGATGTTAATAAGTTTCTTCCTAATGCTACAGCTATGACTCTAGATAAGTTCTATGAATTAACAGCAGAGCTTATAAGAAATGCTCAAATACAAGATGGTATAATTGAGGATGAAATAATTGCATTCACAGAAGAATACACACCAGAAGAATTCCATAACTTTGGAGACGAAGTTATCGTTTTCAGACTTTTAAAAAGAGAACCCGCAAGAATGGACAGTAAGGGGACAAGTAGACCACAGCGAAATAGTATGCACTCTTATGAAATGTTAAAGCCTAACTTTCCTAATAAAAGTATTATTGTTGAGTCTCGTCCGATTGATCATATTATTGAACTTACTTGCTGGGCTAAAACTAATAGGCTCGCTAATAAGCGTGCCATTTGGTTAGAAAAATTATTGATAAATAACTCCTGGGTTTTTGAAACTCAAGGAGTAGAAAGATTTTATTGGGAAGGACGCGGACCTGATACTTATATGACTTCAGGCGAGCAAAGACTTTTCTATAGGCCTTTGAAATTTTTTGTTAGATTCAGAGAATTCGAGGCTAAATTATATTCAGTTATTAAAGATATTGAAATTATTTACGGAGGAAATTAAAAATGGCTAGAAATAAATATAGCGGTCAGATTTCTGCAGACTTTGTCAGTGGAAACTTATTCGAAAGTGATCGAATTACAGGACCATACATGTGTATAGTTGGTACAGCTAGCGCCGGACCATCTTACGTTTTGAGAAGAGTTTCTTCTCTTGCAGCTGCTGTTGACCTTTACGAAGATACAGATACAAAACTCATTAGAGATATTGCTTTGGCTTTTCAAGAAAACCCAAATGTAAACTTGTACTGTATGAGAATTGGTGGAACAAAAGCTTCAGTTGAACTAACACAAGCTACTACAAACGCAAAATTATATATTCAACCCCAGTATGAAGATGCTGAGATTCTTGAAAAATACAGATTTGCTATGATGAAGAGTACCTTATCAGAAAACTCAACAAATGAGTTTCCTAGATTGTTAATCTATGATATTGAAGATGAAATTGTAGTGTATGATAGTGATGAAATTGTAATAACAGACTTAGGTCTATTTAAAGTTACAATTGACAGTACATTTGAATACCATCAAGCAGGTTTAGATTCAGATGGAAATCCAGATTTTGTAGATTCAGCAAACTATCATAGTTTAGAAGAACTAAATGATGGAACTACTGCTATTGCTGCTTTGGGTGATTCTATTAGCAGTACTAATGCTATTAGTGGTTCGGTTTACATTGCAGGTACAGATGGATTAAGATTATCAAGTTCAGAGAAATATGCTTGTTTGCAAAAAGCTTATGACTTAATTGCTACAAGATATATGGACTTTATTGTTCCTTCTGACATATATGTAGATTCAGCTAATATTGTCGATACAGTTTCTGGTAACGATAAAGCTGCTGGTGGTGAAGTTTTAGTTTATCAAAATGTTGATTGGTCTAGTGGAGCTCCTACACCTGGAGATGCTACTTCTGATGTTCTTGGATATGCTTGGCACTTTAGATTTAAAGCAAAGACATACACATTTATGTCTGCAGCTTCTGACTTGTTTAGTGCTGCAGGGTTAGCTGCTACGCAAGTTACTGGTAGTATTGCAGCAGGCGGTGCTCAGGATGCTGATATTACTTTTGATGCTGCATTGAAAAAATGCTTAATCCATGACAGCCAATACAAAGTAAACAAAATTAAGTTTGCATTTGCAGATGTCCCAAGTGCTTCTCCAAATGTTGTCAGAACGGAAACAATTGACAGTGACGGTGTTCTTACTATCAGTTTAGCAATTAAAGCAGGTTCTGCAACTGCAGGTGAATTAAAAGCTGCTCTTGAAGCTTCTACTTATGTTGGTACTGCTACCATTGGTAGTGCTATTGATTCAGAGGTAATTACTAATGTTAGTACTGAAGAATCTGCAGAAACAGTAACTGGTTCTAACTGGTTAACTCACAAAGAGTTAGTTGGAGAAGATATACCTAGTGAAGTATGGAGTAAGTTTTCTAACTCTGCAAACTCATCTTTGAGAGAAGTTAACTTTGCTCATCAATTAGCACAATTCTGTTATTATGCTTCTAGTAGTTATCATATGTGTTTAGGTTTTGTTTCATTTAAGCGACCTACATCTTACAATCAAATTGATTTGGCTAACTACTTTGGTGAACTGCCAGTATATCAAGGATGGAATGGCAACTTAGGAAACGAAGCTATTAAGACTCCTGGAAATGGTATTCTTGGTAACAAGTTTATGGGTGGAGCTAAAGGTTATAGATACGCTCAATTGAAAAACGGAAGTGCAAGCAATGGTTACAGTTTTGGTGGATTTATTTGCACTAAAGGTCTTGGACTGCCGAATGGAGAAGGATATGGTATCGATCAGAATGATGAAAAAGTAGATAGAAATAAGTTTCCAGTTGATATTGGTAGACATATTGTTATTTCTGCTGCTTGGCCAACTGCTAGTGCAACTGTAGGTGGAACAACCAGTACATTTAAAACTTCTATCTCAAGTGTTCTTGCAGCGAGAATCTTTGGTTCACCTGTAAACAGAGAGCCTTTTGGAGAAGCAAATGGATTAGTAAATGCTTCATTGTCTTTGACAAGTTCTGAAAGTTCTCTAGTATCACAAGGTTATGCCGGTGATTCACGAGTTGCTAGAGTTTCTTTACTCAATACAACGAATCAAGGTTTAGTGTATCTTACTAGCATTTCTACAGCTGCTCATCCAATTGATGATTATAAGAGAATATCAACTATACGTTGTGTAAATAGAGTTGTAAATGGATTAAGAAGTCTTGCTAAAGGCTACATTGGTACATCTTTCAATTCTGCTAATATTCTTTCTCTTCAAACTGCCATTAACGGTTACTTGAAGTCAGAGAAAGATGTTGGTGTGCATCAAGGTGCCGTTGCTCAAATCTCTTATACTAGAGCTGACAGAATTAATGGCAATTTAAAAATTAAGTTAAGAATGATTCCACCATTCTCTCTTGAAACTATCGAAGTGGAAACATCTATATTGGCTGATGCTAGTGAATTATAATTAAGGAGATAAAAAATGACAACGAATACAAGTTCTTTAGATTTGGCTAGAACATACACTAGTTACTCTGGAGTAGATATTAAAGTAATAATGGGTGGAACTATTGTTGGAACAATGCAGGCGATTTCGTATGCAATCCAACGAGAAAAAGCGCCTATATACGTAATGGGGAGAGTTGATCCGTTAGCTTTCTCTAGAGGTAAAAGAGGTATCGCTGGTACTATGATTTCAATTATGTTAGATCAACATTTGATTTATTCTGATACTTTTCAGAACAACAAAGTTATCTTAGATAATGATGAAATTATAGCAACTGAAGATACTGATCTTAATGAAAGTACCGATTCCGCTGGAAACGTAACTGGTGGCTATAGTAATCCAAACTTTGCCGGTGCCTTAGGGCAAGCGGGCGCCACACCCTTTCAAGCAACAAATAGAACTGCGAGTGAAAGTATAGCTGATGAATGGGGACCTCAAACTCCTTCTTATATGGATCAAATTCCTCCTTTCGATACTTCTATCGTTGCAGTAAACGAATATGGTCGTGCTGCTATGATGAGAATCTATGGCTGTGAAATTCTAAATGAAGGTTCAGGTTTCTCTATTGATGATATTGTTATTGAGAATCAGATGACTTATATTTGTAGAACTATTCTACCTTGGAAAACTGTAGGTGGATGGAATATGGGTGGAACGGATGCCGATGGCAACAGTACTGCAACATATGCTCCAGATAACGCGGCACCAATTACATTTAGTTAGTAGTAGTTGGATATCCAGTTTACATTATATTTAAATTATACAGGTGAGGGTTTTGGCCCTCACCATTTATTACCTAAGGTTAAAGTATGGCATTTAGCAGTTCGCAAGCAAATAGATATTCTTACTCAGGTTCAGATGTAGATGCATTCGCTTATTTTCAAAAAAATAAGATGGTTAAATTAGACTCAATGCACACTGTGTCTTTATCTGTTTTTGAAGCTAAAGGTAGAGTGAGATCTCTTGGTTTTAAATCTGTCAGGGGTTTTACAAGAGCTGTTAGAGAGATTGCTGGCAGTTTAATAATGATGGTTGTAGAAGACCATCCCCTTGCTAATTTAATGGATATTAATCCGTATTATGGATCGAAACTGTATGGCAATCAAAGTAAATCTTCATGGTCTCTTGATGCTAAAAATACCGCTTTAGGTGCAGAAGTAACAGATGATGCTATTGGGGGTTTAGCTGGATTTCCTGATGCAGCAAAAAGTAAAAGAAGAATACCTACTACGCTTCCTCCTTTCAATATAGCTTTGCTATATAATTCTGAATCTACTTCTTCACCAAGTTGGCAGAAAACCAAAGATGAAAACCATGGTACTGCTGTGCTTATTATTGAAGATATAGAAATAGTA
>Ga0098059_1000525_pt1 | contig 22888 bp, 14 predicted proteins | sample 20_taG_FD_92580 | JGI IMG/M metagenome (GOLD analysis project Ga0098059, IMG submission 92580) | Marine viral communities from the Subarctic Pacific Ocean - 20_ETSP_OMZ_AT15318 metaG | ecosystem: Environmental > Aquatic > Marine > Oceanic | place: Subarctic Pacific Ocean | collected 2015-01-19
AATAAGATTATCTAACTTAAAACTAGATGAAATAGTTCAAGTATTTAGAGGTAAATCTAAATGGCTTAAATTTTAAGTATGGCAGAAATTAGAAATACCTTTGTTAAGTCAAAGATGAATAAAGATTTAGACGATAGATTATTGTCTAAGGGAGAGTATAGAAACGCTGAAAATGTACAAATAAGCAGATCTGAAGGTGAAGATGTTGGCGCGTTAGAAAACGTATTAGGTAATAATTTAATAACAAACTGGGGGTTAAACTCTATTAGTAATTTAGAAATAATAGGTTACACTTTAGAACAGGCAAGGGATAGAGCATTTTTCATAGCAACTAATTATACCGATGTATCTGATAGTGAAATTGACAACGCAGCTCCCTATGGTGCTTCTTGTTATATATTAATGTTAGACAATAAAGCTTCTGACTCTGCTAGTAAATATAAAATATTAGTACAAGGAAGGTTTTTAAACTTTTCTAAAACTCACCCAGTATATGGCATTGACTTAATAGAGGATCTTTTATTTTGGACTGATAATAGAAATCAACCTAGAAAAATAAATATAACAAGAGCTATAGAAAGTGTTAATTACTATACTAATGAAGAACAAATTTCTGTTGCTAAATTCAATCCATATAACGCACCTGTATTATTTGAGAGTAAAGTGTTTAAAGTAAGCACACCTGCTGGTGTTTCCACTCTTGGACCACATAGAGTATTTGATTCTGGTCCTACTAGTCCAGATGAGTTAAAAGTAGGTATGTTTCCTTTTACTGGTGTGGGCTCACAGCCTGATATTGACCCTACAACTGGTGTTTCAAGACAAGTTTCACTAGGACCAGATCCAGGAGCAACAGGTTATAAAATATTTTATACTAACATTGGTTCAAATTTTGGAACTACATCATCTAATTATTCTTTTTTCCAACCATCTTCTAAAGACGTTGTTAATCAATACTTACCACCAAGTACTCAACTTAAAGTAGATTCGGTAAGCGGTACTGTTTTAACTTATAATTCAGCTTATGGAGCGATTGGTGATGTACTAACAGAAATGCTATTACATTCAATTAGGTTTAATCCAAGTCTAGGTGTTACTGTTGTTTCTCATAATCCTGCAACTTATCAAATTACTTTTTCACAAAACGTTCAAACCTTAAATATTGCTGCAAATGATATAATACAACTAGCTTGGCCTAATCCCTATTGGGTCAGCTCATGGCCGGGTGATAAAGACTTTTTAAAAGACAAGTTTGTTAGGTTTGCGTATAGGTTTAAATTTGATGATGGTGAATATTCTTTAATATCTACTTTTACTCAAGCGGCTTTTATACCTAAACAAGATGGTTATATAAGATCTGAATTAAGTGAATTTCCATATCAACCTACGCCTGGAGTTGCCGACCCTGATTATCAATTAAGAAGTCAAGAAAGAGATATAAGAGATAGTACTATAGTTAGTTTTTTTGAAAACAAAGTAAATGAAGTTATTGTAAAAATAGATACTCCTTATCCTGTTAATCAGTTAGCTGACAAATTAAAAATAAAAGAAATAGATATACTATATAAAGAATCTGACGGGTTAGCAATACAAGTTTTAGAAACAATACCAATGACAGACAGTTCTATAACTAGTAATAGCACTAGTGTATATAATTACCAATATCAGTCTAGAAAGCCTTTTAGAACTTTACCCGAAAGAGAAACATTAAGAGTTTTTGACAAAGTTCCGATTAGAGCACTTACGCAGTCTGTGACTGGAAATAGAGTTATTTATGGAAACTTTATAGACAAACATACTCCTCCTCAAAATTTAGATTATAACGTTAGGATAAGCCCTAAATTAACTGTAGGTAGCGGTGGCACTAGTATTTTATCATATCCTAAACACACTGTAAAAGAAAACAGAAACTATCAAATTGGTATAATATTATCAGATAAATATGGTAGGCAATCTGATGTTATTTTATCATCTATAACTAATTTTCAGTTTGTTCAAGGAACAAACACAAGTGAACCTTTTGACGGTTCAACTGTATTTAATCCTTACAAACAGTCTAGCCCTAATAGTGGTACTAATAAATGGTTTGGAGATAGTATTAAAATATTATTTAGAAGTGAAATACCAGAAACAGCTAATTACGCTGCTGGATATCCTGGAATATACAAAAGTGGAAAATACACTGGTACTGTTAGTCTTAATAGCACTGGCACATTGATTAAGTTTTCTTCATTAGATAAAAATATAGCTGTAGGTGATGTAGTGACAGGCACAGACAGCGGTGGGGCTTTTATTGATAGTGTAGCAGAAGTAGATTATCCTAACAACCAGATAAGAGTAAATCAATCCCACGCACTGGTTATTGGTGATGTTCTTGAGATATATGGACCTGAAAATAAATTAGGATGGTATAGTTATAAAGTAGTTGTTAAACAACAAGCTGAAGAATATTATAATGCTTACTTACCTAGCTTAGCACAAGGAGACTACGCGGGTGATGGTGGACTTATTAATAAGGATAAAAGTACTTCTTATACACCACTTATCAGTGACAATATAAATAAGATACCAAGTGACTTAACTGAAGTGCAACCAGAGCAAACTCAGTTTAGAACTAGTGATAAAATCTTGTTTCCTAGAGTTGGTCCTGCGCCAATCGGTAATTCATCAGGTATTGTTACTAACACTGCTGGACAATATTATATTGATACACAATTTGTAACCGCTGATACAATTGCTAAAATTACAGATTTAGCAATTCAAAATTTAACACCTGCTGTTACTGGAAAAATTGAAATAGAAGGAATATATCAATCAAAAAGTAATCCTACTGTAGCTAGATTAAGCAATAATCAAACTAACATAGGCGGAGATGTTTCTGGTGGTGGTGTTGACACTGCCGCACAGCAACTAGCTATATTTGAAGTAAAACCTGCAACTTCTAGGATAGATATTTATTGGGAAACTTCTACTACAGGTTTAGTATCAGAATTAAACGAAGCTATTAATAGTGGTGGCGCAAGTAATCCATTAGAGCCTGAAGATCCTAATCCACCTGCTGAACAATAAATAAATATAATATGGCAACACAAATTGAAGTAGATTTTTACAATACATTTATACTGCAGAAAGCTATTAGTGTAAATCAATCCGTCACTGGGGATTGGGCTAACTGGCCCGGCGCTTACTTTCCTGGACCATTGGCTTTTTCAGGGGGTTTTGTTTATTATACTTGGTATGTTGAAGAAGCTAGAATACGAGGTGGCTATAACAACGTATCTACAGACCAAGGTGTTAGAGCTTATTTAGATGAAGAATATCCACTACAACAAAATAGAATTAGCACACTGATTTATTCAGGCGTTTATAACTCTAGAACAGGTGTAAATCAAACTAATGTGTTTTCAGTTGGAGATGCTATAACAAAGTCATTAGATCCAGTGTATGGATCAATACAGAAGACTTATTCAGAAGAAACTAACTTAATAGTGTTTCAAGAAAACAGAATACATAGAGCTTTAATAGATAAAGATACTATATATACAACTGAAAGTGGTACTCAAACTCAAGCAGGCTCAGCAGTTATAGGACAATTTGTACAATACAAAGGAGAATATGGAATAAGTAAAAATCCAGAATCTTTTGCAATATATAACTATAGGAAGTATTTTGCAGATAAGCAAAGAAATTCTATAATGAGATTGTCTAACGATGGGTTAACTGAAATAAGCATGTATGGTATGCGTGATTATTTTAGAGATGAGTTAGCTAAAATAGATGATAAAAACACATTGCAGAGCTTTGAAATAGCTTATACATCTGGTGGAAGTGTCATCCAGACTATGGTTAGAGTAGGTAGTACTACTACGCCTGCAGACCAGTACATAAGTGTAGGTATGAGGATACAAGGTCAACCAGGATATATAACACAATATGACTCAACAACTGGAGTATTATTTTATTCTCAAAAATTTACTTCACAAGTAACTGATCCAGTAGTTATAGAATATAACACTAAAGGAAAGGTAAAAGGAGGATGGGATATACATAATAAAAATTATGTTGTGTCAATGCAAACAACGCCTACACAAGTTACAAGACAAGAAAGTTCTTATAAGACATTATCTTTTGATGAAGAAATAAACGGTTGGGTTAGTTTCTTTAGTTACAAGCCTACTCAAATGTTTAGCCTTGTAAATAAATACTACACAACCGGTGCATCAACAGATGTAAATAGCACTGAACTCTACCAGCAGTATTATACAACTGTACCAGATCCATTAACGAGAGGCGTTTTCTATGGTGTTAGAAAACCTTCAAACGTAACTTTTGTATTTAACCCCCAGCCAGATGTAATGAAAAATTTTAATACTATTTCCTACGAAGGTAGTAATGGTTGGGAAGTTGTTTCTTACGTTTCTGGATTTACAGGTCAAGATCCTAACCCTAATGGTACAGCAACCTATGTACAGAGTAATGATGATATATTATCAATAAAAAGTTACGAAGAAGGTTCTTATGTAGACGCTGGTACAGGTTATACTTTAAGAGCTGGTTTTGACAGAAAAGAAAATAGATACGTATCAAATTTACGCAACGCATCTACAGCAATGGCCGGTGAAATAATATTTGGAGAACAAATGAGTGGTATAAAAGGTTATTTTGCTACGGTTAAAATAGAAACAGATGATACAACACAGTTAGGTGGACCTAAAGAATTGTGGTCTGCAGGAACTAATTTCGTAACATCGTCATATTAAATTAAATTAAATGGAATTAAACGTAAGAAGAATTACAGAAAATGATTGGGATACTTTAGAACAATGGTGGAAAGACTGGGGTTTTGAATTTATACCTAGCAAAGATTTTTTACCAGATAATGGTACAGGTGGACTTATAGTAGAAAAACATGGTGAACCAATAGTTTCTACATTTATGTATACTACAAACTCTGGGGTATGTGCTCTTGGTTGGCCACTTTCAAATAAAAACTATAAATCAGAAGATAGAGCATTAGCAGTGGAGTTTTTAAATAAAGCTTGCGAAGAGATGTGGAAAGCACATGGAGGTAAATTTCTATTTTTTTGGGGAGATAATAAAAAATATATAGATTCTTTGAAGCAACAAGGATTTAATGAAGGTGACAACAATTATAGTCATTTAATAAAACAAATATAACATGGGAGGAAAATCAGCAGATGCCGCTAACGAAGCCAAAGGAGATCAATTAGCAGCACAAATAACAGCAAACAGAGATAATATGCAGTCACAAGTGCAGAGTAAGGAACTAGCTCTAGAAGCCGCTAAAGCTGCTCGTCAAGAAGCTTTTAATCCTTATGAAAACATGACTAATGAATTTGCCAACTTAGGTGTAGCAACTCAAGCCGCTGAATTTCAAGCTGAAGAAACAGACATTGCTTTAGCTAATACTTTAGACGCTATGAAAGCTAGTGGTGCAGGAGCAGGCGGTGCTACAGCTCTAGCACAAGCAGCGTTAAAAAGTAAAAGAGGTATATCAGCTAGTCTACAACAACAAGAGAAAGCTAATCAAGATAAAGCTGCTCAGGGCGCTGATGCTGTACAGAAAATGAAAGCACAGGGTGAAATGCAGAAGTTTAAAATACAAGACGCTAGAGATGAAGCAGATATTAATAGAGCTGCTAACGAACTTGCTAATCAAAACGCTAGAGTCGATGCTGCGAATGCTAGCTTACTAGAACTTCAATTTGATGATGTTGTGTAATACCACCTATAAAATATAAAACATGAGTAAAAATAGCTACGAAAATCCAGGTACACCACAACAAGATCCAATGTCTGCTTCTGTACAAAGAAGCGTTAAAGAGGCAAAAGCTGCTGAAGCCGCTAATCTTGAAAGAGATCCTAATGTAACTTCTTTAATACAAAGTGGCATAGGGATGCTTTCTGCCAAGAAAGAGGCTATGAAAGGTTTCACTAGAGAAGTTCTAAAGGAAGAAAGAAAGATGTATGAAAAAGTTGGCGGCATGGCAACTGGTTATAATGGCTATGACCAAAAAGCAGAATCATTTTTTGAAGGCCTTATAGATCAGTATAATGTTATAAAAAGTCATCTAGATGCTGGTACAATGAAAGACGCTAATCTTGGTAAAAGAGATTTAGCAACTATAAAAAACTTAATAGATCAATATGGCGAAGCAATACCCAAGGTGATTGGTACTGCCAAAGCTATAACAGCAGCTTCAGAGGCTGCAGGGAAAGAAGGTATGGGATCTCCAAACACTTTAAGTGTTGCAGGTGCACCACCAGCTCAATTGGCTATAATTAAAAAAATATCTAGTGGAGGCGAATCTGGTCAAGATATAGAGATATCTCATAAAGATGGAACTATAGTATTATATGATACTAAAACTGGAGCTGAGCTAAACATGAAAGAGTTTAACAAGGCTATCACTAATAAAAACAACCCTTATTTAAAATACGTTCCTGACTTAAAAAAAGGTATGACTAATGCTTTTGATTCTTTTAATAAAAATCATGAAGGAGCTATGCAAGAAACTTATACTAAGGAAATACCTAGTAAAACAGCGGGCGGTGATCCAACTAGGGTAATGCCTATGCAGAAAGAAGAAGATCTTAAAATTGCTCTTATGGGTGCTAAAAGAGCTGATTATGATCAAGATGGAAACCCAAAACTTTCAAAATACCATTCTGGTGGTGCATATGAACAAATGATAATAGACTTTGGAGAAAGCATTTGGGAAGATATGATGCCTGATGGTTTAACTAAGGGTATAGAATACGAGTCTAACCCACCTATATTTGGAGACGATGGCTATGATGAATATTACAATAAGTTTTATAGACCAATGCTAGACTACTTAGCTACAACTACTATAAACAATAATACTCAAGGTATACAAAGAGAGAGCCAAGATAAAGAGAGATTTAAGGAACTATATCCAAATCTAAGTGATAATAAAGATGCTACCGATTACGATAAGCGATACAAAGGATTTGAGAAAGACGCTGATGACAACGTAGTTAAGGATAATCAGTATAAAAAAAGACAGGAAAAGTTTACTAGTGATAAAAAAACTCAAAGTGGTTTTAGTGACAAAGATAAAGAGGAAATAGCAAATGCTCAAGTAGGTACTATCATACAATTATCAAGCGGTTTGAAAATAAGAAAAACTTAATTAAAGTTATATAATATGAATATAGATAACATTCCAGAAGGATTTGAAGTAGTCGAAGAAGAAAAAGTTGATCTTGTTCCAGAAGGTTTTGAGATAGTAGAAGAGGAAGAAGACGAAAAAAAGAAACAAGCCGAAGCACAAGTAGATGCCAATGCGGAGGCAGTCGTTGGGGATTCCAAGCCGGTAAGCTTTGGATCGGCATCACCTATTGTAGAGACTGAAGATGTAGTTGTTGAAACACCTGTATCAGATGACTCTAATGTACCATTGGATAGCGGAGAAGATGAAGAGCCTAAGAAAACAACAAAGAGTATAAAAGAAAACTTTAAAAAAGATTTTGGAGTTGGTTTTAAAAATATTGAAAAAGCTATTGAGAAAGATGTTGATATTGTAGAAGCTAACTTTCAAGAAAAACTTAATACAGCTTTTTTTAGTGAAGGAGGAGTAGACAACTTACTTAAAACTGCTGAAGATGGTACGCAGTATTACGACATGGATAAATGGCAAAAAGAGCAGTATAATAAGATTGTTGGAGAATATAAAGTAGAACTAGATGCTGTTAACAAAAAGTACGAAAGTGTAAATGAAAGAATAGATTCGTATAACGCTTTAGCAAAAGAAGAAAATAAAAAAGCATATGACGATTACACCAGAAAACAATTAGAAGCTAAACAACATAGATTAGAGTTGACAGGTGTCGATGGTAAGCCAAAAGATTTATATTTTAGATATGACAGACATGGCAACTTGCAGACTATATACGATTACACTACTCTAGAGGATGCTTGGGTTACTAGTAAAAAAATAAGTTTAGAAGAGTTTAAATTAGCTAACCCTACTCTTTCCAATAGAGAAGCTAAAAAACAATACTTCATGTCTAATGACAGTAAAGAAAGATTTGATTCTGTTGAAGACTATGTTAATGCTTGGAACCAGACTAAGCGTAATGGTTACATAGTAAAACAAGGACCAGGTATTATATTAGATGAATTTGAAGTTGTTACAGAAAAACCAGGTGAAAAAATACCTTATAACGATTTTGATAGTAGAAAAGAATACTATAATAATAACATATCAAAAGAGTTGTTTAAAAATTTTGCTGAAGGACAAGTTGTGCCAGCTTTAGAAGAAATAATTCCTGACGAGTTCACTATTTCCGAAGCTGTTGCTGGTGCGGATTATGTAACAGTCATGCATAACGAAACCGGAGAAGAGATAACTATTGGTGTAGACTACAATACAGATGGTGACGAGAAAGAAGTTTCTGAAAATTACAACACGTTAGTAGACTTTTTATCTGAATATTCAACTGCAAAAACAATAGAAAACGTTGAAAAAAGTATGCAGTCTATACATGAGTTTGTTAGAGAAGCAGAAGCTAGACCTTCTAATGATCCTAATTCTCCTGGTTTAAGTGTTGAGTGGATGAGAGGTAATAAAACTAGACAGTACGCTAGCACATATGATCAAGGATCTGGAGAATATACAGTCAACATGATAGAATTTGCAAACGTTCATACGCCTTCTTACATTCAAGACTCAACTTCAGATGATGGTTATAGTCTTAGTTCAGATAAAGATGTTAGTAGACAAAGAAACGCACAGCAAAACGCTTTTTCAATATTTGTAGCTCAAGAAAATATAGGTATAAATGCTACAGTTGAATATAGCACTATGCCTACTTATGAGGCAGAAATTGGAGGAGAGCGTTATAAAAGAGAATACCCAACAGGTAATTTAATAACTAAGAAAGGAAAAGCTCCTTCTAATAAAGATTTAAAATCTATACCTGGTTATGAAGCTGCTTTAGCTTGGTCGTTAGAGAATAATGAAGCGTTGTTTTTTTATGATAAAAAAGATGGAACTAAAGCCATATTCAACACTCAAAAGTGGAGCGAAGAAAATGGTGGTAAAAGCTTTACAGAATTTATAAATAGAAAGGCTGTAGATGAAATATTAGTAGAAGAAGACTTAAATGGAGAGAAGAAAAGAGCTTTTGAAAATTATGTAGAAATAGGTAGATGGGAGAGTGAAGAAAGAAAAATTCAAGGTAAATTTATATTATCTTCATTAAATATTAGCGAAAAAGACACAAAAGAGCTATATGCCAATAAACACGAACAAAGAACCATAGAATCTAAGCTAAACAACTTTAACATGATGTATACTGACATCATGAACAACGTGTTGAATGTGCCTGGTTATACTATAGATATAATGGATGGCGACGATTTAGTAGAAGTGGAAACTAATTATGGAGAAAAAGTAATTGTACCTAAAAGATTTACCGACAACAGAGCTAAAGAAATTAGTTCTTTTACATTGTTGAACGAAAGATATAATAAAAATCAAGAAAGCCAAAGTGTTTTAATAGATAGTATTGAAGATGCTGATGCTAAATGGGATGTTTATAAATTAAACTACAGCGACTTAGAGTCTAATACTCAAAACTTTGGTTTTGCTGTGGCTAATGTAGTTACAGATATAGCTTATGGTGGTTTAAAATACTTTACTCCTTATGGTTGGGCTACTATGGCTTTAAAAGGGGGAGGATACATAGGGATGGATCCGCTTACAGAAGGTATGATGGCTTGGAAAGGTTGGCAAGAAAAGAAAAATGCACCTTACGCTGGAGCTACTCAGTTTGGAGAGTTTAGAAACATAAATGACTTTGGTAGTTGGTTTTTTCAAATGGCTGGAACACAACTACCTCAATTTGGAGTAATGTTATTTAGCGGTGGATCTGCTGCTATACCTACAGTTCTTATGGGAACAATGTCTATGGGTGCTGCAGATTTAGATTTTAGAAAACAAGTAGCTACAGGTGAAAAAGATTATAATGAATTCGGCATAATGTGGAGGTCTGTTTTGAGTGGTAGTTCTGAAGCTATATTTGCTACTCTACCTACTTGGAAAATACTAAACAAAGGTAAATCTCTTGTTAAAGGTATTGGTGGATCTGCTGAAACAACATTTTTTAAAGGTGGTAGAGATTTTTTAAGAGCTCAAACCCCTAGTGTTATAAAAGATGTAACTGTAGATACAGGTTTTGAAATGGTCAATGGTATAGCTCAGAATTTTATAGCTGGTAGACCACCGACTGAGGGTCTTGGTGAAATAGCAGCTACTAGCTTATTGTCTTCAGGACCTGTAGCTGTAGTATCTCCAGTTTATTACGCTATGACTACTAAAGATTTTATAGGAGCTGATCTTAAGAGTGACATCATGAGTAGTTCTTATAAACAGAATAAACTAAAACAAGAAAGCAGAAGGTTAGAGCTAGAAGCTAAAGAGTTAATGCAGAAAAATTTAACTAAACCAGACTTTGGAGGAGTAGAAGCTGTTAATAAGATGCAGGAAATAAATACAAAGCTTAATGAAAATTTAAAATTAATAGAAGATTTAGACGTTGATATAAAATCTAGCTTTTCTGAATTAGATAATAGATTTAAAAATAAAGGTTTAAATCCTGATGGTAATAGTAATTATAATGCTATGCTTAATCAGCTTGTATCTCTTAAAAACGCGGCTAAAGATATAACTAATAACAACAAATTAACTAAAAGGCAAAAAGCAGAGAAACTAGATGAACTAAACAAACTTTACGTTAGTATAGATCAAGCTAAAAATTTTTATACTTCTAAAAAGTATTTTGGAAATGCGTTCTTTGCTTTAAAAGGATCTTCTTATTTTAACTCAAGTAAAAAAGCTGTATACAAAAAGCTTATGACGGACGCTGAAGCTGCTCTGTTAAAAGATAATCCAAACCCGTCAGCTGAACAAATACAAGACAAAGCTATAGATCTGTATTCAGATCAGTTAGTAGAAAAACAATTAGCTAAAGATTTAATAGCTAACCCTAATTTAAAAGTAGCTAGAACTTTAGAAGAAGCAGAGGCTTTTATAAAAAATTCTAGCCTTAATGAACAACAGCAGAAAGAGCAAATAAAAAGTTTAAAAGCTGGTGGAAAAAATGGTGTGTTTATAGAGTTTGATGGTAAAAAAGAATTTTTAGCATACAAGCCTAACATGGCACAGAACATGAAATACAATACTGGAGCTCATGAAAATAGTCATGGCCCTTCTTCAACGCTAATACAAAAAGATCCTAAGAAATTTACTGCTTTTTCTGATCAATTAGTAGAATACATGCAACAGTCTAGCCCTGAAATGTGGAGAGCTATACAGGCTGGTAATGCTAACATAAAAGATTCTAACGGTAAGTTTGATCCAGAAGAAGTTATAGCTTCTTTTATAGAAGCAGTTGGTAGCGGTAAAATAAAACTAGATAACAAAGGTAATATACCAGCTGTGCTAGGTGTTTTGTTCAATAAGTCTTTAGACCAAGCTAGTGATGGAGAATATAATATACCTTTTAATGGGCAAGATGATATAATAAGCTGGTTTAAAGGAATGGCTAAAGCGTTAAACAATGGTGATGTTACTATTGGTAAATATCAACAATTACTGGCTGACGCTATAGGTATTGATTTAGAAGCTGATAATGTTATAGACTTAAATGCAGATGAAAGTGTTAATCAAAGAATAGCTGCAAGTAAAAGTTCTGAATCAAGACAAATAGGTCAACAAATAAATGATGCTATAGGTGACGCTAATACAGCTAATGAAATACAAACTGAATTATATGCTAATTTTTTAAGTGAAGATGCTCCATCTTCTACAAGTAGATTAATAGATAACGCTATAAAATCTCAACTAGAAGCTAACGGAGTTAATACTAAGATGGATAAAGATGGAAATGCACCAAACGTATATGGTAAGCCTTTAAAGGATGTCTTACAAGATGTTAAAGACAAGTTAGTCTCAAACACTTTGATGAGGTTAGATATGGATAAGGTTGTTATGAGAGATGGTAAACCTGATGTTGGTGGATTTATAATATCAGAGCTTGCTAGGTATAGAATTGGTGATGTAACAAATAAACTTAAGAAAGAAAAAGGTAATGTATCTATTGACAACGTTACTTCTGATGGTCAAACCTTTGACACTGTAGACACCGATGCTGATTCTAAGATTATAGAAGGTGCAGAAAACAGAAAAGCAGACGTAACACCAAGATCTAAGCTTAAGAAAGCAGCACCTGAATTTGTTACTCCTGAATTAGAGTCTGAAGTAGAAACAGCTGTGTTAGAAATATTAGAAGGAGTTACCCCAGATGCAGATTCTAAAGATTTTAAACCTTTTATAAAAGAAGTTTTAGAAGGTAAATTAACAGGTCCGGTTAAGAAAGCTTTAGGCCTAGGTAAGAACTATGACTTCTTAATTAAAAAGCTAGGACCTAAGCTTAAAGATATTTTACCTGTAGATTACTTTGTTAAGATAGAGTCACAAACAAAGCCAGAAGATAGAATATTTACAAAGCCACCTGTCAGGTTAACTAAGCAAGCTGATATAGATGCAGCGATGCTTGATGACAAAGTGTATGTAGAAAATACTAAACAAGGAGTTAACTTATATGAATTTAAAGATTTTGATTCTAAAAAACTTATAGATTATATATTAGCACCAGCAATAAGTCCTACGACAGGGAAGAAGAGTGGATTAAAAGGTAATAGAAAAACTACAACAGCTACAACTATAGCATCGGAACTGGGTAAAGATATGCTACCTTCAATCATGAAAGGTTTAGGCATGAGTGATAAAGAAATCGCAACTGCTAGTAGGAAGATACAAAGAGACCCACGTATTAAGATGAGTGAGACTAAGAAGCATCAAAGCATGAGAGAATTAGTTGGAGGGAATTTAGATATTTTTGATGGAACAAATCCTGTTGAAGCTGCTAAAAGCGTTAAAGCCGTTTCTAATTTTGCCACTGGTCCATTAACAACTGAGCTAAAAGGTGATGTGTTCGCCGTTATAAGCCCTAGCACTTTAAACCCAATAGGAAATAGATGGTCAAAACTTATGGGTCAAGGGTTATTTCTGACAGATGTATTTCCTAGAAGTAAAAAGAATTTAAACCTATACAATGAAACAGTAGCTATCAATGAGGCTTTGGTTGCTGAAGGTGTTTTTGGTACACTAAAAGATTTACAGAAGGATGTGGAAAATGCTTTGGGTATGACTAAAAAAGAGGGTCAAACTATAATAAGTAAAGTAATATCTAACCAAGGTTTAGAACAGTTAGAAGGTAATTTAGAAAATCTAGCTGAACACCAAAAAGCAGTTCAAGATATAACTAGAGCCTTTAAAAGAGCATATGATAGCGATCCTAGTTCTTTACCTATTATAAAAGAATTTTTATACAACCCTAATGCTAGTAAAATGTGGGGTAAAAATGCTGCTTTAGTTAGATCAACTATGGACGGTATTTTAAAAGGTGACAAGAGGTATGAAGAACACACTTATCAATTTAGTAACTGGGCGTTAAGAACTATACAAGCTATAACAAGTAAAAATCCTAAAGTATACGAAGGTTGGTTAAAGTGGTCTAAGGATAATTATTATCAAACTGTCTTTGACTTATCAACTAAAATGATGGGTAGTCCTTATCAAACCCAAGTGCTTAACAAGGGTACTGTTTTTAAGTCAGTAGATCCAACAATGATGACTTATCAGGAAATAGTTGATAAAAAATACATTAAAGATGGTGTTGTTTGGGAAGCACAAGCCGATGAACATCCTTTGTTGAAAGATAGATTTGATAAATTTTACAAGACAGGAGACGCTGCTGACTATAATAGAATACCACCTGCTGAAATAAGATTTTTCAATGAGTATTTTTCATTAAACCCTTTTAAGTTAAGCTTAGATGGTCAAAGCTTTGCTGCTAAATACGGCATGAAGGTTGATGCTAAGTTAGAAGATAATCCTAGTGTAGCTAAATTTGCTGGTAATTTAATATATGAACAAATATTAACTAAAGCAGGCGTTTTAACAGGTAAAAAAGCTATGACACCTGCTAAAGCTCAAAAGCTATTAGATGAAGCTATACCTGTTTTGATTGCTGAAACAAAGGTAAAGAACTCTGATAATGTTCCACTACTTAAAGAATCTAAAGTATTAAATCTTAAGAACTCAGATCAGATGACAGCTGAAGATGTTCTTAGTAAAGCAATGACTATAGATCAAGCATTAAGAAATGCTAGAAATCCTAAAGCTCCTATTAAGAAAATTAGAGTATTTGATTTTGATGACACATTAGCTACTAGTAAAAACATAGTTATAGCAACTAAAGATGGCGCTACTAAACAACTTAATGCTGAAGAGTTTGCTAAAAATGGCAAGTCATTAACTGACGATGGTTGGATCATGGATTTTTCAGACTTTAATAATGTTACAGAAGGAGGTAAAGGTCCACTGTTTGATATAGCTAAAAAAATAAAAGAAGCTAGAGGAAACGAAGACTTATTTGTATTAACAGCTAGAGCTCCTGAAGCAAGAGATGCTATATATGAATTTTTAAAAGCTGAAGGTTTAGAATTTAAAAGAGAAAACATAGTTGGGCTAGGTAATTCTACTGGAGAAGCAAAGTCAAATTGGATAATAGATAGAGCTGCAGAAGGTTATAATGATTTTTATTTTGCGGACGACGCTTATCAAAACTACAAAGCGGTAAGAGACGCATTAGAAGTTATAGATGTTAAATCAAAAGTTCAACAAGCTAAAATAAAGTCTAGTGAGAATATGAGTATGGATTTTAATATCATACTTGAAGAATCTACTGGCATGGATAGATTCGCTACTTATTCAGATGTTAAAGCTAAAGTAGCTGGAGCTAGAAAAGGTAAAGGCAAATTCTTTATACCACCATCAGCTGAAGACTTTACAGGTTTATTATATGCTACATTAGGCAAAGGAAAACAAGGCACTAAGCACATGCAATTCTATGATAAGAATTTATTAAAGCCTTATGCTCAAGCTATGGAGAATCTAGCCTCTGATAGAGTTACGTTAATGAATGACTTCAAAGCTTTAAAGAAAGAACTAGAAGTACCAAGAGATTTACGTAAACAAACTAAGTCAGGTTTTACTAATGAACAAGCTGTGAGAGTATATCTATGGGATAAAACAGGTCAGAGTATACCTGGAATATCTAAAAGAGATTTTGGTGAGTTAGTAGGTATAGTAGAGAATGATCCAAAACTTAAAGTATTTGCAGAGCAAATATTAAAACTTACAAAAGGAGATGGTTATTCTACTCCAAAAACTGAATGGGCTGCTGGTACTATAACAACTGACTTGATAGATCTTTTAAATACAACTAAACGTAGTAAGTATTTAGAAACTTGGCAAGAGAATGTTGACATAATATTTTCTAAAGAAAATATAAATAAACTTGAAGCTATATTAGGACCTAAATATGTTCAAGCTCTTAGAAGTAGTTTAGCTAGAATGAAAGCTGGTAAGAACAGAATAGATGGAGGAAATAGATTAAGCAATCAAGTATTAGATTATATAAACCAATCAACAGGTGTTACAATGTTCTTTAATGCTAGATCAGCACTGTTACAAACTATATCTTCTGCTAACTTTATTAACTGGAGTTTTAATAGTCCTTATCATGCTGGTAAAGCATTTGCAAACCAGAAACAATATTGGTCAGACTTTACTATGTTAATGAATTCTGATTATTTAAAAGATAGACGTAACGGTTTAAAACTTAACATATCTGAAAGCGAAATTGCAGATGCTGCTAAGACATCTAAGAATAAAGCTAAAGCGGCTTTAAATTACATAATAGAAAAAGGTTATATACCAACTAAGTTTGCAGATAGTTTTGCTATAGCTTCTGGTGGTGCTTTGTTCTATAGAAATAGAGTTAATGATCTAATAAAGAACGAGGGTAAAACAAAAGCTGAAGCCGAGGCTCAAGCTATGGTTGAGTTTAAACAAAAATCTGAAGAGTCTCAACAGTCTTCTGATCCTAGTAAAATCTCTGAACAACAGTCTGGTGATTTAGGTAGAATAATATTACAATATGTTAATACTCCTATGCAGTATGCTAGGATACAAAAAAGAGATATACAAGACATAATTAATAGAAGGCCAATGCCTGGTAAAACTTTAGCTCAAAGTAATAGAACTAGGTTAGCTAGGATAGCTTACTATTCTTTCTTACAAAACATGGTGTTCAATGCTTTACAACAAGGTTTATTTGCTTTAGGTTTTGGAGATGACGAAGACGAGTTAAACGAAGAGCAATTAGCTGCTTTAGATAAAGATAAAAATAAAAGGTATTTTAATACTATAAATGGCATGCTTGACTCTCAGTTAAGAGGTTTAGGTTTTGCTGGTGTCACAGTTCAAGTTCTTAAGAATCTAGGTATAGATATATATAATAGGTCTAAACGAGATAGGCCTGAATACTCTGATGCTTGGACTAAGCTGTTAGAATTTTCACCAGCTATAAAAAGTAAACTTTCTAAATTTAGAGGAGCAGGTTATAATTTTGATACAAAGGCTAGAAGACAAGAAGTGTTTGATAAAGGTTTTAGCTTAGATAACCCAGCATATGAATCTGTTGCTAAAGTTATCTCTGCAACTACTAACATACCTCTTGATAGAATAATATCTAAAGTTAATAACTTAAAAGATGCAATGGCTGAGGACACTGAAGCTTGGCAGTCAGTAGCTATGATATTAGGTTGGCCTAAGTGGCAGTTAGATATAGATATACCAGACGCGCCGTTGACTGAAGAACAAAAAGAAAAAGCTAAAGCTTCTAAAGCTGTAGAATCGTATAAAGCTGCTAAAGGTTCTACTGATTACGACACTATTAAAAAGTTAACATCGGCTCAGCAAATCAAAATGCTTAAAGGTTTAGGTTATGGCGACTATACTATTAAAAATGCTAAGTCTGAAAAAGCTAAGATAGATTTAATAATATACAAGAATAAAGGTGGAAAAATTAAGATAGATAAAAAAGCTGTTGATACAGCTAAATATAAAGCCTTGAGTAAGGCGGATCAAGTAAGAAAGCTTGATAGCTTAGGATTGAGTAAAGCTGACATTGCAGCTTTGAAATATGAAAAAGATAGAGTAGCTAAATTATTAGAACTCATGAAATAAGGAACAAAAAAACTGGGCACCATACCCAAAGTTCCTGTAACCAAAAAGGGAGGCCGTAAGACCTCCCTTTTATTATTTAACAGCCTTGACAAAGACCTTCACATAGTTCACACATAGTTTAATTTTTAAGTGTTAAGTAATTTCACAAGCACCGCCAGCACAAGCAAGCTCGCCAGAAAGATCAGTGTTGTCTTCGGATTCGAGTACATTTTCTAAATTTATATCTTTTAAATGTTGCAACTTATTTATATAAGTTCCTTCGTCAATGTCCTCAAAAGGGGCTTGAGTATATGTTCCACCATCAAACGGTAATACAGATAAACCATTGTAGTATTTTCTATTATCCCACATCCACTCACCAGCATCTTCCCACTCTTCAGCTTTTAAACTAACAGTAGCAGAAACATTATGAGTGTTACTACCTTTTCTATGACCAGGTGTAACCCATTCAGTGGCTACCTTTTTTATACGTTCAAGTAATTGAAACGGTGATTCAGTTCTAAGTATAGAACCTTCAGGTGCTTTTTGTGGTATACTAATTACAGCAGTATCATGAGGTCTAAAGTATTCATCTTCAACTAGCATAGGGTGATTTTCAACTAGGTATTTATATATACTTTCGTTTTTACCAACTCTTATTCTACGTACATAATAATCATTATGCCATGCGTGAATACCAGATGATGTTCCTAATGCCAGAGATGTAGTCCCAGCAGGCTTCACAGTTGTACATCGTGCGGCTGGATTAATTCCAATCACTTTCGCGAGCCTTGCGTTTTCTCGTTTTACTAATTGAGCGGCTTTCTTCATGTCGTACCCTAACACGGTACCAGATCCTATCCCAGTCATCGATACTCCTATTAATGCGTCCTTTTCTGTTGTTTCTTTCCATACGTCTCTTAAATAGTGAAAGTCCGTATATCCAGCTTGTAATGTTCCTATGAACGCAGCTGCTTTCACTCTATTGTTTAAATCTTCTTGTGATTCAATATCACTAGCATTTACTTCACATAAGTTACAAAACTGATATGGTCGTAAAGCTATTTCACAACAAGGGTTTGTACCCCAGTCTTTATCGTTATTAAAATATATACCAGGTTCACCTGCTCCTGATAGTTCTACACGTTTCCATAGATCCATAAAAAACTGTTTAGTAATTTTATGTCTCATAAGAACAGCAGAGTTGTTAGCTCTACCTCTTTGTGGGTTTGTTTCCCACCAGTTTCCAGACTTGCAAGAGATCATTTCCTCGTCGTCCGCTGAGAACAGACTTATCAAAGCTGCTCGACGTATCCCACCAGCTAAGACTGCGTCTGCAATATGGCAAACTATATCGTGTACTTCTATAGTGGAGAGCGTATCGCCATCCTCCTTTGAATCTAAAACTCCTGTTATCTTTACTATACATTCTTTAAGTGGTTGAGGTCCAGGTGCTTTACCACCAGACGTTACTAACATTGCACCCTTAGGGCGTATATCAGAGTAGTCAAACTCTACGCGTGAACTTCTTTTGTCACCAAGATATGATTTCATTAGCACTTTAATAGCATCAGCCCAACCTTCAATTGAGTCGCCTATTAAAAACCTTCTAGTTCTTTTACTATAAGGTTTATTAACTGGTTCTAGCTTTTTAACATGGTGATCTTGAACAGAGTATCCAACTCCGGTTCCACCAAGTAATAAAAACATAACCTCATTAAACGATTCAATATGATCGATAGGTAAGTAAGCACAATTATACACACGATTAGGTGATATTTCAATCGGCTTACCTCCGAACTGAAGCGATCGCATGCTTGGTAAAATCTTTTTTTCATAGACTAATTTATATGTTGTTTTAATGTCGTCTGTGAGCTCAGGATATTTTTTAATATGCATATTCATGTTACGTGTTACTAGTTCGTCCCATGTCTCCCTACGGCTTAATTCAGGGATATATTTTGCATATTTCATATAAACTGTTACATCACTTAGTATCTTGTTCGATAGCTCCATCTTCTTTTACCTCTTTTTTAGTTACACTTTCTTGTAGATCTTTTATTGCCTTGTCATAGTCAGGCATAAATTTTATAGTCTCTAAAGTTCCAACAGCTAAGTCTCTTAACTGTGTATTTTCATTTATCAATTGCTGTAACACGTTAGTTATAGCTTTTATCTTGTTCTGCATTTCTAGCAGCGTACTTTCTTTCATATGCTATTAATTCTTTATATTTTAAATATCCTTTGCTTTCTATACTCCAGTTGATAAACTGTTGTAGTTTTCTTTCTGAGTACATTCTTCTTGCTAAGTCTTTTCTTTCCCAAGAATTAAGCTCACGGTTTCGTCGCATTCTTTTTGATTTTGTGGTTTATATAGAGTAACGCTACTAAGTCGTTCGCTGACATATTTCTTAAATAGTTTCCAACGTATAGGAAAAGATTCGTTTGCCCTTCCTTTACACTCAATGATGAACCCTGTTCCTGTAAAATCAGGTGTGTAAGAGATCTTAAGTATTTTCTTGCTTCCGCGATTTTTATACTCGCCCTTTCCATTTCCTTGTCGCTCATAACTATTATTATTAAAGTCAAATGAAGGGGTAAGTTCATACTTCACCCCTTCGTACTCTGCCTGTATACCTGCTTCTTTCAAAGCTTTATACATATATGCTTCTAGTCCTGACTTAAATTCTATACCATCTACAACTTTTTTCTTAGCTCTAACCGGACCTTGCTTTTTACGACGCAATATCCGAGACATAGTAAGGTAAACCGTTAATACTTTCGCCATAGACTTTGTCTTTAGCTTCAGCCAACTCATCTTTAGCTGCCTGAATATATAATATTGCATCCATTAGTTCTTCTTGTATATCGTTTAAATAACCTGCTAGGTCTTTAACTCCGGTTCTACGTTCTTTATCTAACGTTTGACCATACTTACTAAACCCTACGTCTGATCGACCTACGAATTTATCTACAACTGTTTCAACTACAGGATCTCTAAATTCAATCTCTTTTTTTGTCATAATAATTAAGTATTAATAATATAATAATTCCTACCGTATTAGCTACTAGTATTCCCATTGTTGTTGTTGTCATCTTTTACAAATGTTCCATTAATCATTTTACCTTTTCTGTTTGATATAACTTTGTAAGCTGAATCTATACAGTCTTCAATTGTTGTACCTCCAAGATGAGCTAAGTTTGTTAACACAACAACCATATCGCCTATAGCGTCTACAAACTCTTCTTGATCATCTTTTAAAATAGCTCTAGCTAATTCGCCAGATTCTTCCATAAGTTTAGCATATTGTGTTTTCTTATCTCCTTTAGTATATAAACCACGTTCTCCAGCCCAATCTCTTATTAATTGAAACCTGTTATCTGTCTTCATATAATTCTTACCATTAGTTGGTTTAACTCTGTCTTGTAATTGATCATAAAATAATTGAGCTTCGTTTTTAGCTTCATTTAAGAACGCTTCGTAAAAAGCTTTATTATATATATAAGATCTATTCTTGTTAAACATAGATGTAGATGCATGTTTCATTATCCACTCTACAGTTTCTTTAGTTACTTCAAACTTACCATGGATTGTTTCCCATGTTAATCCTAGTGAATCCATAAGTCTACCTTTTAATTTGTTTAAAGGTACAGGAAATGTTGAGGTTTGTTCGGTTGCGTTTATTTTCATTTTAAATAATTGTTTATAAGGTTTAAGGTCGACTCTATAGCCGTAAGACTTTTGAAGTTCTAACTCGCGGCTTGATATATAATCGATATCTGTGCTTTGATCTAGAACTTCTATTTCGTCTAGGGTATATCCCTGTTGTGTTGTAACTCTATCTATAAGATTACGTGTTACACCAATCTTTTTACCCGGGATGTGGTACAAATAATATGTTATTTCATTATCCATATATGTCGTGTTTTCTTTGTAACAGATTATCAGGCTTTTGTGATATAAACTTTCCTAAATCTTTTTCATACAAATGTAGGTTATGTGCGAAATGAAAGTAAGATCCTAATTCATAATCTGTCTCGTCTGAGACTATTTGTTGCAGTCTTGCAAAACAATACTGATCATTACAGAAGCCGTACCAGAGATCATTAGATCGCATCGTCACGCACATATTCAACCTGTCATTAACAACTGTAAATTGTATTGCATAAGTACAAGGCGTATCATATTCATACTGATCCATTTCTTTACCATCGTATATTGATATTGCAGCTTGTCTAGTGTCAGGATTACGTCTTAGCATTTTAATAACTTTGTCTAATTGACCACGTCTCTCCCATTGAGCTCCATAGTTAGAATTGACCTGACCTAGTTTGTTAGCCATCTTTTCCCATATAGCAGGTACTTTACCGTATATATCTCCTAGCTTGCTAATGTTAGGATCACCTGATAAATACCATTGAAACTCAGCTGATGCATAATCTTTTTTCCAATTACGCCATGATTCTTTAATATCAACTTCCTCTGGTTTAGCCATTTCAAAACCTATATTAAATAAAGCCTTTGTTCCTGCATATTCTGTACCATAATGCTCTATACATTGATACCAATACTGAAAAGCTTCATTAGCATTTCTAAATTTATTTGCGAATGTTTTTATCATAATAAAATTTATATAATTCCATAACTTTTGGCCATAATTCTGTTGGACCATAAGTGTTTGGACTTCTTTGTTTTCTTCCGTTTACATTTACCTCTATCCAACAAGTTTTATTATTAAAACCCTTACTGCAAGGCACGGAGTATATTTTCACACCATGTTTTATACACCATTGGTATGCTGTAGTGTTCTCTTTATTCCATAAAGGTTCTTTCCATTCTATCTTCTTGCCTATTCCCATGGCATTTTCTCCTCAAGCTCAGGCATCACTTCCGGTATGAAGCATCCTGACTTTGGCTCCCATTTGAAGTGTGCTTCAGCACCATTTTCACCGAGATTTTGGAACTTAACTTTAAGAACTTTAACTTTAGTTGTCTTAAGGTCATAATCACGATGTACAAGAAGACCATGATAGCTAGCGTCGTACCATTCGCCACCACCTTTAATATTGTACATAGTTGGTTCTTCGATTTTACCATCACTGTTTTTGTACATTTTAGTTGGATGCGCTACAATCATAACTAACACATCATATTTTTTAGCAAAGGTTTCAATCTTAGTTAAGTATTCCATTGTGTAACGGTTAACGTCCTCTGTGTTACAATCAACGTCTCTAACCTTATTAAATGGATCAATAACTAAACATTTAATTCCTTTACGTTTTACAAGCTCAGCTCCTTTACGCAGTACAGACTCAAGAGTGTAACGTTCCATATCAATGAAAAAGAAACTATCATTAACATGTTCAGCTACTTGGTTCCATTTGTCTCCGCCAATATCGCCTTTGTCAGGCATGTCGCCCCATACTTTACGCATTAATTTATGTGCGTGTAAATATGTAGGTGCATTCTCAGGAGATGCATAAGCTGTTTTCCATCCGTATTCTTTATTATAACCTACACACATTTGATCTACAAAATCTGACTTACCTGAACTAGGTATACCCGTGACTGTTATAAACTGACCTGTGTATGTGCTGAATATTTCATCAAAGTTATTTAAACCTATTTGAAAACCTTTTTTAAATCCATTACGAACAAAGTCTGTAATTTCATCTTCAATATCTCTAAACGTCGTAAC
>Ga0098059_1000526_pt1 | contig 22888 bp, 10 predicted proteins | sample 20_taG_FD_92580 | JGI IMG/M metagenome (GOLD analysis project Ga0098059, IMG submission 92580) | Marine viral communities from the Subarctic Pacific Ocean - 20_ETSP_OMZ_AT15318 metaG | ecosystem: Environmental > Aquatic > Marine > Oceanic | place: Subarctic Pacific Ocean | collected 2015-01-19
AGTGTTCCAGCACCAGTGCAACAAACACTAGTTACAAATTACCTAGACTTCAACACAGACATGGGTTGGGCTCAACAATATTTACCAGATCTTATGGAGAAAGAAGCAGAGGTATTTGGTCCTAGGACTATATCTGGATTTCTTTCACAAGTAGGAGCTGAAGAAGCGATGCAAGCTGATCAAGTTGTTTGGTCTGAGCAAGGTCGTTTACACTTATCTTACAAATGTGTTATCGATGCTGATCACGTTATAACTATTCAATCTGATATAGATGGAAATGGTTATACATTAGCTGGTATGACTACTCACGGTGTTAGATTAAATGATACAGTTATCGTAGCTGCACCTACTGGTGTTTACAAAGGTATGGTAACAGCTATTGATGGTTCTAACAGAGCTGATATTACTGTTAAAACTTACGATGCAACTACAATACCAACTTCAGGAAATACTGCTGAACAAGCAACTACTATATTAGTTTATGGTTCTGAATATGCGAAAGGTGTTGGTTATAACCAAAAAGGTGCTTCTGCTACAGTAGAATCAAGAGGTGCTAATGAACCAGATTTCAAAACTTTTAGCAACAAACCAATTATATTAAAAGACTACTACGAAGTATCAGGTTCTGATACAGCTAGAGTTGGTTGGGTTGAAACTACTTCTGAAGAAGGTGGATCAGGTTACTTATGGTACTTAAAAGCTGAGGCTGACACAAGAGCACGTTTTACTGATTACTTAGAAATGGCAATGTTAGAAGGTGAAATCGATCGTCTTGACGCAAGTTCAAATGCTGTTGAAGACTTTATTTACGGTGCGGATGGTACTAATACTGTTGGTACTGAAGGTTTATTCGCTGCTATTACTGCTAGAGGTAATTTAACTTCTGGTATTACTGGCGTTAACGCGGCTACTGATTTAGCTGAATTTGATGCTATTTTAGCTGAATTTGACTCTCAAGGTGCTATTGAAGAAAATATGATGTTCGTTAATAGAGCTACTTCGTTAGCAATGGATGACATGTTAGCTTCTATGAATTCTTATGGAGCTGGTGGTACTTCTTATGGAGTATTTAACAACTCAGAAGATATGGCGCTTAATTTAGGTTTCTCTGGTTTTAGACGTGGTTCTTATGATTTCTACAAATCAGATATGAGATACTTAAACGACAAAGCTACTAGAGGTGGTATTAACGCTGCTTATAGTGCTGGCGCAATTAGAGGAGTTATGATTCCAGCTGGAACTTCAACTGTTTATGACCAACAATTAGGAAAGAACCTTAAACGTCCTTTCTTACACGTTCGTTATAGAGCTTCTCAAACTGATGATAGAAAGTTAAAAACTTGGGTTACTGGTTCGGTTGGTGCTGCTACATCTGCACTTGACGCGATGCAAATCCATATGTTATCAGAAAGATGTTTAGTTACACAAGGTGCTAACAATTTCATGTTAATGAAGTAGGCACAATTATTTTAAAAGACCGGGGCTTCGGCCTCGGCCTTTTATTTTTATTAATTTTATTATATATTATATTATGGCAAAAAAACAAAAAACAATAGAGGTTGAAGAACCTATGGTTCAAGAAATAACAGTTGAACCAACAAAAGAACAACTTAAAGAATTGGTTATAGAAGAAAAACCAAGAGAAAGAAAGAAACCTACTAATGAGTGGGAGGTAAAAGATAGAGTTTATTATTTAAAAGGAAAAGATAAACCGCTATCAAGATCAATCAAAGCTACAAATATATTTTATTTTGACGAAGAAAAAGGTTATGAAAGAGAACTTAAATATTGTCAAAATCAAAAAACTCCATTTGTTGATGAGATGAATGGTGATCAAAGATTAGAACATATAGTTTTTAGATCTGGTATGTTGTTTGTTCCAAGAAATCAACAAACTTTACAAAAATTATTAACCTTGTACCATCCACATAAAGATCAAATATACGAAGAGTATAAACCACAGAAATTAGCATCTGAAGAGATAGATGTTTTAAATATGCAGGTCGACGCTTTAGTTGCTGCTAGAAATATTGACATAGATATGGCTGAAGCTATTATGCGTGTAGAGAAAGGTTCTGAGGTATCTGAGTTAAGTTCTAAGGAACTTAAAAGAGATTTATTAGTATTTGCAAGGAATAATCCTAAACTCTTCTTAGAGTTAGCGGATGATGAAAATGTAATGCTAAGAAACTTTGGTATTAGAGCTGTAGAAGCTGGAATACTAAGATTATCTTCTGATCAAAGAAACTTTTTGTGGGGTAGTAATGGAAGAAAACTAATGGTTATACCATTTGATGAGCATCCATATACTGCTTTAGCACATTGGTTTAAAACTGATGAAGGTATGGAAATTTACTCTAATATAGAGAAAAGATTGAATGAATAATAACAATAATATGGTTGCCCTTCGGGGCGACCATTTATTAAATCAAATTATATGGCAAAATCAAAAGGACTAGGAGATTCAATAGAAAAAATTACAACAGCCACTGGAATAAAAACATTCGCAGATGTCTTAGCTAGAAATGGAGTGTTTGGAAAAAAGAAAGATTGTGGTTGTAATAAAAGAAAGGAAGCTTTAAACAAAGCGTTTCCTTATAAAAAATAGAAATAATGATAAATGTAGATGCGGTATATCAAACAGTACAGACTTTAGCTAATAAAGAGCAAAGAGGTTATCTAACACCTCAAGAATTCAACTTGATTGCTACCCAGGCTCAACAAGATATATTCGAACAATATCTATATGATTTAGATGCCGTAAGAGAAGCGGGACCGTTAAAAAGAGAATTAGGAGATAGTTTAAATCACATATTATTTAAAATACAAAACACAACAGGAGTTACAATTGACGAAGCAACAGCTACGTACGTGGGTGGTAGAGGATACTTAATTAATCCTATAAATTTTACTGGTAAAATATTTTGTGATGATAATGGAACTCCTAGAACTCTAACACAAATAGAAGATATAGATGAAATTTATGATACTATTGCTTCTAGATGGCATAGACAAGGATTTGATAACTTTGTTTATTTTGAAGATGGGTATAGTTATATACGAGTTTTTAGTGGTACCGGAGAAATGACAGGTCCTAACTTAATAACTTACGAAGAAATCAGAGGTTTTCCTGGATTAGCGTCTTGGGGATATGTAGTAATAAATGAAAAACCTGTTTATGATCCTGCAGCAAGTAATAACTTTGCTTTACACGAATCAGAATTACCAGATTTAGTGTCTAAAATATTAAAATTAGCTGGTATATCAATGGAAGATCAGGAACTTTATCAAGCAGGAGCAAGAGAAGAAGCTCAAAACGAACAACAACAAAATAAATAATTATGGCAAATTGGAATCCTCTTACAAACGCGATTGGTGGAGGTGGGGCAACTTCCCACAATACTTACTATAATACTAATCCAACTAATTTTGGAGAATATGGTTATATATATTTAACTGAAATAGTTGATAACTTTATAGCTGCTTATACAGGTACGAATAAAATATTAGCTAGTGTCACAAGATCTGACGTAAATTTCCACGCACATAGAGCATTACAAGAATTATCTTATGATACTTTAAGGTCTGTAAAATCTCAAGAAATAGAAGTGTGTCCTTCGCTTAAAATGCCACTTCCTCACGATTATGTTAATTATGTAAAGCTAACTTCATTAGATAGTAATGGTATTGAGCACGTGCTTTATCCAGCTAGGAATACTAGTAATCCATTTTCGATAAATCAATCAGATGGGTGTGGTTATGATATGGAAAGTGGTGAATTAAAACACCAATCAACTTGTGTAGCTTCAACCGTAACAGAGTGTAATCCAGACACCATGCAGGCGTGGTTGAAAGCTTGTTTAGGAACAAATTCCAAAAACTATTTAGATGATCACCAATACCCAATTTCTATAGGTGAAAACGAGTTCGGTACTCACGAAACCGTTACGTTTGATAAGCCATACCATTTATATATGTATATTTCACAACTTATAGATGATTATTGTGAATGTGCTAGAACTTACACTGGAGATGAGTCGTTTTCTTGTGGAAAACCTATGAAATGGAAATTCGAAAATCGATTTCAGCAATATAACTTTATAGGCATACCATTGATTGGGGGTTGGGAAGGACCTCCTTTTTCTGGCATGAATAATCATAGTTGGGATCTTGATAATACAATATTTGTTGGTACTTTAGGAAATAGTCCTCAAGCACAGATTAATGTACACATGGTAGATAAATTTCTTGATGAATTAAGTTTTCCTTTATTAGAAGGATCGTTTAGTGAAACTTGCACGTTTTTTTCAAATACTTGGGATAGTTATTCTGGAGCATCAGGAACTACAGTTGGAGTTACAGATACATTAAATCCAGCAATAGATAATAGTAATTATTTTACAAATACAGGGGAAAGATATGGTTTAGAACCAGAGCACGCTCAAGCTAACGGAAGTTATTTTATTGATTACTTACGTGGAAATATACACTTTGGTTCAGCATTGGCTGGTAAAACTATCACACTAAAATATATTAGTGATGGGCATGGTACTGAATATGAACAAATAATTCCTAAGTTAGCTGAAGAAGCAGCATATAAATGGATAGCTTATGGGTGTGCTCAAGCTAGATCAGACGTTGACCCTGGTACTATAGCTAGATTCAAAAAAGAAAAAGCTGCTGAAACTAGAAAAGCAAAGTTAAGATTATCAAATATTAAAATCGAAGAAATATCTCAGGTATTCAGGGGTAAATCAAAATGGATTAAACATTAGTAAATGGCTGAATTAAAACGTACTTTTACCGGTGGTAAGATGGATAAAGACACCGATGAAAGAATTGTTCAAAATGGATTATATAGAGAAGCTTTAAACATAAGCATCGCTACCTCAGAAGATTCTGATGTTGGTGCCGCTCAAAATATATTAGGTAATACTAAAGTTACAGAAGTTATTCAGCACCGAAGTTATGTAAATGGGGAAGGAGGAGAAGAGTATTTTGGAGCAAATTATCATGTTGCAGCTATTGTAAATCCCCAAACAAATATGCTTTATAGATTTGTTCATACAGCCTCTCCAGATCAAGGAATTTGGATGGATAGAATACTAGAGTTTGATACTAGTAAAAAAATACACGATCCTTGGGACGAAAAAGAACACGCTGTTTTTGTTGATATTTTTAAGGTTCACTCTAACGTTCAAACTTATGAAGAGGATTGTCAGGAACAAGGTACTTCTACTACTTCTACTATTTCCATCACGAGAAACGCTAATCAAGTTAGATGGGGAATGAGGGTTGAGGGTACTGATGCCACTGTTGTAGAAGTTGATTATTCCGACGTAGATAAAAAAATAACATTAAATAAAACCATAAATTATTCACAAGGTCAATCTATCACTTTTCTTGGTGATAGAAATTTAAATTTTGGAAACACAGGTGGGGGTCAAAAACTAAGAAGTATAACTGGTATCAATGTAGTTGACGATATGATTTTTTGGACAGATAACGTATCTGAACCTAAAAAAATAAATATAGAAAGAAGTAAAGATGGGTGTGATAGTGGAAAGTGGAATATAGGTAGGGGTACTAAAAAAATAGATGACTTTAACCAACACACGCTTTTAGTTGTAGAGGATGCAAATCCAGTAGATACAATTTTAGATGAATCAGGTTGTTTTAGTGCTCAAGGTTGTACGGATCCATCAGCTATTAACTACGATGCAAAATCCGATTATGATTGTTCTGGAGCAGATATTTACGACAATAGTTATATATCACCTAATTCCCCAAGTGATCCGGGATGGAGTTGTTGCGTTTATAGATACGAAGGTTGTACTGATGTGAATTCTTGTACTTACGATCCAGAGGCAACTTTTAACGATGGTAGTTGTTGTTATATTACTGGGTGTATAGATGATGGTTGGTGCGTAGTTGATCAAGCTACAGCAGATACTAACAACGCTATGTGCCCGACAAACTGCGATGGGTTATCTAGTCCTTGGCATGCTTGTGGTTTTGATACACCTGATCCAACTAATAATTTAGTTATAAATCATGGTAGTGGCGCGTGTAACTTTGATCCAAACGCATGTTGCTCTGTGCAAGGAGATATTTTAGAAGATTCAATTACTACTCCGAGCGGATATACCTTTGCCGCGGGAACTGAAATGTTTGGATGCGTGTATGTTGGGTGTTTAGAAGGATGTACAGATCCAGCTGCAAATAACCTAGATCCAAATGCAACTATAGACGATGGTAGTTGTACTTATGATACAGTTTGGATAGTAAATACAGAAGATCCATGTGAATGTATAGAGGTCGCTCCTGGTGGTAGAAAGCTAACTTGGCCATCCGAACTTGATTGTGAAACTGCTAATTTAACTTTACAAACTACTGGGTGCTGTGCTACTGCTCCTGTGTATGGATGTATGGATATTTTAGCTAACAACTATGATCCTAATGCTGGTTGTCCTTGTGATGCAACTCTTATGGGTTGTGATAATGGAACTGATTTAAATAATGATGCCATTATAATTGGGAATTGTGATGGTCCAGGTAGTAACGAATGTTGTGAGTATGAACTCGAAGGCTGCACGGATCCTATGTATTCAAACTATAACCCTTTGGCAACGGTTGATAACGGTAGTTGTGAAGGAATACCTGGATGTACAGATCCTTTGGCTTGTAACCATGATTGCGCTACAACAATAAATCCAACCTCAACTGTTCCTTGTGGTGATAATGTTACTACAGATGATGGTACTTGTGATTATGTTTCGTGTGCAGGTTGTACGGATTCAAATGCAAATAATTATAATATAAATGCAACGATTGATGATGGTAGTTGTACTTATGATCAAACGTGGGATTGTGATCCATATTATAATTGTGTTGAAATTTTTGGAGGTACACCTAGTTATCCTGGAGGTTTTACTTCACTCCAAAATTGTGTAGATAATTGTGTAGAACCATCATTTGATTGTATTAATGGTACCTGTTTTGATCCAGGAACTGGTAACGGAGCGTTTGCTTCGATGAGTATATGTCAAAATCATTGCTCTCCATTTGTAATACCATCTTGGGATTGCGATGTGTCAGGTAGTAATGCTGGTTCTTGTTATGATCCTGGAACAGGAAATGGGTTTTATAATTCTACAAACGGAGGATTAACACAGTGTGAACTTGATTGTGTTGTTATTCCAGAAACATGGGATTGTGATGGTAATGGAATTTGCTCGCAGAATATGAGTGGTACGGGCGCTTATACATCAGCTGGTGCTTGTAATACTTGGTGTAATATACGATCTTCATGGGATTGTGATGGAAATGGGAATTGTATTAATCCAGGAACTGGAAATGGTCAATATACTAATCCAATTACTTGCCACGCGGCTTGTTCTAATGGTACTACGGAATACGATTGTGATCCACACCAAGGATGTATACCAACACCAGGTGGACAGTATAGTGGCTTTACTGATTGCATAACGAACTCCAATTGTAAAAGCATGGACGCGTATTGGTGTGATGGTGGTCCACAATGTCGTTCTGGTTCTTGGAATGCTTGTATAACCGCTACTAATAATATTAATGATTGTTACTGGACGCAATGGGATTGTGATGGGGCTAGTAATAGTTGTGAGTTTGAAAGTTATACATGTAATGGTGCTGGCTTAGGAGCTTGTTCTGATCCAGGAGCTGGTAGTGGTGATTTTGTTGTAGATGGTATAAGTTATACAACCGGAACAGCGGCACTAAATGCTTGTCAAACTTCTACAACTATCCCTAGTGGTGGTTGTTATAATGGAGTAATTCCTGATACATATGATTGTGTAATTTCTGCTGGAAATATTGGATGTGTTTTGAACTCAAGTGGTACTGGTGGTTATACTGACGCGGGTGCTACTACTTATAGTTACGCAGACGCTCAAACGTATTGTGAATCTGATATTAACAACAGTACTGTTGCTGGTTGTAGAGATTGGAGTTCATATTGTGATAATGGTAGTTGTACCTCTAATCCGGGTGGCATCGCAGCTCATGGGAATGATTTTGGGAACCCCGCTGTAAATTCACTAACAAATACCTCTGCTTATTATGGTACTTACGGCCCTTCAGATATGGCAACAAATAAGGCTGGCATAGAAACTTACTGTACTAGTAACTGTGCCGCCCCTGCCGTTCCACCTTGTCAAGATCCTGGAGCATATAATTATAATCAAGGTACAGATCCATGTTATTATCCTGGATGTTGTGCGGATCATACGTTTGCGAGTGGTGGACCCGCTAATACCACCCCTTTCGTACTCCCTGCATATACAGCTAAAGGTGCTGGTCAAACTGTTGTTGGTGGAGTGACACAAACTACAGATTACGCTGAGTTCGATTATACTAACCCACCAAACTCATCTAATGGTAATGGTCCTATTGGTCCAAACAATCCACATCCTGGATGTAGTCAAGCTTATCCATATTTCTGGTATGCTCTTTGGGGTGCTCACTGGTGGCCAGCAAATCAAACATGGGGTCTTCATGCATCTGAAGTTCCTGTAAATGGAGTAACTCAAACAGGAGCTATAATTGATGCTCATAACACCGCGGCATATCCAAATAATACTCCAACAGACGTGTATACCACAGGGAATCCTGATTTTGCAAATACTCTATTAAATGGTACTTATAGGGGTTATTGTATCGATTTTCCTAGTCAAATGCCCGGACCAACTGGAACAGGCGGTTCAATTGCTACGAACGCCTGGGGCACTCTATATGTCCAAACCAACTCATACACTCAAGAGCCAGGTCAAGCAACTTCTAGTTATACACACTGTGGAGAATGTTCTGGGACTTAGTAATTAAACAATAATAATAATAATAATATGTCATTAACTATCGGTCAATTTGGATATCCTATTCATTCATCAGAACTCGCTTCAAACTTTGGTAATGCGCAAGGTTTAGCCTTGTCAGGATTGTCATATTATACTTCTTTAGATGGGCAATCTGTTCTTAGTGTAAGCAATAGAGATTATTATATTGACGATTGCGAAAGTCATAATGAAATAACTAGACCTGTATTTGCTTTAGAAAAGCATATAACTGTTATTAGAAACGGACCTACAATGGCTCCGCGACTAGAAATGCATGCTTACGAACAAGAAGTATTAATGCCGGATGGAAGCGTAAAGTCAAGATCTGATATTAATGAAACCGCTGGAATAACAGATGACGCAGTTATTCACGCAAGCTTTCTTGGTAGTAGAATGCATCAATCTAGTAATTACGCTAATGTTGACAATTTTCACAATCCAATAGGGGTAGATGCTCCAAGTGAGTTTGATACTGGTAATTATTGGGGAGATCCAGATGGTCACTATAATACTAATGGTACTGCTTTTGATAGACAAGATATTAGTATGTTTTATAAAGCAAATAAAGAATTAGTTTCTCCAGGTGATAGTATAAAAATTCCAATTGATATAGCTAGAACTGAAGAAGATTGGAAGGTAGGAGACGATATTATAATAGAACACGAATATGCTGATAGTTTTGGTAGTATAAGAAGAGCTACAGCTAGATTAACAATAGAAATATTAGCCGCTGACGGATGGTTGCCTGTAGATCAATTTGGTAACACGTTTGATCCAGTAGAATTCCCAATGACCCCGTGGGCTGGTGAAAGAGGTTGGGGATATTATCCAGCCGCTGGTAGCGCGCTCGGTTGGGGTCAATTCTGGGCAGAAACGCATATTGTAGCAAAGTTAGTAAGTATAACTGGTAATTTTCCACAAGGAAATATTACAGATGAAGATTTATATACAGTAAAACTCGTACAATCACCACCAATATTTGAAATTAAATTCCCAAAGTTTTCTTACAGATATAAGTATGCAGATGGAGAGTATTCAGTTTTTGCTCCTTGGTCTGAGATAGCGTTTATTCCTGGACAATTTGATTATTTACCTAAAAAAGGTTATAATCTTGGAATGCAAAATAGATTAAGAAGTTTAAATATAACCAATTGGGTTCCAAAAAATATTCCTAAAGATGTTATACAAGTAGACATACTATATAAAGAATCAAATTCACCAAACATATATACTGTAAGTAGTCACAAGAAAAAGGATCCAATAGAAGGAAATGGACCTAATAATAGTGGGTTAAATTATTGGGAAACATCAGGTAGTGGTGGACATGGTGGTTATTATAGAATAACATCTGAGTTAATACATAAAGTTGTTAAAAGTAATCAAATGCTAAGACCTTGGGACAATGTTCCTAAAAGAGCTTTAGCGCAAGAAGTTACAGCTAATAGATTAATTTTTGCTAATTACGTTCAAAACTATGATCTTAAAGATAAAGAAAATAAAGAAGTAAAAGCTCACTTTATACCTAGTATTAATTCTAGAGATTATTCTACAGGTTCTGAAACTCCTTACCCTGGTCAACCTGGTAAATCTCTTAAATCTATGCGTACGTATCAACTTGGTGTTGTTTATAGAGATAAATATGGTAGAGAAACACCAGTTATGACTTCTGAGTCTGGTTCTATAAAAATACCTAAAAGTTCTGCTAAACTTCAAAATAGATTAAGTGTAAAACTGGAAAACGCACCACCTAATTGGGCTGAATCATATACTTTTTATATTAAAGAAACTTCAAACGAATACTACAATTTATCAATGGATCGTTGGTTTGATGCAGAAGACGGAGGAGTATGGTTATCATTTCCTTCTTCTGAAAGAAATAAAATTACAGAAAGAACAAATTTAATATTAAAAAAGCAACATGATACAGATGTATTCACTGATTTTGATACTACGTATAAAATATTATCTTTAAAGAATGATGCTCCTACTTTTATTAAAACTGAGAATAAATATTGGGGTAGTTTACCTATGATGTTACCACCACCAGGATGGTCAGATTTAGGTTCTTGGGATTCTGGTATGTTTTATAACACTGGATTACCTTTACCTAATAGAATGTATTTAGATATATTTGCAGAGTATTGGGATCAATCTTCATTCAACGAATTGACTAGTATGTCAGGCGCGCAAATACGCGTAGTACAAAGTGTCGGTCAGGCGTCTGCTTATAATGCCGCTACTAGTGATACCACAAATAAAACCCATTGGTATGATATAGCTAGTATAACATATATTGGTTCTCCACCTCAAACACAACAAATTACAACAACAGATCCTACTACTCTTATAGAAACCACTCAACTAGTAGAAACACCTGGACAGCAAGAGCAATTAGTAAGAGTTTCTTTAGAAAAAGCTTTTGGTAACGATGCGCTATTTTGTGAGCCAGATGATAATTTATCTTTAGCTAGAGGTTTGTCGATAGAATGTAGAACAAAAATTGTTAGAGATAAATCACAATTCGAAGGTAGATTCTTTGTTAAAATACTCAGAGATGCTAATGTTGAACTAAACATCGTACAACCACAATTAGATACCGAAGATAAATATCAAGTTTTATTTTCTAGAAAATTAAAATATATTTGTGCAGCTCATCCAGGTATGCAAGATTGGTCTAAAAAGTTGATAGACTTCCAGGGTAGAATACACGATACAAACAATATACCTAACTTTATACCTGTTGGTATTGTTCAAAGAATAGAAGTTCCTCCTCAACAGAATTTTAAATATGGAAACACGTGGGGTAATGGGTTTAGTAGTGGTATAAACGAAACACTTTACAATGTTGATAATTATAGTCATCCAGACCCTAGACTTGTTAGTAGTTTAAGTTATGCTCACGCAGGAACAGGTGCTAGTTATATAAATCCATCAGGACAAGTTGAAGAAGCTCCAGACGGGGCTAGTATGTATGCTTCTATATACCATAGAGACAAAGTAATGTGGCCTATTGGTCCTGGGCCAGCAGCAGTTGGAGCTTTTGACGATGCTATTTGGGGAGATCCAACTCTTCCACACTTTAAAAATTTAAAAAAATGGGTTGCTGGTGATAAATTAATATGGCCAAGTTATAGGTTGGCAGATGATCCTGGGGTTGGTGGTAATCCACCGTTAAATACTGGGGTAAATATTGGTGATGTTGTTGGGCCTTTGGGCTTTACTCCTACAACAAACGCAGATTTAGAGTTTAGTTTAGAAGGTAAACAAAGAGATTGGCCGAGTTTTGGTCCTGAAAAATATAGTCCATATTTAAAATATGAAACCGATACATTTGATTGGGCAATATCGGCAGATGGGCCTTATGCAAATAGAGTTCAAAATAATATAACTGACCACGATATTATAGAATTAACTGGAGCGCCCGCTTTAAATCCTGGTGGAATAAGTGGTTCTGGCATTCAACACTCTGGAATTACAACTAGTCATAATGAAAATAATTATTTACAAGGAGCTAATCCTACGCAAATACCTGCGATATGGGGGAATCAAGAAGATTTTTTTAGAGGAACTTGTACGGGTTGTGGAAGTAATGAAGCAAATACGAGTTATCCAGGACACCATGATTATAATGGGGTAGCAACAAGTTACGGGGGAGATCACACGTGGAACGCCGGTACTTTTGAAAAATTAAGAGAAGATTGGTATGGTTTGTGGCTCGGAAGAGATGGTGTACATGAGAGTTGGCCGTTTGCCAAGCATAGCCCACAAAGATGGATTATTGATAAAGTTGGCGCAGCACAGGGTTATTCTGGTAATGGTATATGGGCGAATGAAACAACAGGAACAGGATATATGGATATATCTTTCTGGGGTGTTGGTAGAGCAGACACGTTAGGATTAGAGGCTAGACACCACAGTGCTTTTGGGGAGACAATGAAGCAATTTAATGATAATGAACATGGTTTTGCTCAAGCTTTAAGAACTCCTGGAACTCAATTTAGATTTAAATATGATCCCGATCAAATTGTTTATACAATTACGAATACAAAGGAAAATGATGTTTATAATTATGAGGCGCCTCAAGGAGCTTGGGGTATAGAAGATGATAACGGTGTTATAAGTGGTGGTAGTGGAATTGGTTGGAATTCTCCCGCGCCTAGTATGGGAACTAAAGCTGGGCCATTAACTGGTGGTAGAGCTTATATATCTGATTTATTTAGTGATGCTGAGCAATATGATATGACATAGTCATCCAAGCAATAAAAGGATTAGATGGACTTTAACTTTAGATAAAATAATTGGATCGCAAGGAGAGCATCGCTTTCACCCCTTGTATAATCACGTAGAACCTGTAGAGGTAGATGGAGTACCTATGTATAAATCAAATATAGAACTTGGTAGAGCTATTTATTCAACAAGTTTCGCGCACGTAACACCTGAGAAAGGGGGAACTATATTTTTCGGTTCGTCAGGTGGTAATCATATTGAGTATTACAATTTATCTAGTTATTGGAATACTACACGGAATAACACGTGGAACGTTGGTTCTCCTCCTATTTGGAGTGATATTACCGGTGGAGACGCATCTAATAGTGGTTGGAATACAACCGGGGGAGATACTGGTTCAAAAAAGCCTAATGGAAGTGCTGATGGAGCCGCTTATACTCAACCTGAATATATGGATCTCAATGATGCTGATAATTTTTACTCAAGAAATCCATTTGCTTATATTGGACTTCACGAGAGAGGATTGAATCAAACTGAAATTGAAATTGTAACACCATATAAAGGTGAAGATAGAGATAGACCTATGAGTACTAATCCGGCTATTTGGGAAACAGAACCTTTAGAAGATGTTGGTTTAGACATTTATTACGCGGCATCCCCTTCTTATCCTATAAATTTAGAAAGATATAGAGAAAACCCTGAAACATTAACTAGTTTGGACGTAGGTTGGGACATGCATGGAGCTGATTGGTATGATTACTCTAACAGAGGAGAAGAAGTTATAAAAGTTGGTTCTCAAGTTACTCTTGTAAGTTCTGCAAATCCAAGTCCTGACCCTGATAATCCCACTTCTCTTAGCCTTAGCCAACCTATTGTTTGCGCTGTACAGGGTAATACTATTTGGTTAACCCCTACGGATTCAAACACGGGTAGTTCTTTCAATATATATAGTGATGCTGGTGATGTAAAGATGGTAGAATTAAGCAGTGGAGATGTGATCAAAGTAACTTGGCGTGGGGAAGGTACTTACTACGGTGTTGGAAATGATGAAGAGTATATGAAGTTTGAAATTCTACATTCTATATCACCAACTAGTTATAAAGTAAGACCCTTAACACATAATAACGAAGTAGGATTAGGTTACTTTAATTGTTGGGGTTATAACAATGGAGTTGAAAGTAATAGAGTTAGAGATGATTATAACGCTATTACAGTAGACAAAGGTGTTAAAGCGTCTATGCCTTTAGCAACTCCGTATGAAGAAGAAAGAAGATCAAGTGGGTTAATATTTTCTGGTATATACAATTCTACTAGTGGTATAAACGAAACAAATCAATTTATACAAGCAGAACCTATAACTAAAGATTTAAACCCTATAAATGGTAGTATTCAAAAACTATTTGCTAGAGATACTGATTTAGTTACTTTCTGTGAAAACAAAGTATTTAAAATATTAGCAAAAAAAGATGCGCTATATAACGCGGATGGAAACACTAATATAACCTCTAACGCAATGGTGTTAGGACAATCAATGCCATTTACCGGTGAATATGGTATATCTAAAAATCCAGAATCATTCGCTTCTGAATCGTATAGAGTTTATTTTACAGATAAAGATCGAGGTGCTGTTTTAAGACTATCTAGAGATGGTTTAACGCCTATATCAGACCAAGGTATGAAAGATTGGTTTAAAGACAATCTACGTAACGCAAAAGAATTAATAGGTAGTTATGATAATAGAGATGATCAATATAATTTAACTATAAATACGGTTGATTTAAGTACTGATAAACCAAAAGCATATACTGTTAGTTATACAGAAAAGAAAAAAGGATGGGTGAGTTTTAAAAGTTTTATAACTCAAGGTGGTATTAGTCATAAAAATTCTTATTACACGTTCCCTCATAATAGATATTCTCGAGTTGATGTTTTGGATCCTTGGGGTATAAGTTATAATGTAAATGATGAAGGTTTAGGAGAGTTATGGAGACATTCTTTAGATCAAAAATTAACAAGAGCCGCTACAGGTAATTCTAATGGGATGCAAATTATAGTAGACGATAACGCGGGTGGAGTTATAACAGAGCATATGTATGTAGAGGGTAACGGTATACCTATAGATACAACAGTAGTTAAAGCGGTAAATAATAATGGTGACACTTGGACTTTAAACTTAAACAATAACGTTAGAGTTACGGCTGGGACTGAGATAACGTTTACAACCCCTAGAGACGTTTTTTATAATAATTCTAAGCATTACTCAATGATTAAAGTTTTATTTAATGGAGACAAAGGAACTGTTAAAAGATTTAAAACTTTAGACTATGAAGGATCTCAAGCAAAAACTCTTCAAAATATAAATAATCAATATCGAATTTTTGACGCAGGTAATAACCCAACTGAGCTTGGTGAAATATATTATGATAATTGGGCTAAAATAGGTTGGTTTGTTCAGCACATTGAAACAGATATGCAAGAGGGTAAAGTTGAAGAGTTTATAAGCAAAGAGAATAAATGGTTTAATCACATAACAGGTTTAGGAACTTTTGGTGTAGAGGATAGTTTAGATTCTGGAGAGTTTTCGTTACAAGGATTAGGACGTCCATCACTAATTACAAATATTAGTTAAATTATGGCGAATTTAGTAGTAAAATCAAATAGCGCAAGCACAACTTTTAATATTCAACAAAAAGTAATTAAACTTCCTTTTGAAAAAGGGAAAGTAGAATTAATAATAAGACCTAAGAAATCAACATTAATATATGCTAAAGATTTTCGCGTAGGACTTTTACCAGCCAACGTGTCTAAGGTGGAATTTGAGGATTTAGGAGATAAAGTTATTGCTATTGTGTTTATAAAACAAAAAATTGTTTCAACTAAAGCGGTAGTTTTGGATATACCTATTAGCGGAACAAGTGTTATGAAACAAGATGTTTTTAACGTAACAGAGTTATCGACTATTCAAGGGGGTATTTTATCAAATAGTTCTTCTTCGTTTCCTAAATCTGTAGTTAATGACGAAACAAAGTATGTTATAAAAAATAGTTTAGGAAAGAAGATTCTAGTATTTAGCAAAACTTTTATTATTATTAACGGTTTTAAATTTACAAAACCCCCAACTTATACTATAACCGGTAATGCTAATAGATATAAAGTTGTTACTGAATTTAAGAAAAATAATAAGAAAGAAGTAATTAGTAAAACTTTTAAATTTTATTATACTTCTCCAAAAATAATAACATCATCACAGGATAGTATAATTAGATTTACAGCTCGTGCTAACGACAAGACTCCACAGGTTTCTGAATTATATGCTACAGGTATAAAAGAAAATAAAATATATTCTGTAAATCAAGGAGTGGATCCTGGCCCGTTGGGAGGACAAAAAAGAATTGTAGTAAAAGGTGTTCCAGGTTCTACATTTAAATTTTTAGTATCAGATTCAAATGGAGCTATTTACGATATAAATAGTGGGGGTTTTACGGGTACTGGTGAACCTATGTCTGGTATAATACCAAAACCTAAAAACAACAAATCTTATGGTGAGTCTATTATAAGATTAAATATACCTAGAACATCAGCAGCACAAACTGTTACTACTCAATTTTTCAAAGATGAAGACCCAACTATACAAAATAAGAAAATAGAAATAGCTATAGCTAAAGCTACAAAAACAGGTGAAAATGTTACGGAGTTAATAAATGTTGCTCAAAACAAAACTCAAGATCAAGCGCTTGACAAAGTATCGTTAACAACTCCAACTTTAGTATTCAGTGTAACGCTAGGTGATTTCTTAGGCCCTAAAGTAGATGTTGACATAAGTGGAGTGACAACTGAGACTCAACAAATATATTTAGGTAAAGAAGGTAGAGAAACTCTTAAAATTACAAAACCAGGTACATATGATTTTAGTGCTAGAATACAATCAACCGGTCGAGTTCAATTAATTAGACAACCTATGTTTGTGATGCCAGAAAAAGCTGGTGAAGATAATTTTGTTACTGATGGAGGAACTCCTAGTACAGCTCAAAAATTAGCTAAGCTAGCATCTAACGGTTCAACTAAAATAGTAAGTGATTGGGATTGGACTACGGTTCAAGAGAATTCAAATATATTAATGAAAATGCGTGTTGAAGGTGTTGGTAAAGTTCTTGGTGAAGAAACCGTAAGTGATATAGTTTTACAATCGTATGGATCAGTAGTCATGAGAGGAAGGATTGTTGTAAAAACTATTGGTAAACTTGGTGACACAATAGCTTTAAAATTAGATAATTTCTTAGCGAGAAAAGATGTTTAACGTAACTTAAAAACAAACTATGGCATTACATCAAATAACATTTTCAGAACCTTTAAACGTGTCTATTCAAGAAACAGACATTTTATATGCGACTAGTTTAGACAATGAAACACAAGCAGGTACTAATAATCCTTTTGGTACTAATAGACCAAGAATTGTTGGTACAATAAGGGCAGGAGGCGGTTTCCCGGCGGTTGATCATGGAAATAGAAGAATCACTGTAGATGACACTAATTATACGCCATGGATAGTGAAAACCACTGACTTTTTATTTTTTAGTAAAGATAGAAGAGTTAATACTTCTGGATTGTTAGGATACTACTCTTTAGCTGAATTTAGAAATGGTAGTAAAAAAGAAGCTGAAATGTTCGCTGCAGCTACTGAATATGCTCCTAGTAGTAAATAATTGCTAAAAAGTGTAATAATATGAATAACAAATATACAATACAATATGGGATGGCTTAAAAAATTAGGAAACTGGGCTTTTGGAGATAATGAAGACCGAAAGAACGCGGGGAAAGACATGAAGAACTCTATGAAAGCGCTAGATAATATGACTAGTGACTTGATGGATATTGACACGAGTAATCCTTACGAAAATGCTCAAAACGCATTTGCAGGTTTAGATAATAAAATGGCTGATCTTGACAACGTTTATGAAGGGGCTGAAAACGTTTATGCAGGTAAAATGAAAAACGCATTTGAAGGGCAAAAGAATGCGTTTGAAGACATGGAGAATGCCTTTGAAGATTTAACCGTTAACACTCAACAAGCTGAATTTGAAGCTCAACAAAATCAACAGAACCAAGCTAATATTATGGCTCAAATGTCTGGATCTGCTGGTGGCTCTGGTATCGCTGCGTTGGCACAATCTATGGCTAATCAAGGTTCATTACAAGCTCAAAAAGCATCAGCATCTATTGGTGCTCAAGAAGCGGAGAACCAAAAGAAAGCGGCTGAAGCCGAACAAGATATAACTTTAAAAACTGCTGGAGAACAATCAAGGCTTGACTCTCAAAAACGTTCTGCAGACATGGATATACAGAACAAGATACTTGGTGCTGATGAAGCATTACAGGCCACAAAACTTGGTGAAGCATCTAAACTCCAAATGGCGGAAGCGCAAAACGCTACCAACTTACAAATGGCAGAAGCACAGGGAGATATGGATGTTCAAAAATTAAAAGGAGAAGGTGATATGTGGAGCTCTGAGCAAGAGATTGGTAAGCAAAAAACTCAAATGGAAATGCAAATGAGTAAAATTACAGCGCAAGGAGCCGAAGCAAACGCACCTAAAGATAAAGGATTCTTTGGTAACTTATTCAGTGACGAAAGATTAAAAGAAAACATAATAAAAATAAAATATTCAAATTCAGGAATACCAATATACCACTTTAACTACAAAGGTAAAGCAAAAACTTGGAGCGGAACTATGGCTCAAGATTTATTAAAACTAGGAAGGAAAGATGCTGTTGGAACTAGAAATGGTTATTATACTGTAAATTATAATTTAATAGACATAGATATGAAAGAAATAAAACCATCACCATTAAAACAATTATCGCCACAAGGACAGCAACAACAACAGCAAAACGAGGGGATGATGTCTGCTGGTATGGATATATTATCAGAAGCTGCTAGAAGAAAGAACTGGGAAGAAATACAACAAGAAGCTTTAGCTATAGAGCCAGAGGCGATGCAAACAAGAAAAGCTAAAGATCAAATTTTAAGAAATAACCAAAAAGAATTATTAGGAGATAATGCTGTTATACATGCTCCTGGAATTCAAGGTATAGGTAATTCTGATAAATACAAGGATTCTTTATATAAGAAATTAAAACAATTACAAGAAGAGCTATATCAAGCCGTTCAAAACGAAGATATGGAAGCGCAAGAAGAATCCAAAAGTACGCTTGCTGGTTTGAAAACAGATATGACTAGATTTAGAGAAGAAACGCAAACGTTTTTTGAAAATCATTTTGCTCCAGATAGTTTTTTATCTAAATCTGGATCTCCACAACAGCTTAGTTACGCAACTCAAATATATTGTAAAAATCCAGATTTATCAATAATGCACGCAGAAGCTGGAGATGTTGCTAGAGGCCAATTAGATGTTTATGGAGACCCTATTGTTGAAGATGCTTGTTATGCAATTGTTGAAGATTTTAATGGAGAGCATGGGTTTATAAATGTTATATCTGGTAATAAAAATGCTTGGTGGGTAAACGCTAATAGAGCTATAGAATACATTGGTTTTATTAAGACATATACTGATAAGGCAGCTCAAGCTAGAGAAAGTAAAGCTGTGGTTAAAATTGATTTAGGTGGAATTAATTATAAAATAGATTTATTCTTTGGAAGTAATGACGGTACGGCTACTAAACAACAAGACAGATTAGTTTTACAATTTTGTTGGGACGAACATTTACTTAAGGATGGTAGTAGTTTTAGACGTCATTTGTATGAGCATCCTAATATAAAGAATTTAAATTACGGAGGATTTGATTTTGAAAGTATGGAATTTCAACCAGATCTTGGGCCTGGAGATAAAAATTATTGGCATGATAACCTTGATGGTATGGATAAGTTAAAACTTGTCGATGCTATCTGTAACGTAGACAATCCTTTCTTTGATATAAAATTACTTAGAACTTTAGTAAAAGAATATTATACTTATAGAATTGAGAACGCTTGGTGGAAAGCTATGGGATACGAAGAAGGTAGATTAGAAATAATGAGATTGAAGCAAAACGAACTTAAGAAACAAAGGTTTAAAATGGCTAAGAACAAAGCCGAAGAGAGTGGTATGAAACATTTTACTTTTGACGGAACTGTATATCCAACAGGTTTGACTGATGCTAAGATTAAAAAGATGGAGAAAGAAAAAGAAGAGATTTTGAAAAAAGATGCCAAGGTAGCTGTAAATGCAGCACAACAACCAACTAATACCGGTTTAGGTAAAGATCTTTTAAATAAAGAAAATCCAATAAAATAATATGCCTGAAAACATAGCTATTGACTATTTTAAAGATGGAACTATAAATCCAGTAACTGGAAAACCTTGGACTGACGAGGAAGCTAGAGCAGACTTAAAAAAAAGAAGACAAGATAAACCAGGGAAAGATTACGGGATAAAAACAGAAACTTTTGGTACTGACGAAGGGTCTATTGATGTAACTACTTTCGATAAAGAATCGTTAGCACCAGTAGATGAAGAGCGAACTAGTATAAGACCTATTGGCGATGAGGAGTTAGCAATGGAAGAAGAGGAAGCCGAGACTCATTATAATAGAATATATGGTCATTTAGGTTTTGAGTTTACTCAAGCATTGGGTGGAGATAGAATAAAAGTAAAACATAAAGATGACAAAGGTGATGGTATAACTATATCTCATGATCAATGGACTACTTTAGGAAACCCTGCTTTAAAAAGAAGATTTAATGATTATTTAACTAAATACGCACCAAACCCATCTCAAGAACAAATAGATCAAACACATCGACTACCAACAGCGGTTGACGATGTTATAAGAATATCTAACAAACAACTTACAGAAGACGAGACAGCAGAGATTGATGAAGACGCTAGAGATGCCGTACACAGTAAGGGTGTTCAACAAAAACTTTCTGATGTATTTAAAAATGTATCTACTACAACTGGAAATTTACCGGGTATTAGTCAACTTATTTCAAAAGGATTTGACTTAGCATCTGGAGTGTTAGATCAAAAAGGTGAGGCCTATTCAAAAGCTACCGAATATCTTGCTGATAGAACTAATCCTGAATCTCCTAATTATGATAAAGCACTTCACGATCAAATAATTAAAGATCCTAGTCTTAAACAAAAACTACTTTCAGATAGAGCTTTAATAGAAAAAAAGAAAGAATTAACAAAAAACAAAATAAAAGGTGATGTTAATGAGTATTTAGAAGATTTACCATCTGAAGAAGAAGATTATGCAAAAGAAAGAGCAGAAGAACGTGAAGGAGAAATGACTGCTAATTATAAAGAAAATGTAGAAAACTTTCAAAAAGTAAGGATATTAAACGAATCTTATAATAAAGAAGTAACTGATTATAATTCTTTAGCTAAATCTGTTTTAGATAATCTTGAAGGCGGAACAGCGGAACAAAAATTGAAAAATTATTCAGATGCCGCTATAGCTCGTTACCAAGCAATGGTTAATAATGGCGAAATTCCTGTTGAAGAAGCTAATGCAGAGTATAAGAAAGAAATACAAGAGCAAATAAGCATAATAGAAAACGAAGCAAAAGGAAAGATTGATGTACTTCAAAAAGCTGAAGTAGCTTTAAATAATAAACAACAACTTGTAAGTGAATTAAAAGAAGATTACGCTTCTGAATTTAAAGAACTAGAAAGTACGGTTATTGCAAGAGATTATCTTGATAATATAAATAGCGCTACAGTGAACTTATTAGCAACACTTGGTACTAGCGTTGAGGATTTAGCGGGATCATTTATTCATCTTGGAGGTTCTATACAAAAAGGAGGTTTAAGTTTAATGGCTAGTGGTATATCCGAGCTATCTGGCGTTGATAAGAAAAACGTTAAAAACCATCCTTATTATCAAATGTTTGATAAAATGACTGATGGACAAATTTATTTAGGAGATTATTTAAAAAAGACATCCGCCGAGCACAAGGAACATTTGAAAGATTTACCAAAAGGATGGAACAATGTGGCGGAAAAAATGTTAATTGGTGTTGCTGAAAACGCTCCTCATTTAGCCTTAGCTGCTTATACTGGTGGTGGTTCTATTGCTGCGAATATGGCGGTCTTTGGTATATCTGGTACTGGTGATAAGCATTACGAAATGCTAAAAGAAGTGGAAAGAGGAGATAAACAGTATACTACTACTCAAATGATTTTAGCTCCAGTAGCACATGGTGCTTTTGAATCTATAACAATGATTCCAGAAATATACATGATGCGTGGCGCGTTAAAAGGTGCTAATAAGTTTGGCGGGAAAAATATTGACGTTGCTAATAATCCTACTTTTTGGAGTAATGTTGGGGAAAAAGTTTTGGGTTATGGAAAAAACCTTTCAAGAGGTATTGGAATGGAGCTTCCACAAGAGACAATGACACAAATAGGGCAAAATTGGACAAGAAAATATTTACAAGACGAAGAAGATGTTCATATGTCTGATGGTATAGATGCTGATTTCTTTATAAAAGTTGTTGGTTCTACTGGTGTATTCACTACAGCGCCAACAGCGTTGCAAGGAAGTTTATTATTAGCTAATGGAATGTATCTTGAATCAGAACAAGAACAAATGCTCAAAAACTCTGATAATTTAGTAGATATAACTAGTAGCATACAATATATTGACAAACAATTAAAGAAATTAAAACCTAGTGATCCTAACTTTAAAAAATTAACTAGTCAAAAGCAAGATTTAGAAGCAAAACTTGAGAAAGAAAATTTAAATAGTGAAACTCTTATTAGTAAAATTTTAAATAGATTTGGTTC
>Ga0098059_1000529_pt1 | contig 22780 bp, 19 predicted proteins | sample 20_taG_FD_92580 | JGI IMG/M metagenome (GOLD analysis project Ga0098059, IMG submission 92580) | Marine viral communities from the Subarctic Pacific Ocean - 20_ETSP_OMZ_AT15318 metaG | ecosystem: Environmental > Aquatic > Marine > Oceanic | place: Subarctic Pacific Ocean | collected 2015-01-19
ATTTTGTTTACTCTTTTTGTTGAAAATGTTTCTTTATTCTCTCAGTTTTACATTGTTAACTGGTTTGCTAGGAATAAAAATGTTCTTAAAGATACAGACCAACAAGTAAAATATACTAGAAATGAAGAAAATATTCATGCACTTGTAGGTATTAAAATTATTAATACTATAAGAGAAGAGCTGCCTGAACTTTTTGATGAAGGGCTAGAAGAGAGAATTTTACATGAAGCACAAGAAGCATTATCTGCGGAGAGTAAAATTGTTGATTGGATGGTAAATGGGTATGAGGAAGAAGGGCTAAACGCAGGTGTTTTAAAGGGATTTATAAAAAATAGAATTATTAGTTCTTTAGAACAAATAGGTTTTAAAGCACCTTTTGAAGTTGATAATGATGCTTTAGCCAGTACAATGTGGTTTGAAGAGGAGTTACTTGGCAATAATATGGCAGACTTCTTTCATACGAGACCTACAGAATACTCTAAGAAAAATCAATCATTTTCAGAAGAGGATCTATTTTAATGAAAACTTATAGCTGGCTAAACGGAGATTCTAGAAAATTTCTTAAGCGTGGGTATTTAGAAGGGGATGAGTCACCAGAAGAAAGAATTCAAACTATTGCTGATTCTGCGGAGAAATATTTAGGTATTAAAGGATTTTCAGATAAGTTTACAGACTATATGTCTAAAGGGTTTTATTCTCTCTCTTCTCCTATTTGGTCTAATTTTGGTAAAAAGAGAGGCCTGCCTATTTCATGTTATGGGACTTATATTCCAGATGATATGGAGCTAATTCTTAATAAAGTTTCAGAAGTAGGTACAATGTCTAAAGTAGGCGGGGGAACCTCGGGCTATTTCGGAGCCGTTAGGCACAGGGGGGCTCCCATATCGTCTGGAGGCAGTGCGACTGGTGTTCATCACCAGCTTACAGTCTTTGATGCCCTTATAAACTATGTGTCACAAAGCAATGTTAGACGAGGGTCCTTTGCAGCTTATTTACCGGTTGAACATCCCGATATTGAGGAGTTCTTAAGAATAAGATCTGAAGGGGACAATATTCAAGATATATCTACAGGTGTATGTATTACCGATAAGTGGATGCATGCTGTAGTAGATGGTGATAAAGAAAAGAGAAAAATTTGGGGCAAGATAATAAGGAAACGATATGAGACAGGTTATCCATATATCTTCTGGACTGATACTGCTAATGATAATGCTCCACAAGTTTATAAAGATAAAGGCAAAAGGATTCATGCAAGTAACCTTTGTACTGAAATATTTCTTTCTTCAGAGGAGGATGAATCGTTTGTTTGCGATTTATCTTCTCTTAATTTAGTCAAATGGGATGAAATTAAAGAGACAGATGCTATTGAAACATTAGTTTATTTTTTAGATGCGGTAATGTCTGAATTTATTAAAAAGACCAAAGGGGTTAGATTTATGGAAGCTCCGCATAATTTTGCTGTTAGACAAAGGGCGCTTGGAGTTGGTGTTCTTGGATGGCATACATATTTACAATCTAAAAGAATTGCGTTTGAATCACTAGTAGCTAAGGCAACTAATAATGAAATATTTGTTAAGATAAAAGACAGGTGTGATAGAGCTACAAGAGAGCTTGCAGAGTTATTTGGTGAACCTGAGCTATGCAAAGGGTATGGTATTCGCAATGTCACCACTATGGCAATTGCCCCAACGACAAGCAGCTCTTTTATTCTTGGACAGGTGTCACCGTGTATTGAGCCATTAAATTCTAACTACTTCACAAAAGATTTAGCCAAGGGTAAGTTTACTTACCGTAACCCACATTTAGTTGAGCTTTTAGAAGAAAAAGGAAAAAATGATCCTAGTACATGGAAGAGTATTCTCACACACGGAGGTAGTGTGCAACATTTAAAATTTCTATCCGACGAGGAAAAAGGCATATTTAAAACATTTGGAGAGATATCTCAAAGAGAAATAATTATTCAAGCAGCAATGCGGCAAAAATATATTGATCAAGGGCAGTCCTTAAATGTAATGATCCCGCCAAATACTAAGCCAAAAGAAGTAAGTGAATTATTAATTTATGCCTGGCAAAGTGGTATTAAGTCATTATACTATCAGAGGAGTGCTAACCCTGCTCAAGAGCTGGCAAGAAATATTCTTAATTGCGCTTCATGTCAAGGCTAAATATTATGAAGTGGAAATATCAAAACGAAGAGGATACTCAAGAAGAACAACAAGAGCACTCCGGTCATCAATATATTATTAACACCGCGTCTTCCTCCGGTGGTTCTGTTACGAAAGTAATAGAAAATAATTTATATTTTTATGGTGATATTACAGAAGCTAATGCACTTGAATTAAACGCGGCATTATATGAACTCGATAAAAAACTTTCCATCACCGGGGTGTTTTTAGATATCAAACCGGTCATTAGATTGCATATTAATTCTTATGGTGGTTCTCTTTTTGCCGGTCTCGCAACTGTTGATGTTATCCGGAATTTAAAGAGTGATGTGCACTCTATTGTCGAAGGAGCAGCAGCATCAGCAGCAACTATTATATCTGTCGTGTGTACAAAGAGATCAATGGGGAGATATTCCAAAATGCTTATACATCAGTTAAGCTCTGGAGCTTATGGCAAGTATAATGAGTTGGAAGATGATATGGAAAATAACTCACACTTAATGAGCACTATAAAAGAGATTTATAAGGTATATACCAATGTGCCTATGAAAAAATTAAATGAGATATTAAAGCACGATCTTTGGTTTGATAGTAAAACGTGTCTAGAATTAGGTCTTGTTGACGAGATTAACTAATTGTATTTGAACCGTCTTTTGGAATGTCTGGCGGTTCAGGATTTATTCGTCCATTTTCTCTTAGTCTTTCTCTATCATGTGGATCAAGGAAAGCGTCATCAATGGTTAATGCTCTCGGTGGTTGAGCAACATTTGTGGGTTGTTTCTTTTCATGCTTTATTATTTGTGCTTGTGCTTGATAACCATTAATATTAATACCTTCCCCTTGCGCTATTGTTCTTACACTTTGGTTACCGTCAGTTAGTCTAAGAGGTAAATTCTTAAAGTGGTGACTGTGTGGTGGAGCTTGAATTTTATAATTGCTATCTTCTTTTAGCGTAAGTGTTGCTGTTGTTGATCCGTTCCATAACTCCTCCCATGTGGAAAAGCCGCTTATTTTAGCTTTAAATTTTAACCCTTTTAATAATTTTGCATATAATATTGTGTCTTCTGTTTGTTGAGTTTCAGCAGGAGCTGTAACATGGTGTAAATATGTCTCCCCTTCCGTGTAAGTTGAACCACCAACAATAGTATTATTTTTAACTCCTAAACTAGGCTCAACTAATATTTGTCTATTTGATCTTAAAGAAATGGTTTTTGCTGATTGAAGCTCGACAACATTTTCACTTGAAATGTTTACCCCGGCTGCTGATTGTAAATTAATTTTATGTGCAGAAACTTTTATTGACGTCCCACCAATCTCTACTGGCCCACTTGTCTTGAGCTGCATACCTCCAGAACCAACTATTACATTATATTTATTTCCAACATTTAGTGTATAGTTACCTACTGGAAAGGCAGATGAATTATCAACCTCTTCCACATGTGGGACACTATCTACATTGACATAAGATGTATCAATACCGACATTTACCTCAGAAGGTTGAGATCTACCTTCAGGGTCTATACGAACAGATGGGTAGTCGTTTGTAGTAGCACCAACTACTTCGACTTTATTTCTATATGTAAACTCTTCTTCGTCGCCACCATTACCCATTCGCTGTTCAACAGGGTTAAGTTGCTCTTGCAATGCTAAAAGGTCTTCCGGTAAACTTTGATGAGCTGGGTTAGCGGACCACTGCCCTCCTTCAGTAGCTGCGTTCTCTCCGGGGCCGTATTTTGTTACACCATCAGCATTAGAAGCATATCCACCTGCACCAGACCCTGTATTAATATCAGCAATAGTGGGGTTAACTCCAAACAATACACCCGGGTTTGCAATAGGAGCTACCGGTGTATACCTATTAACCTCATTTATGTCACCATTAACAACTGGCGGTAGCCCGTAGCCCGGCCACCGGTCATTAATAATGTAATGCTCTTGACTAATAGTTGAATTCGGCGCCCTGCCGCCAGCCTGAGGAGTTGTAACACCGTTTGGATAGCTTTTACCTCCTCTTAATATTTCAAATTGCGAGTTTTTTTCTGCTATTGGTCTGTATAACTCTTTCCATTCGTCAACTGCATCAATTTCATCTTGATTGCTAAACCCCTTGTATTTATACGTATTTTCAACAACTCGTTCTATATAATCTTTTCCTGTATATACATTCTTATCATTTAATACAGTCTCAAAACTATCATTGTTAACTTTAACTTGTTTGTTATTAGCAGCCAACTCACTATTAACCATGTTATTTAACTTAACATTTGATCCGGAAAAGTGTGATATGTTTACTGCTTCCCTATCTGTAGAGTTTACTATCTCAAGTGCCCCACCGCGTTGGTTCCAGACAAACTTATTTCTATACTCTTGCTCTGTTGAGGTTTCTTTACTCATTAAACTGTAGCTGGTTTGTTTTCAAAGGTGTCTGGGTAATCTTGACTTGGTGCTGGTCCATCGCCTGTTGTAGGTGCATCAGCAAATATAGGCCCAGTTTCCCTATAACTCACTCTTCCGCCAAAGTATACAGGGAAGTTTAAATCACCTCTATAGTGAAACACCCACACTTGCGCTCCTACTCTCGGGACCCCAAAAGTACCTGCAGGGGCATTATTATAATTATTTGGTTGAAAGTCTTGTCCATACGGATTGTTATTTACAGTGAAATTACTAGTAGGGTCTGTAAAAGCATCTCCAATATTTGTTTCCTGATTTTCATATGCAAAAGCAGGTCCAAAAGAACCCTCTTCAATATTAGGCGGCTTTTCATCGTTTGTTTGAAATCCTTCTTTAAAATTAGTATCAGAAGCTGTACCAATTTCACCCGGGCCGTTATAACGCATCGGTCCATATTCACCTAAAATAGGTACTACTGGCTCAGCCCATGGTATAAATTTTGACATTTCTTCAAAAATTTTAGTATCTGACCAGTTATCAGAAGGATTATTTACACCAGGAAAACGTACATTAATACTACTATCAGAAAATGATTGAAGCCAGTTCCCCAGAGGCTGGTTAGATACTTCTGGAATGTATACCTTTACGCGAAGCAATTGCTCGGGGTCGTTATTTTTTACTACAGTGCCTTTAAAAAAAGACTGATCGTCTCTCTTATATTCAATTCCTTTATTGGAACCCCTTACATAAACACTCACAAATATATTTAATCGTTGAATCTTTAACTCAAGTACCTATAATAAGGTATGCTTGTAAGTCATGAATCTCCCATATCAATGCTAGATAAGTCTCGTACTTATAATGATTATGATTATGCTTTAGTGCATTTATTTGAAACTGAGCCTGAATACTATAACTTTTTTAAAGTTTCTAAGACATTAGGTAGAGAGGTTTTATTGGATAATTCTATTTTTGAATTAGGTAAATCATTCGATCCAAAGAAGTTTGCTAAATATATTAATGAGTTGGAACCTACTTATTATGTTGTACCTGATGTATTAGAGGATTGTACACAAACTGTGTCCTCATTTCATAAGTTTCGTATGGACCATCCAGGGTTACCCGGGTTAAAGATAGGTGTTGTGCAAGGTAAAACATATCAAGAGTTAGCACAGTGTTATAAATATATGGCTGATAATGCAGACTATATTGCTATCTCTTTTGATTATTCCTGGTACCAAACAATTTCTTATAATAACCCAATGTGGATTCTAGGTGAACAAAGTAAGGGTAGGAGACGCTTTATTAATATGCTTCAGGAAGATGGTATATGGGATTATAGTAAACCACACCATCTCCTAGGATGCTCGTTAGCTAGTGAATTTACGCATTATAAATCGGATAAAAGCATTAGATCACTTGATACATCAAATCCAGTTGTTGCTGGGGTTCTTAATAAGAGATATTATAAAGACATTGGCTTGCTTGAAAAGCCTTCTGTACTACTGGCAGATCTTATTAATGCAGAACTTAATGTGGAGCAAGAAGGAGATATACTATATAACGTTGAAGAGTTCAAAAAACTTATTTGACACTAAATATAATAAGTGAAAGATAATCATCAAACGATTATAACTCGAGCAAACGATAGAGAGTTTTTTCCGCTAGTAAATAATTCCATCAAACGTTTTTTGTTGTATATATTAATGTGGCTAGTTGGAACAGGTTTAATGGTCGCCCCGGCATGGGCGCTTGCTTCATACATTATTTCGAAGTAGCTCTAAAGATTGTATCCCAGTCTTCTCCCGGATCATCTTCTTTTAAATGAGCTATTCTAGCTTCCATCATCTGGTAATATTCCCTTAGTTCCGGGTAGGTAAGTTTATTAAGTTCAGCCAGTTTTATAGCCCTGCCCCATTGTCTGCTTCTATAATATTGTAAAAATGTATTATGATGTGTAACATCTCCGCTGTGGTTAGCATAACTAGTATCCTCTAATACAGCAAAGATTCGAACACCTTCTTTTTTACCTTTAACAGCTATTTTATCCAACTCTACAAAATTAAACTTATCTTCTATACCTTCGACTGTACCCTGTCCTACTATTAAACCTACCTTATATTCTTTAGTCTGGCCCTCTAATCGAGAAGATAAATTTACCGCATCACCTAGACAGGTATAATCAAATCTTTGCTCTGATCCCATATTACCAACAACAACATCTCCTGTATTAATACCAACTCCAATTTTTAATTCATCAATTCCTTCTTTCATTACCTCCCTGTTTAATTGAGCTAATAAATCAAACATTTTTAAACCACATTGTATAGAATGAACCTTATGGTCTTTTATATCTACAGGAGCATTCCAAAATGCCATTAATGCGTCACCGATAAATTTATCAACAGTACCCTCGTGATCGATTACACAGCCAGTCATAGGTGTTAAATACCGGTTAACTAGTTCTGTAAGGCCTTGGGGATTAGTTTTAAAATGCTCACTAATAGTTGTAAACCCTCTAAGGTCGCTAAAGAGTATAGAGAGCTCTCTAGTATCACCTCCTAACTTTAATTGGGAAGGATCTTTTTGCAAAAGCTTAACAATGGGTGGAGCTAAATAGTGTTCAAATTGTTTTTTAATTAATTGTTTAGATCTATTTTCATTTATAAATCTAATAAAAGTAGCACAGGCCCAGGTTACAAATACACAAGCAAATGGCCAAGTATAATCGATTAACCACCCGTTATTACTATATAACATGTTGCCTATAATAGGTCCAGCAGCTAGAGATGCTAGTATGGCCACTAAGCTAAACATATAGGATAACCAAAGAGCACCAAGGATAAGAAGGGAGCAGAAGGCTGCTGTAATAATGACTTCTAAAATGGTCGATTCTGTAGGACGTTGTAATCTAGATTCATCAATAATCATTTGTAAGGCTTGACTATTAACTTCATGTCCGTATCTAATACCCACTGGAGTAGCTATTGTATTAGCAAGGCCTTCACCGGTGAGTCCTAATACCGCGATTTTATCTTTTACTATAGACCAATCAGCGTCTTTAAAGGATACTTTATCAAATTCATACTTAAAGTTTAACCAAATACGAGAATTTTCGTCTGTGGTTATTGGGTCAAATCCAGGGACCCTTATAGCCTCTACACCTCCTAACCCTACTTTAGCTTGATAAGATTCCTGGCCGGCAAATAATCTTATTACTTCTAATGGGACGGTTGGATATGATTCACCTTTTATTTGTATAACCAACGGCATTCTACGAACTACACCATCGAGTTCAGGTGCTGTTAATATCATACCTACCCCGGCTGCAGATTCTCCTAACCCTTTAACAGGTCCTATAGCTTCAGGGTAGTCAAATAACCAATTATCTAAGCTTTCTCCTATTGTAGCCAATCCCCTTGGCACCGGTGTTCCTTTACCTTTTGTACTTGCTGACTGTCCTATAATTACCGGAACTTGGTCTAATACGCTTATTAATTCTTTATCACCGCCGAGCCTATCTGGTTCAGCGAATAAAATAGGAATGACAACTAGTTGAGCACCACTCTCAAACGCTTTAATAATGCCGTTAGCAATTAAATCTCTTTTCCATGGCCACTGACCATATTCATCTAGACTACTTTCATCTATTTCGATAATAGCTATATTTTCTGATTTAACTTTTTCTTGCTTATTTTGATAATAATCAAGGCCTTTTAAACGAGCAGTTTCAATAAAGAAAGGGTCGATCATTCGAAGCACTACCATTAGCATAGTAATAGCTATACATATTAGATAGTTTTTAATATTAAAAATCTTCATTGCTGCTTAATGTTAAACTGAACATTATTACCTGAGTTAAATTTTGCATTAATTATACTCCCTTTATTATCGTAATTAACAGTAACGTTACTGCCATCTTCAACTATTAAAGAAATCATATTATCTTTATCTTTTGAAAAGAAAACATATCTACCGTCGTCCATTTTTAAAAACTTATTCATAATTTGTTTTTCTTTTCTTTTTATTTTAAAATCGTCAAAATCTTGGTTATCTTTTTTATCATCCCCAGGCTTTTTCTCTCTTTCTAAGTTATCTTTCTTTTTGTCTTCTTTTGCTCCAGGACCATCTTGCTTTATAACTTGAGGTGGGGTTGGTGCTGCTATAGCAGATGTTACAGTTGTTGCTTCGTACGCTTTATCTAAAGTAACTGTACCGCCGAGGGTTGATACATCAATAGAACCAACATATGAATTTCCAGCTTCGTCAGTAGAAGGTAAGAGTAAAAAACTACTAGCCCCGTCTTCTTGAACATTCATAGTAAAGTCGGTACCACGTACAGACACGGAAGCAGTAGGTGATTTTATTTTTACATTTTGTCTAGAGTTTTTAGCTATCTTCCCTGAAGAATACCTTATAGTACCTAAGGCTGCTTTTAAAGATAACTTACCAGTTTTTTTGTTAGGATTATAAACAAACTCGTCTATTAATAACTTAGAGTATTCTGTAACGCTAACTTTAGTATCATCAACAAATTTTATATTAGCTCTACCTTTTAAGGTCTCAATTAAATCTCTCATTTCAACTGGAGTGTTAACCTCAGTTAAAATTTTATCACCCTTTCTAGTAATTTGAGCCGCTTTAGTTTGTGATGTTACATTCCCTATTTCACCAAAAGCTGGTATTAAAAATAATAAGAATAATAAACTACTCGTTACCAGCCTGTGGTGGGCCGTCTGGGTTGCTAAATTCGTTAAACGGTATAACGTTATTTTCAATTTGCTCAGGCATAAATGTCGGATCAAACGCCCCGTCGGTTTGGAATATTTGGTATGCATTTTCATTTCCTAGAATTGATAATTCAATAAATTGGCTTTCAGCGCCTACTTGTGATACTAATAAAGAGTTACTACTTCCAAAAACATCAACTAGTTGAGAGTGACCAATTAGACCACCGTGACCTTCTTGATAGCTACTTATTTCATTTAAAGAACCTGCGATGTGGTAATCAGTAAAGGTATATGAAGTATCAAATAATAACAAATCAACTGAGTTGGAAGCGCCTTCTACGTTTAAGTTAATTAAGCCGTTATTTACAGTAGCTTTTTGTGTATCTTCCTCATTACCAGCGATTAAAACATTATTAGAATCTCCTGCAACAAAAGCATTTACTTCATTTTTATCTCCCTCTAGTGCTAAAATAAACTCATTTGCATCACCCTGTAATTCAATATTTACTAGTTCTTCATTACCAATTGAATCAATATCAATTAGGTTTTCATTACCTATAGTTCCAATGTTAAAGATAACTTCTTCACCTTCAATTCGGGATCTGTTAGTACCTTCACCTAAATTGTTTGCTGAGCCTATTTGAGATATGTTAAATATACCCGCACTACCAATTTGATCTAAATAAATTTCATTGCTTGCGTTAAGCAAGCCTCCGGTAGTAAATAGTAGAGCTATTAAGAGAGATTTTATTTTCATAAAAATATTTATATAAAATCTATCCTTTTAACTTGGTTACCGGCATTTTATCTGCTTTTGGCTCTTTAGCTTCTTCTGTAGGCACCGCCGGTGATTTTTTAAATTTCCACATTTTTTTCTTTTCGCCTTTTGTAATAAGATCAACTATAGCCATATCTATTGCTGCTCGAGTCGCTACAGATACTAGTTCGTTTTTTGCGAATCCAAATTCTATTTCTAATGGATTTAAAGCATCTTTAACATACTTAAACACGTCTGTGCCAACTGCAGTTGAATATATTGTCTTCGATACTGTTGAAGATAATAAAATTTCGCTAGTCAAAGTACTAACAAATCTTATCGATACAGTAACAACATCTTTTCTATGCTGTTCATGAGCTCCTATTCCAAGATATGCAGCTCCAACTCCGCCAGATACTGCATTTGTATCATATCCAATAATACCACCATGAATTAATAACCCAGCAAATAACAACGGTTTTAATCCAGTATTATCATCATCTGTAAAATCTTCTCTAGTTTGTTGGACCAGAGCGCGCTCTCTCATTACAGTGTCTAGTTGGCCTCTTTCTAATACTTTAAACCAACCATTAGATTCTAAAAGAGACTCAATAAGCCAAGCTTCTCCTCCTTGTGAGACAGCAGCAGAAAAACTAGCGAAATTATCAGATTGTTTTCTTGCACCTGTTAAATCTTTAAAGCTATTTACACCTATATAAATAGGTTCACCGTCAAGCTCTGGAAGCTTATTTAAAGTTACGAGTGCGGCTATGGGCGCGGGAGCAACTATTGGAGGATCGTGTGGACCTCCTTGAAAGGTTTCACATCCACTATATAGTAGCAACGACGAGCCTAAAAGACTATTCAGCAGTAGATTCTTCATTAATAGGCTCGGGCAGTAGGAGAGATCCAATGGGAATTAAAATTGTTGTAAGATCACCATCAGTGTCAACTACAGTTAAATTAATTTTATCAGCTAGTCTATACCAGGAAATAACATTACCGTCAAGATCAAAGGACCCAGAATCTGAACCAGTATCTGCAAACAATTGCTCGGTAACCTGCTTAGAAAGCTCTGAATAAATCCGTGACTGTAAGTTTGTTAAGAACACCTGTAGCGGTCTTCTATTATTAGCTAAATTAGCCTGAATTGCTAATGATTTTAGCTCGTCCTTAACTGTTTTCTTTCTAGCTGCGGAAATATTTTCTAGATTAATTTTATGTGCACTATAGCCAAGGCCGCTAAAAGACGGGGATTTAAATTTAAATTTTAATTCATCAGCTGCAGCGCTACTACAGCAAAGTAATACTAACCAAATATACCTCATAACACTATTTACCTCTATTAATATATATTGCTAGAGTCTAGTGTCTGAAATATGCTTATTTTTTCTCCTATTCTCTCTTCTCTCCTCTTCATGCATTTTTTCTTGCTCTTGAAGAATCATTTGAATTTTTGTATTAAGACGAATCATGTCGTTATCTAACATTCTTATTCTATCGATAAGCCCTATTAACGTTCCTGTGGATTCATCTAATACAGGTTTTATTTCCTTTACAACCCAGTTCCATGTATAATATACAAAATAACCTAAACCGAATGCTGCAATAATCGGAAATCCAAAATCATTTATAGCTTTAACTATTTCATCACTCATTAGTCTTTTCTAGCATCCTCCTTTCCTTCATTAGCAGCTAATCTATCTAAATTTGGATGCTTGTTAAAAGCGTAAGATACTAATGTATCGATTTTTACTATATCATTATTCATCGTCTGTACCCTATTTTCTAATGATTTTATCATTCCTCCTAAACCTTTTACAGCGCCTGTTATTTCACTGAGTATAAATTTAAGAATAATAAAAACAAATGCTCCACATGTTATAGCTCCTGCTATAGGGAAACCGACATCAGTAACGAACTTTAAGAACTCTTCCACTAAATTATTTAATATACCTCTTGAAAAATGACCGTTTGGGTATAAAATAATAAATAATGCTCCAACTGATACTCCATTTAATTGGTGACTATCTCCTTCAGAGTGATTGGATGGCACTTAATAAAACGAAATGCAGTAAAGCAGCTGCAGCGCATGCGCTTACATATTCGTTACCTTTTTTAATTTTGGACCCATCTGCCGTGGCATTTGCTGTAATTTGCATAACTCACTTTTTTATTGATCGTTTTAGATTAGCTCGGTATGTTGTTTATGCTAAAAATTTAATACTCGGTCCTAAAAAGTATTGGCATAAATGGGAAGATTGCAAAGAGACAGGGTATCATAAAGATGTTCCACAATGGTTGTCATTATGGTTATTAGTTGCTAGCGACAATACTATTCATTTGCTTATTAACTGGGCGGCGTTATCATATCTATAATGAAGTTTTCAAATTGGATTGCTCTGTTTTCGCAAACCGGGTCTGAGATAGCTGATCTATCTTCAGCATTAAATAGGGTACCAGATTTTGTTATAACTAACGCTAAATTAGATCAAATTGATTCTAGAGTGGAGGTTGATTTTAGAGTTAATAAAGAAGAAGCAAAGACGTTAGATATTTTAGAAAATTTAAATTTTAATAACGACGATACACTTATTACATTAAATGGTTGGTTGAGAATAGTACCTCCGGATAAGTGTAACAAGTATAATATATACAACGGTCACCCGGGGCTTATAACAAAATATCCTGAATTAAAAGGTAAAGATCCCCAAAAGCGTGTATGGGAGAATATGGCTTCATACCCGGAGATTGGCAGCGTGGTTCATAGAGTAGTAGCAGAAGTAGATGCCGGGGAGGTTATGGTAGAAAAATCTGTAAAAACAATTGGTGGTGCCTGGAATGATCATCTCGGTGCATTAAGAAAGACATCTTTTGATGCTTGGTATAGTTTTTTAAAGGAACGTCTATATAATAAAGTATGATTTGTTCGTTTACTGGCGCGCAAAGTACAGGTAAAACTACCTTACTAAAAAAACTTCATGCAGAAAATGGTGATTATCCATTTACGTTTGTACCAGAGGTTACGAGATTAGTAGCGCGTGAATATAATATGCCTATTAACGAAGGTGGAGGTGATTTAACACAGCTGCTTATTATGACCGAACATGTTCGGAATATTTATAGAAATAGAGCTGATCATCTAATTAGAGGGGTGCATCAAATATTTGATCGATGCGCGTTAGACGGTATTGTATATTCTCTATGGCTACTCAATAAAGATAAAATCAGTAGGCGATGTTATGATGCGTGTGAATTAGTTTGGGAAAATTTAAAAGATAAATATGATGTTATTTTTTATACATCTCCGGAGGATGTAAAGTTGATAGAGGATGGTGAAAGAAGCGTAGATGAGGCGTTCCGGAAAGAAATTATTGATATATTTGAATTGCATTTACATAGAGAAAACTTTGATTGCGAGGTTGTAACGTTAAAAGGTAGTGTTAAGGACAGGTTAAAGACCGTCCGGGCAACTCTTGCTAAACATGACATTGGTATTAAAATTTAAATATGGTAAAGCTCGATAATAAAAACGTTAGTAAACATCTAGGTCAGACCTCAGAATATAAATCTACTTATGATCCGAAGCTCCTGGTTAGAGAGCCTCGCCAATCTAATAGAACGCATCTAGGGATTACGGATGATGATTTACCTTTTGTAGGCAATGATACTTGGAATGCTTATGAAATTTCAGCTCTTACTAATGAAGGTCTTCCTGTTGTTGGTGTAGCTAAAATTGTATATCCTTGTGAAAGTAAATATATTGTTGAATCTAAGTCTATTAAGTTATATTTTAATTCCTTTAATATGACGAAATTAGGTGAGACTAGTGAGGTAGTTCTCGATAATATTAGCATTATGGCTAGGAAGGATTTAAGCGAGCTGCTCGATATGGTCGTTGAGGTTAAGGTCCATTCTAATAAAAGAGTTTTAGGTGATACTTCTATTTTTGTAGCAAAAGATGAGTGGATGCATGGAGAGAATTGTACTCCTAGTTATATCACTCTTGAAGATGAATACCCTGTTGATAATACAGAATTTTCCGTATATAAAGAAACACCTAATCTTCTTAAAGAAATTGAAGATGCACCATCAGATAAAGTTTATTATCATAGTGCTTTGTTAAAATCTAATTGCAGGGTTACATCTCAACCGGATTGGGGAGATGTTTATATCTATATAAAGGGTAGAAATACTGTAGATCCTATTTCTCTATTACAGTATATTGTATCATTTAGAGATGAATGTCATTTTCATGAGGAAATTTGTGAAGCTATTTATAAGCGATTAATGGATACAATTCACCCAGAAGAATTAAGTGTAAGGTGTTTATATGCTCGTCGAGGTGGAATTGATATTAATCCGGAGCGCGCCTCACATAAAAAGCTACTGCATCACACGCTTAGTCAAATTGATGTACCGCATATTAAAACCCCAAAACAATAATTTAAAAATGAACAAAATACACGTCATATCCGCCGGAAGAAATGCTGGAAAATTTATCACCTATTGTATCGATAGTGTGCAAAGGCAAACATTGCAACCTGACAGCCACACTGTTATAGATGATATATCTGATGATAATACAGCAGAAGAGTTAAAAGCATATGAAAGTCGAAAAGATATTCCATACCTTAAAATTGTTCACAACACCGAACGACAATATAGATTAAGGAATATTTATAAACACGCAATTAATAAGGATCCAGAAGATATAATATGTGTTGTTGATAGTGATGATTGGCTTTCGAAAAGGAATGCATTAGAGGTGGTTAAAGAGGCGTACGACTCGGATCCCAAGTTAGAGTATGTTTATACTAATTATAGACGTTCTCATGAAACAACAAAAGGACATGGCGAGATGCCAGAGGATGATTGGGAGCCATATAAAGGCGGTTGGCCAATGAGCCATATGTCAACCTTTAAGGTTAAGACTCTGGCTAGCATACCTAAAGCTAACTTTTTAGATTGGAATGGTAGATGGTTTAGAATGGCTACTGACTTTGCTTATATATTGCCGGTAATGCACAGACTTCGAGAAAGGGACGGTGGTTATTCTGCTGTTAAATTTATTGATGAAGTGTTTTATGTATATCACTTTTTTAATAATCCTGGGAAACCTCGCTCCGGTCCAGAAGGAGATAGGTTAGGCTCAGAGGCTGTTCGAAATTCTGACTTTATTCAAAAGCGAGGCTATATTGAAGATTAGAGATGCCGATTAAATATCTTTAATGGCAAAATCATTAAGGAAGCTTATAACAACATTTCAGGGTAAAGAGAATTTTTTTGATGGGAATGTAGGTATAGGAGCTATTCCCGGGGAAAGACTTTCTGTATCTGGTAATATAAGCGCTTCAGGTTCTGTAATAGGGCCTAGTATTTCCGGTACTTGGATCGGTAATTCACTATCAAGTAAACAGGTTAACGTTGAAGGTATTGATATAAAATCAACAGGCCAGGTTAAAGATTTATTTTTAAAGTCAACTGGTGATGGTCAAGTAATATGGGACCCTATAAATGAAGGTGATGAATTTGATTTTGATAATCAAAATATTGACGGTGATCTAATTGTAAGAGGAGATATTATAGAATATTCATCAAACGGAATTGTTTATTCTAAAACTAGTGTATTTACTGGTCCAATGTCAACGGGTGCAAATACATTAAACACTTTTGATAAAGATCAGTTTATGACAGCTAAATATGTTATTTCACTTTTTAATTCTGCTTCCTCGAGAACAGCCTGTGAGGTGTTAGTAACGCATAACGGTGCAAGTGTAGCTGACGGTACTACGTATGGCATAGTTGATGCTCAAGCTGCTTCGCTCCTGTCAGATGTTACAGCTAGTGTAGGTTCTACATATATTAACCTTACTATTACCACGACAGCAGATTGTACCGCAACTGTTTATGGAGTTGCTCATTATTAATTGTACATTTGCTGATAAGGTAATAAATATACATACATAATGAGACTGTTTAGCGAAAAGGTAGTCCCTACCTTTACTAGCTCAGATCTTAACATCTTAACAGTTAAAAGTTTAGAAGAGACTTTTTTCGATGTTTATGAATTTGAGATAAACGGTAAAAAATTTATTGCAGAAAAGAAGAGCCTGTATATGGGCTCTCCTGTCGTAGATATACCGGTAGAGATAGAGGATGAAGAGTTTATAGCTCCTTTCATATTACGTGAAGGCGTATTTAATGTGGAGTTTAATAAAAATAATAAAACCTACGTAGGTTCAGTTACAAAAGAAGAGCCTGAAATAGTTTTAGAAGAGGTTGTAGAGGAAGAAGTAGAAGAAATAATCGACCTACCATCAATAGTTGATGAATTGTGTGTTGAACAGGGGTCCCCAACCTCGAGAATGATCTTTGATCAAAATGTAGATGTATCCGTATCGGATTATGATTATAATATTTTAATTGTAGATAATTTTGATGAAGTATATTTTGATATATTTGAAGTAAAGATTAATAATAAAACCTATAACGCGGAAAAGATATCTGAATATAAGGGACGGCCTGTAGTTAGTGTACCTATTATATTCGAAAATAAAGAATATATTGCACCTTTTGTTCTAGAAAAAGGACCACAGGAAGTATTCTTTAATGAGAATAATTTACAATTTGTAAAACACATTAAGGAAGAGAAGTTAGACCTTCCGGAGTTTGATAAAGATGTTGTCGAGGATGTTGTTTTAGAGAAAAAAGAAGATATATTACAGGATATAGCTAAAGCGAGAAAATTAGCTAAAAAATATGCTGAAGATATTAAGCAGCAAAAAATTGACGAAGCTAATAACACTATCAAGTCAAATGAGCAGCGAGTCGAGAGTTACTTAAAAGATGTTAGAGCAGAGTTAACGAGCGAATTTCTTACAATTGTAGAAAAAGTAAATACAGACTTAAAGGAAGATACAGAATCTACAACAAAAAATTTAACTTCTTATATTGAAACGTATGTAGAAAGGGAAAGTAATAGGTTATTAGATAATTTAGAAGAGCTCAATGAAGGCAGTATTCAGCATTTTGAAGCAAAGATTCAAGAGTTAGTAAAGAACATATACACCAACAATCTCACTAAGTTAATCAACGAGAAAAATAACGATAATATATCACGTTACACTAAGTTATTTAAGAATACAAAAACTTCGTTAGAAGAACTGTTGGATGAAAATAAAGAAGAAATAAAAACTTCTTTAGATAGTCTTGAGGAAAAGGTTGACATAGATATAACAACGCTAGAAAAAAGTAATGTAGTTTTAGAAGATAAATTACAACGCGGTCTTAACAAAGCTCTTAGCAGAGCCGGGAATATAAAGATAGATACATTAAAGGAAGTAGATAGCAGAATTAAAGTTACAGAGGAAAAAATAACTGATGTATACGAGGTAACGTTAAACGAGGTCGGTCAGCAGTTAGATAAAAGAATACAGGATGTATCTTATATTAACGAAAAAATAGAAAACTTAACACAGGTTAGTGAGAGCGGTGCGCATGCTACGGAAGAAGAGTTAAAGGATGTAAAGAGTGATATTGTTAAGTTACAGGTTGAAAAAGGTCTATTAAGTGAAAGGATTGCTGAAAGTAAAGTTTTATTAGATAAAGGAATAGATAAACTAAACAAGCTTAATAAAAATATAGCTAAAGAAAATAAAATCTATATAAAGGAAGAGGTAGATAAACTTACAAAATATAGTGAAAAAAGCTCCGAACAGACAGCTACTAAATTAGATAGATTTAGTAGCAAAGTAACTAAACAGATACAAGAAGCTAAACAGCATTTAGATAAGGATTTAGAGAAGACAGACACAAAAATTTCTGAAGCTAAAAAATCCGCTCGAAAAGATATAGATAATACTGAGCAAGTATTAACCTCTTTAATAGAGGCAAGGTTAGAAGATACTAATACCGAAATTAATAAGCTTTTAACAAAAAAGGTTAAAAAGGTAGATGATGAATTTAAGGAGCAGCTAACATCTAAAATAGAGGAAAACAAAAAGATACTCTTTCAAGAGGTAGAAGAGTTAAAGCAAACACTACCTGAAACAATAGAAAAAAAATTAGCTCTAGAACAGGTACAATTTGATAAATTACCTGAAAAAAATGAAAAGATTGATGTTAAAGGTATTAAAAGAGATTTAGAGAATAAATTATCTTCAAGCTTAAATTCGAGATTTACGCAGGAAATAGCTGCTGTAAGAAGATATCTAGATACTTACGGCGGGGGAGGTGGTAGTGTTGCAAAGCAGTTTGCCGATGGCGGTACTATGACGGGAGATCTTGACGTTATTAATAAAGCTAGTATATTGTCCGGTGGTGTAGATCTCGCTGATATATTTGCAACATCAGAAGAAGCAAGTGGAATAACCGGGTCAGGAACGAAAGGTTATGTACCTTATTTTTCTGATAGTACAACTTTAGCAAATAGTCTTTTAAGCGGCGGTACAGCTGTAACAAGAACGACTGGTTCTTTAAGCGCTACAACTGATATATATGTTGGTGGGTGTCTTGGTATTGGAACTGTCACACCAAATGAAGAACTTACTGTAGCTGGTACCTTAAGCGCATGCACGTCTGTTTACAGCAACAGTATCTGTGGTATATCAACAGTTTGTGGTGCTGCTGTATGCGGTACAACTTCAGTTCGTAGTCCTGCTGTATGCGGTACAACTTCAGTTCGTAGTCCTGCTGTTTGTGGTTCAACTTCTGTTTGCGGAGGTACTGTAGTAGGTACTTCTATAAGCGCTACATCTACCAACAGTGGTTTTGTTTCAGCAGGAAGGGACTTAGCTGATATATTTACAACTTGCTCTGGTGATGTAACCGGTGTTACAGCCGGCCCTGGTCTATCTGGAGGGGGTACAGAAGGAGACGTAACTGTCGGTGTTGGTTTTGGTGACGGTATAACTGTTGCCGCCGACACGGTTGCAGTTGATAGTACAGTTGTAAGAACAACTGGAGATCAAACTATTGCCGGTAAGAAGACATTTTCTAGAGGTATAACTACATCTGATGGTCTTAGTGCTACAGCTACTACAAATGGTTTTGTTTCAGCAGGAAGGGATCTTGCTGATATATTTGCAACCTCATCTGGTAACGTTGATGGTTCTGGTAACACAGGTTATTTGTCATATTGGTCTGATACAGATACACTAGCAAATAGTCTTTTAAGCGGCGGTACAGCTGTAACAAGAACGACTGGTTCTTTAAGCGCCACAACTGATATATATGTTGGTGGGTGTCTTGGTATTGGAACTGTCACACCAAATGAAAACCTTACTATAGCTGGTAATGTAAGTGCTACAGGGACTTTATCAGCAGCTGATGCTAAATTTGGAAGTGATAGTATAACTATAAATGGTCCGGCTGGGACGATCTATACAACTGGTGCAATTTGTACCAATAGCTATCTTCAGTCCTATGGCGGTACTTCTTGTTTCGGTGGTGCTGCTGTCAATCTTTGCGAAGCTACACCCCTCTATGCTTGTGGCTGTGTGCGAGTTGGACAAGGGATCTCTGGTGGAATTCCCTTAGTTGTTACTGGTAATCTTAGTGCGACAAGTACTTTAAGCGGTAGTGCTGTTGAAACTTCTGATACAACCAGAGGGTTTGTTTCAGCTGGTCGTGACTTAGCTGATATATTTGCTAGGTCAGCTGGCAACATAACAGGAGTGACAGCTGGACCAGGTTTATCGGGAGGAGGATCTACCGGGGATGTAACTGTTAGTGTTAGTTGGGGAGACGGTATAACAGATGGTGGAGACGCGGTCGCAGTTGATAGCACGGTTGTAAGAACGACAGGAGCGGAATCGATTGGAGGATTAAAGACGTTTACAGATAATATTACTACATCACGTGGTCTTACTGCACATGATGGTCTAAGCGCTAGATCAACTCGAAATGGTTTTGTTTCAGCTGGTCGTGACTTAGCTGATATATTTTCTTTTGCAAAAATATTTACCAAAGGTACAGGTTTAGCTAATGGCAGTGTAATAGATACCTTTTCTACTTCTGATATGTCAGCTGGGAAGTATGCTATACAAGTTAAACGCACCGGTGGTGGTACATATTTTAGTGAATTAAGCATAACAACAGACGGTACTAATTTAGGGGTTGTTGAATATGGGGTGAATCATACTACATCTGAACCTTTTGTACAATATGGGGCTGTTGTTTCCGGTGGTACGGTATCTTTAACAGCGCAAAAAACCGGGGCGTATGATATGGCTGATTTTGAGTTTAAAGGGAATAGACTTAATTTATTCTAATTTTAGGACTTTAGATAAATATATTTACGGGGGAAAGTGAACTCGTAGCTATGGCACTTAATAAAGACTTTAAAGTAAAGAATGGGCTAACTGTGACCCAAGATCTATCTGTTGGTGGAAATGCGTATCTTAATGCACTAACTGGTACAAATGCGACGTTCACTAAATTAACCGCAACAGAATTTGAAGCAACTTCTGCAACTTTTACAAGGACAATTGTATCATCAACTTCAGCTTTATCTGTTATTAATCATGGTACAGGTCCTGCTTTATATGTAAGGCAAAAGGGAGCCCAACCAATCGCACAGTTTATAGATCAAGAAGGCGGAGAAATACATTTTGCAGATACCGGTGCTCTCGGCGTTAATACATCATCTCCAAATGAAAAACTTACCGTATCTGGTAACATAAGCGCTCTTGGTAGTCTTAGTGCTGGTCTAGGGTCGCAAATTGCTGCTTGTAATAGTGCAGCTGGAGGCTTTATATCAGGTGGTCGTGATCTTGCTGATATATTTGCTACATCTTCTGGTAGCGTTGAAGGATCAGGTAGCACAGGTTATTTATCATATTGGTCTGATAGTAATACTTTAGCGGATAGTCTTTTAAGCGGTGGTACAGCTGTAACAAGAACAACTGGTGCCTTAAGTGCTGCTACATCTATTTGTAGCCCAGCTATATGTGGTACAACATCTGTTTGTGGTGCAGCTGTTTGCGGTACTACATCTGTTTGTGGTCCTGCTGTATGCGGTACAACATCTGTTTGTGGTCCTGCTGTATGCGGTACAACTTCTGTTTGTGGTCCTGCTGTATGCGGTACAACTTCAGTTTGTAGCCCAGCCGTCTGCGGTACAACATCAGTTTGTGGTGCAGCTGTTTGCGGTACTACATCAGTTTGTGGTGCAGCTGTTTGCGGTACATCAACAGTTTGTAGCCCGCAAGTTTGTGGTACAACAAAAGTACAAGGAGTGGCTGTATGTGGTACAACATCAGTTTGTGGTGCTCTTGTTTGTTCTACTGGTAGTATAGTTGGTGATTCTCTAAGCGCTTATAAGGGGTTAAGTGGGTTACATGTTGCTGCTTGTAATAGTTCTTATGGAGGATTTATATCCGGCGGGCGTGATTTAGCTGATATATTTACAACTTGCTCTGGTGATGTGACCGGTGTTACAGCCGGGCCTGGTCTATCCGGAGGAGGTACAGAAGGAGACGTAACTCTCGGTGTTGGTTTTGGTGACGGTATAACTGTTGCCGCCGACACGGTTGCAGTTGATAGTACGGTTGTAAGAACAACCGGTGCACAATCGATTGGAGGAGCAAAGACATTTTCTAGTGATATAACTACATCACGTGGCCTTACTGCACATGGTGGTCTAAGCGCTAGATCAACTAGAAATGGTTTTGTTTCAGCTGGGCGTGATTTAGCTGATATATTTGAAACATGCTCTAGTAGTGTTGATGGATCAGGAACCGCCAATTTCGGAGCGCAATGGTCAGATACAGACACATTAACAGATAGTCTTTTAAGCGGCGGTACAGACATGACCAGAACTACTGGTTCTTTGAGTGCTTCTACAGCTATTTGTAGTCCTGCTATATGCGGTACGACATCAGTTTGCGGTGCAGCTGTATGCGGTTCAACATCTGTTTGTAGTCCTGCTGTTTGTGGTACATCAACAGTTTGTAGCCCAGCTATATGCGGTACGACATCAGTTCGTAGCCCTGCTGTCTGCGGTACAACATCAGTATGTGGTGCAGCTGTATGTGGTACAACATCAGTATGTGGTCCAGCTGTCTGTGGTACAACTTCAGTTTGTGGTGCTCTTGTTTGTGGTACAACATCAGTTTGCGGATTTGAGGTCGTCGGTGGCTCTTTAAGCGCTACATCTACCAACAGCGGTATTGTTTCTGCTGGTCGTGATCTTGCTGATATATTTGCTACTAGTTCAGGTAACGTTGATGGATCAGGTAGCACAGGTTATATACCAAGTTGGTCTGATAGTGATACTTTAACCAATAGTCTTTTAAGCGGTGGTACAGCTGTAACAAGAACGACAGGCACCTTAAGTGCTGCCACAGCTATTTGTAGTCCTGCTGTTTGCGGTACAACATCAGTTTGCGGTGCTGCTGTTTGTGGTACAACATCTGTTTGTAGTCCTGCTGTTTGCGGTACTACATCTGTTTGTGGTCCTGCTGTTTGTGGTACAACTTCAGTTTGTGGTCCTGCTGTTTGTGGTACAACATCAGTTTGTAGTCCACAAGTTTGTGGTACGACAAAAGTACAGGGAGTGGCAGTCTGTGGTACTACATCTGTTTGTGGTGCTCTTATTTGTTCTACTGGTAGTATAGTAGGTACTTCTTTAAGCGCTTATAAGGGTTTAAGCGGGCTCCATGTTGCTGCTTGTAATAGTTCTTATGGTGGCTTTATCTCCGGTGGTCGTGATCTTGCTGATATATTTGCAA
>Ga0098059_1000530_pt1 | contig 22716 bp, 17 predicted proteins | sample 20_taG_FD_92580 | JGI IMG/M metagenome (GOLD analysis project Ga0098059, IMG submission 92580) | Marine viral communities from the Subarctic Pacific Ocean - 20_ETSP_OMZ_AT15318 metaG | ecosystem: Environmental > Aquatic > Marine > Oceanic | place: Subarctic Pacific Ocean | collected 2015-01-19
AATTTTTTTGATTTCATATAATCCTGTACTTTCAAATACAAAATCTTGGTCTTTAATGGGGTCTCCAGACTGGGAAAATTTTAAAAGAAATGATTCAGTTGTATTATCATCATCTTCATCCACAGTAGCTAAAATTATATTTCCATCTACATCCTCTGTTAAACTTACAGCCTTTTGACCATACCCACCGATATTATATATTTTTTGTCCAACATTGTTATTTTTACCTGTATATTCTTTTGTAATGAGGAAAACCGTATCGGTATTAATTAAATTCCCGGCAATATAATTTTTACCATTTGAATGATACAAATAATCGCCAAAAAGTTCGTTTTTATCAGTCCCAATAAATATTGGTTCAGGTACTCCTGATTCAATCTGCGTATATACATCCCACGAAATATTTCGTGATGGCTGACTTATTTCTCCATTAGGGTTCTCTATGATGTTTTGTCCTAAGACTTCATAAACCGCTGAAGGGGCATTACCATCTACTACTTTCAAACTTCGTGTATTATTGTAAACAATATTATCAGGTATTTCCCTTAATCTATCTAATATTGAGTCATTACTATTATTAAAATTAGCAGAATTGAGATCAAAAATCTGGGTTATTTTACTTGTAGGACCAGTTGCAGATTGCCTAATATTTCCAACAACAACCAAATTTGGTGGATGGATTACAAAATCCATTAATTGGACTATTTGATTTGTATTAATTGATAAAATTTTAAATTCTGCTGAAATTGAATCTTCCGGACTAGCATTATCAGCACGAAAAGGAATTCCATCTAAATTGGATTTTATGAGAACATTTTGTTCAATGCTTGCTTGCGTACGATCTGACTTCCTATGACCTAGAATTAAAATTGAATTATCTTCCTGATATAATTTTACACTTATTGCTTCATCAAAGGTTGGAGAGTTTACTCTATGTAAATTTCTTTGCATTCCATCTGGACCAATATCAATTATGATAATATCTGAGTTTTCATCTGTTTTTACGTTCCCCACTACAACATAACCACTTCCGTCAGGTTTACAGATAAAACCGACAGCTTCAACGTTTTCAGATACAGCATATAATTTATCAAAATTTTGAACTTGATCTACTTCCAAAGGTTCTAAATTGCAAGAAGCCAATGCAAATAGTAAAATAAATAAAATTTTGAAATAGCTATTGGAATTCATTTGAAGTTAAAATATGGGATATTAAAATTTAAACTTAATTGATAAATCAGGTTAATATAATCATCTTCCTTCAGTACCATACCATTTAGTATTGTAGTGGTGGTTGCTTCTTCTCGAGCTTCCATAGTTAAATGGTTTCGGAAGTAATTACTAACTCCGAATTTTATCTCACCATAATTCTCTCCAATTTTTATCATAGTTCCTAAATTGGCATTTAATGCAAAATTAAATTTTGCTCTACGGGAGTATAGATTTATTTTTTCATTAATAGTTTCTTCATCAACAGATTGTTCATATTCACTATTGTAATTTAGAATATGATAATTGAGGTTGTATCTACCATTTGTTCCCAGCTCTACAAATGGTTTCCATTTATAGTAATCTCTATAATATCTTACATTCAAATTAAGATTAATGCCATCATTATTACTGTCGTAAGTAATGATGGTTATATTTTCGTTTCCGTAATCATTTGTTTCTTCATAAGAAAACTTTTGATTTTGATACAATACTTCCGCTCCTAACATCACACTCTTATTAATGGGGTACAAATATTGAATACCAATCTGCGGATTAGATAATTTTGTATTGTAGATTGGGTCATGATTTCCTAATGGATTGGTATTCCTAATGAATTGAGGCCTTACACTATTCAAATTTACACCAAATGTAATTCCAATGAAGTATTTAATATCGGTATCAATTTTTTTGTACAACGAATATAATTCAGAGGGATCAACATTTACTACTACCTGATAATCAGTTTGTAAATTTAATAATCTTATTAAGGTTGCTTTTGCTTTTTCTTGTTGGTTAATGTTGATATAGGTAAGCGTAAGTAGTCTTAAAGCCTCGATTTTCTCCGTTTTGTTAAAGCCATCTTCTAGGCAGTCATTAAGTTTACCAGGAACTGCATACAGATTCCCGTTGGAATAATCAGCCCTGGCTTCATTTAAGTTTCTTTCGCAACTTGATTGTCCATAAACATGATCTATAGATAAAAATATAATAAATGATAATATTAAGTATCTCATTATCTTGATTGATCAATAAATTTACTTTGTTCAAAAACCGGATTATAATCTAGATCGTCTCCTATATATCGATCCCATTCTTCTTGGGTGATGTCCCGAGACATTTTTTCTTTTAAAGTTTCAGCTAGAAGCTCACTTTTTATCGGATATAATCTAAATACTTGATCTTTACAGCCCGCAAAAATATGTGAATCATCCATTAATGCTATTGCATTAACCCATGATCCAGGCTCATTGATTATCATTGGAAACTCATCAGGATCCTTTAAATTCCAAATTCTAATGGTTCCTCTTGTGCTTGCGGTAATAATTTGATCTTCTTTTTCATTGAAGGTTATATCTGTCATAATTTCTCCATCGCTACCTCTTAGCGTAATGGAATTAGCTACATTGAAATCTTCATTCAAATAGAATAAATTTACTTGTCCTGAATTATCACCAGCAGCTAATATATTATTCGCATAAGAAATGGAATGAATGTATTTATCATTGGCTTCTCTAATCGTTGTTTTAACCTTCTTAGAGTTTAAATCCCATAATTCAATTTTTCCATTGATGTTACCAGTTGCCAGCAGATTGTTGTTGATGAGCGTCATATCATAAATTCTACTATTTGCATTAAGATAGGGTGATAACTTATTGTTCTCAAACTTATATATATTATTGTCAGAAGCAGAGAGATAAAAATCAGTAGTTCCTTCTATGAAGCTAATATCAAATCCATAACTATTAGGTATACTATATTTTTTCACTTCTCTAATTCTTTTGGAGACATCAATCACATAAAAATCTGGCCCATCTGTCAATGCTACTAAACTTTTATTTTCTTTATCTACAAATATTTTTTTCACAAACACACCTTCCTCATCAAAGATGACAATACTTCTACTTGCAGTTTTATTTTCTACTTCCCAAGCATTAATTCTGCCTGAAGTACTAGTCGTGTATAAATACTTGTTCTTTACAAATTGTAATGACCTTACATCTGTGGAAGTACTTTTGAACGCATTGTAATAATCTGGATCGAAATTTTTTACTGCATAAAATAAACCATTATAGATATCATTATTACTGTCATATCCTTCATTGTTTATATTAAACCTAAATCCTAAGAAGGCTAGGAGCCCTTGCAGTTGGTTATCTTCCATTTGTTGAGACTTCACTGCCAGTGACTGAGCTATAGCTCTTAAACTATATTGCCGTGAATTTTTCTGCTCCTTCACTAAGGATTTATTGGCATCTTCTAAAAGTTTTTGCTGTGCTTGTAAATCTTTACGAAATTCAACCTCTTGTTCAGCTTTTTCTGCAAGTTGCATTCTAGCTACTCTTTCAACTCGCTGAGCCTCTTGTGCTAAAAGTGAATTTAGAACCGCTTTCCTTCTTTCCTCATTGGCTCTGATACTTGATTTATTAGCTTCAATTTGCTGTCTTTGAGCCTTTAATTCATTCTCTTTAGCTCTTTCTTTTTCCAGTTCAGCTTGTCTAGAATTCGATTCAGCTATCTCTCTTTGCCGCTCTGCAAGATTACTTTGGTTAAAAGCATAAAAAAGAAAAATAAGAGAAAGCACTGCCGCAGAACCCAAAACGGTAGCAATTATTTTGGAGCGCTTTAATCTTCTTTTTTGGAGTAGTTCTTTGGTCTCTAATTCCTTTTTGTAAGACTCTTCACTTTTTTCTAAGAATAGAATAACCGCTTCAAAATTATTTTCATATTGAAGTGCCCATTTTAAAGTGGGTTTTGTACTATTTCTCCATTCAATAGCTAGTTGTAAGTCAGGTGGCCTCCATAATCCTCCACTGCCTTGCTGATAGTTATTGGCAGCCTCCGAAAGGCGTAAATATATTTGTGCTGATTGAGATTCTTGCTGTACCCAGTTTCTTAATCTATACCAAACACGCATTAAAGCTTCATGGCTTATATCTATTACTGAGTTACTATCTAATTCAATTTCCTCACGAGGTGTTAAGAGAGCTCGACCTTCTATCCGGAATTTATTAATAATTTTTATGAGTGTATGTTCTTCCTCATCTACTATTTGAGCAATTTCTTTTAATGGAGTTGGCCTTCTAATTCCATCATTATCACTTCTTTTCTCAGTAATGGTTTTAAAAAGCTTTTCACAAATTTCTTTTTCTTCCTCGTTTAATTCGTAAAAGGCTTCATCAGCGTGTCTTGATAAGGCTTCATTTACTCCGCCTATGGCTTCATAATGAATAAAATCTAATTGCTCACCCTTTGTTTCACTTTCCACCCAATAATCCCATGTTCTCATCAGAGCATGCTGCAATACTGGAAGTTGATCGAATCGATCACCCATGTCATTAAGCAATCTTTGAACTAATCGATTGGATATTTTGGCGTTTCCGACTGCTACAGGACCTGTTATTACAAGCTTCTTCTGCTCTCGAGTCATTTGCGGAATCAGGTAGTGGCTATCATTAATTTGATTAGTCAATTCTGGAAACTGCTCACAATCACCCAAGAAATCGGATCTCATAGACAGGGCTATGTAGATAGGAACTTCTGTTTGCTTTATGGCCTCTAAAATCAGATTTACATAAGCTAGTGATTCATTAATATGTTTATTTTCACCTAATTTTCTGAATCTGAAAATTTCCTCAAATTGATCTAAGTAGAGTAATAAGTTTTTACCTTTTAAATGTTTGTTAAGTTTAAATAATTCACTTATTCCTTTGGTACTTTTATGAAGTATTGCCTCAAACAAATATTCATTTATAAGACTTTCAGCATGATCTCTTTCATTTAAATTAGTTTTTGATTCAATATGCTTTTTAAATCCAAGGGCTAAATTTTTAATTGGGTCCAATCCCGGTTTGGCAGAGATTATTTCCCACTCATTTCCTGCTTGCGAAATAAAACCACCATGCAGAGTAGGAATTACACCTGAAAACATTAATGAGGATTTTCCAGTACCAGAAGATCCTAAAATATTGACAAATCGGTTTTTTTCGAGTATAGCCAATACCTCATCACTCTGGCCTTCACGGCCAAAATAAAGATAGCTTTCCTCAATTCCGAAAGGTCTTAGACCAGGAAAAGGATTGAATTTGTTCCCCCTATTATAAATATTGTTTTCTCGCACTTAAACCGCTAATTTTCTAACCACTTCTATTATTTGATCCGGCTCATTTTTTTTAATTAATTCGAAATCTTTCAATTTTTCTTCATCAAATATAGTACTATCCCTATAAATAATATACTTTCCTAATATATCTTTGTTATTTCTAAAGCCGGGTGCTTTTTTTATTTCTCCAGACATAGAATTTAACCATGGCAAATTGTTTTTGAAGAATAGTATAAAAAAATAATCAGCTTTTCTTAATAATTCGTAATGTAAGTGTCTGTAATCTGTAACATTTTCTACATTATCAATTAATTTTAATTCATAACTTTTTGTAAACTTCTTGTCATTAAGAAGTACATCTAAGCTCTGTTTTTTTATAATGCTATCAGATATAATGTAAATAATTTCCTTTACCGATTGAATTTCAACATTAGATTGATCTTTTATTTTATTGATATTTTCTTTTACGATTTCTTTAAACTCTTCTATGGTTGATTCAACTGCTTCAATATTGGGATAGGGCTTTAATTGAACTTTTAGTTCATTATATTGGGCCTTTTTTTCAGGTTTTTGACTTTCAATAGGACTAAACCAAATCAACCTTTTTAATTCAGGTGTTTTTTCAAATGCTTTTTTCCTTTTTTCGGTTGTCAGCCCTATGAATTCATCTGGGAAATGGATAGCCATGTCACATTTTTTCATAAAAAACTCCTCAGGATCTTCCATGTAATTAGCCTCAATAGAAAAATCTTCATCAGGAAATATTTCAGAATTAAATGCTTTTAATTCCCTTTTTATAATGTTTCTTGAATGGTAATAGCTTTTATTTTTATCAGAAATAAATACTTTGCTGTTAATTTCAACTTTCTTATTTTCTAATATGGATATTGTATCAATGAGAACATCAGCAAAAACCTTCCAATAGTTCTCATTATCCTGAAATTTATTCCAGCCTTCATAAGTTTCATAATTTTCCTCATTAATCAAGCTATTATCATAAAACCTATAGTAGGTAGGAGTTGAAAGTGATAATGGTAATTCTTCAATTTTAACAGGTGCTTTGAATACTTTTTTGATTTTGGAATTTATGAGAGGGATATCAAAATTTAAAGCCTGCTCAAGCTCCGCGGAATCCTGATTTATATTAGAAGCAAAAACCATAGCAGGGGAGAGGATGTAAAAAATTAAATCAGTATTATTAAAATCATCCTTGGTAATTAAATCTAATTCGCTTTTATAACTTATTTCTAATTCGTTTTGCAACTTATAAGCTATTCCTGTTTTTAAAAATTTTGCAAAATAATCTACCCAACCTAATTCCTGATCTGCACTTTTAATGTTATCATTAGCTGTAAACTTTATGATGATATGATGATTTTGTTTTTTCATAATTTAAAACCTATTACAAGTATATCATCTGTTTGTGCATATCCATCTTTCCACTCTTCTATTTCTTCATGTAAAATAGTTTTTTGCTCTAATGCATTTTTATCATGAATTGAAATCAAAAGTTTTTTGAAATTTCCAACCAAATATTTAAATCCTTTTTCTCCTCCGAATTGATCTTGGTAACCATCGGAAAATAAATAAAATGTTCTTAGTTTACCATCAGTTAAATCTAAATGATGTGTTTTGAAATCTCTATCATCACCTCTTTGCTGCCCTCCAATAGCATATTTATCTCCCTTTATTCGTATTAGTTCATTATCTTCTATATACATCAATGGGTTCTTTGCACCAGCAAAATATAATTGCTTACTCACAGTATTATAGGTGACAATGGTCATATCCATACCATCATTAACCTGAGTCTCATCTTGCCTTAAATCCGAAATAATATCTTTATTCATTTCAGTTAAGATTTGTCCAGGATCATAGATGTTTTTCAGCTTAGTGATATTGTTAAGTAAGTTCATTCCCACTACACTTACAATAGCGCCCGGAACACCATGTCCTGTACAATCTACAGCGGCTAAAATTAATAGTTCTTCTCCTTGCTCATTTGTTGTTTTATTAAACCAGAAAAAGTCACCGCTAACTACATCTCTTGGAACAAAATATACAAAGCTGTCTTGAAAAGCTTTTTTTATTTCTACTTCCGTACTCATCAATGCATTTTGAATTCTTTTAGCATAATTTATACTTGAAGTTAATTTGCTACTCGTTTCTTCAAGTAAATCTTTTTGCTTTTTGATTTGCTGGTTCGTTAATGATAATTCGTATTTCTGTGATTCAATCTGTTTATTCTTCTTTTCTAACTCACTTTTCTGCGAAGTAATAAGTTCGTTCAATTGCTTTAACCTTTCGGCTTTTAAAATTTGTAGGTGAGATTTTTTCTCCAAATCTTCTAAGCCTTTATGTAATTCATCCTCCAATTCCCGAGCTCGGCTATTTTTTATACTAATTACCGTTTTATAACCTATGAAGCCTAAGAAAAGAAGTGATAAAGCACTGGTTAAATAGAACCAATTTTGCTTCCAGATAGGAGGTATTACGTATATGTTGATATTTGCTACTTCTATGCTTTCTATTCCATTGCTATTATATGCCTTTAAATTAATGGTGTTTAGCCCGTCTTCTAAATCGGTCAAAATAATTAACTCTCCATTTTCAATTCTTCTTTCAGATTGGTTAATACTTAAATTTCTATATCCAATAGTGGATTTATGGTTGTTCAAATGGTTAATTATTTTCGGCTCAATAACTACTATAGAATTGCTGCTGATCCTTTTTTGATCATTAATCAATGAAACGGTATCGATTGGGTTTTTAAAATCGTCTAATTTATAAGAGAATGCATTCTCAATTCTGATTCCTGGTGGAATCATATTAGGGATTTCTTTCAATGGATTATAGATTGATATTCCCTCTTCATTTAAAAACCACAAGCGTTCATTTGCATCTTTAACTACAAACCTGAAAAAGGAAGAAAATATAAAGTCTTTTTCATTATAAGAAATAGGTTTCTGAAGAATCAATTCGTCATTTCTTTCAGTGATTGGAAACCGCAGTAACTTCTTCTTCGATGATACCCATAGATTATCATCATTATCATCATAAATATTTAAAATCAATTCTGAATTAAGGACTTCCTTTGAATCATATTTGATTTCTTTAAGATTACCATTGGAATCAATTATATAAAGATTTGAAGATGTAAAATACCAAAGTCCTCTACTGGAAGGCCTAATATTATCTTGATTAATTGTGTCTGCAATTGATATTTTATTTATAATCTCCCCCTCAAGATCTAAAATTGAAACTGTGCTATTATTTGAAATGGCATATATTTTTTGATCAAAAAATATTAATTTCTTTTCAAAATCTACATTTTCAATTTTTTTGATCGGGTTAAAGTCAGAATTGGTAATAAATAAATTGCCATTATTATTCTTGGCCAAGAATTTATTATCTCCAATGTTTTTTAGGGGGAGATAATTGCTTTCATTTTTAATTAAATTCAAGCTACTTTCTTTTTCATCTATTGAATAGATAGAATTATTGAGGGTAATCAACCAATGATCCTGATATTGAAAGGCAAAACAATATTCAATTGGTGTATTTGATAATGGGTTTTTAATTTTTTTAACTCCTGTTATCAAATTGTAATTAATAATCTCATCAGATTTAATTATTAGATTTCCGTTTTCTCCAACAAAAACCTCCAAGGTATTTTTTTCAAATAATTTAGAAAAAGGACTATTTTCAGTGATTTTAAATAAGGAATTTTTACCAAGTACCCATAAATTATTTTCTTTATCAGTAAATAATGTTTGACCCTTTATTAAATTTTTATCACTATCATAATATATTGGTTTTGATCTTGATAAGTCGTGAACTTTTAAAACATTTTGATTTTCAATAAACCATATTTTACTAAAGTAGTCAATATGAAAATCAATAAGAGAGCTTTCATTTTTAAAATCTCTAATGATCTTCCCATTGTTTAATTCAAAAATTGCATCCTCACTTAAAATATATGAAATGGAGTCAATAGTATTTATTCTTTTTGGCTGTAAGTAACTAGCAAAAGTATTATTCTTTTTTCCTTTTTCTAATGTAGTTATGCCTTTAGAATGCCCTAATAGTGTGTTCTTATCATTAATTTCAAAGCATTTAAATACTTCTTCGCCTTCACTTTGATAAATGCTTTTTAAGTTTTCATTTTCCCAAAGCAACAATTCAGTTTCAGAAATCATCCATAGCTGATTATTGATTTTTTGAAATTGTATAATATTCTTATCGGACAAAGTGACTAAGGAATCCTTATCTATAAAATATTGAAATAGTGAATTTTGGGTTGCTAAAAATAATGCGTTATTGAAAATCTGAATTTCATTAACATTTTTTAACTGTAAGTTTATGTTTTTAAACTCTTCACCATCATAACTTAAAATCCCTTTTGAAGTGTTGAAATAAATTAAAAGGTTCTCATTTTGAGTGGCTGATAAAAATTCTCTTTCACCCAAGAAATCATTTAATTCAAACCGTTCTATTTTTTGTAATTGTCCCAAAACTGGGAAAAATACAGAAGTTAGAAGTATTAGAATGACAATATGTTTTACTTTAGATTTCAAGCAGCGTTTTGATTTAATTCTTTAATTATTTTCTTGGAATTTTTATCTGGCAAGATATCGATATATTTTTGCATTATCTCATCATAATCTTTAATAATATTCATCAAAATTATTTCTTCTACAATTAAAAAACGAACATCATTTTCGCAATACAGATAGATATGCTCAGATGGGCTGTCATGATCAGATACCTTTATAATATCTCTTTTACCATAGTCAAAAAAGTCAATACCGTTTTTAGAGAATGAAACATTGCCAGTTTCTATAAGCCAAAAGCCTAAATTAAATTCCTTTTCTAGTGAGATTTGATGTTCTCCCGCTTTAAAAACTTTAGGTTTAAAATAAGTGTGGAAATTAATAATTTCCGATATTGATAGGTTATTTAAATATGGAATACTTATTAAGAAATTTATTTTATCGTAGACGAAAAGGTTGTCCTCATGAATTTGTTTGGTATTCACCACATCCAAATTTGAGCGAATTAAGTAATCAATTTTGGAGGCTTCATTTTCCTTTAAACGGGAAAGGAAAATAGTATAAAATTCAGGCAAATTCTTGTAAATATTAACCGCGGCAGTTTCTTTTAATAAGAGATTTTTATTTAGAAATTCAGATGCAAGCTCAAATGGAATATCTTCTTTATAAGTGTACTGTAAAATATTTAAAGCACATGATCTCGTCCAGCTATTAATTTGATCGTATTCTTTCTTAAGTATAATCCAAATTAAGTCTTCCTCATTAAAGAATTTCGGTTTTAAATTAACTGTCGGAAACTCTTCTTGAAGTGATTCTAAAAGCAGTTTTTCTTTAGGTGAGAATAATACTTTTAGCTTATTTCTTACGGAAATATTATCATCTATTATCAAATCAATTAGAGCGTTTGATGCAGCATGAAGGGATTTAGAGGTCTTTCTGTAATTTTTAAATATCTTCTCAGTCACTTCGGCATTATAATACAATTTGACAATGTTGATAATTAAAAACAGAGATTCTTTATTCTCATTATCGACAGCATTTTTCAATAATTTGAAGTTTTCATTTTTAATTTCAAGTTGCTCAATTAAATAGCCATTGCTTAAAAGCGTAATCACTAAGTCGTCAAAAAGTTTTTTGAAATGCTTTCTGTGTTCTTGAGTTACTTTTACATTATATAGAATGATTTTTTTGGCAACTATTTTTCGAATATTACTATCTGATTCATTTAAGGCTCTGAAGAGTAGTTTGTAACCATCTTCACCTCCAATTTTACAAATCAAATTAAAACAAGAATCAACAAATAATAGATTTTCTTTTCTTTTGGAATACTCAATCTCCAAGTATTTAATTGCTTTATCTCCAATTTTATGCAATGCTAATTGAGCCCAATGACTCAATTCGGGTTTTTCTAAATGCTCAATTAGTATGGATATAATATTGATGTCATCATAATATCCAGCTACGATACAAGCTGGCTTATTAATTGTTACTCTATTATCATTTAACAGCTTTATAATTATATTCTTATCATTATTTAAGATTTGTTTTCTTATTAAGGCTTTAATAATAATTAGATCATTTGACTGTTCAATAAATTCATAGATATTTTGAATTTCCTCAACTTGCTGGGCTATCTTAACCAGATGTTGATGGATTTCAACAGCGATGTTATAAATAGGATTTGATTTATTTAATTTCTTAATAATGGCGTCCAAGCTCTCTATGGCATCAATTGCTGCAATTCTTTTTAGAGTGAATAATAAATATTTCTGTTCGCTAAAGGTTTTTTGAGGAAAATCATCATTTAGGACTGAAATTAATCGGTAGGGTTCTTTTTCATATATACCAACCAAATTCACATTTAGATTTTCACTTTCTATTTGATTATTGGTGGATTGGAAAGATTTTGGGATTAATGAGTGAATGGTCTTATTAATTACAAAAATAGCTAATGATAAGATTATTAATATGCCAATGGGTATAAATAGTAAAATTTCGATAGTCTGAGGAAGATAATCATATATTAATCCAAATAAAGCGATAAATATAATGAGGAAATAAAATTCATAACTCTTGAAAGCTTTGAAAGATTTAATTTCAAATATTTCAATGATGCCTTTCTCATTTGTTTGTGAAAATATTAACCATATGTAATAAGCTAATGGAAGACCTAAAATAAAAATTACAGAACCTAACATTCCAAATTCAATTTCTTCAGCTCCTGACTGAAAATTGAGGAAAATCAATATCAGGCACAATAATGAAAAAATTAAATTTGATGTATTAAATAAATTAGAAAATAGGACTTGATTTATTTTTGACCTTAAATACCAATAGGGTTTTTGGATTAGTTCATGGTTGAAAATAGAAATCAATACTAATGCTAAAATACCAAACAAATAAGCAGAATCTGGATTGAATAGGCTATATGCACCGTAAAGAAATATTGATGTAAGACAAGCAAAGCACAATAAATTAAGTATATAAATAATTGTACTATACTTTTGAATATTACTTTTGTATAAGTTGTTGGCTATGTGTTTGTTCACATTCATAAATTAAATCTAAACTTAAATAATTGTTTAAACAACATTTCATTGATTATCGATAAAAAAGTTTGATTAATCGAATTTTTATTACACGCTAAATTATTTATGAAGAAATGAGCAGGATATTCCTTATTATTGCTAAATAAATCTAAAAACATATTTAATGAGTGTACTAGAAATTCCAGCCAAAGAAGCTGCGCCTTATGTTCGGTTTGATGAAGAAAATGGAACTCTACAGATTAAAGGGAAATCATATGATGATGATGTGGTGATGTTATTTAATATGTTGAGAACCAAATTGAAAGCTTTTGGAAGTAATGATCCTGAAAAATTGGATGTCAATATTTATCTAAAATATTTTAATACCTCTTCTTCTAAGTGCCTATTCGATCTTTTATCTGATTTAAAAGAACTAGAAGATAATGGGACAAAGTTAAGTATAATCTGGAACTTCGTAGAAGGCGATGAGGAAATGGGAGAGGAAATTGAAGATTTTAGAGATTCATTGGACATGGAATTTGATATTAAACCTTTGCCGGATGATTTAGCCTAAAGCCATTTTTAAGTTAATTCTATTGAATTTTAATCATAAATTCCTGATTTGCTAACTTTTAGCAAATTTGGTATTAAAATTTTATCACAATACTCAACTTACTTCCACTCCAATATCTTCTCTAGCGTATCTTTAAATTTTTTGGCATTCTGATAACCAGGAACTGGTTGAATGGTCTTGAAATCTTCCTTTATATAAACTATTGTAGGGTATCCTGTTACACCCATTGACCTTGCAATCATTTGTGCTGTAGTGGTATCTCCAGCCATAGTAATGGGTTCAGTATTTTCAGCATTTAATTTTACAGCATAAAATTTTTCATTTACCATTTCTACTACTTCTGGGTCTGAAAAAGTTTCTTTATCCATTTTTTTACACCAGCCACACCAGTTAGTATAAACGTCTACAAATATTTTTCTTGGTTCTTTCTGATTCATTTTGTATGCCTCAGTAATAGTGAGCCAATTGATTTCTTTTTTTTCTGATTTTTCTGGTATAGAAATAAAAGAAAATAGAATGAAAGTAAATAGAAATAAAATGCCTATTAAATTAGTTTTCATATTTTTTTTGATAATTCTTGCTTACAACAAATTTAAGCCTTTACAGATTCAAAATTTGTAACCTTTGTGACTTTTTTGCTTAAAATTCTTGTGTATGTAAAAACCAGAGCAAATATTAATCCACAAACTGTTGCCATCGCCCCAGCAATAGAAGCATTAAGTGCTACAGCCAAATAATAACCTAAGATTGCACTAAGAAATCCAATTAGGCAGGTCAGGAAGATCATGGTTTTTAATCTTTTGCTGATAAGATAAGCAGTTGCAGCAGGAGCAATTAAAAATGCTACTACTAAAATAGCTCCTACAGATTCAAAAGAAGCTACAGTGGTGAAAGAGACAAAAGCCATTAAAAGATAATTCCATAGAGTTGCTGATATCCCTAAGGCAACCGCATATTCAGGGTCAAAAGAAGTGATTTTCAGTTGTTTAAATCCTATTGTGACAAATAAAATGACAAAAAACAATACAGTGCCTATTAAATAAATTGCTTGTGGACCAATGTCTCTTCCAGACGAGAGAATTATGGTATCAAGAGGAACATAGGCAATTTCACCATAGAGAACACATTCCTGATCTAAATCGACTTGGCCGGTAAAAGCGGAAATTAGAATTACACCAATTGCAAATAGCCATGTGAAGGTAACTCCAATAGATGCATCTGTTTGAAGCTTTCCTTTTTTATGAAGAAATTCAATTATGATAGTGGTTAATACTCCGAGAGAACCAGCACCGAGAAGCATAGTAACAGAATCTCTGCTACCTGACCATAAAAAAGCCAATACAATTCCTGGCAGGATAGCATGTGAGATAGCATCGCCTACCATGGCCATTTTACGTAAAATCAAGAAACAGCCTAAAATCCCGCAAGAAATAGCAACTAAAGTGCCTGTTAATATGATATAAAAATCGGACATGGAATATTAAAAATAAAAGGCATCACCTAATCAAGATGATGCCCATTTTGGATTTATTCTACTATAAATTTACCTTTCATTAAGGCTACATGTCCTGGAAAAGAACAAATGAAGTCATAAGTACCTTTTGCAGGAGCTTCAAATGTAATGGTAGTTTCTTCTCCACCACCCAAGATTTTTGTGTTAGCAATTACTTTATTGGCTTCTGCTTGAGGAATGTAATCATTGTCTGCAGCTCCTGCAGCTTTTTGTCCGAATTCCATGATATCGGTCCCTTGCTTTAAAAGCACCCAATTATGTCCCATTTGTTGTTTAGTCATTTCTCCGACATGCTTCAAAGTCAATTTAACGGTTGAGCCTGCTTTCACTTTCATCTCATCCAAATTGAATTTCATTTGATCATTTCCTTCAATGGTCAATTCAACAACATCGGATTCGCTACTTTCTGCTGTAGCCGTTTCTTTTGGTGCGTTTTCTTTTTCTTTAGCTTGTTGCTGCATTAATTCCTTGGAAGTCATTGGCTTCTCTTCAGATTTTGATTCTTCTGAAGAACTATTTCCACCACAGGCAATAAACAAACTAATACTTAAAATACTGAGTGTTAATTTTAGTAATCTCATAATCTTACTGATTTAAATTTTATATTAATTCCTATTATACAATCGTATGAAAAGGGGATATGTTTTGTTTTTTATTATTTAATCATAAGGTATTTTTGAATTATGAGGATCAACCTCAGGATATCCCAATTTTTCCTCTAATCTTTTCTCTATTTCAGGTGTAATCAAGTGTTCAATGGTGTCGGCATCTTCATGTACATGGTCTGGGGCTATTCGCAAATATTCAGTTAAATATAATTCCCAAAGTCTATGTAATTTTACCAATCTAGCTGCTTTTCGCTGTCCGTATTCTGATAAGTAATAGCCTTCTTTAGATTTTTTTAAATATCCATTTCTTTTTAATCGAAGAAGTATTCTTTTCATTAAGCGAAAAGTATAATACCTCTTCTCTCTTAATTTCTCTATAGATTTAGCCTCTCCATAGGAATTTTCAATTTCGGAAATTTGATGAAAGGCTTTTAAAATATTTTCATCCTGAATTTGTCTTCTATTATTCAATTGTTGCCATAAACGCGAAAAATATCCCTTTTTTGGCGCAAAGAGAATAGAAAATATAGCAAATAGAGATAAAACCATCACTACCCAAGGTCCTGTCGGCATATTGGGTGCTATATAACTAATAAATGCACCTGAAACTCCTGAAAAACCTCCAATGAAGGCTGCTAGTACTAAAATTATAGACAAGCTACCAGACCAATATTTTGCAGCTGCTGTTGGTGTAATCAATAAAGCTGCCATTAGCACCACACCTACTGCTTGAATTCCTGTAACTACGGCCAGAACAGTTAATGAACTTAATAAAAATTCTATCCATTTTACAGGTAAGCCAACGGATTGAGCAAAATCTTTATCGTAAGTGATGAGTTTTAATTCTTTATAGAATAGGGAAATCATAATCATTAGGATTATGCTAATGACTGAAAATACAATTACATCCTGTGCCAACATACTTGCAGCTTTTCCAAAAAGAAATGAATCTAATCCTGTTTGAGCAGCATTTCCTGATTGTTGGATATAAGTGAGTAGCATTATGCCTACACCAAAAAATGTACTCAATATTAATCCAATAGCAGTATCTTCCTTGATTTTAGACTTTTTCACTATGTAATCCACTGCTATTATAGATAGCCAGCCAGTGAAAAATGCCCCAGTTATAAGTAAGAAATAGTTTTTAGTTCCACTGAATATAAAGGCAAGGCAAACTCCTGGTAAAATAGCATGAGCAATAGCATCACCAATCAAAGCTTTCTTTCTGAAAAAGGTAAAAGCCCCCACAACAGCAGCACCTGCTCCCAAAATAATAGTGCCCAATGAAACATAGATTACATTGGCATCATTAAAATCAAAAAAGCTGAGTGCATTTTCCCACATATTATTCTCGGTTTGGAAATCTATGTTTTTGAATTAAATCACTTATTTCAGTTAATAAAGTCAATTTGCCACCATAAGTTTCTTGTAAGAGTTCAGGAGTAAAGGCTTCATTAATAGGTCCTGAAGCCACTAATCGCATATTTAAAAGAATTATCCAATCAAAATATTTAGCTACAGATTGCAAATCGTGATGTACCACTATTACGGTTTTATTTTGAGCAGACATCTCGCCTAATAATTTGATGATAGCCTTTTCTGTGGCAGCATCAACTCCTGCGAAAGGCTCATCCATAAAATAAATATCAGCTTGCTGAGCTAATGCTCTTGCCAAGAAAACTCTTTGTTGTTGTCCTCCCGAAAGTTGCGATATTTGGCGGTCTTTGAATTCCTCCATCCCTACTTTTCTTAGACTGTCCATCACAATTTCTTTATCTGCTTTTTTGGGTCTTTTGAACAAACCTAATTGGCCGTATCTTCCCATCATAACTACCTCATAGACCGAAGTAGGGAAGTCCCAATCTACACTTTCTCGCTGTGGTACATAGCTTATTTTGTGGCGCATTTCTTCTAAAGGCTTTCCATTAATTTGAATATAACCACTATTGAGAGGCAATAAGCCCATGATTGCTTTTAACAAAGTAGATTTTCCTGCACCATTAGGTCCAATTATCCCTATTAATTGTCCTTCGGGTAAACTTAGGTCTACATCCCATAGAACTGGTTTACGCTCATAAGCAACCGAAAGATCGTGAATTTCAATTATGGGATTATCTACTTGTCTATTCATTTTTCTTTTGGTTTGAACCCATTGTTAATCCACTTACAATTTTTTCTACATTAGAATGCACCATTCCAATATAAGTACCTTCAAAGGTTCCTTCTTCTCCCATAGCATCGGAATATAAACTTCCACCAATTACAACATCATGTCCTTTGCTTTTAGCTCCTTCTAATACAGCTTTAATAGCTTTTTCAGATACAGAAGTTTCGGTATAAATGGCAGGGATTTCATTTTCAACTATAAATTCTACTAAATTGCTGACATCTCGTAAACCAAATTCCGATAGGGTAGATATCCCTTGCAAGCCACGGACATCAACATCATAGGCTCTGCCGAAATAAGCAAAAGCATCATGAGCAGTAACTAAAACCTTTTTATTTTCTGGTATAAGTTTGATTTGAGCTCGAACTTCTTGATGAAGACTGTCTAACTGAAGTGTATAGGCAATGGTGTTTTTATGATAAAAAGATTCGTTCAAGGAATCAGTTTTAATTAATTCTTTGCTTAGCATTTCAACTGCATCCTTCCATAATTTCACATCAAACCAAATATGAGGATCAAAGGCTCCTTGGAATTCAGTGTTGTTGATGTAAGCTTTTTCCGGGAGTAATTCAGCCATTGCAATTACAGTTTTTTTTCTCTTTAATTTTTGAAGGATTTCTCCCATTTTTCCTTCTAAGAAAAGACCGTTATAAACGATAATATCTGCCTGCTGTAATTTTTGTAAATCACCTTGAGTAGCTTTGTATAAATGGGGGTCAACTCCAGGTCCCATCAAGGCTTCAATTTTTGCTTTTTCTCCAACTATATTTTCAACTGCATCTTGGATCATTCCCGTAGTGCAAACTATATAAGTTTGACCTTCTTTTTTTTCTAGCGGACTGCAGGAAAAAGCGAAAATGATAAGTGATGAAAAGAGTAATAATTTAGTGTGTGACCAGTACATTTTCTGCAACTTCTTTACTAATGAATAATTTATTTTTTCCGTCAATTAAAATTTCCATCGATCCGTCAAACTCAACTTTTTCTGTGACTTTAGTTTTTGCGCCAAGATAAATTCCGATGCGATCTAGGTGCTGTAAAAACATGGAATTAGTGTCCTTTACTGCGACTACAATTCCGTCTCCTGAGATCTCAACTTCCGACAAAGGTACTTGAGGCTTTTCTTTGAATAATCCATTTTCGTCTGGAATGGGATCACCATGTGGATCGAACTTTGGATGCCCTAAAAAATCATCTAATCTTTGAATGAGTAGGGGGGATTTTATATGCTCTAATTGCTCTGCAATTTCATGAACTTGATCCCAATTAAACTTGAGTTTTTCTACTAAAAAGACTTCCCAAAGTCTGTGTTTTCTTATGACTTGTAATGCTGCAGTTTTTCCTTTTTCAGAGATTTTTACTCCCTGATATTTTCTATAATTTACCATTTCTTTTTCAGAAAGTCTTCGCAACATATCGGAAACAGAGGCAGCTTTTGTGTCCATTTCTTCTGCAATAGAATTTGTTGAGACATCCAATTCACCTGCATTAGAAAGATGATATACTGCCTTCAAATAATTTTCTTCTGCAAAACTAAGTTTCTTCATTTATATTAAATTTAATGCAAGGTAAAATAAAATTAGATTAATCTAAAAAATATTTTAATAAATATTTAAAAGGCTTCTAATATACTTAAAAAAGGATTTATTTCTTATTTAAGTCTAGTCTAAAAAATTATTTAGATAATATTTTATCAATGAAATCTAACAATTTGTCTTCTTGACCTCTCCATTGTATTTCGTCTCCGGGAGCTTTTATGTAGAAGTTTTTGGTGAAGAATGATTTATTGAAGCCATCAATATCAGGTTTAATAAAATCCACGCTGTACCCAGCCTGGAATTGATCAAGAAAAGCCTTCCATTTGGGATGAGGCGGTATTATCATCGGTATTTCTAAAGCTAAGTAATCATATATTTTAGTAGGAAATCGCCCGGATATATTTGGATTTAGTTGATAGGGCAGTATAGCAACATCAGAATCTTTTATTTCTATAATTATATCAGACTGAGGGATTGGTTCTTCTGTTGTTTTCAATTCAATATATTTAACTTTACTTAATGCTAATTTTATCAATTTAAGATATTCATTATCAGGAGAATAGCCTATTATTGTTAAAGTGATATTAGGGTTCTTTTCATGAAGTTTTTTACAAAAATCGATCGCTTCAATTGTACCATATTCCCTTCCTATAGTCCCGGTATAAATAAACTTAATGGATTGATTTTTTGAGTAATTAATAGATTTACCTTTCTCTTTTTGCGGTAATGTTGATTTATTTAAAAGCTTGATATAAGGCTTTTTACTTATAAATTTTAGCTGGTTTTCATATATCTCTTCTGCAAGGAAATAACCATCGATAAAGTATTGTGATAGACTTTCATTTATCCAAATATAGAATGCTGCAAGTGATTTTTTGAATCCTTTATAAATCTGGTTTTGCTTTATGTTAAATTGATAATTTTCACGAATATCATAAATTATTTGTGTGCCAAATATAATTTTGATTAGAAAGATAACCCACAGTAATTCAGGCGCATTAACTATAATTAGTTTAGGTTTTAGTTGAAGATATATTTTCAGTATCGAAAAGGGAGCGAATAATCTTTTAAATGAATTTCTTTTGAAATTAAATATTGGGTAAAGAAAAATATTTTGATGTTTGGCTTTCTTTTTTGAATTAAAGCCTATGATATTTACCTCATATTTATTTGTTTGCGCTAATGAATGTCCAATCTTATAACAAGAGCGTACATCATCTGCTGGTTTAAGAACCGATGCGATTAAGATTTTAATTTTATCATCCACAGAATAAAGATATAAACAGAAAATGGAATTTAAAGAATTTATTGAAAAGGCTTGGGACAATAGAGAATTGTTAAAAGATAAGGATACTCAGATTGCAGTGAAGACTGTGGTGGAAGAATTGGACCATGGAAAAATCAGAGTTGCTGAGCCAGATGGCGAGGGAAACTGGAAGGTAAATGAGTGGATAAAAAAGGCAGTTATCCTATACTTCCCTCTTCAAAAAATGCAATCTATAACTGTTGGCCCTTTTGAATTCCATGACAAAATAAAACTAAAAAAGGGCTATGAAAAATTAGGAGTTAGAGTAGTTCCTCATGCTATTGCTCGTTACGGGTCTTTCGTAAATACAGGTGTTGTTATGATGCCTTCATATGTGAATATTGGAGCCTATGTTGACAGTGGAACTATGGTAGATACATGGGCAACTGTCGGAAGTTGTGCTCAAATTGGAAAGAATGTTCACCTTAGTGGAGGTGTTGGAATTGGTGGAGTTTTGGAGCCTGTGCAAGCCGCTCCGGTTATAGTGGAAGACAATGCTTTCATAGGTTCTCGATGTATAATAGTTGAAGGAGTTCGGATTGGAAAAGAAGCTGTTTTAGGAGCTAATGTTACCTTGACTGCCAGCTCAAAAATCATAGATGTTACTGGTGAAAAACCTATTGAACATGTTGGTTATGTCCCTGAAAGATCTGTGGTAATTCCAGGTTCTTTTACTAAAAAATTCCCAGCGGGAGAGTACCAAGTTCCTTGTGCTTTAATCATAGGAAAACGTAAAGAAAGTACCGATAAAAAGACTTCATTAAATGCTGCTCTTAGAGAGAATAATGTAGCGGTTTAATCGTTGGGAAATTGTTTGGCATTTAATTTGAGAAGAAGTCTATTTATGAAGAAGTTGTTATTGTTTTGCCTTTCTTTTCTTTTGATTTATTCGGTTTTAGGTCAGAAGAATTATGAAGACTTGTATTCAGAAATTCCACAAGAGGATTTTCCTGTAATTGAAGATATTCCATTTGAAGCGGGAGAGGAGATTGAATATAAAATCTACTATAGTTTTATAACTGTAGGAAAAGGACAGTTAAAGGTTCATAAGAATCCATATAAAATAAATAACCGAGCGGCTTATAAAGTAGATGTAAGAGCAAAGACCACTGGTATGGTTGATTGGGTTGCCAAAATTGATGATCATTGGGGTGGTTATATTGATACTGCCTCTTTAGTGCCTCATTTGGCATATCGAAATATTAAAGAAGGGGGCTATAGAAAAAACGAAGTTGTGAATTATGACCATAACTCACAAATGCTTGAAGTAAAGAGTATGGGAAAATACGATGAAGATTGGAGGGAGCCTATGTATTTTGAATTTCCACCTCAAATCAGAGATTTAATAAGTGGTTTCGCATATTTTAGAGCTGTTAATTTTGATACTTTAATGCCTAATGATACCATTACAATCCCAGCTTTTTTTGAAGACACCTTTTATAATTTGAACATTGTTTATTTAGGTGATGAGACTTTAGAGTTGCCAATAGGAAAGGTGAGGGCACATAAAGTAACACCAGTGATGCCTGAAACAAAAATATTTGATGGAGAAAATTCTGTCTTAGGTTGGTTTTCAGCTGACAAAAATAAGATCCCCTTAAAAATCAATGCAAAGTTATACGTAGGTTCTGGCGGAATTGAAATTACATCTTTCAGAAACATTAAATATCCAATCAACTTTGATATGAGTAATTGACCAGGTCGAACAAATTGACTATTATTTAGTATTCCAACTCAATTCAATTAATTTTGCATTTTTAAATTTTATTATTCAAGAATGAAGTACATATCTATTTTAATTTTATTGACATTTTGTTTAATTTCTTGCCAAGAAAAGGATGAGCTTGAAATTGCAAATCAATATTACAAGTCAGGTGACTATAAGAAAGCTATTGAAGCTTACAATAAGCATTTGGAAATGAAGCCTGCTCATGAAATTGCAATCTACAATAGGGGTAGGGCATATGAAGAACTTGAACAATATGAAAAGGCTGTTGATGATTTTCTTAGAGTAATTGAAATTAATCCAAGAAATATAGGAGCTTATCTAAGTTATGGAAAGCACTTTTATAGGGAAAAAGACTATAAAAATGCTGCTTTTCAATTTGAAAAGGCATATAAGTTAAATACTAATTCATCGCAATCTGCTACCTTATTAGCTAGAGCTCATCATAAAGCAGGAGAAGTAGATAATGCTATGGAATATTATAATATTGCCATCAACAATGACAAAGACAATGCAGAAGCTTATTTATACAGAGGTGCATTAAAGTTGCATCTCAATCAATCCGGTGGATGCAATGATATTCAAATGGCTAAAAATATTGGTTATGAAGGTGCGGATGATCTTTATAATCAATATTGTAAGTAATAATAAAAACTATTGAATTTCAAAGGTGATGGATAAAGTCTGTCACCTTTTTTAGTTTAGAATATTATAACAATGCAATAGTAATCAATGCTTCCTTTAAATAGTAGCGAGAATGAGATTTGCTTGTCCGCTAGCTAGCCATAGCCGTCAGCCTAACACCGTAATGGATTGATTTAAAGATAGTTTGCCTTTCTTTTTCTCTAATATTAGTATTTTTGGAGCTATTTCTATTAATTCATCCATCAGA
>Ga0098059_1000531_pt1 | contig 22612 bp, 23 predicted proteins | sample 20_taG_FD_92580 | JGI IMG/M metagenome (GOLD analysis project Ga0098059, IMG submission 92580) | Marine viral communities from the Subarctic Pacific Ocean - 20_ETSP_OMZ_AT15318 metaG | ecosystem: Environmental > Aquatic > Marine > Oceanic | place: Subarctic Pacific Ocean | collected 2015-01-19
CTCTGTTGGGTGATATTTCTATTGATTTACCAGCAAATTGCATACTTCTCATTGATGGTAATATTTTCTTATCATATACTAATTTATATGTTTCTTCTATTTCTTTCTTTAAATCTGGATATTGTTTAATATGCATTTTTTCATTTCTAGCTACTAATTCACGCCAAGTTTCTCGTCTTTGAAACTCAGGTAAGTACCTAGCGTATTTCATATAAACTGTAATATCTGATAAAATTTGTGAGGATATATCCATTCAATGTAACTCCTGTAATTAAGCGAACCAATTATAAATATTGATTTAACATTTTCTTTTTCAATTTTTTATTCAAATAATAAGCAAAAATATTTTTAGGTTTTTTATCTATATAAAATATATTTTCATCCTTATTATCCCATCTTCTTTTTAACTCTCTACCATAAGGTCTATGTTTATTATTCATAGATCTGGGATGGTACTCTTTCCCATCAACCATCAGTACCTTTGATGGTGACGTTTCACCTAAATGTACAAAGTTTGTAGCTTTATAAATTGTACCTTCATGTCCTTGATTTAAATCAGAATATGAAATTATAACCTGTACATCTGTATTTTGTCTTATCCATTGTAATGTTTTACCTATAAAGAAACTCTCCGTGTTTGTTGGTGTATCATCTATACAACACAATCTTCTCATTTCCCAACATCTTAATGGTTCATCTGGGTGATATTTCTTAGCTGTATCTGGCATTGCTGGTTGCCCATATATAGCTGCTCCAATCATTCTTGGTAATCCAAACATACCATCAGGTGAATACAATGCAAAACATTGTTTATGTTGTATCCCACCAGCGTAATGTGAATAATGATGTTTTTCAATAAAACCTGTTACTGCTTTTTTTACAACAGGTTCTATTGTAAATTCACTTACTTTCAATATTTTTCCTTTTTAATTTCTTATCCAAGTAGTAAATATAAATATGTTTCTCACAAGTCTTTTTCCAATAGACATCTGAATCTTTATCTTCCAATCTTTGTCTTATAATTTCAGCGTATGGTGAATCTTTTCTTAATGTTCTTCTATGATATTTCTTACCATCCACAATTAACACCTTATCACTCCCAGTCATATCATAATGAATAAAATTAGAAGCCTTATAAATAGTTCCATTATGATTATATTCAGGATCTGCATAAGATACAACAACTTGATAATCCGTGTGTTTATTCAACCATTTTAAAGTCTTACCAATGAAATAACTTTCTGTATTTTTAAGAGTATCATCAATACAACACAACCTATTTAATTCTAATACCTTACCAGACTGATTCCCATATTTATCAGTTCGTTGCCCTTCCATAGATGAAGGAACACCATATATCATAGATCCAATCAATTCATCCATCCCAAACTTACCTTCTTGAAATAAACCAAAACAATAAGATGTATGTAATCCTTTAACACTATTGGAATAATGATATTTTTCTATAAATGGTTTAACTACCTGAAATGTTGACAATTCTACTTTGTAATCAGTTACTTTCAACTATAACATACTCCACATCATGTGATGATTCCCAGTAATCTTCTGGTATTTCTACATACCCTATTATTTTATTTTCCATTATAATTTACCTCCATAACTTTACCTAAATACAATTCAAAATCACCATCTTCATTTACATCCCACCCATTATACTCAACTAACATTGTTGGTGCATCTTTTGCATACCCATTTCTAAATTTTATCATGTCATATTCTCGATGTTCAATTCTTTTTTTCCAATATTCAGTTCTATTTCTATATTCAATAGTTTTAATACCATCAGCTATTTCATCAAACCATTTTCTATATAAGTTAAGATTAAGAATCTTCATTCATCAAATCCTCATAACTATTTTTCAACATTTTTCTGGCCACATTATCTCTATTATTTATCTTATGTTGTTGTTCTTTACCATCAACAGTATCACCTTCATAAATTTTTATATCACCTATATTTGTATTTACTTTGGCTGGATATGTCAAACCATCAGGTCCGAATCTGTTTTTCATTACATGGAATCTACCAGTATTACCAATCTTATCTTCTACTTTTCTTGACAATGACATAACAAAATCTGCAGTCATAATCTTCTGATAACTTTCAGCTACTTTAGAAGCATCAATGAAATCTTCATCCAATGCACTTCTATTAGCCTGTGATGCTGTCCATATTGGTATTTCAAACTCACCCGCCATACCTCTTAAATCTTCATAGATATTACCAAGTGCATGTCTTACCTCTCTAGCATTACCCACATCTCTCATTATGTCAGCGTAATCCACAACTACCATATCAATCTTATGTCCTAAAGTTTTCATTCTCTGTATATGAGCCGATATCGTATGTACAGAAGCAGATTTGGTTGGAAAGTATTTAATTGTTAAATTACCAGGTAAATCTTCTATTTTTTTTATTACATCATCTTTATGATATTTAAGATTTTGATTAGCTACACCTGAAAATACAGAATCATATCTCAAACCAACATAGGCTTCATTTAACTCCAAAGTATAATGAATGACATTCATACCTTTTTTCAGAGCTCCAGACCCCAATGATGATAATACCCAAGATTTACCAATACCAGCAGGTGCTACAATCACACCAAGTTCACCTTGGCCCAAACCACCTTGCATCAAATCATTGATGACATCCCAAGGTGTTTCAACAGTAGTTCTTGCCATTTCCGAATATCTATGTTCAAAATCCTGAATATAATCATGACCGACATCTCGTTCAGTTCCAGCCTTCATAGCCTCATCAATTAAAACTTTAATCTTCTCAAAATCACCACTACCCTCTAATATATCAACTGATTCTACAATAGCACTTTTAAGTGCTTGATTCTTAAAGAAGTCTAAAGCTTTATCTTGTACAAACTCCAATTCAGGTGATTCTATGTTCTGGTATACCTGTTTTAGAGTATCAACAACTGTTGTTTTTAAGATATCATTTTTTATTTCACTAACAGACATCTTAAATACATTTAATGTTGGTGATTTCTTATATTTAATAAAATACTTTTTACATTCTCGTACAACCCATCTTATAGCTTCATTGTCAAAATGTTTTTCATCTAAAATGTCATGTATCTGTTCAACAAATTTAGATTCTGTCATTAAACTAACAATTAATTTTATTTGAAAATTATAACCAAAATCAGTTATTTTATTTGCCACTATTTACCCCTTTAATTCTATCCAATCTGATAAATTCTGTAACCCAGATATCAAAGTTTTTAATTTGATTTGATAATTTGTCTTGTAAAAACATTGTCTGAAATCTATATTTTATCAATTGTGGTATATCTCTACTTACTGCTTCTTGCACTTTTATTTTTATATGGTTAGGAATATCTACATCATCTAACTGCATTAGTAGGTAATTCCGCTTAAGTAATATACCACTATTTTTTATATTATACAACAGCTTTATTTTAGAATCTGATTTTTCTGCATACTCCAATAAATCCTTAGCTGTAAATTTTTCCTCTTGTGAAATTCCAGGTAAAAATTTTATGAGGCTCTTTAGTCCGGCACCTTTTATTCCGCCTATATTATCCGATTTATCACCATCTAATATTCTGTATGTGAGAAAGTTACATGCATGTATCCCATATTCTTCAAATATAGCTTTTTCATCATAAAATTTCTTTTTGGTTGGGCTCCAAACTTTAATTCTATTATCCACCAATTGTAAAAAATCCTTATCGGTGGACATTATAGTTATTTTACTATCTTTGAGTATTTGTTTAGATATATAAGCCATCACATCATCAGCTTCAACATTATCAACTGATATTAATGTTATAGGTAATTGTTCTAAATAATCAACCAATCTACCCAATTGTAATTTCATTGATTCTTCTTCATCGGCAGGAGCTGTTCCCCAATCTACATTTCTATTGAGGCGTTTTCTTACTTTTCTATTTGCTTTATACTCTGGGTATATTTCTCGGCGTTTTTTTGATCCACCCTTACCATCAAATACAATAATACATCTGGAAGGTTGATGTAGATTTATTGAGTATCTTAATGATCGAAGAAATCCAATCAAACCACCAATATGCATACCATCATCATTCAAAGATGGATTAACGGAATGGGCTCTAATAAATGTATTGAGCCCATCCACAATTAATACTCTATCATTTACTGATAGTTGTTTTGGTTCTTCATCTATTTGGTCTAAAAATGATATATATTTTTCTTTATCCATTATAATTTAATTTCCAATTTTTATATTTATCTTTTCTATTACTGACATTACTATAAAACCATTGTATCATTGCATTACGTTCTATTTTTTTATTTTGAATAAAACCATGATAAGAATATGGTGATATTTCATACACAACCATTGAATTATTGACTGGTGGAATTTTTACATAAGGAATTTGATTTTCATAAGGAATCGCTTTAACAAAATTATTCTCATTATGATGTGTGTATAAACCTGTGTCCCCACCATACCCCTCATTCCACTCTTCATTACCGAGATAATATATACAAGCTATAGATTTTACTACTTGGTATGCGTTATCAACACCTGGTTCACCAGCATGTTTACATTGGAAATACCATGGATTTATACCATTGGGTAATTCATCTTTAACAAAATTCTGTAAATTCCAATCCGTATGTAAAAACCCGGATGTGCTGTTAACTTTGTGGTGATGAAATGAAGATGCCGAATTTACAGTCAATTCTATATCAGGAAATAAATTTGATATAAAATTTTTCCATAAATTACTATAAAAAATAGATGTTATATTACAATTAGGATCAGTCACTCTACTATAAGCGTCATATTTTGTTTCTTTAGTTATTTGACCGAAATAAGAAAACTTATTCATATCAAATGTATCAGAAATCCCACCGGATAATAATTCTATAAATTTAGAATGAAGCTTTTCATAAAATTCCTCAGTAAAAACATTTTTTATATGAGAATATCTGAAAGGTATATTTTCACCAAATATTTCAGCACTTTCATTAAAAATAGAATGATCAAAAAGATTATCAGGATATTTCATACACACCTCTTTTATTTTTTTCTATAGAATTTATAACATGAGAAGCAAAATATTCTACTGTTATAAAATCTTTTACTTTTTTATTGGTGTTTTTCCAATATGCTTCATGTTTACTTTTATAATCAAATCTATTAGTATTATCATACTCACCTAATATTATTCCAGGTCTTAATATTAAAACCTTATCTTCATTATCCGTATATATTTCCCGTTCACATTTTAATTTATTAATACAATATTGTTTATAACCATATTCGTTCCCTTTATAAAAATTTATACCAAAATTTGATTGGTTGGTGTTATAATTACTGTAAAGATTTGAAGGAATATCATAAACTGAACAACTTGAAATATAAACATATAAATGTATATTATTTTTAAAAAAATCAATGCTAGTTTTACAAAAAGAAGGTTCACCATACCAAGTATCAATAACAACATCAAATTGTTCATAAAGAAGTGATGAATAATCATTTGTTAATCTATCACCTTGAAATCTAGGTACATCAGGAAATATATTATTATTAGTTACATTTCTATTAAAGATACTTATATCATGTTTTCTTTTTATACATTCACTTACTATATATCTACCCACATAACTGGTGCCACCTAATATTAGTATATTCATTGCAATTCACTTTCTTTGAAAAAAAATGTTTGTATCATTCTACAATTACTAAATTTATCACCAAAACCACTAGTACCAGAATGATACATATCACCTCGTGATAAGATACATCTGTTAAAAACATTACCAATTGATATATCATTAACCCAATTATCATTTTCTAAAAATATAGATTCTTTATCATTCAATGTTGCATATTTTATAGGTTCAACTGGTTTAACAACTTCATAACCTTTATCAATTGGGGCTTTTTTATTTAAAAAAATTATAGCTGACCAACCATCTTTACCAACATCATTACCATCACGTTTGTTTTTAATTTCATTATCATGTGAATGATATGACACGCTAGATCCTTCTAATTTACACAAAAATCTACCATTCCAAAAAACACCATCATCCCAAAATTTTATGTTTATACTATTTCCTATTATTTTTTCAAATTTTTTTCTAACTTTAGTAGGTTTATATAAACCATTGGATCTAAACCATCTATCTCTGCCAACAGAAGTATATGATTCACCATCCAATGGTTTATACGCGTGTGTAAAACCTGATTTTATAACATTATAAATTATATTTTCAGGTGAACTATAGAAATTATCAATCACTATGAGTGATTTCCTATAGTTATATTTCATCCACTACATCATCAGTTTCAACTACATCATCAACACCAAGTTGTTTTGAATCATATTTCAAGATACAAGCTTTACATATTCCCTGATAACAATATTCTTTTAATTCTGGATTATTAATCATGAGATCTTCAAAATCTTTCGATTGGAATTTATGTTCGTTGATAAGTTCACCAGTTTCAATATCAACATGCTGTAATGTGTACCAAGCTCCAGCTGATTTTACAAGTTTATGTTCTTTCATCACATTTAACCAACTACCATAATCATCAATACCTTTATCAAAATAAAGAGGAAATTCAGCAACTCTCATTGGTGGACCTAATCTATTCTTTATGACTTGTGCTTTGATTTTTATACCTATGGTATTCTTTTTAGTATCTTTTATTTGTCCAGCATTCTTTAACCGAACACGAGTAGAGGCGTGAAATGGTAAAGCCTTCCCACCACTCGTTGTCCACGGATCACCAAACATAACTCCCAGTTTTTGCCGTAATTGATTTGTAAATATAAGACATACTTTTTGTCGAGCAATCATTTGGGTAATCTTTCTCATAGCCTTACTTATAATAATTGCTTTGGCAGTAGCCCAACCATCCTTATCAAAGTCAGCATCCATCTCTACTTTTGTAGAAGCTGCAGCTAAACTATCAACAAGTATAGTAACCAATCTATCTTTATTTGATTCTCTTATTTTTGTAACGATTGTTTCAATTGTATCAAAAACTTCTTCAACTGTTTCAAGATGTACATATAACATATTTGTCGTATCTATACCTATTGCTTGAAGAAATTCTTCTGACACAGCTGATTCTGTATCTATATAAACTGCAACACCACCTTGTTTTTGACAATCAGCGAGGGCGTGTGCTCCAATTAGTGATTTACCACTACCTTCTAAACCATTCAACTCTGTTATTCTACCAACAGCCATTCCACCATTCGGTTTATTTGCTATTGCTAAATCCAACATAGAGGATCCGGTTGAAGCGAATCCTCTTATGTCTGTTGGAGTTTCTGCATCACCACCTAAAAAATAGGCGACTTGTTGATGTTTGAATGTTTTGTTGAGTTCAGAGGCAATGACATTTGCAAGATCATCTCTTTCCGTCATTGTATTCTCCTATTTATTTGTTAAACAACTCATCAAAAGCATCTTCAACATTGGATGCTGTTTCTGCTACTGGTTCTTTTTTTTGTTCTTTTTTTGAATCCCAAGGTGCGTCATTAGATGAATCAGAAGTTTCTGTCTGATCTTCAGGGTTAAGGAAATTATTTAATTCCTCTTTCAAATCATCATAAGATGGTTCTTCCCACAATGTTTTGATATCAGATTGATTGCTGAGGATTTTCTCCATCATACCCTTATCATCAGTGATTGAAGTTTGATTTGGTTTAACACGAATTGTAGTTTTACCATATTGATTACCCGCTTCTGCTGGTGTTTGTCTTTCAACCATAATATCACGACCATTCATTGGATCTGTAATATCACCATAGTCAGGATCAGCTATAATTGATAACAATTCTTGATAAACTGTTTTACCAAATCCCCAAAATTTAACACCTTCACCCTCTTCACCTCTGGCGATGACAGGAGCATAAGTTCTCATTTTAGGTTCTAATCTTCTACCATGTATCCATTCATCTTTATCACCTGTAGATTTTAATTTCTGTGCAAATTCATTCACAGGATCTGGTTTCCCAAATGATAATGGTGAAATTATAGTTTTGTTACCGAAACCATAATGAAAAAACATTTCAATAAAAGGATTATCCTTATTAAATGCATAAGGTACAATTCTTATTACTGTTTTTCCTGCTGGGGGTTTCCAAAAACTATTTTTATTTGATGATTGATTTTGTAACTGATTTAAGCGGCTCTTTATTTTAGAAATATCCATTGATATTCTCCTATTTATTGTTTATTGTTTATCGTTTATTTTTATATGTTTTACCATATAACCTATTACCTTAATATATATCTTTTTTGATATATAAAACAAGCTTTTTTTTTAATTATTTACATCCACATTTATTTTCATGACCACATTCCTTTGACCATTTTCCAATAGGACATTCAGCAGTAGCATAATGAACTTTCACATTCATAAAACATCCACACTCTGTACATCTACCATCTTTTTTATTAGTATCTGGATTGAGTTCATCATATAACAATTTAGGGCATTGTTTACAAATTTCCCACCTACGTTCAGCTTCTTGTTGTGTTGATATAACTTGCTTTCCACGAATAAAAGCTTTTAAACCTTTCCAATGATCTACTGCTATATTTCGTATCATTTGAGATGCTGGAGGGAGTTTGTTTTCTCCCTCTAACATCTGTTCAGTCTTATCAATACATTCAAGCTCTTCCTCAGTAGGTTTTCTTTCTACCGTAGGTTTAGGCCTGATTAGTTTCATTTTTTACTCTTTTGTGTTCTTCTCTTTTTGGGTGGTTTATTAGAAGCTGGTGGAGCTGGTAAACCTTTTGGTTGAGGTTTCACAACTGGAGCAGTTGGTTTAACCGGTTCAGTCGGCTTAGGTTCAGATTTTTCACCTAAAGTTTTAATAATCTGATCTAACTTTGCCTCTAATATATTTTGTTTACTTTCCAAAATTTGTAATCTATTGTCAACTATAACATTCCCAGTATCACCCACAGAAGCTATTGGAGCTGCTGGAGCTGCTGGAGCTGCTGGTGGTTGATTACCGGCCTGTTGAGCTTGTCTTTGTTCAAACATAGCTTTCTGTTGTTTTAATCTATCCATCATTTGATCAGCTGGTGGTAAATTTGGCATGTGGTCATTCTCTTTCACCCACGTTTCATATCCATCTTTCCAAGTTTTGACTTGTGTTTCATCATCAAAATCTGTTGGAGGAGGTGGTGGAGGACCTTTTGGTTTAGGCGGTTCTGGAATTTCTTCGCCTTTAGCCCATTTTTCAATTATATCTTTTTCACGAAATCCACAAATGTTATTACCTGATTCGGCATCTATGAGCCAAGGTGTACCACATTGTTTTCCGTATTTTTGTTTTAACTGATTATTCAGTTCTTGATTATCTTTTTCACTTAAATCCAGTTTAAGAATGTCATAATTCCCTGATTCATTTAACTCGTCAATCAAGGGTTCTGTTTTCTTACACCAACCACATCCTACTGAATAAAAATAATATAAGGTAGATTCACTCATAACCTATTTCTCCTGTATTGATTTATAACTGTTCTGTATATAAGTATATATTAAAATAACCAAACCATTAAATTTTTATTATTTTAAATATTCTTGTGTTTATTTTATTTAAGCCATCTGCATTAGTGACTAAAATAGAATTCTTGTAATTTTCCCAAGGTACAATTGTATTTGGGTCTTTAACTCCGTTGTTCATATTCATCACAACTTCATTTAATGCATTGATTGTATATAATGTATTTGTATGTTTTTTCCTATGTAGTGAAATTGTATTTTCTATTGCATTGTAATCTACTGAATTTGTCATATCAACATTATATGTGCAAATTAATTCTTTTGGTGTATCTTCATTTTGTAATATATAAATTTTATCAAATACTATTGGGTATGTAGCTTTGATTTTATCAACGATACCGTCTAAATATACTTTTGATGTGAATGTGGCTAAGAGTTGTGTTTTCATATTAACTTCCCCATACCTTAGCATATCTTTTATTATTTGTTACTTTCTCTGAAAGTTTAACTCTTTTTTTAAGATAATTTACAAACTCGTCTTTTTGATTTTTGCCATAAGTTTTACCATTAAGTAGTTTACCATTTTCATCTCTTTGATTTGCAAATTTTCTAGCACCACTCCAAGCTTTTTTATATTCAGCTCTTTTTTCTTTTGGTGCATCAACAATAGATAAAACAAATCCACGATAAAAACTATCACTTGAAATTTGGTTAGTTCTACGATTTTCATCTTCAAGATTACCAGCTAACCCCAATGCATTTAATGTTCTTTTACCTATACTACTTATTAATGTATTGGCTTTCGAACGATCTTCTTTTTGTAATTTTTCTTTTAAAAGAGTTTTTTGATTTAAAAATTCTTTATCCTCAAATTCAAATTCATTTTCTAATGTATCATATGTTACATTTGAATTAAAATTAGCATCTACTATTTCAGGTCTACCATAATCTGTTAAAGTAAGTTCTGGTCTTTCTTCTGCATTCATAGCATCAATTTCAGATTGACTGATATTCCCACCACCCTTTATGGCATAATGAACATCATCCATTTGTCTCCAAGCTGTTTGTTCAGTCCTAGTTTTCATTGGTTCAACAGATTCAATAGATTGTTGTATTTTTTCAAAATCTTCTTTACTTCTTTTACTTAATGAATCGACTCTACTTTCAAAAAAGTTTTTCATGTTCATATCTTTTTTATTTTGATTTGCTCTTGATGAAGTTAAAACATGATTTTTTTCATTTTCTCTATCCATATAATCTTTATCTGTTGGGTTTCCTTTATCTGAATTTTCCAATCCTACAACATGTTCCAAATCCATAGCTTCCAAATCAAGTGGTAAACCAGTGTAAGCATCTACACCACCTTGTTCCAAATACATTCTCCAAACCAATATACCTCTAGTAGTCGAAGGAACTCCACCTCTCACCACAACTGGATTACCTTTTTCATCTTTTTGAACATCAGGGTCATTAATATCAGTTGTAGGTGTACCATCTGTTCTCTGATAACCATGAAAATGATTTTTACCTATTTTTTTACCACCCGACCCCGCACCTTTTAAATATTTTTGTAATGGTTTAGGTAATGTACTAAAAGAAGATTGTACAACATTTTCAGGAACTTTATTTTTTCTAACTGACCTTACCAATTTTTCTACATGTTCTGGTGAACCATCACCATATCCTTCTATTAAATTTTTTCTATTACGAGTTAATTGTTGTACATCAGCATGACCAAATGCATTTTTCATAAATCCTGCATTATCTCTTCTTCCATAAAGTTGTCCTATTGCCGTTAGATGTAAAATATTTTCTTGCATATCACCACCCATATCATTAAGTGCCGAACCTAATGCTTCTCTTATTTCATTTTTATTATTTTCTTCATCTTTTGTATCTTGATTAAATTCTTTTTTAGCTTCTTCATTAACAATTCTTTTTGATGAATCTGTTTGTTTTCCTATATTATCTTTTAATTTTTTAGATTTTTGTTCTTTTTCTGAAGGTTCTACTGGCTTTAGTTTTCCAGAAGTATCAGGTTTTAATGTATCTGGATCACCGTCATAATATTTCCCACCTTTTGGACCTACCTTTATTTTTGCACCTTTTGGAGCTTTTCCAGCGGGCCAAGATGATTTATAAATTTTATCTTCCTCAATACCCCTAACACTATTCAACATTCTCAATTTTTGTTCTTCTGTTAAATCAAATTTTTCTAAAACACTTTCTAATATAACAACATGATATGGATTATTTTTATTAAGAATACCAGTGGGTATCGCATCTTGCCATGCATTACCTATATCTTCAACAATCTTATCAAATTCCATATTAATTCATCTCCTGATAATTATAACCTTGTTTTAACTTTACTGGATGTCCATTTCGTTCTAATATCTTTTTTACATTATACAATATATGTTCTCCATCTTGTTTTGAGAAGTCAAATAAAAAACTATCATATCCATACAATACTAAATCAGTTTTCTTATCTAATAAATATCTTTGTAATTCAATTATCGTTTTTATGTTCAATTCAGTTTCATGTGCCTGAATAAGATAATTGAATACTTTATTAGCATTCATTCCCTGTAAATTATTGGATGTTATACTTCTATTATAAATATAAGTGTAAACACATTTATCTAAATTAAATAATTCCCATTTTTTATTAATAAATTTTTTAACTTTTCTAAAAAATGGTACTTTATTTGCTATGTCCTCACTTATACCACCATACAATATCCTAAATGTAATGGCTTTAGATTCATCATAATCAACCCCATACCAACCAGCTAAATACTCATGTACTGATCCTTCTGGAAATTTATACTCAACTAAATCAGCTATTATCCTCAAATGATAAGCATCATAATCATATTCTACAAATATATCATTTTCAGGTATGAATGCTTTTCTCTTTTCAGGTTCAAGTGCTGCAAAATTAACTGAACCAAATGAATTACTTGGCCGTCCCGTTGTTGTATTTAGAAAATAATCTGAATATAACCTATTATCCGATATATGTTTTTTAACTCTATTATCAAACACCTCACATACATCATCTGAAACCTTGATACCTTTTCTCTCAATTGAGTAGTAAGCTAATATAGCTTCCTTATCATATAATAAATAGTTGTTAAAATTAATTTTATCTCTTTTTTCCCACAATTGTTCTATCTCATCAGCCACTTTGTTACAATATTCAAGATGTTTGTATATAGGAATTACAGTATTGATATTTTTAAGATTGTAAAATCTGTTATTCAGTATATCTATTGTATTTACTTTTATATCCAGATTCATTGGCTTATTATACAACCACCAATTCAACATATTCATATCATAAACTTTTTTGAATGGATGTACAGATAATAAGTGTTTTTTTGAAGGTGTTAATATAACCTCATCTTTTAGAAACTCATAAGAATCTGTTGATAATGAATCCATATGATTGAATGTGAGCACACGACCTTCATTTCCTAACTCTTTGACATAGAGCAGAGATAACCTATTATCTTTATGAAGTGGATGTAAAAATCCATCCGAATGTATTGGAATTACAATATACATTTATAACCTATTTATGTATGTTAATATACTACCTTTTTGTTATATGAAACAAGCTAAAAATTTAAACTGGTAATGGATATTTTTCACAAAATTCTTTAGGTGTCATAGCATTTTCACCTGTTCGGGTCAATATCATATACCGATCACCATATAGTATTATAAAATATCTATGTCCAGCTTCTATATCAGTTTCCCAAAATCCAAATTGGGTTGGATTGCTGTTTCCCCATCCAGGATGACCACCGGCATAACCCCCAAAATTACATCCCCTACCGGGATACATACTAAAAATCCATTTATTTTCGAAACCACCATAATTCACCTTATTATTTTTTTCATCCTTCACAGCCATAGCTGATAATATTATATCAGGTTGAAAACTAAATTCTTTAGTTTCTGTTACTGTAGAACAACCTCTCGAATGACCTTCTAAAATTTTGAATCTTTTCATAGTAAAAACTACAGGTTCAATATTATCATGTATCTTTATATCTGTAAATAAATTTGAATAATTAACGGGCCATAAACTGTTCAAAAATTTCTGTGACATTTGTATATTCTCTTTGTATAATGCCATCTTATGGTAATCTTTTTTTACTTTTCTTTTTACTTTCATCAAAGTTTCAAAAGATGTGGTCCATGTGGTATCATCAATAGAATGACTAACCTTCTTAATTTGAAAAAAAACTTTACCTCTCCATGGATTTGGTATATAACTTAATTTAAAAATATTACCAGGAACTATACCCGATATCCCATATATAGATACACCACTCTCTATATACACTATGGGTGTACTTTCAGTTTTAAAAAATTCAGTCCTTGCATTTTCTCTAAAATAATCTTCAATACTTTCAACAAAAAATTTATTTGGGTACATTTCTTGTTCTGATGATGCTTCTTCAATACCTGGAAGAGCCTTTTTAGTATCATCCAATTTAACAATATTATCTGTTAAATTATACTGACTGTCAACTCCTTCCTTAACTGTTTTTAAATCATTCATTAAGTCTGAATATTTATTCAATTTTATTCTGTGATCAGGATTGATATTCAATTCACTATTCTGTTTTTTTCTATTAACAGGTTTATTTATTTTTTTTGTTTGTTTCTTTTGTTGATCATAATCACCTATGGATGGTATATAATTTACATAAAACATATCTTCCAAATTTAAACCCCTCAATGAATTCTGAGAATCAGATTCATTATTATCTATTAAAACGGGCGTCCTACCTGGAGAATTTTGTATAGATATCATATCTTGAGTACCACCTTTGGGTGATTGGAATGTTAAATCTAAACTTTTAACTATAGACATATTGGAATTAATTTGAAACTCAAATATTTTATCACCTACATCTTCATCAGAATCATCAACTTTGGCTGACATATTAGCATCAACCACTTCTAACAATGAATTGGTTTTGTCAGGAGAATACAATTTTAAATCAAAAACACCAGCGGAATCTTTCGATATTTCATCTAATATAAATAAAATGGCATCATTAATAGTATCTTTAGTTTTGAAAGCTTCGGAAATAATACTGACATTTATAAATAATTCTCTAAATGGTATTCTATTCTTATATTTATCAAATTGAGTTACAGTCTTTGCATTCGACTCACCTGCACCTGATTCATATTGCATACCATCTACGGAATTCAAATCAGCATTTTCAGCAGCTAATTCTCTTTCTCTAAATGATGGCACTTTCTCTTTCACAGTATTATATGTATCATCCCAATTAGGTGGATATAAAAAATCTAATTTAGTTTTACTATTACCCTTACCAATAGCCGAAAAATTTTGTGCCCTGTCTAAATGTGTATCAAATTTAACATAAGATTCTGATGAATCGAACTTACTAGCTAAATTTCCGAGTTCTATATCTTCCGTATTTGTAGCTCCCTCATTTAAACCAATAGACAACTCTTTATTTAAAAGTTCATCTTCAAAAAAACCCCACATTATATACAAATTTCTATTATCACTTATTGTACCCTTACTATTAATAGCTTGCCAGTAAACACCAGTATCTAAATTTATTTGTTGGATTGATACATCTTTTGATTCTGAATGTCCAAAAACTTTTTGGGCAAATGTGTTAGCGTATGCCGTACTTTCTGTTAAATTTTCTTTACTGGCTTTCCAATTATTTCTTAAAAAATTAAAGTCACCACCCTCAAACATACCAGCTGCTAAATTAATTATATATGGACTTAAACCTGAAACAAATGTCGCTTTTATAGAATCAGCTTCTGTGAAACTATGATCCAACAAAGATGCATTTTTGGAAATCAATTCCATAGTACATTCAAAACTACCATCAGTTTGTACCTTAGAATCAAATGAAACAACATGACCTACAATAATTTCTAAATCACCTGCATTCTCTTCAATATACCCATCTTTACCATATAATACTTCATCAAAACTATTACCTTTGTTTAATTTTTGTAATTTATCAGAATCAACAATATCATTAGGATCATACAAATTGGCCGTGTCCCAGCCAAAATCTACTATTATTTGTGCAGCTGGTTTTAAAAAATATCTACAATAGATGTCCTCAAAATCTTGAAAATTAAAAACATGAAAAGTTACAGTTGTCCTTTTTATAGCACCAAATACACCTTCAGTATCAGAATTGACAGATTTGATTAAAGCTGGTGGATTATAAAAACTATTTGATTCTAATTCATTTGGGAATATACCAGAACCTAGAGTTTCACCTGATTTACCAACCTCTTTAATTAAATTTTTCCTACTTTGAGTTTCTGGATTTATAGGTGCTGTAGGATCAGCCTCATCTAATATATTTAATACGTTGTTACCCACAACATAAACTTTTCTTTCTAATGCAATATCTATATCTTCCTTTTGATCAAATTCATCTTCATATTCCATAACTTTATGTCTAAAATCGTCTCTCAAAACTGCTCCAGCACCATATAAATTTAACATATCATTCCAATGACCAGCCTTTCTCATTTGATTCAAAGTATAATTCTGTATGTTTACTTTTTCTCCAATTTTTACCTTTGGATCAAAATAATGCAATTGAACACAGGTCCACATTCTGATAAATGGTGTACGGGATGATAAATCTAACATAGAACTACCATTTTGTGAAAAATTAGTTCTACCTATACCACCAAGAGCCTCCTTGATATCAGATGGTTTTTTACCATTAACTTCAACAAACTCAACATTGTCATTGCTGGGGTTGTTACCGGCTAAATGTTGCTTTGCTATCAATTTATTTTTAATTTTTGGATCTAAATCGGAACCGAAAACTATTTTTTTAATAGAACCTTGTGGCATTTTATCTACCTTTTGCGTGTTTTAAAGTTTTTGGTATTCTGATGGATGTTCCAGGTTCTAAATTCATGGTATTTAGATTATTTGCTTGTGCTATATACCACCATAAAGTAGAATCACCATAAAATTGTTGAGCTAATAAATCTAACCTATCACCATCTGTGGTTAATAAATGAATATCACTGTTAGATAATGGTATTTTATCATATATGGTAGTTCTATATTTATTAAATATTTGATGTCTTTTGGAAGTTTTTTTAGAAGTTCCAATTTTAGTTTTGTCGTATCTGTCCATTGTTATCTCCTATTATCCTATTAAACCATCACCAGCATTACTAGATAAATTTTCAAACGGATCATCCATTGCAAAATCATCAAACCCTGAAAGCACTTTCAATTCAGGATCTCCTGGATCTGCATATCCGTAAAATGAAGTAGATGTACTAGGTACTGTTACATGCATCACTTGAAAGCCTATAGATACAGTTACAAGTTTAGGTACTCTTTGACCTCTTCTAAATTCCCATGGTGAATTGTCATCATATGTATATGTTAATGATTTTATATGTCCTATTTGATTCTTTTTATCACTACCAAATAATTCACCAATTCTCATACCAACTACAGGTGGTTGCATTCTATTTTGACTTAAACCACCCCCTGTTTTATATGTTGGATAACATAATGAATTTAATCTATCCATTTTCCTATATATACTATTCAATTCTTTTGGTGTACCTGCAAATAATTTCAAATCAAATGATATATCTCTTGATACATTCCCATAGATATAAACAGGTTCACTCCTACCAACATAATTTTCTTCATTCCAATTAGGTGCTACATTTTCAGTCAAACTAGATATATAAGCTCTGAAAACTATATAACTACTTGATCTTAAATCTTTAAAATAAAATGGCATTCCATTATCAACCGATTCAATATAATTTGAATCACCAGTACCAGCTTTATACACATTCTTAATACCATCAACTTCAGCTACATCTAAAGAGTTACCAGACGCAATGGGTGATATAGTTAAAGGATCCCCACCACCTTTTTTACCTTGTAATTTATCAGGATAAAATTTAGTTAAAACTTTAGCATCACCTAAATATTTAACTTTACCTAATTGTGAAAATGGTGTTGTTGGTATATTAGTACCATACAATCTATCCATTTTTTTGGTTTCACTGCCTGGATCTAAATCAGGCATTGTAGCTCCTAATGAAAATATAGATTCTTTTGCAGCTAATTGTTCTCCCGGTGATAATAATTTTTTCGTATATGTAAAACTGAGAGCTCTAGGTTGATTTTTCTTAAATTGTGCCTGACCACCATTTGGTCCTGAATTTACACCAAATGGATCTTTGAAAAAATCCATATCAAATCCTATATCAATATCAAATGGATTTACAGCTCCTATCACATTTCCAGCCGCACTCGCAATACTTCCAGCCGCACCCGCAACACCACCAGCTACACTACCAGCTACATCTGCAACCCCGCCTACTACACTACCAGCTACATCCAAAGCACCACCGGCAAAATTTGAAATACCACTACCAATGGAAGTTAAAAATGATGGCATTTTAAAACCTGTACCAAAACCCTCTTCTACACCTGAATCTTCATTTTCTGATTTAGAATCACCACCACCATCAAACCAACCAGTTACTTTATCAGCCGTGTTAGCTCCAAAATTTTTAACACTATCTTTAATACCTATATCAATATCAACTGATTTAACAAAATTACTAATAAGTGATATAGCGTTATAATCAGGTCCTACAACAGAATCTTGGTAACTGAAATCAGGAACATTTCCAAGTTTATTGATATCACCCAATACCTGAAAAGCCACACCTCTATATTGATTATCAAATTTAGAAATACCAAAACTCTCATTAGTTGATTTTAATGATGATGCATCTGAATCGGTTGGCATAGTATTAGATTTCCCAACCAAACCACCATTAGTTAATTCAAATACAGTTTTTTCATACCTTGTACGACTTCCACCTTGAACTTCTCCTGTTAGTGATATAGGTCCAAATACATTATTTATACCATCTAATCCAAATGGATTTTTCCTAACAACATCAACAATTTGAAATCCAGCATCCGCTACTCCAATCAATTTATCAAAATTATCACCAGCTATGATATTAGCACCAGTAAATGCATCACCAATTATAGGTAACTTAGATATACCACGAGCTATGTCTAATCCAGCTCTAATTGAATCTTCCAATGACACACCTTTCGATTGTGGACCCATAAATCCATCAGATATACCCAATTTAGGTTCATTGTTAAATAATATAACATTATCCAGATTGCTATCTATACCAATGAAATGTGAATTGCCCAATTCACCATCAGGTATAGAATAACCACCTATATTAAAATTATTTGTAAATCCTTCTATTGGAGTTTCAAGTGCTGGAAAATAAGAATTTGACTGCCCATCAAAAAAATCAAAAGGTCCACCTATTTCACCAAATGTATTTTCTATTTTAGAAATTTGTTCTGAATATTCACTTTCGTGTAAACCACCAATTGTAGGATTAGTAAAATCATAATTATATATAAAATCATTGGCTTGTGGAGAATTAAAACTGCCAACATTGTCATTCAAATTACTATCCATACCTATAATTGAACGAGATGATGGCTCTCTTATATCTGAAAATACACTTTTTAACTTTGATAAAGACAATTCATTTCTCCGTTTAAGCTATTGAAGTTACTGGTGGTGTCATTATTCCCTGTAATTTATTTCTATTAATTACATCGAATTTCATTTCCATTTTAGACACCTTTTCTGTTGCTGCTGCCAACTTATCTGCTTTTTGATTAAATTTATTTATAGCACCTACTAATTCCGGTGAATTACCTCCACCCCCACCACCAGCTCCAATGGAAGGTATTGATCTCATAGTCGATCCTGCCGTACCAGTAACAGTAGGACTACCCATAGTAAATGTACCACCCATAGCTGTATTCAAACCTCTCAACATCATATTGACAGGTTCCAATATAAATTCTATTAATTTTAACAATGGTACTAAAATTCCTAAAACTGTATTTAATACAGGTCCGACTGTATTAGTCAATAAAGATCCTAAAGATTTTAAGCCAGATGTTAATCTTGTCAATGTTGTTATACCTTTATCACCTACCATTTCCTCAAATCCAGGTTGTCCTGCTAATTCACCAGCCAATGATACTGCTTCTTTCTCATGTGATAAAAACTTAGCAGCCTGATCAACACTCAAACCAACGGCATCAGCCAAAATCTCTCTTTCTTTGACATTCATTTTCAACCAACTACTCTGACTACCCAATTGGTTTAATTGTTCTTTTTGTAATGCTTCCAAATCACCAGCCAAAGATAATTCTTGTAATTTTTGTATATTGATTTCTCTACCAAGTAATACTGAAGCTTCAGTTGCTTTCGTAATTGAATCTTCAAAATTCAATAAATTATCTGCTGCAGTTGCTGCATCTTGCAAACTTATACCAAATTTTCTAGCTTGTACAGCTCCTCTAGCTACATTTTCTCCCGATGCATCTGTGAATTTAGCAATAGTTTCAGATGATTGAGCTATATCAGTCATTACAGCTTTTGGTGCAACATCACTTGCGTTAGCTAACAACGCTACCTGTTTAGATAGATTACTAGCCTGTTCAGTTGATAATCCACTTAAAGTTTTAAATGTACCTATTAATTGTGCACCTTCTTCGGTTGATAATCCTAAGGCTACTGATGTATCTATAACCGAACCAGCCATATTTCGAGCTTCATCAAATCCAATACCAAATTCAGATGTTAATGCAGAAATAGTAGTAACTACATCTTCCATCCCTTTCCCAAGTTTGGTAGCCTCTACTTCAGCTTCCATTAAATCAGCTCTGATTTCTCCACTATTTAACCCTATAGCACCAAATTCATCAGCAATAGCTTGTAATTTGGCATCAAATGATACTAATGCCATTATAGCCAAACCTATACCAGCAGCCATTAACCCAGTAGATGCTGACATACCTTTGAAATTAGATAACATATTACCAGTTAAATCATCCAACCCACCACTTGCAGCTTCTATAGCATTATCAGTTTTTAATTGTTTTTCTTTATTAACAAAAGTTTCTTTAGAAGCTTCTAAAATTGATCTCATTGGATCTTCAGGTGATAATTTATTTATCTGTTCATCTAAATCTTGTTGTTTCACCTTTAAAGCTGTTATATCTATCGTACCTTGTTGTATATCATCAACAAAATCTTTCTGTTCTTTTAAAATAGCTATCCTTTTAGGATCTGTTTCTTGTCCAGTAGCACCTGACAATGTGTCCAATAATTCTTTCTCAAGACTTAATTGTTTTTGTTTTATACCGAAAAAATCTTTTCCTGTAATATTTAATTTTCTTTGATCTTTTTCTAATGACTTATATGTACTTTTTATTTCTTTAACTAAATCTTTTTGTTCACTTGTTAATTCATTTTCTTTCTTTTTTAACTCATTAATTCTTTTTTGATTTTTTTCTATTTTGTCAAGAGTAGGTTGATATACTGTACCACCCTTCGCTATTCTATCATTAATTTCAGCTGATTCTTTTAGAAGTTTATTTAATTCTTTTTGTTCTTTTATTGATAATGCAGGCATTAATATTTACTCCTATCTATTGGTGGTAAACCATAGGCTTTCCTTGCTTTATCTATGGCATCTTCTGTTTTTTTGGCTTGTTTGTGAAAATTACTTAAAGCTATTTTGACAGCTGGATTTTTTAATAAAGCCTTTTCTTTACTTGAAATATTTGATTTTTGTCCTGAAGATAATTTAAAAAGTTTAAATATCTTTTCTAAAAATCCTTCGGACAAAATATTTCTGGAATTCATATATGATTTTTTCATTGCGAAATTCTCCAATTACTCATATATAAATATTAAGATATGTTAAAAATTAACGATTAAAGCGGGATTTAAAAGATGGTGATTGGTTGGATTTTTTATTTTGTCTTTCTATTTCTTCTTTTTCTTTTTTTCTAACATCAACCAGTTTATTCATATAGAATCTTCTCAAATATATTGGCATTGTGTATAATGAATCATGGGTTAAACCAGGCATATTATATGACAATAAAAATATCTCTTCGTGTATTTTGGGTTTATGCTCCGGCGTTAGGCCAAAAAAAGTCAGGGGTCATAGGTATAGATACCTCGACCACTTCTCCCTCCAATTCTATTTCTTGTTTTAAATCTATATCTGGTGCATTTTTAGTTATACTTTGTCTTAAAAATAATGAATCTCTAGACAACATGTTATCCACAAAATTATTTATGATTGGCCTTTCCGTTTCACCATCAACTGAGGTAATCGTGTATTTCAATCTTGTAGTTAATTCAGGAGCTATCTGTATTCCTGACTTTTTGATAGATTCTAATTCACTATCTATCATTTTTTCATCTTTACCTGTTAATATCTTATGTTTAATTTTAACTTTTGATACTGGTAACTCTAACTCAAATGAATTTGAATTTATACCATCAGGAAGTTTTTTGAATGGGCAATCTGCTAAATTAAAAGTATGATTAAGTTTATCACCTGTTTTAGGATTAACAACCTCACAAGAATATTCAGGTCCATATGCCAATATCCTAGCAGCAATCATAACTGCATTTTTATCACCAACAACCAGGTCATTTACACCAACACCTTCTGTGAGAATTAAAGAATCTAATAATTTTTCAATCACAACACCTTTTTTGATTAGATTTTGAGATGTCAAAATATCTTCTTCTTTAGCCGTCATATATTTGATTTCTATTTTACCACTTCTCAATGGTGATTTTTCTGGATATAATTTACCTTCACTCGGTAAATCTACTACCTCAGTGTGATACTTGTTTTCAGCCATTTGTAACCTCCTATACTTCTAACGCTCTCCTAAACCAACCAAATAAGAATTTCTCTTGTTCTGGTTTTTTGTTTACTAAATCGTAGTAGTGTTTTAATCTATAACAACGAGTTCTGTTATCACATGGTTTATAATGATTGATTGCTTCAATAGTTTTTGGTCCTAATCCACCATCAACTTTTAAATCACCACCTTTTGAATTAACAGCTCTCTGTAATACTTTTACTGCTGTACCTCTTCCTTGATTTATACAC